>Ga0070739_10008386_pt1 | contig 10620 bp, 9 predicted proteins | sample Coa_R1_7_FD_66445 | JGI IMG/M metagenome (GOLD analysis project Ga0070739, IMG submission 66445) | Surface soil microbial communities from Centralia Pennsylvania, which are recovering from an underground coalmine fire - Coalmine... | ecosystem: Environmental > Terrestrial > Soil > Unclassified ...
GAGATCGAAGACACCCGAGAGCGGCCGGCCGACGGAGGCAAGGCCGGAGTACGAGTCGATGCCGGCCCAGGAGCTGAGGAACCCGACATGCTGGCCGAGAAAGGAAACGATCCCGGCGACGAAGGCGAGGAGGTAGAACGGCAGGCTGCCGTAGGCGAAGAAGTGGGGATTGAGAGGCGAGCCGCCCGAGGGCGCGACGTCAAAAAACTGCCCGATTGAGGACGGCCAGGAGATCGGGGGATTGGGACTGGCGCCGGTGACGACCTCGTAGATCCAGCGCTCGTCGGGATGAAGGAGTAACCCGGAGTCCCAATTCAGGTTGTAGAAGCGGAAGAGAGCGCCGGCAAAGAGGATGAGCGCCGGCAGCACGAGCGGATGGCCGGTGAGCCAGGCGCCGAGATGCCGCGCTGGCCGGCGCGGCGAATGAATCAAGCTGAATGCTCCTGTCAGCCGTCAATTATGAAACAGGCTTGCATGTGGATGAAAAAAGCGGGAGGGCCGGAGCCCTCCCGCTTCTCATCAGCCGGCTAGATCAGGCCTTGTACTGGTACTCGTACGCGTTCCAGTCGGCATTGCCGATCACGTTATCGTGGAAGTTCACGACATGGCTGTCCCACGTCGAGAGCTGCGTGTAGTAGGTGATCGGAATGATGTAGGCGTTCTTCCACAGGCGAAGCTGGATGTCCTTGAAGGCAGCGGCGCGAACCTTCTTGTTGGCCGTGTGGAGCTCCGTGCTCCAGTCCTTCTCCATCTTCGGATCGTTGAAGCACGCCTCGTTCTGCTCGTTGTCGTTCGGCGTGTTGCCGGGGCGGCGAGCGCAGAACTTGTACGACCAATTGCCGCGCCAGCCATCGGGGTCAACCGAACCACCGAAGAAGCCGTGCAGCGACACCTGGAAGGCGCCGTGGTACAGCGTACCGCCGGTGCTGTAGGTGTTGAAGATGTTCGGGTCGGCCTTCCAGTTGAGGGTGACGCCGAGCTTCTTCCAGTTGGCGAGAGCGACGTTGAAGCCGGCGGCGCGAGCCGGGGCTGCCGTCGTCACGCCGTCAAGCGTGAAGCCGTTCTTGAAGGGCGTCTGCGCGAGCAGCTTCTTCGCATCGGCGATCGCGGACGGCGTACCAGGGATGACGGCCTTCTTCTTGATCGGGTCGTACACGCCCTTGATGCTCTTGTCGGCAAACGGCGCCGTGACGGTCTTGGTGATCGTCAGGAGATCCCAGGCGATGTACTTCCGGCCGATGCTGTTGCTGCCGTTAAGAGCAGCCGACACGCCGTAGTGATCCAGCGCGAGGTCGAGCGCCTGGCGAACCTTGAGGTTATGAACCGGGTTCGGTTTGCCGTTGTAGGTGGGGTCCCAGTTAAACGTGAAGAGCTGGAGGCCGAAGGCCGCGATGTCATCGTACTTGTAGGCGTTCTTGTGCGCCTTGATCAGCGGCAGGTCGGCCTGCGCGTAGTCGGTCGTGATGTCGGTTGCGTGCGTCGCGGCGGCGGCAACCAGAGCGTTCTGGTCGGTGTAGACGGTGAAGATGAACTTCTTCAGCGACGTCCCGCACGCCATGATGCGGTAATGCGGGTTCGGCACGTAAACGATGCGCGAGTCTTTCACGAAGCTCTGCGTCATGAACGGGCCGGAATACGGATACTTGGTGTCCTCGAACGTGTAGGTGTTGGTCTCGAGGAGCTTGGCGGCAGCCTTGTAATTGCCGTTTGGCCAGCCGTGCGGACCCTTCCACACGTGCGGCCAGATCCAGTACGACAGGACGGTCGTCAGCGCCGGGCCCTCGACCTTCTTCAGGTGGTAGACGACCGTGGACGCGTTCGGCGTGTCGATGCTGGCGATGTCGTCACACGTCTGCAAGCAGTATGGGCCGGTGACCTTCTGCATGTTGACCAGCCACGAGAACTTGAAGTCCGTGGACGTGATCGGCATCCCGTTGCTCCAGTAGATACCGGGCTTGAGATGGAACGTGTAGGTCTTGAAGTTCTTGCTGATCCCGCCGTTCTTCAGGCTCGGGATCTTGGTCACCATGTCAGGCGTGAGCTTCGCCTGATAGTTGTAGAAGTCGATCCCGTCCTGGAGGACGCTGGTCTGCTCGGTCGTCGCGATGTTGTTCCCACTGGTGTACCAGTTGTTACTCGCCGGGAACTGGTAGTCCGAGAAGATGAGCGTTCCCTTCGGCTTGTTCACCGTCTTGCAGCGCGTCGCCGCCTTCGAGCTCGCGCTCGATTTCGACGCCGCATGTTTACCTGCGTGGGCTGCGGGCGTGTCGGCCTTGACGCCGGTTGCAAAACTAACCAGCGCCATCGACAGGACGACAAGAAGCGTGATCGCGCCGCCCACCCAGGTCGAACGTTTGGACATGTACTCCTCCATCAGTTAAACGAGTTGTCTTTTAGTCTGTAGCGATTTGCCAAGAGGCCCTCTCTTGTCCCGTCTCCTACGCTCACCTCCGTACTCTCAGGCTTGAAATCGCCATGCTTGACAAAAAAGTCCGCCACGCGGTGCCTTTTCACTTCAAACGAATGGGAAAGAAGAAATGCAACCAGGAACCGGTAGTGGTGGCCGATCGTCCCGTCGTCCTGCGATTTAACCAGTTGATAATAACGTAGCGACCTCCGTCAAGCGAACCGTCAAGAAAGAAGCTCGTTGCGTAGTAGCTTTCCTGCCGGGCTCCGTGGGAGCGATCGACGGGTTTCGACCCGCGTCGCACGGTACACCGGGGCCGGCAAGTTCTCGCGGCACCAGGCAGTAACCGGCCCGCGTACCCGCTCTCCTACCACAACGATTTTCAGACGGCTTCCCGCCGCCGGCACTACGGCAACCTCGTGGACTTCGGGAATTTGCTCTATTTGGCGCTCCAGGTCGTCGGCTCGGACGGCGGTACGGCCAACGAGGATCGGGTCTCTCACCCGCGGCCCCAGCCGAAGGCGGCCGCCGTCCAACCACCCTGAGTCCGCGGTTTCAAACCATCTATCGGGACCACAGGTCCGTTCGAGGCCTCCGTTTGTTACATATCCCAGCGCGACAGCATCACCACGGACTGCAACGCGGCCGTTGGATACCCGCACGTCAATGTGTGGCATCGGTGTGCCCACATCTTCGGGCGATCCGGTCGCGCTCAGGTCGAGTGAAATCGTCCCGGTCTCTGTCGTTCCATAATCCTGCCGAAGTGGGATCCGGAAACGATCCAGAAATCGATCGTAGAGGTTCTCGGGTAGAGGCGCGCCGGCGCTAAAAGCGAGTCGCACAGCGGAGAGATCGAGATCGTGCTCGAGCAGACGCTCGTAGTAGGGGCCCAGGCCGAAGATCACTGTCGGCCGTGCCGCGCGGAGTGTCTCGACGTCATTGCCGAGCCAGACATCTGCGCCGCACGAGATACTAGCGAGTGTGGCCATCAGGCCGTAGGAGTGACTGATGGCGGAGCTACAGAGGACGCGGTCGCGTGGCGTGAGCTCCAACACCGTTTGTAAGGTAGCGATTTCGCTCCAAAGGGCGCGGTCGGAGCGCGCGGCTAGCCGCGGTTTGCTCGTCGATCCCGACGTTGGTTGGCAGAGCGCAACGCCTGCAAGTTCGGTCATAGGGCTTGCTGCCGTCGAGCGGTCGTTGATACGCAGCATCGACACGGTTTCGCGCTCCAATTGGGCAATTTGCTCGTCGGTCCAGGACGCAGACAGCAAGACGACCGGTTGTCCAATGACCGTCAGAAGGTCGACAACGGCCCGAGTGGTCATTCCGGCCCGCAGAAGGACCGGCACGTCGCGCGGAAGGTCCCGCAACGTGGCATTCCGTGCGGCGACGCGCGCTTGCAAATCGGCGTAGTCGATATTCTCGCCTCCCGCATGGAGACCGGTTCCACCCCGAGGATGGATCTCGACGAAGTGAGAGGCGGTGGGAGCGTTAGATGCCGAGAACGTGGTACCCCTGGTCAACGTAGAGGATGTCCCCCGTCACCGCGCGGCTGAGGTCGCTCGCCAGGTAGACAGCGGTATCTCCAACTTCGGCAGCAGTCATCTGGCGGTGGAGCGGAGCGTGCTCGACAAATGTCCGGGCGAACCCGGTGAAGCCACTGACGCCCTTTGCCGCGAGCGTTGGAATCGGGCCGGCCGAGATCGCGTTTACCCGGATGTTCGTCTCGCCCAGGTCGGCGGCAAGGTAGCGCACGATCGACTCCAGCGCGGCTTTTGCCACACCCATGACGTTATAGCTGGGAAAAACGCGCTGACTTGCAATGTACGTCATGGTGATGACACTCCCCCCGTCCTTCATGAGCGGGATGGCATTCCGCGTCACCGGGATCAGCGAGTAGGCGCTAATGTCGAGCGCTTTCTTGAACCCATCCTGCGATGTCTCGATGAACCGTCCCTTGAGCTCCTCGGCCGGAGCGAAGGCGATGCTGTGTACGACGATATCGACCCGGCCCCACATCTCGTCGAGCCTCTTGTACGCCGCCTCGATCTGCGCCTCGTCCTGCACGTTTACCTGGATCATTTCGGTTCCGGGAATCTGGTCGGCACACTCTCGAACCATCCGCTCGATTCGTGGCCCCTCGTACATCAGGGCCAGGCTCGCGCCCTCCCGGCTCAGTGACTGCGCGATCGCCCAGGCAATGCTGCGGCGGTTGGCCACTCCGAAGATCGCCGCCCGTTTCCCCTCAACTAATCCCATCACTCCTCCTAAGGCCTTTCCCCGCAGTTCGAAAACGCGAGGTACCAATTGCCAGGGGCGGGCTCTCGCCGTGCCCGCCGGCTCCCGGAACGCCGCGACGAGGGCGGGCACGCCTGGAGGCGGCCCCTACCACGGTACGCGCAATTGAAGCGACCGAAGCGGGGCTGTGTCAAAGGCTGCCGCCTGAGCTACGATGTGGGCGCGGGGTCTGCGGATGAATCAGTACATTCTCGGTGCTGTTCGGTCGGTGATGGTGGCGGCTGCTGAGTTGCCACGCCTGTCATCGGAGAGCGCGGTGCGGGCGCGCCTGCGCTCGCTGGCGGAAGACATTCTCGATCGACTGGACGAAGGCGAGCAGGCGGCCGCGCCTGAGGAGACCGTAATAAGCGACCTCGACCGGAAGTCGCGGGACATCGCCGAGGATCTCCGGCGTGTCGACCGCCTCATGAAAGAGCGGCTCGGACGCGAGTGAGCGCGGAGACCAGAGGACAGCTCCGCAAACTTTTGCGGACTCGTGCCGTCCTTCACGGCGACTTCGTTCTTTCTTCGGGCCGGCGTTCGTCCTACTACCTCGACGCACGCCGGGTGACGCTCTCGGCCGCGGGCGCGGCGCTCATTGGCGATGCATTTCTCGATGCACTGAGCGATCTTGATCTGGAGGCAGTCGCGGGGCTTGCGATTGGGGCGGACCCGATCGTGGCATCTATTGCGGCCGCAGCGGGACGGTCCGGCCGCGATATCGACGGTCTGATTGTTCGCAAAGAGCGGAAGGAGCACGGCGCCGGGCGCCGTATCGAGGGACCGTGGCGCGAGGAGTTGCGGGTAGCGGTCGTGGAGGACACTCTCACGACCGGCGCGTCATCGCTTCAAGCGGCCCAGGCCGTCGAGGAGGAAGGCGGTAAGGTAGTCATAGTGTGCGCGCTCATCGATCGGGAGCAGGGAGCGCGCGAGGCGATTGAGAAGGCGGGGTATCCGTTTAGAACGCTCTTCCGCGCATCCGAACTGATCGATCCGTAGCGTCCACGCCTAGGTACCAGTTTCGGTTTCGAGACCGGGTAGGTGTAGGGATTTAGACTCTGTAAGTTTTGCCCTCTTCGGCAAGAGCGACGTCCGGACCAAACACGTCCTTGGCCTCGGCCAGGACGGTCTCCGCGTATGGGGCCCAGTAGTGTGTCAGAAGCAGGCGCTTGACTCCGGCCGCTCGCGCTAAATGACCGGCCTGAGTACCGCTCATGTGGCCGGGTGTTCCCGCACCGGCTCGTGGCTTCTCCAGCGTCGCTTCGACCAATCCGAGATCGGCGCCGGAAGCAAACTGCACAAGTGACTCAACCGGACCGGTGTCGGCCGAATAGAAGAGCGTACGCTGGCCGTCACTGACGCGGAGAGCGTAGGCGGGAATGAAGTGTTGGGTGGGCGAGAACGTCATCTCGAGGCTGCCGATGACCAGCGGCTGATTGGTGTCGTACTCCGCGATTGCGTAGCGGCCGGCGAAGAAACCGGTCGGGAGGCCAAGTACCGGCTCGAGGGAGTCGATGACTGACGTGCCGTTGGGCGGAAGATATAGCGGTATTTGCTCGACACCGTAAAACTGCAGGCCGTAGCGGAGTGGTAACAGATCAAAGAAGTGATCGGGATGCATGTGGCTGATGACCGCTGCCTCTAGATCGTTCAATGCGACCTGGGCCTGAACGGCACCCGAAATACCGTGACCGCAATCGAGCAGTATCGGACGTCCCATTGGACCGCGCAGGAGATAGCCGGCGGAGAAACCGCCCGGATTCGGACACGAGGGCCCGTTGCCCAGAACCGTTAGTTCGACCATGTCTCGTCAACCAAGACGACGCCGGAACGGGGTGGAAGCTGCGATGTTGTGCCTTCGGCCGTCAGGTCGGTACCCAGGACCTGCCGCCATGCGCCAGCCGGGAGACTCCACTGGACGCGTTCCGGTCCGACGTTGAACGCAACAATCGCCCGTGTGTCTCCCAGAGTTCGGATGAAGGCATAGAGGTTACCGCCGACCACGAAGTTCTCGAACGTGCCGCGGCGGAGAGCCGGGTAGGTATGACGAAGTGCAACGCACTGCTTTACATAAGCACGAAGACTTTCGTTCCAACCGGCAGGATCCCAATGAAACGATCCGCGACAGCCGGGATCGGGACCGCCGGTCATGCCGATCTCGTCGCCGTAATAGATGCAAGGCGCGCCGGGGTATGTCATCAGGAATAACAGCGCCAGGCGAATTGCCGATTCATCGCCCCCCGCCGAGGTCAATGCCCGCGGAGTGTCGTGACTACCGAGCAGATTGAGCTGCGAGCGGGTTATCTCGGGCACGTATCGGGCCAGCAATGTGGCAATCTCGGCGGCAAACGACCCGCCGTCAAGCATTTCGATCCCTTCCAGACCGCCCGCGTCCAGCGCGTTCCGGTTGAGCGTCTGCCCCGCAAAGAAGCCAAGGCAGGCGCGAGTTAGCGGGTAATTCATGACGGCGTCGAACTGATCACCCTGCAGCCACCGGGCGGCGTCGCCCCAAATCTCGCCGACGATATAGGCATCGCCATTTGCCGCCTTGACGCGCCTCCGAAACTCCTGCCAGAAGGCATCATCGTCGATCTCGTTCGGCACATCGAGCCGCCAGCCGTCGATGCCGCGCTCGATCCAGTACTGCCCTACATCCCAGAGAAACTCGCGCACCTCGAAAGACGCCGTGTTGAATTTTGGCAGCGCCGGGTGTCCCCACCAGGAGTCGTAGCCAGGATCGCCCGGACCGTAAGGGTTGGGCGGCCAAGAGTAAACATGGAACCAGTCACGATACGGCGAGGAGTCACCATTTTCGAGAATTGAGGAGAATTGGTAGAAGCCGCGGCTGGCGTGATTGAACACGCCGTCGAGGATCACGCGCATCCCGGCGCGATGGGCCGCCACCAGAAGGCGATCGAACGCTCCGTTCCCGCCGAGTAGTGGATCGACCTGATAGTAGTCGTGCGTGTGATAGCGATGGTTGGCCGTCGAGCGGAAGATTGGATTGAGATAGAGCGCAGTGACGCCGAGATCCTCGAGGTAGTCGAGATGCTCGATGATGCCGTCGAGGTCGCCGCCCTTGAAGCCATAGGTCGTGGGAGGGCTGTTCCAGGATTCGAGATTGACGCCTGTAGGAGCCCTTGAGCTGCGCGCAAATCGATCCGGGAAGATTTGGTAGAAGACCGCGTCTTGAACCCATTCGGGGGTAACGGCGCGAGTCAGGGGCGCGGAGAGAATCGACGACGCCACGTTGGGCCTTTCGAGGGAAGTCAGACGCCGGGGATCGGGCCGAGGATTAACGCCCCCAGCGGCGGAAGGGTGAATACCGCCGAGTAGGGCAGCCCGTGCCATGATATCGGTTCGGCCTCGACGTCTTCGCGCGGCACAACACCGCTCCCGCCAAACTCAGGCGCGTCCGTGCTCAAGAGAGACCGGTAGCGACCGTCTCCTGGAAGGCCGATGCGGTAGCCGCCGCGCGCCACCGGCGTGAAGTTGCAGATGATCACCGCGTGGGAACTGGCCGCCGTGCGTCGGTAGGACACGACGCTGGCAGCGGCATCTTGCAGGTCGATCCACTCGAAACCTCCCGGCTCGGTATCAAGCTCATGCAGCGCCGGGAGGCGTACATAGAGGTCATTGAGGGCGCGAACGAGCGCCTGGATCCCACGGTGTAGCTGCGCCTCCTCGGATTGGTCCAAAAGATGCCAGTCGACACTTTGCTCGAAATCCCACTCCCGCTCCTGGGCAATGTCCCCACCCATGAACAGAAGCTTTTTCCCCGGATGCGTCCACATGTAGGCAAACAGTAGCCGGAGGTTGGCGAAGCGCTGCCAGGCGTCGCCGGGCATTCGTTGCAATAGCGATCGCTTGCCGTGCACAACCTCGTCGTGCGACAGCGGAAGGATGAAGCGCTCGGAAAAGGCGTACATCATCGAAAAGGTCAGCTCGTTCTGGTGGTAGCGGCGGTGGACGGGGTCACGACTCAGATAGCGGAGCGTGTCGTGCATCCAGCCCATGTCCCACTTGAAGTCGAACCCCAGCCCTCCGTCGGCGGTGGGGCGCGTCACACTCGGCCAGGCCGTGGACTCCTCGGCCACCATCACGGCGCCGGGGACTTCTTCGTGGACGGTATCGTTCAGTTGCCTGAAGAACTCGATCGCTTCAATGTTCTCTCGTCCCCCGTACTGATTGGGAAGCCACTGCCCCTCCGGGCGCGAGTAGTCGCGGTAGAGCATCGAGGCGACGGCGTCGACGCGCAGACCGTCGACATGGTACTCGCTCAGCCAGAACACGGCGTTCGATATGAGGAATGAGCGGACCTCCGGACGGCCGAGGTCGAAGATCAGCGTTCCCCAATCGGGGTGCTCGCCGAGGCGTGGATCGCCGTGCTCGTATAGCGGGAAGCCGGTGAAGCGCGCCAGCGCGTGGGTGTCACGGGGGAAGTGCGCCGGGACCCAGTCCAGGAAAACTCCGATCCCGGCCTGGTGGCAGCGATCGATCAGGTACCTCAGGTCATCGGGTGGACCGAAGCGCGCCGTCGGGGCGAAGTAGCCCGTGACCTGGTAGCCCCAGGAGCGATCAAGCGGGTGCTCGGCTAGCGGGAGAAATTCGACGTGAGTGTACCGCATGTCGGTCAGATATGCGACCAGATCGTCGGCTACTTCGCGATAGCCGAGAAATCGATCGGGATCGGCCGGATCCCGGCGCCAGGACCCGAAGTGCATTTCGTAGATTGACAGGGCTTCGGCCTCCCATCTCGTCCGGTTTCGTCGCTCCATCCACTCGCCGTCGTTCCAGACGTAGGTGGGTTCGGCGACGACCGACGCCGTTGCGGGGCGTAACTCCGACGCGAAGGCGTAGGGATCGGTCTTCTCAGCCCAACCGGCGCCGCCGGCGGGCAGGACGGCGAATTTGTAGAGGGCGCCGGGGCCGACTCCCGGAACGAAACCCTCCCATACCCCGCTATCGTTCGGCGTGAGGCTGGTGACTCCGGGTTCCCAATTGTTGAAATCCCCGACGACCGACACGCCGGCCGCCAGCGGCGCCCAGACCGCGAACTCAACACCTCCGTCGACGACGTGCGCGCCCAGCTTCTCATGCGCCCGACGGTGGGTGCCCTGGGCAAACAGGTACCGATCGTAGTCAGTGAGCCCCACCGCCGATTCTAGCGACGAAACAGTGTCACCGACGGTGGGCGGACGGGATCCTCGGATTGCACGATTGCCAGCGCGAGGCGCGGGAAGGTGAGGAGGTCACGGTAGGCCAGGTACCGGCTACGCCAGAGCGGCTGGAACTTGTCGTTGAACTGGTAGAGCGACTTTAGCTGGTAGTACGAGGATAGGTTCTCAAACAGGAAGCGTCTCGTGCCCTCGACGGCGCGCGAATCGATGTCGTTCTCGGTGTTGGAAAGGGTCGCGAAGTTGAGGCTCAGGGCGTCGTACCCGGCATCGCGGTACCGTTCGGCCGCGTTGATGACCAGGAACTCCATTAGCCCGTTGGGAGAGTCGGGCCGCCGCCGCATCGCGTCGAGCGACCAGGCGTGGGAGCCGTAAACGGGAACAAGACAGAGGTATCCGCAGACCCTGCCGTCCTGCATCGCCACCGTAACCTCGCAGTCGGCGTCGTCTTCCCGGGGAAGCCTCCCGAGCGTCATCGAAAAGCCGCGTTCGCGCCCGCCACGGCTATCGACCCAGGTGCGCGAAACGTCGATCATCTGCTCGCGCACGTCTGCAGGTAGCTCCCCACGCGAATACGTCACGGCTTCGATTCCCTGCTCGGCGACGTGCCGCGCGGCGCGGCGGACCTTTCGCTTCAGCGCTGACCGATCGAACGATGGTAGGTCAATAATTGCCTCCTCGCCGATCTTGAGAGTGCGGTAGCCGGCTTGCTGGTACCGGCTGACCGACGCGGCGGCCGCTCCGAGAAAGCACGGTTCG
>Ga0070739_10008389_pt1 | contig 10619 bp, 13 predicted proteins | sample Coa_R1_7_FD_66445 | JGI IMG/M metagenome (GOLD analysis project Ga0070739, IMG submission 66445) | Surface soil microbial communities from Centralia Pennsylvania, which are recovering from an underground coalmine fire - Coalmine... | ecosystem: Environmental > Terrestrial > Soil > Unclassified ...
CCTTGCTTATTGCAGCAACTTTGCCCGCGACTTTTCTGCTGGTCGCGGTGGCTGGCGCGCAAGAACCGCAGGCTCCAAAACCGATCAAGCGTGCTGATTACATGAAAACCGTCGATGCACGTTTCCGGCAGATCGATTCCAATCACGACGGCAAGATTACGAAAGACGAGGTCGCGGCCGAGCTCCAGCGTGAGATGCGGATCGCGAATGCACGAATAGCACAGCAGCTGCAGGCGAAGTTCAGGCAGCTCGACACAAATCACGACGGCGTGCTGAGCCTCAAGGAATTCATGGCCATTCAGCCGGCCCTTCATCCGACGGAGACTCCCGACCAGATGTTTCAGCGGCTCGACCGCAATCATGACGGAAAGATAACCGCCGACGAGTTCCGCGGTCCGGAGGCCGCTCGGTTCGACCACCTCGACGCCAACCACGACGGGATTGTCACGCCGGCCGAGCTTGCGGCGGCAAGTCGGCACAAATGATTTTCACAATCGCTCGACGGCGGAACTGCGGATTAACACTGCTTGCTGTTCCAGCAGTTTCTCCAGGCGGGCTCGGAAGTCGCGCCACCATTGTCGGTCCGTCTCTTCGGTCATGACTTCGATGACCACGATTGCGTCTTGCTCGACCTGGCCTTCCTCGCTCTGCCAAAAGCCGTCCGCCGGGGCGCGCGAATAAGCCGTAAGTCCCCCGAACTTCTCAACCAGTTCGGCCCGGATATCGCCCAAGACCCCGCGTGGCTGAAGTGATCCGTCATTGCGCCGCACCGGCAGGAAAATTTCTATGACGTGCATGAAAGCGGAACGCAGCGGACTGGCGCCTGGCTCCGCACCGGCCTATGGCTCCTGTCACCCTGGGGTAGCGATGATCGGCGCTTGAGAGGTTCGCACGAGCGAGCAACCCATTGAACCTGATCCGGCTGACACCGGCGGAGGAAGAGGAGTTCATATGGCCGATATTCCTGCTCGAACGGAGCTCAAGGTGACGACCGGCGCGATTCGAGGTTCTCGGAAGATCTATGTCGACGCGCGCGGTGGAATTGCTGTCGCGATGCGCGCCGTCGATCTCGAGCCGTCGAGCGGCGAGCCCCCACTTGTGCTGTATGATACGAGCGGACCTTATACCGATCCGGCAAAGCGCATCGACATCATGGCCGGACTGGCGGAACTTCGCCGCGAGTGGATCCGAGGCCGGGGCGACGTCGAGGAGGTCGCGCAGCGCGACGTTCGGCCGCAGGACAACGGGCAGCTTGGCCCCGACCGGAGCGGCGGCGTGCAACCGTTTCCGAATGTCCGAAAGAGAGTGCTTCGCGCGAAGCCGGGCATGAACGTGACGCAGATGCATTATGCGAGGCGCGGAATCGTCACGCCTGAGATGGAATATGTCGCGGTCCGGGAGAATCTCGGAAGAGAGGTCGCCCTCGAGCATAACCGCGACGGTGAGAGCTTTGGTGCCGAAATCCCGAACTTCGTCACTCCCGAGTTCGTCCGCGACGAGGTCGCTCGCGGCCGAGCGATCATTCCTTCCAATATCAACCATCCGGAAACCGAGCCGATGGCAATCGGTCGCAATTTCCTCGTCAAGATCAACGCAAACATCGGCAACAGCGCCGTCGCCTCGGACGTCGCGTCGGAGGTCGAGAAAATGGTCTGGGCGATTCGTTGGGGCGCGGACACGGTCATGGACCTCTCGACCGGGCGCAACATCCACGACACGCGCGAATGGATCATTCGCAATTCACCCGTGCCGATTGGCACTGTTCCAATCTACCAGGCGCTCGAAAAGGTCGGCGGCGTAGCCGAGGACCTTAATTGGGAAATATTTCGCGACACTCTTATCGAACAGGCGGAACAGGGAGTGGACTATTTCACCATCCACGCCGGGGTCCGTCTGCCCTATGTTCCCCTCACTGCCAAGCGAGTCACTGGGATAGTCAGTCGCGGCGGCTCGATCATGGCGAAATGGTGTCTCGCGCACCATCGGGAGAGCTTTCTCTACGAGCGCTTCGATGAAATCTGCGAGATAATGAAAGCCTATGACATTGCGTTCAGTCTTGGCGACGGGCTTCGCCCCGGATGCACTGCTGATGCCAATGACGAAGCGCAGTTCGCTGAACTTTACACGCTCGGCGAACTTACAAGAAAGGCCTGGCAACACGACTGCCAAGTGATGATCGAAGGCCCCGGTCACGTACCGATGCACAAGATCAAGGAGAACATGGAAAAGCAGCTTGAAAGCTGCGGCGAAGCCCCATTTTACACGTTGGGACCACTTACTACCGACGTCGCTCCTGGTTACGACCACATTACAAGCGCGATCGGAGCCGCGATGATCGGGTGGTTCGGCACGGCGATGCTTTGCTACGTCACACCTAAGGAGCATCTTGGGCTTCCCGACCGCGAGGACGTAAAGACTGGTGTCGTCACCTACAAGCTAGCCGCGCATGCCGCGGATCTGGCGAAGGGTCACCCGACCGCAAGACTGCACGACGATGCTCTAAGTCGCGCCAGGTTCGAATTTCGTTGGCGCGACCAGTTCAACCTCTCTCTCGATCCTGAGACCGCCGAGTCATTTCACGACCAGACCCTGCCCGCCGAAGGCGCGAAGACCGCGCACTTCTGTTCGATGTGTGGGCCGAAATTCTGCTCGATGAAGATCACGCAGGAAGTAAGGGAGTTCGCCAGGCTGACGGAAGCAGCCGCACTCGGCGGCAATGAGCCCGCCGTGACCGGTTCGGCTGCCGCTGACGATGAAACGGACGTCGGAATGGCACGAATGAGCCGCCGATTTCACGAGGAAGGTGGCGAAATCTACATTCGTGCGAGCGAAAGCTGATTGGGAAAGGGATCCTCCTGGCAAGCCGCTTTCGACGATCCGCCATGCTCGACAGGAGCCGCTCAGAAAACACGCCCGTTGAAGAGCCAGTGAGCAGGTAACGGGCGCGTGGCGTGATCGTTTTCTCAGGCGGATGCCGGCCTGATCACAACCATTTTTTCACCATTTGAGCAGCAGAAGGCATGTGGGGTAGGACTCACAATGTCAGAAGCTGCGAAGACTCAGCAGGACCGGAGGCGCGTCGCACGGCTTGGGCTTCGACTTAGCGCCACCATGCGTGACAAGCGCAATGGACGGGTTCGGGCGCGCGTCATAGACATGTCTACCCACGGTTGCCGCATCGAGTGTACCACGCCCGTAGAGGACGGCACCTGGGTGTGGCTCAGCATCGCAGGCCTTGAGAACCAATATTGCCGCGTCGTCTGGCATTGTGAGGAATTTATCGGCCTCGAATTCGAGCGTCCTTTGTCGGATGCCGTGTTCGAAAAGCTTCTCGCTGACCAAGGGCAATTATCGGAGGCAGCGATCAAGGAATTGCGCAGCATCGCGAGCCGAGCGCACTGGTTGGCACGCTCCGCGACCGACGAGCAGATTTCGATTCTTGCCGAGCTTTCGCGCAAGTGCGCCGTCGACTCATTCGTTGAAGCGCTCCGCGGCGCCGAGCCGGCCAAGCGGACTTAGGAGCGAGGGCAAGTTTACTCGTCGCAGGCGACGGCCCTCAGGCGGCCTTGGACTCCGGGCTGAGAATGGCGGCGATTCCGCCCGCAGCTTCGATCCTTTCCGCTAGCGCACCACGAGGCAACTCCTGTTCGAATGCCCACGCGAGAACCGCCTCGAGCTGTTTAATTGTCGGCTCGTCGCACATTCCGGCGAAGGCGAGTTTCACCACCGGCTTCATGGGAGAACGGAGCTGGATTTTGAGACCCTGGGCCTCGACTAGGCGCAGATATTCTTCCGGCGCTTCTTCCGCGTCGAGTGCGAAATCATAAGCGGCACCAAGGCCTTCGTAGAGAGCGGAATTCGCTCGGAGCCGTGCCATCCGCGCTTCATCCGTTTTCGCCCGTACCTGCGATAATTTGTTCTGCAAGGATCCCTCCGATGAAACTGAAGCTTCCGCACCGGCATGTTCTGCGGTGACCTCTTGCGGCGCGAGTGGTTCACTCGTGCCGAAATCATTACCCTCTTCACGCAGCGCTTCCTCCGCTGCCGAGTCTTCGCAAGCCGCTTCTTGTGATTCTTGGGTGGATGACTCGTCCTCGAGCTCACCGGCAATTTCATCGCTCGGCTGTTCGACGATCGGCTGAACTTTTACCGGGTGACTCCCGTAGAAGCCTGTCAATCCCGCGAGGCTGTCGAGCAGCTTCGAAAAGCCCGGTGTAGCTTTGGGTGCGGGCTGACGCGCGGGTTGAAGTACGTCCTCTTCGTGACGGTCTTCATCCTCTTTCCCGCGAGCAGCGACATCGGGAACTTCTTCCTCTTGAGAAGAAGCGGCGACTTGCGGTTCACTTGCTTGCGGCTCTTGAAGTGATTCGTCGGAAAGGCCCTCGCCCGCTCCTTCTTGATTTTCGTCGGGCGCTAGTGACTCTTCGGTATCGCGCGGTTCGTCGGATGGCGATTCCGCCTCGATTTCGAGTGGGGCTTCTTTCGCCTTTTGCGGCGTTGCCGACTTTGCCTTCGCGTCGACCTGCTCGACGCTTACGAGCGCGTAGACATAGTCAACCCACGCACCGCCAGCGCTTAGTGGCAAGAGCGTTACCGAGCAGCGAGTCTTGGCTCCTTGAGTTTCATATTCATCCTCAAAGGCGAGAAAATCGCGACTAATGGCGACAATCGGCAGCTTCTTGGCGATACAGGAAAGCACCGACGGATTGGGGGCGTCGATAATCCGCTCGGGCCATGCTTCCTCTCGCAATGCCTCTCCAAGGTGTCGGATCTCTGCGTCGTGCCCTCCGCTGATTAGCTCGAGAAGGATCGAGCTTGGTCCAGCGTCGGAAAGTTCCAGCGGGTCGAGATCGTGCAAGGGTGGGAATTCCTTGTCGCCGCGCACCGACAGCCAATAGTTGAGAACGCTAGCGTGACGCCGCCGTTCAGCAGCGGAGAGGGCCTTGAATGCAGTCAGGAGCGATTCCGCAGCGGGCTTGTCCGCTGCCTTCATGCCCGATGCCGAGGCCCCCATTTCCGACTCCGCTTGCTTTACCCGTGCGCGATTGTGCACCGGTGGTGCTTAGAAACCGTTAAAGAGGCGATTGTTCTGTTGAGCCGCCGTAGTCCGCGTCCTACTCGGGTCGCGATCTCCTTCTCGTCCAAGGGAGCGACTCCAATGCGTGGTGCTTGGCTTGCCTGTGTGGTGCTCTGCAGTGCTGCCATCCACTTAAGCTCCGCTCATGCCCAAGTGCCATTGCAATCGGCGCCGATCGTTGTTCGCGGGGTGCATGACCGTGATAAGCAGATACGGGACTTCATCCACGAGATGACGCCCGCCCCGGTTCGCGGCCAACTTAGCCGCTTCGAGGCTCCCGTATGCCCGGCAGTGGCTGGGCTAGCCGCACAACCGGCAGCACTTGTCATCGCGCGTATTGCGCGTGTCGCATCCGCTGCCGGTCTCAAGATCGCAACGAAGCCCTGCGATGCCAACATCATCCTCATCGTAACCAACGACAAGAACGCGCTGCTGAAAAAGCTTGAAAAGCTGCGTCCTGAATACTTCCCGCCGGACTGGAGCACGTTCGAGGTCCACGATCTCGAACATGATCCGTATCCCGTTGCGGTGTGGCAATTCGAGGGGGCGACCTGGGCTGACGGTCGCCCGATCGGGAATGACATCGTTGCTGCAACCACCGATGTAATGGCGCTGCAGCGGACCACCGAACCGCAGGGGCGCTTGCACCCTTCGGCTCGTCATCAGTTCGAACTTGCAATTGTGGTCGTTCAGAGGAGCGCACTTTCGGGGCTCACGACGACGCAGCTTGCCGATTATGTCGCGATGCGCGCCCTTGTTCGCACTGAACCCAAATATTTGGACAAGAACGCTGATACCATTCTCAATATCATTGATGCACCAATGGGCAGTGCAGTCCCGCTCACGCTGACTCGGTGGGATCTAAGCTTCCTTAAAGCTTTCTATGCGAGCGGGAAGAACAGCTACGCGGAATACCAGCGCGCAGAGATGCAGCAGCTTATGAAGGCCGATCTCGAGCAATCGGAGCAAACGGCATTTTAGGTTGACGGCTGCCGCCGGCCGAGAACAGCCGGCGGCACATCCTTCATTGCTAAATCAGGCGAATTCGTTGTCCTGATCTTCGATCATTCGCTCGGGAAGCCCTGCGGATGGATCGACCGGCTCGGCACGGCCCGCGGCAGCATCGCGTTCGCGCTTGTCGAAGAAGGCGGCGCGCTTCAGGCGCGTCTTCAGCGATACGGATGGGTTGAGCGGACTCGGACCGCGATAGGCGCGCTGCACCCAGGTCTCGCCCGTTTGGCGGTCGTCCTTCTCGACCAGGGGTTCGTCCGAACCTCGGTCGTCTTGACTTGGGTTGCTCGACCAGCGGAATGCCGAAAGCGGCGGTGTGACTATTACCGGCTGCTCTTCATCAGCCGTGCTCGGCGCAAGGCGTTCGTCATGGACATCTCCGGCGTCAGCCATAGGATCGATCTCATTTTCGCCGGTCCATTCCTCTTGTTCCTCGTCAGGTCGCCGGCGGTTCACGGCTGCCGCCGCGCTGCCAATCGCGAGCAGCGCAAGGACGCCGCCGGCGGCGATCGGCACCGTGTTGTCGTGCTTCGTAGCCGCACGGCGAACGGCCGGCTGCGGCGCTGTAGCCGTCGAGGCCAAGTTGATCTTCGGCTTCACGGACGCGGACGTCGGCGACCCACGCTGAGGCTCCTGTGCCGCCGTCGCTGCTCGTGTTCCGCTTAGGTCGCGCGACGCAAAGTTCGCGCGATCCGGGCGCACTTGGGACGCGGTCGTTGCTCTTGCAGGCTGTTTCAGATGGCGTGAAACTGGTGCGGACTTCACTTGGCTTTCGGAAACAGGCAGAGATGCGGACACATCGGGAGCATTGCCTGTCATCGGCGGCGGACTATTCGCGTCGGTCGCTTGGGGCTGGGCGTCGGTCGGCTGCGCCGACTGCACCGATTGCACCGATTGCACCGGCTGTACGGACGCGGTCGGCGGATCAACGCTCGTATCCGTCGCCGGGGCCTGTTGGGCAGCGGCTGAAGTTGAGGTTAGCACAAGGGCCGCGGCAATCGCTGGCAATGCGCTCGCTCGGGTAAGATTTACTCTGTCCATAATGAGTAAAAACACCCACCGCTCCGACCAGTGGCAGCATTATCGGCTGGGCGGCCGGCTGTTACGGTGAACGACAGGCGGCTCTCGGCGGCAAATTCCGGTTAATTGCCCTGGCAGAGATCAACGACAAAAAGGGCGCCTGCCATCTTAGCAGACGCCCTTCCGGCGCGTGCTCTTCGCCGGATTACATGGCGTTATTTGTACTCGCGCCCGACGCGTTGCCGCCAGCATTTGACGAGGCGCCCGATGCATTAAGGTCGGTGTTGCCGGAGGCGTTCATGTCGCTCATCGCGCCGGCATTCATGTCCGTCGCATTCATGTCGGTCGTGCTGGTTGAATTCAGATCCGTGCCGGCGTTCATGTCGGTGCTGTTGTTGGCGTTATTATTGCTTCCGCAGGCGGCTAGCGCCACGAAAGCGGTCGCGATCGCGAGCTTGGTTGTCATTTTCATGGGCTTTCCTTCCCCTTGGTCGATTGGCCGCTGCAAAGCGCTTGCCGCTGAATTCGGTTCCTAGTGCTGATTCACTCGGCTCGTGCGCCGAAGGAGGAACCGCGCCGACACGCCAAACATTTTCCGCAGCGACGTAGGGAATGATCCACGGAGGAAACTGATGTCGAGCGCGCAGACAACGACAAATCACGAAACGATCCGCAAATGGGTTGAACGTCACAAGGGCCATCCGGCAATCGTTCGCACGGGACGCGAAGGTGGTGTCCTAAGAATCGATTTCGATGAGCCAGGCGGCAACGACGATGAGCGGCTGGAGCGGATCAGCTGGGATGAATTCTTCCGCGTGTTCGATGAAAGCGACGTCGCGTTCCTGCATGGCGAAGGTGAGAGCCGTTTCAACAAGTTCGTGGCCAAGGCGTCCGCTGACAATTAGGGGATTAGAAAAAGGGCGCCCGTTGCCGGACGCCCTTCCCGTCTTCAACGCGTGCTCTCGCGTGAATGTTATTTCTTCTTCTTTGCTGCGGCCGTATTGTCGCTCGCGTTCGATGCCGAATTCTTCACAGCAGCGGCCTCGTTGGCGCCTTCGTTCTTGATATCGGCCGCCTCGTTCTTCGACTCGTTCTTGACAGCATTCGCCTTGTTTTCGGCGCTGTTCATGATGTTCGACGCTTCATTTTCCCCGGCGGCGGTCACGTTCTGCGCCTGATTATCGGCATTCGCTTGAATTTCCGAAGCCTGGTTTTCCGCAGGAGTCTTCTTGTTGCACGCCGCGAGCGCGACAACGCCTGCTGCAATCATCATGCCGGTTCTGAATTTCATGACGCTTTCCCCTTGTTAGTGCCCGAAGGGCGAGCGCTCGGAGATAACGACCGTCAATGACCGCTACATGTCTGCAACATTAACTGCCGTTATGTCGCGCTATTTGAGCGCCTTTACCGCAGCGAGTGTCTTGGCGACATGTTGGCTGTAATCGAGATCGTCATGCACCATGACGATCTTCCCTGTTGGCGCGATCACGTAGGAAGTGCGCGTGGTGATGCCCGGGTGTGCGGCCCAGGCGACATCATAGGCTTTCTGAATTTCCGGCGAGGCCGTCGCAACGGGGAAAGCGCTTCGACATTCTTTTGTCGAGAAGTCGTGAAGTGTCTGGAGGTTGTCGGCCGACATGCCGATGACCTGTGCGCCGGCCTTCTTGAAATCGTCGATCGAAGCGCTGAATGCGTGCGCCTCGGCCGTGCACCCGCTCGTGAATGCCTTCGGGAAGAAATAGAGTACAACCGGGCCCTTCTTGAGCTGCTCAGCAAGGTGTAGCTTGAATTCCTTGCCGCCTACGGCTCCCATTGTTGTGAAGTCGGGCGCCTTTTCGCCCACCTTCAGCGCGCCAAGAGCGGGTGAAACGGCAATGCTTGCAGCTGCAATTGCGAAGATTAGCTTGCGCATGGCGGTCTCCGTCATAAGCCAGAAAGAAACTCGTAGGTGCGGTAATTACTCGGGCGCGTTCAACAATGCGAGAGTGGACTGATCCCTGTCATCGAAGAACACCATCAACGCTTGTTCGAACAAGCTCGAAGTCTCCACATGATCGAAAAGCGTCAAGCAGGATCTGAGCTTGCGCGCATCGACTTCTCCAAGAATCTGTTCAGGCGTGCGCAATCCCGCCCACGGGAGGATCGCCTGGACACAATCGCGCAACCTCGGACCAAGCACTGGATGGCGCAGATACGCACGTGCCTCGTCGATTGACCGTATCGCAAAAAAGCTTGCTTCGAAGCTGCGGCCGAGGCCAGCGAGCTGCGGAAAAATAAACCACATCCAGTGGCTTTGCTTGCTACCGGCGGAAAGTTCCGAAAGTGCGGCATCGTAAACCCGCTCTTGGGCCTCGATGAAGCGCTGTAAATGGAAAGGGTCGCGCACCCATGCGCTCATGGACATGTGGTACGGATTTGGAAAGAACTGCTCGCGCCTATCGACGCGGCGCGAGCAGCCCAGCGAGCACGTAAAATAACACCATCACCGGCCCCGTCAGTAGCGTTAGGCCGACGAGTGAAAGTCGAACGATCGTTGGATCAAGTCCCGAATAATCCGCAATCCCAGCGGCGACGCCCATCAACTTGGCGTCGCCACGGTTGATCATGAAGCGCTCAGTCATTGTCACTTGCTTTCCAATTTGAAGTTTAGGCGATTGGAAGAGAAGTCGCGGCGGAAACAAGCACCAATGCCGACAGGAACGCACCAGCGATAATCGTAGCCGTCTCGCGAATGGAAGCAGTCGTGAACATCGTAAATCCCCTTGCTTAGTGTCTGGGCCCGACGATCGGGTCCACGCAAAAGGTAAGTGCAAGGTGCGTGCCAATTCAAAAAAAGCATTGTTTTCCAATGCCCACCGACCGCGAGTGGCAAATACTGCTACAAGCTCAAGCCATTTGTTGGTGGAAATTGCCACACCGTTGCGGAAATTGGACGGTCGCCGTGTCCAGAAATGGACAGTTTAAATTCCTCGCGCGCGCGGATCGGGTCAGTTGGCGGAATGAACGCGCAGTGCCGCCGGGTTCGGGAATTCGCCCGCCTGCCCCCAAAAGTGCCGCTAAGCCAATGACCCTTCGTGATCGCGAGCGATCACCGGCAACGAATTGCGCGTCAGCTCGACGTTGTGTTCCCGCCATCCGGATGAAGCACCTGTCCAGTCATGTAGCTTGCGTCCTCGCAGGCCAGGAACAGGAATGACGGCGCGACCTCGTTCGGCTGGCCGGGCCGCCCCATCGGCGTGTCTTTCCCAAACTCCGGGAGCTTTTCCTTCGGCTGTCCTCCGGATGGATTGAGCGGCGTCCAGATCGGTCCGGGTGCTACGGCGTTTACCCGAATGCCTTCCTTGACGAGGTTCTTTGCGAGCGAGCGCGTAAATCCGACGATTGCGCCCTTGGTCGAACTATAATCAAGGAGCAACTTCGAGCCTTCGTAAGTCGTCTCGGATGTCGTGTTGACGATGGCGGAGCCTTTCTTGAGGTGCGGTCTTGCGGCTTGCGTCATGAAGAACATGCC
>Ga0070739_10008391_pt1 | contig 10617 bp, 4 predicted proteins | sample Coa_R1_7_FD_66445 | JGI IMG/M metagenome (GOLD analysis project Ga0070739, IMG submission 66445) | Surface soil microbial communities from Centralia Pennsylvania, which are recovering from an underground coalmine fire - Coalmine... | ecosystem: Environmental > Terrestrial > Soil > Unclassified ...
ATCGTCGGAGGGCGAGCATGCCGCGCTCAATCTCCACTAAGGCGTTCTTCGCGATCCTCTCCGCCCTCATCTTCGTGGTCGCACTGATCGGCGTCATCTACAAATATGTCGAGCAGCGCGACCGCATGCGCATGCACGCCGCGAGCGAGGTCGGCGGCGATCCGCGGCGCGGCGAATCGATGTTCATTCAGTACGGTTGCGGCAGCTGTCATGCGCTGAAGGATGTTCGCACCGCCGTCGGCTCGGTCGGGCCTCCACTCGACGGGATCGCGCTGCGCACGATCATTGCTGGCCATCTCGCGAACACGCCGGAGAATATGGAGAAGTGGATCCGCGACCCGCAGCAGGTCTCGCACGGAACGGCGATGCCTGACCTCAAAGTCGGCGAGCAGGACGCGCGCGACATTACCGCCTTCCTTTACACCCGCGCGAAATAGTTCAGCGCAGCCTCAGTCCGATCCACAATGTCCGAGGCGTTGCGCGTTCGATCGATCCGTCGTTGTTGATTCCAGCTTCGACCAGCGTGTTCGTGATGTTCTCGCCCCGAACAACGAGCTGGACACGGCGAGTCAGCGGCCAGGAGGCGAAGGCATCGATCGTGGTCGCCGGCTTTAGGATACTCGTGTTGAGGTCGTCGTCGAATTGCGCGCCGACGCGCCGCACGATGACCTGCGCGCCTTTCGCATCTTGCTGCCACGAGACTGAAAGCGTCCCCGCGAACCTCGGCGTCTGCGCTGGGCGCAAGCCATTGAGGAAAGCCGCCGCGCCACTTCCTTCCATTCGCGCGTGCGTGAGGCTTGCGCCTCCCGCGATCGACCATGGTCCTCGCGTCCACTGCGCAGAAGCCTCCACACCGCGCACGTTGATCGCTTTGACGTTCTGCCGCTCGCTGAACGTCCCGCCCGCGGCGACGAAGCCGACCTCCGGGAACACGCCCGGACCCTTGCCAAGCGTGACATTCGCAATCGCGTCCGTCAGTTTGTTGGCAAAGCCGGTCAGGGACAGTTGGAGCGGCCCATGCGCATATTCGACGCCCCCTTCCGTCCCCGCGAGGCGTTCGGGCTTCAGATTCGGATTGGCGGCGGTGGCGTCTGCCCCGGCCCGAAACGGGCGGAATAGTTCATTGAGAGTCGGCATGCGCCAGCCGAGATAAGCCGCCGAGCGCAGGCTCCATCCGCTGCCGATCGCCACCACGGCACCGCCGCGTGCTGTGGGGAGCCAACCGCCGCGTGCGCCGTACCTCTCGTCGCGAAGGACAGCCTGCGTGGCGATGACCTTCTCGAACAAATGACCATGGTCGATCTGCCAATGGTCGAGCCTTGCGCCACCTGTCAGCGTGACGGGCCCGACGTCCCCGGTGACTTCCCCAAAAGCTCCGGCCGTCCATGTATCTCCGCCGGCAAAGCGCCGTCGCGTCGGATTTCCCGCGACATAGCTGAACAGCTCGCGCGACTCTCCCGTCGTGCGCCGCGCATCTGCGCCGATGCGCAGTTGGACATGTTCAGGCATCGGCGGCCGAACCTCGAAGCTCCCGCCAACCCCGTGCGACGGAACCGAGTCCTGCAGCGACACGCGCGTCGCCTGCGTGCGGCCAGCGTTCACGCTTGCGAAGCTGCTCATCAGGTTGCGCCACTGCCAGTAAGCGAGCGCAGTCCACTCCCAGGCCCCACGTCCGACCAGGCGGGCGGAAGCATCCGCGCCGTTCGTGCGGTTGACGGTGAAATCCGTGCCGCGCGTGCGCCAGTCGTGGAAGGCCGCGACGTTGGCCTGCAGCTCGGTCGAGCTTCCGACCGCTACGACCCAGCGCCCTCGGCCGCTCCACTCGCGATAGGGCGCGCGCTGATCGGCTGGGCCGCGTGTGTCCTGGGTGATCGGGATGAAGCCATCGCTGCGCTCGCCTCTGCCCGAAATGCTGAGCACTCCGCCGCCAACATCCAATCCGAGGCGGGCGCGGGCCTCGAGCGAATCGCGGCTGCCGTAGTCGGCCTCCCCCGAAGTGCCGGCTTCGGCCCGGCTCACCATTTCGATTGTTCCCGCGAGCGCGCCCGGCCCATTCGCAACGCTGCCGCCGCCTCGCACGACGCGGATTTCCCTCAGATCGTCGGGATCATAGGCGGGCCAGTTGATCCATCCGCCGAACGGATCCGTTTGCGGGACTCCGTCGAGCACCAGAAGTGCACGGCTCGATGCGTTGCCGCCAAGTGCACGCAACGTCACCCCCTGACTCGTCGGATGGCCGCTCCGCGCGTCGGATCGGCGGAACAGCTGGAGTCCCGGTACGTCCTTCAGCAGCTCGTCGAGCTCGTGGCTCGGCGACTGCTCGATCTTCCGGCGGCCGATTCGTTCGACCGCGTAAACGCGCTCGGCCTTGGCCTCGGGCAAAGCGTTGCCGGTGACGATGATCTGGGCGGCCGGTGGCGCGGGCGGAAGCGCCTGGGGCACGCCGGTCAGCGCCTAGAGAATGTCGTAAAGCGTGGCGGCGATCGTCAGCGCGCTCGTGACGGCGACCCCCAAGAGCGCCCACGGCGCCCACCACGGCCACGACAATCTGTGGGTCTCGTCCATCTTCGCCATGATGCGAAAATCATTGCCTGACCGGGCTTGTTCCGTCGAGTGAAATTCCCGTTTCGAAACAATGCCGGATACCGCGATTCTTTAATCAGCGTTAAAGTGACCTTGCCGAATCATTGTTAAATTGCTCTAAACTCTGTCATTCTTCCGGGTCGCGACTCGGAACGGTTCAACGGGGAAGGGGGCACCCCGGTGAGTTTGATTTGGGGCTCATTGCGCGGTTCGAACCGCATAGGGGGCGCTGCAGGCCGGCTGCTCCTGACGACGATTCTCGTCTCGCAATCTTCGGCTTCGCTCGCGCAATCCGCGTCCCCTGTCCTCCCGCCCACGCGCGAGCAAGTGACCCGGCCCGTGCAGCCGCAACCGCAACCGCGCCGCCCTACTCTCGAGGTCGAAGGCGGAATCGAACGCGCCCCATGCGCGTTGGCGGGGCCTGAATACCAAAGCATTCATCTCACGCTCCGCGCGGCGGACTTCCAGGGATTGCAGGGCCTCTCGCCTGCAGATTTGACCCCCGCCTATGCGCAATATGTCGGCCGCGACGAGCCGCTCTCGATCGTTTGCGAAATCCGCGACCGTGCGGCCACGATCCTCAGGAACGCCGGCTACATCGCGGCGGTCCAGGTACCGGAGCAGCGGATCGACAACGGCGTCGTGCACTTTCGCGTGCTGCTCGCGCATCTCACCCAGGTGCGCGTGCGCGGCAACGCAAGCGGTGCCGAGCAGGCCATTGCGGGCTACCTCAACCAGCTGACCAAGGAGCCTGTGTTCAACCGCTACGAGGCCGAGCGATACCTGCTGCTCGCTAGCGACATTCCGGGCTATGCGGTGCGGCTGACTCTGCGGCCCGCTGGCACCGCGCCGGGCGACGTAATCGGCGACGTGACCGTGCAGCACACGCCCGGCTACGTCGACTTCAATATTCAGAACGGCGGCAGCCATGCGCTCGGCCCCTGGGGCGGGCTGGTCCGCGGGCAGCTTTATGGCCTGACGGGTCTCGGCGACCGGACCACCCTCGCCTTCTACAGCACTGCCGACCTCCATGAGCAGCAGACGCTTCAGCTGGGCGAGGATTTCCGGCTCGGACCGCAGGGCCTGACCGTCGGGGACCTGTTCACTTACGCCTGGTCGAGGCCCCACGTGACCGGCGCGAAGATCCGCGCGCGCACCCTGCTCAACACGTTCGAAGTCGGATTCCCGTTCGTTCGGAGACAGGCCGAGACTGTCCGTGGCTCGATCGGCATGGATTACATCAATCAGAACGTAACGCTCGACGGAATCGATCTCACGCGCGACCACCTGCGGGTCGCGTTCGCGCGAATGGGCATCGACGCGCTGAGCGATGATTTCACCAACCCCGGCTTCTCGCTCCAGGAGCCGCGCTGGCACGCGACTTTGGTCGTCGAGCTTCGCAAGGGCCTCAACATCTTCGGAGCAAGTCCATTTTGTGGAAGTGACGGCGCGGATTGCGGCCCCAATCACATCCCTACGAGCACCGGCAATGGCGTCCCGACCGCGACGGTCCTGCGCACCACCGCGTTCGGCGAGCTGCGCCCGATCCCGCATCTGACCTTCGCGCTAGGCGCGCAGGCGCAATATGCGTGGAAGCCGCTCCTGAGCTTCGAGCAATTCTCGGCGGGCAACTATACCGTCGGCCGCGGCTACGATCCTGGCGCATTGCTCGGCGACCGCGGCTGGGGAACGCAAGCCGAGATCCGCGTCGGAAGCCGCGTGCCGGCCGCGGCCAATAAACCTGCGATCGAAGGCTATGCCTTCTGGGATCACGTCCATGTTCACCGCATCGATCCGCTGACGGCTGTCACAGGCCGGCAGCACCTCAACTCGGCGGGCGCCGGAGCCCGCATCAGCTTTGACCGGTTCGCGCTGGACGCCGCGCTGGCCGTGCCGCTCACCCGTATTGGCGTCGACAACAAGCGCCCAGCCACGCGCTTCCTCGTGTCGCTGACCACCAGGCTCTTCCCATGGAGCTACCAATGACTCAGACCATCGCTTCCGTCCGCTGCCCACGTGCCCGCAAGGCGCTGATGATGAGCTGCGCGTCCGCCGCATTGGCGACCGCCGCGCTCTTCCCGCAAGCGGCCCGAGCGCAGGCCTTTCAAGGGTCGATCACCAGCTCGACGGGATCGGTAACGCGCGTAACGACGAGCAGCACGACCGAGACTCTGACGATTGGGTCGAGCACGGCGACGATCAATTGGAATCCGGCCAACCAGCAGCAGGGCGGCGGGCCGCTCGACTTCCTGCCGACCGGCAATACCGCGACATTCACCGGCACCGGGGCAGTCGCTGACTACACCGTGCTCAACCGGATTCTTCCGGCGACCGGGCAAGCCATCCGCCTCGATGGGCACGTTATCTCCACGCTTCAGGAAGGCGGTGCGGCCGGAGGTCATATCTGGTTCTACGCTCCTGGCGGGATCGTCGTTGGCGCGTCGGCGGTGTTCGACGTCGGCAGCCTGTTGCTCACCACGAACGATGTGACGAATTTCGGAACGACGGCGAACGGCTTCAACGCGAGCTTCAGCGGGCCCTCCGGGTCGACTTCGCGGATCAGCATCGAATCGGGCGCGCAGATCAACGCGCTGCAGCAGAACAGCTATGTCGCGCTGGTCGCGCCGCGCATCGAGCAGGGCGGGACGGTCCGCGTCAACGGCTCGGCCGCTTATGTCGCGGGCGAGCAGCTTAGCCTCACCATGAACCAGGGCCTGTTCGATATCCAGGTCGACGTGGGAACGAGCGATCCGAATGGCATCGTGCACACGGGCGAGACGAGCGGCCCAGCAAATGCGACCGCCGCGGACAATCACACGATCTACATGGTCGCGGTGCCCAAGAACCAGGCGCTGACGATGCTGCTTTCGGGTGGACGGATCGGGTTCGACGATGCGGTCAGCGCGCAGGTGCAGAACGGGCAGATCGTGCTCTCGGCCGGCTACAACAGCACCGGCAGTCCCGACGATGCGGCCGTCGGCGCAACGCCGGCCGCTATCAGCATCGCGGGCGGTCACTATTCATCCGACCTTGACGCGCGGGCGACCAGCGACATCGAAGCGAGCGGCGGCGGCGGCGATCTGACGTTCGACGGCAATCTCACGCTTCACGCATTGGACTCGGTGATCCTCGCCGCTGGGCAAGGCGAGACCATCACGGTCGGCGGCAACGCAAAGATCAGTGCTGACGATTATCGCTCGTCGGACCGGTCGGACAACAATCTGGACGCGTTTGGCGGGTGGGCCGAGATCAGCGCCGCGGACGGCGGCACCGTCACCATCGCCGGTTCCGCGGACGTCACATCATACGCGCTTGGCGCGATCAATTCTGCTGCGGGCACGATTGGCACCGCGCACGGCGGCACGGCTCTCATCGATGCGGATGGCGGCACGGTTTCGATCGGCGGCGCCACAACCCTGGAGGCTACGGGCTTGTCGCAGCTTTCCGTTCCCCCCGGGATCGATGGGACCAATTCGTGGGGTGGAACGGCCGAGGTCAGTGCCTCGAACAGCGGTTCCGTGCACATTGGAGGACTGCTCTCCATTGTCGCGGACGGCCGCGGGAGCGACAGTGCCCTGGTTTCCGGCGGTACCGGCGGAGCAGGATTTGGCGGGACTTCGATCCTGTCCGCCGATTCGAGCGGGTCCATCGAAGCACTCTCCGGCGCCTATGTATCCGCGACGGGCAACGGCGGGCACGTGGCTTCGGCTGACGGCACGGGCGGCTCGGGAAGCGGCGGTTCCGTCCTGCTCTCCTCGACGAACGGCGGCAGCGTCAGCTTCGGCGCCGACACCATCTTGTCGGCGAACGGCTACGGTGCGACATCTCCGGCGCAGGGCGGCGAGGGTGACGGCGGCTCGACCGAGATCCTGCTTTCGGGCGGCAACATTTCGACCGCCGGCAGTTTCAGCGCCGGCGCCTATGGTGAAGGCGGCGCCGGCATGACCGGCGGGGACGGGTACGGGGGCGAGCTGACGGTCGACGCGATCGGTCCCGCGTCATTCAGCGCGACCGGCGACACAGTGCTGATTGCGAGCGGTCAAGGAGGCGCGGGAGCTGCAGACGCCGCGGGCACGGGCGGTGCAGGCGGAAGCGGATACGGCGGAGACATCTCGATCTTCGCCGGCGACTTCCCGGTCGGAGGAGCGTCCGTGCTCGCGAACACGCAGGCGCAAACCGCATCCGGCATAAGCTTCACCGGCGCACTCGCGGCTGACGCCAGCGGAATCGGCGGCGCAGGCGGCGACGGGCTAACAGGCGGCGCAGGCGGAAACGGCTTCGGCGGTGACGTAGGAATCTTCGTGGATGCCGGCAGCGTTTCGGCGGGGGATGTCGCGGCCAAGGCGAACGGCAGAGGCGGGACGGGAGGATCAGGTTCCACCAATCTTGGCGGCGATGGCGGCAGCGGATTTGGAGGTAGTGCTGATTTTGAGGTCGCCAACGGCAGCACTCTCAGCGCCGATGAATACCACGGCTTCACCAACGGCTTCGGAGGCGACGGTGGCATAGGCGGCTCCGCGAGCGGCGCCGGCGGCGCCGGCCAATCGGGCTACGACAGCGCCTCTTTAGACGGCGATGTCACCATCGGTGGAAGTTCGGATAATGCCACGGGCTTTATCGTCACCTCCTACGCGCAGGGCGGCACCGGCAACACGGGCGGGCTGGCGACTGCCGGAAGCTCGAACATCGAGGTAGGCGGCTCCCTGACCGTTGCGGGGCTTTTGCAGTCTACGGCACAGGCCGGGGGCGGCAACGGCGTCGATACAGGGGGATCGGCCGAGGGCGGAAGTGCATCGATCGCCATTTCTGGTCATGTGACAACCGACTCACTTTTCATCGGCGACAATGCCTTTGGAGGCACAGGCGCATCAGCAGGCGGAGATGGCACTGGCGGCTGGGCTTCATTGTCCATGAACGGAGGCGCGGCGACCGTCACCACATCGGCCAATGTCCAGGCCACGGGAACAGGCGGAGATTCGTTTGAGGGCTCAGGCGGGTTCGGCAGCGGCGGGAACGTCAACATCTTCGCGGCTGATGGCGGAACGCTCACGGGCGGTGCCTTTAACCTGGATGCAAGCGCCGCTGGCGGCAGCGGCCTCATCGCAGGTGCCGGTAACGCGGGCCTCGTCCTCGTTGAAGCCCAGACTTTATACACCGACCTCCCGGCGACGATCTCTCTCGGCCAGTTGGCCATGACAGCGAACGGCTTCTCCGGGAACGGCGCACCTGGCGGCGGCACGAGCTCAGGCGGATCGGTCGGGATTCTCGGAGCCGGAAGCACGATTTCGGCGGGCTCGCTGACGATGACCGCAAACGGCACCAATATCGGCGGCTTCGACTCCATCCAGCTCGACACCGACCATCTCGGGAGCCCCGCGGGCCTCAGTTTCGGCTCGGTCAATGCTGAGGCCAATGGCGGAGACGTGGGCGGGCAGGTGTTCATCTCGTCCGCATCCGGCGGCAGTCTCGATCTCGGTGATGCCACGCTTCAGGCGTCCGGCGGGTTCGGCGGTCAAATCAGCCTTTTGACCAATTACTGTTTCTACTGTGGCGAAGGCGCCGAGTTTGCCGCGCAATCGGCCGCCTTGCCGGCCGGCGGCGGGATCGCTGCGGACAATCTTACGCTCAACACGACGGGCAACATTTCGGTCAGCCTGAGCGGAGGAGCGGACATTTCCGTTGCCGGCGACCTTCAAGGCTCGGCCGGTCAGATGATTGCGCTGACGGACGATGGCACCGGCGGCGCAATTCGCGCAGGCAACGTAAACTTCAACGCAATCACGATCGACGACAACGCGCATATCGTCGCCAACACGCTGGCGTTCACAACCGCCGGCGACATGTCGGTCGGTGACGTTGACGCGTCGACGAGCGCCGCCTTCACAGCCGGCAGCGTCGCCGACTTCACCGGCGACATCAGCTCACCGACGATCACGGTGACATCCGGCGACATCGACATTGCGCAGGGCGCGTCACTCGGTATCTCGGGAGTCACCAATCTGCTGACGCTGAACGCGGTCAGCAACGGTCTGCCGATCATCATCGGCGACAGCGGCAGCCCTGCGGCGCCCGGCCAATATCAGCTGAACGAGGACGGCAACATCCGCGCGACGTCGGTGGTCATCAATGCGCAGGGCGCGTCGCTGCCGGACGTGCAGGTGTTCGACGTCAATATCCAAGGCAGCAATACGAGCGGCGGCGGTGTCGCGAACGTCACGCTCAACACGGCTGGATCTGTGTTCGTCAATGGCCTGGTGGGCTTCACCAATGCCGCCTCGACGGACAGCCTGACCATCAACGCCGGCAACTCGATCCAGGTGAACACCGATACGGGCGGGATCCAGATCACGGACACCGCCGGCAACCTCACGGGCATTCTTGCGCTCAAGGCCGACGACATTTGGGTGGCGAGCGGTTCGGTGCTCGGTCAGCTCGCAACCGACGTGAACTTCGCCGGCCGCGATGCCGCGCTCGGGGTGAATTCCGGCACGCCGAACCAGAACGGCTTCGTTCGCGCAGGGACGGTCAACGCGAGCGTCGCCAACAGCTTCCTGGTCCAGAACAGCGGAACCCCGCAGCTCTTTGCCGGCATCGATACCGGTCCTGGCGGACTGTCGATCGCCAGCACCGGAACGAGTCCGGCGATCCTGATTGTCTACGGCCGGCAGACCAACGCGACCGGCACGCTGATCACCAACCAGGACTTCCTCGGCAGCGTCGCAGTGACAGGCACTGGCGGCTTCACCGGTGATTCCTCGGTGAATGGGTGCGAGATCGGCTCGACCACGTGCGGGAAGCCGACCTTCACCGTGGACATGGCCTCGATCCTGGGGCCGCTCGACGAGACCAATGACTCGAAGAGCGAGGACAAGAAGAAAAAGGACAAGCAAGGCGACCAAAGCGACGACGGCTCGAGCGCCGACCCCTCGCTGCGGCTGATCAACACGACGCCGATCAACAGGGCTCCGCCGATCACCGAGCCGGTGACCAGCGGCGGCGACGTGATCGTCGGCGGCTCGTCGAACTGATTGGAGGCGAAGATGCGCAACACAGCCATCGCCATTGCGGCCGCAGTCTCGATCCTTCCGCTTGCCGCCCCCGTCTCCGCGGTTCCGTTGAGCGTTCGCGACAGCTTCCGGATCGGCAGCTCGGGCACGATCTTCTGCTCGGCGCAGACGATTGCGACCGATGCCGTGCTGAAGGGCATGTTCGACACGGGCTACACCGTGACATGCCGTGATGCAGCTTTGCCAGTCGGCAAGCTATACAAGCTCAACGCAGCCGCCGATGCGCCCGCACGGCTCGCCGCCTCACGCGCCCAGGCCGCGATTTGTACAGCTCCGTCCTCGGCGAACGTGCCGGGGCTCGGTCGTGTCGACATGATCGACTGCAAGCTAAAGAACGCGGACGTCGGCTATCGCTCGTATCAATATCGCAAGGGCAAGACGCTCTATGCTGCCGAAGGCCTGACCGGTTACGACAGCGCGCTCCAGCTTGGCTTGAGGAGCATGGTCGCGGATCAGCCGGTCAGCGGCGCGCTCTCGATCGCCACCACCGGCGCCGGTGATCCTGCCGCCTTCGCGCGCGTGCAGGCCGGCACCCTCGGTCCGAGCGAAGCGCTCGCCGAAGCCTATCGCCGCAACAATGCCGGCAGCTACGCCGAAGCGGCCGAGTTCTTTGCCGCCGTCGCCGGCAATAGCGATGCTCCACTGAGCCGCTCGGAAGCGCTCGCCAACGAGGCGCTGCAAAAATCCAACCTCGGGCGCTTCGCGGAGGCCGATTCTCTATTCGCCCGCGCAGCCGAGCAGCTCGGGTCCGATCCGCTGGTCGCGCGCCGCCTGCGCAACTACCGGGCCATGCACCTTCTGAACGAGGGCGATGGAAAAGCGGCACTCGCAGAGCTCGACAAGCCGCTGCCGACATCGGCTCTCGATAGCGGCGGACCCGCCAAGACATCCGCCGAGATCGATGCCGTCGCGGCCATGAGCCTCAATGCGGATTCGAAGCTCGGCCAGCAGCTCGGCGCTGAGTCGG
>Ga0070739_10008392_pt1 | contig 10617 bp, 11 predicted proteins | sample Coa_R1_7_FD_66445 | JGI IMG/M metagenome (GOLD analysis project Ga0070739, IMG submission 66445) | Surface soil microbial communities from Centralia Pennsylvania, which are recovering from an underground coalmine fire - Coalmine... | ecosystem: Environmental > Terrestrial > Soil > Unclassified ...
GTCGGCGTCGGCACCGACGCGCGCTCCGCAGAGCGGCCACTGCTGCGTGCGCTCGACACGCTCGCCGTCGCGCCGCGCTGACGGGGGTGCCGGCGGCACCGCGACTCGCACAGCGGTGTCTGACACCAAGGGTGTCAGACACCTCCTCAGCGTCAGTCGGCCGCCGGCAGCCGGCGCGCGAGCACGACGCGGATGGTCGTGCCACGACCCGGAGCGCTGGTGACGCGGAACACGCCGCCGAGCAGGCGCACGCGTTCGGACATGCCGACTAGGCCGAGCCGGCCGCGCCTCGCCGCAGCCGCCATGCAGGCGGGCGCGTCGAACCCGCAGCCGTCGTCGGAGACGGTGAGCGACACGGAGGTGCTGCTCTCGGTGACGCGCACGACCGCCGACGCCGCCCCGCTGTGCTCGGCGACGTTCGCCAGCGACTCCTGCACGATGCGGTACAGGGTGATGCGCTGCGAGTCGGTGAGCCCGGACAGGTCGGCGCGGACGTCGACCCGGCACTCCACGGACGCGCGCCGCGTGAGCGACGACGCCTCACGCTGCAGCAGCTGCACGAGCGGCTGACGCGAGACCGCCGACGTCTCCAGCGACTGCGCGAGCTCGCGCAGGTCGTCGGCGAGGCGGCACACCTGCTCGCGGACGCTCTCCAGGCTCTGCGTCACCGCCACACGCGGACCGTCCTCGACGAGCGGTGCGAGGTCGGAGGTGAGGAGGCGCAGCTCCTCGGACAGAACGACGACGTCCTGGACCGGTCCGTCGTGCAGGTCGTAGCCGACGCGAACCAGGCGCTTCTCCGCGGCCGCGACGAGCAGCCGCTCGCGCTGCTCGCCGTCTTCCAGCATGCGCGACCGTTCGAGCACCGGTCCGATCCGGCGCGCGACGATCCCCCCCAGCCGCTCGGCGACCTCGCGTTGCTGGGCGCTCGCCAGCCGGACGACGACCGCGGCGTTGACGACGCCGAGCCGGCTCACCGGCACGGCCAGTGTCGGCGCGCGCGTCCCGACCGTGGCGACCACGCCCTCCTCGATCGCGAGCCGGGCCGCCGCCGCCGTGCGGCGCGGAGGCCGCTCGATGCCTGCGCTCGTCGCGAGACAGATCGGCGTGCTCGCGGGATCGGCCGCCCACACCGACACGTCCTCGGTGTCGATCAGCACGGCGGCGAGCGCGACCTGCGCCCGCAGCGCCGCCGACGGGAGCTGCTCGGCGAGCCGCCAGTCGGCCAGCGCACGGTCGAGCACCTGGCCTGCCACGCGCCTCGGCTCGATGCCGCAGCGCAGCAGGTTCTCGGCGATCGCTTCGGCAACCGCCGCAGACGCATCGGGATCGGCGAGCGCGGCTGTCGCCGCACGGGTGGCTGCGACCTCGACGGCCGCGAGCACCTCCTCCGCGGCGGCGGCGCCCTGGTGGAACGGGCGGAGGGTCGCGACGCGCTCGGGGGCTCGTCTACCCGAGACCTGCCGTGCTCTGGTCGTCGCCACGCGCTCCCCCTTCCCGCTCCCGACGCCGGACGCAGGCCGCGGACTATACGTGCGGCACCGCGAACACGTCGCGGCAGCTCCTGTCAGGCGGCGTCGTCGACGGGCGTGGCTTCGAGGATCCGCGCCTTCGCGGCGGCGAACTCGCGTTCGTCGAGCAGGCCGCCGCGATGCAGCTCGGCGAGCCGCTCGAGCTCGGCGACGACGCCTGCCGCGACGAGATGCTGCTTCGACGACGCTACAAGACGACGCAGCTCGGCGAGCGGCGCACGGTAGGTCTCGACGTGCCTGCGCAGGATCGGCACGCAGTTCGGCAGCTTGTAGACGTCGCGGTCGGACGACCGCGGGTGCCGCGTGTGCTTCCGCTCGCGTCCCTGAAAGCTCGGCGAGGAGATCTCGATCCAGCCGGAGACGAGGTGCATCCGCAGCTGGATTCCGGTCACGTCCTGGTAGTAGATCGTCGCCGACATCGCCCCGAAGGTCGTGCCCGCGTGGAAGCCGCCCTTGAGGATGAGCAGGCGGTCGTCGAGGCAGACGAGCGCGTGGCCGAGGTCACCGCGCAGGCAGAAGCGCACCTGCTCGCCCGGCTGCATGCAGCGCTCGAGCTCCCGCCGCAGCCGCCGGCCGAGGATGTCGGCGTCGCCGACGACCGGCCGCCGGAACAGCGTGCGGCCGTTGGGCGGCGCCGCGCTGCTCTCAGTGGTGCCCGTGTCCACCGTTCCCGTGGTTGCCGCTGCCGCCGCCCTGGCCCTTGCCCGACTGCCCGGGCGGCCCGGTGTGGACATGGTTCGGGTCGCCGTAGCCGTTGCCGGGGCGCGTGCCTGCCGCCGAGGCCGGGGCCGACGACGCGGGCGCCGGCGTCGTCTCCGCCGGAGTCGGCGCGGGAGCCGGGGTCGACGTGGTCGGCGTCGTCGACGTGCCGGGGGTTGTCGCTGTCGCCGTGGTTGTCGTCGTGGTCGTGCTCGCGGGCCTCGCCGGCGACGGCGCCGGAGCGGGCGTGGCCGCGGGCTTGGGCTTCGGCTTCGGCTGCGGCTCCGGCGCAGGCTTCGGTTTCGGGGCCGGCTTTGCCGCAGGTGCCTGCACGTGCACCTCGACCGGCGCGGGCGCGGCGACCCGGCTCGAGCCGCCCGCAGGGGGCGTGCGCGCGGAGACCGGAACCGCGGGCCGCCTCCCCACCTGCGCCCGCACCTGCCGCCGGGCCCGTAGGCGCACCTTCGCCGTGACCTTCGGCTTCGGCCTCGCCTTCGGCTGCTGTCTCGGCTTCGGCGCCGGCGCGATCGCGACTCCCGCCGCCGCGGCCGAAGGCGTCGCCGCCTGGCTCACGGGCAGCGCCGTCCCCCTGTCGAGCGAGCGCAGCCAGAGCCGGCCGACGCCGATCAGCGCGGCGGTGAGGACGGCGAGGGAGAGTGCGAACCGCAGCGAGCGCACGGTCCGATGTTCACACGTCAACCGGACGCCCGGCGGGCGGGCCCGGTCGCGTCGGCGCGACGACTCTGTTCTTGCCGCGACGCTTCGCCTCGTACAGGCGGCGGTCGGCGTCCGCGAGCAGCTCGTTCGCCGCGGCAGCGGCCGGGAAGCACGACACGCCGAAGCTCGCGGTCAGGTTCACGTGGCCACGCGGAACGTCGACGGCCGCCTCCTCGAGCGCGTGCCGGACGCGCTCGGCGAGCTGCGCCGCCCCGGGCAGGTCGGTGTCTGGGAGCAAGACCGCGAACTCCTCGCCGCCGAGACGAACGGGAAGGTCGACGTCGCGGACGTTGTCGCGCAGGATGTCCGCGAACCTCCGCAGAGCGGCGTCGCCGACCTCGTGGCCGTACGTGTCGTTGACGCGCTTGAAGTCGTCGAGGTCGGCGAGCACCAGGCCGAGCGGGGAGCCGCTCCGGCGCGAGCGCGTCACCTCGAGCTCGAGCTGCGCGAGGAACCGGCGCCGGTTCGCGAGCCCGGTCAGCTCGTCGGTCACGGCCTGGCGCTGCACCAGGCCGTGCAGCCGCGCGTTCTCGAGCGCGATCACGGCCTGCGCCGCGATCCACGCCGCCGCGTCGCGCGCATCGGCGTCGAAGCCGCGGGCGGGCGGGTAGAGGGTGAGCTTGGCGGGCGGCCCCTGGGGGACGTCGAGCGCGACCTCGAGCGGGACCCCTTCCCCACCCAGATGCCCACGCTCCACCACCGTGCGGCCGCCGCTCGAGACCGCGCCGCCGACGGCGTGCGTCGCCTCGACCGCGGCGCGCAGGATCACCGGCAACAGCGCGCCCGGATTGTGGGTCGCGGCCAGCGTCTCGCCGACGAGCGCGACCGCGTCGCGAACGGTGTTCGGAGGCGGCTCCGCGCGGCGGCGCCGCTCGCGACGGTCGAAGAAGCGGAAGGAGACCGCGACCGCCGCGAGGCCGAGCAGCGTCGCCCAGAGGGGCTCGAGCGGGATCGTCGGCCGGTCCCGGTAGCCGACGATGCGGGCCGGCGCACCGCCGCCCGCGAGGTCGAGCTCGTCGTGGACCTTGCCGCGAAGCAGCTGCTGCGCGCTCACCCCGGGCGTGGGCGGCGACACCGCGAGCACGTCGGCGCCGACGACGAAGGCGAGGTGAACGGCCGGATCGCTCTTCCGCGCCCGCGTCAGGAGCGCGCCGTCCGGCTGCGCCGCGACCACGACGCGTCCCGCCAGCGCGCCGCCGCTGTAGACGGCGACGCTCGATCCGAGCCCGCCGGCGGGCGGGTGCCCGAGGGCGCGGCCGTTCCACAGGGCGAACGAGACGGCCGGATGCGTGCGCGCGATCGCCGCCAGGGCGGCCGCGTCACGCGCCGCGAACGCGTGCTGGACGCGCGGCGACGCGGCCAGCGCCGCCGCGGCTCCGGCCGCGTCCTGCTGCCGGTCGGAGAGCAGCACGCGCGCCTGCCGCAGCGCGTCGCGCACGTCGTGCAGCCTCGACGACCGCTGGCTCGCGAGGATCCCCTCCTCGATCGCGAAGCACGCGATACCCACCGACGCGCCCACGAGCAGCGCCGCCGCGGCGACGGCGACGGCGGACGAGCGCAGACGGTTCAGCCTCATCGGCGACCACGACCGCGACGGCCGCTACGCGGCCGGCCGCGCCCGCCGCTCCGCCGCGAACCGAGGCAGCCCGCGCAGCGCACGCCGGCCCTCAGACGGAGGGTGTGCGGGCTCCGGGGACACGGTCAGCGGACACAGTCACCCGTCTCAGGCTAGTTGCGGCATCGGGGGTCGCACCGGACCTGCGGGCGGGTGGGGACGTACCTTCGGCTGGGCCCCTGCGTCCCCCGATCAGGGGATGCCCCTTCCGGCCGAGGTGTCGATGCTCAGTCGAGCGACGATGGCGCAGACCACCGCGGACGCAGCCCACGGCGACGCCGTCGCCGCCTCCTACCGGCAGCTCGCGGACGTCTACCACGACCTGCTCTCGCGGGACGCCGTCGACGACGTGCTCGAGCGCCTGGTGAAGACGGTGCGGGGACTCATCCCGGTCACCTCGATGCTGATCGCGGAGACGCGGATCGAGGAACGGGTGCTCGTGCCGCTTATCGCGGCCGGGGACTGGCCGGAGGAGTTCCTCTCCACCACGCTCGCCTTCGGCGAGGGGCTGATCGGGGTGGCCGCGGAGCGCGGCCAGCCGATCCTCTGCAACGAGGCCCACCGCGACCCGCGGGCCGGACACGTGGCCGGGACGCCGGAAGGAGACCCCGAGGCCATCATCTCGCTGCCGCTGGTGAGCGGCGGGATGGTGATCGGGGCGATGAGCCTCTATCGGGAGGGCGAGGGCGCCGAGTTCACGCCGTTCGAGTTCGAGCTCGCCTGCCGCTTCGGAGACGCCGCGACGCTCGCGCTGCAGAACGCCCGCACGCGGGCGGAGCTGCGAGAGCGGAGCCGCCGCGACGAGCTGACCGGGCTGCGCAACCGGCGCGGGTTCAACGAGCTCCTGGCGGCGACCCTCGCCGAGACGCGGGACGACGAGGCGCCGGTCGGGCTCCTGGTGATCGACATCGACGACTTCAAGCACGTGAACGACAGCCACGGGCACCCGTGCGGAGACGCGCTGCTCCGGCATCTGGCACGCGTGCTCGACGACGCGACGCGCCACCGCGACTGCGTCTGCCGCCTGGGCGGCGACGAGTTCGGGATCGTGCTGCCGCACGCGGATGCGGAACAGAGCCGAGCGGTCGGCCAGCGGATCGAGCAGGCAGTCGCCGCCAACCCGCTGCTGCACGGCGACGACCCGATCTCGGTGAAGGTGAGCACAGGCGCCGCGAGCACCGCCGAGACGGGCGCCGACCCGGGCTGCCTCCTGCGCGACGCCGACCGGGCGATGTACGCGCAGAAGCGGGAGCGGAAGGCGCCGGTGCCGCTCCGCCTCGTCTCCGACGTCTGAGCCGGCCGAACCTCGCGCCACCGCGACGGTCACGGTCAAGCGACGCGACGGACGTGCCGATGAGGTGAGGAAGAGATCCGAGGAGGCCGCACGTGGGATTGAACCGTCAACACCGACCCAACGTCCTCGTCGTCGACGACGACGCGATGCTCTGCGAGCTGCTGCGCGCCACGCTCGAGCTGCGCGGCATCGACATGCACGAGGCGAGCCATGTCATCGAGGCCGAGCAGCGGCTCGCCACGGGGCTGCCGGACGCGATCGTGCTCGACGTGGGGCTCCCGGGGGTCGACGGGCTCTTCTACTGCGAGCGGCTCCGCGAGAGCCCGCGCACGCGCTCGATCCCGGTGGTCGTGATCAGCGGCTCGCGCGAGGCGGGTGTGCGCGCGCTCGGGGCCGGCGCCCAGGGGTTCCTGGCGAAGCCGTTCGACCCGCTGCAGCTGCTCGGCCTGCTCGAGCAGGTGCTGGGGCTCGATCCGCTGGAGCAGTCGCTGCTGGAGGGCCCGCCCGGCGCGGCCGCCGCTCCGGCGACCATGGGAGAGCTGCGGCGCCTGCTCGCGATCGGCCGACGCCAGCATGAGCTGCTCGAGCAGTCGTATCGCGAGACCGTCGCCGCGCTCGTCGCCGCGCTCGAATCGCGCGACGTCGGCACCGGCGCCCACTCGCAGCGCGTGACCGCCTACGCCACCAGGCTCACCGTCGAGTTCGCGCCGTCTCTCATCGACGACACGAGCCTCGAGTGGGGCTTCCTGCTCCACGACGTCGGCAAGATCGGGGTGCCCGACCGGATCCTGCACAAGCGCAGCGAGCTGACGGCCTCGGAGCGACGTCTGATGGAGCAGCACACCACGATGGGCGAGTCGATGCTCGCGCACCTGCCGCTCCTGCGCGGGGAGGGCCTCAGCGTCGTGCGCTCGCATCACGAGCGCTGGGACGGCACCGGCTACCCCGACCGGCTCGCCGGCACGGCGATCCCGGCCGGGGCGCGCATCTTCGCTGTGGCCGACACCCTCGACGCGATGACCCACGATCGGCCGTACCGCAAGCGGCTGCGCTGGGACGACGCGCTCGCCGAGATCGAGCAGCAGTCGGGCAGCAAGTTCGACCCGAGCGTGGTCGACGCGCTGGTCGCCTGCGAGCCCGATCTGAGGTACGTGCACTCCTCGACGTTCGAGACGCCGGTCGCAGCGAACTAGACCCGAACTCGCGACCTTAGTTCACTGCGTGAACTAAGGTCGTGCGTTTCGCAGCGTGTATGAGCGCGTCAGCCCGTGCGGCGTGAAGGCGACGAGCCGGGCGTCGACGATGTAGCGGTGCGTCGCGAAGAAGCGCGGATGACACGCCTGCAGCCGCAGGATCTCGCGCCCGTGATTCACGAGGACCGCGAGGTCGTCGGCGGGGACGACGTAGTGGCGGAACGCGCGGTACGTGAAGGTTCCGTACGGAAGCTGGAACGTCATGTAGTCGCCGTTGCGGATGTTGTTGATGTAGGCGAACGGCGCGAGGAAGGTCGTGCGGTGCCCCGCGACGTAGATGAGCCGACCCTCGCCCGGCAGCCCCGTCGTCAGGTAGTGGCCGGGACCCTTCTCGAGCGTGCTCGAGTCCGTTCCCTGCACCACCATCATGCTCAGGCCGATCCGCCCGATCTTCAGCCGCCCGACCGGGTCGCCGACGCGGAGCGTGCGCGCATAGCGAGCCGCCTCGCGCGCCATCTCCCTGCGCTCGACCGCGAGGCTGGGTGCGGCGGCGGCCGCACGAGCGACGACGCGCGGCTCGCTCGCGACGAAGGCAGCGGCGCGCTTGTTGTACGCGTGCGCGAGGTGCTCCTGCTCGAAATGGGTGTAGATCGCGGTGAACGGGTCCTGCCAGCGCCAGACGACCACCGCCCACGCGAGCGTGAGCACGCCGGCGACGACCAGCACCGTGCCGAGCACGCGTGTCGCGCGATGCAGCCGCGCGCGGACGGAGGTCCGTGTCGCCGCGGTGCTCGTTCCGGCGGAGTGGTCGCTCGCTACCACGCCGAGCCGTGCCTGGCGGCAGTCACGAGAGGATGATGCCGCACCGGGCCCGCGCGCAATCAGCCGCGGGCGCCGAACTCGTTGGCCCAGAGGGTCACGCCGTGCACGCCGAGGAAGTCGAAGCCGGCACGGACGCCGAGGCCGAAGTCCCGCCACTGCGACGACAGCAGGTTGCGCCGGTGCTCGGGGGAGTGCAGCCACATGTCCATCACGTCACGCGGCGACGCCGCGGGAGCCTGCGACCAGGCGAGGTTCTCGCCGACGACGACCGACGAGACGCCACCCGTGTAGCCGACCCTGGAGAAGACGGTCAGGAAGGCGAGGCCGCACGGCGTGTGCGAGAACTGCTCGCAGCGGACGTCGGCGTCGATCTTGAGGTCGGCCGCGCGGTCGAGGACGGTGGAGATCCGGAGCGACGGGAGGCCTGCACGCACGCGCACCTGCTCGACGAGGCATGCCATGGCCCGCATCTGCACCGCGTCGGGCGTGTCCGTCCGGGTGCTGGCCGGGCAGGCCGACGGCGGGGCCAGCAAGCGGTCGACCTGATTCGTGGCCGCACCGGCATTCGCAGCCAGGGCGGCCCCGAGGGCAACGATCGCCACGACGATCCTGGATGCGTGTCTGGGGGAGCGCATCGGACGGGGGGCAGGTTGGGCCCGACTCCCTCGTGGGGACTCAGGCCTCCTGAACGGCGTAAGCGGGGGTTCGGAGAGGCGACTCTAAACCCTTCGTGTCCACCACGACGAGGGTGACCGGCCGGTCGAGGCTGTCCCGCAGGCGCTCGATCGCGGCGATGTTGGTCGGATCGCCCACGCCGACGACGAGATGATCGTCGGTCACCTCGACCACGACAGCGTCGAGCTCGGCCGCCTCGGCGACCGGAAGCTGCGGCGCGTCGGCGGGCGGCGGCGACGTCTCGAGGTCGTGGAAGCGCAGCTGGAACTGCTCCGCGAGCGCGACGGCCACGTCGCGGCTCGACACCCAGCCCCAGCTCACGAGCAGCTCGCCGAGCCGCCGGCCGCTCTGCTCGCGGTCGGAGAGCGCAAGCTCGAGCTGCTCGGGATCGATCAGTCCGCGGCGCAGCAGCAGCGTCCCCAGCGGGACCCACTCGTGCTCGATCGTTCCGTCGTGCGCCACCCTCTGAGTTTCGACGGGGCCGGCGCAGGTGTGATCCCCCGGAAGGGTGACGCCGCTCGAACACGCTCGCTCGGGCGAGTGATTCGCTCAAGCCGCGCACGCGAAATACCGAAGAGCTTTCCGCATGGCGGAACGCGCGACCACGAAGCAGGAGTGGGCTTTCGACGAGCCGGAGGTCGCGCACGCCGACGACGAACGCGAGAGCTCGAGCGCCGACGATCCGCTGAAGACGTACGTCCGACAGATCGACCCGCGGCTCCTCACGCCCGCGGAGGAACGCGAGCTGGCGCGACGCAAGGATCTCGGCGACGAGGCGGCCAAGCGCAAGCTGATCGAGTGCAACCTGCGGCTCGTCATGTCGATCGCACGCAACTACGCGAAGTCGGGCGTGCCGCTGCTCGACCTCATCCAGGCGGGCAACCTCGGCCTCATCCGCGCGGTCGAGAAGTTCGACTACCAGCTCGGATACAAGCTGTCGACCTACGCGACGTGGTGGATCCGCCAGGCAGTCACGCGCGCGCTGGCGGAGCAGGGCAGCATCATCCGGCTGCCGGTGCACGTCGCGGACCAGGCGCGTCGTGTGCTCCGGTCGCAAGTGCAGCTGGCGCAGAAGCTGAACCGGGAGCCGTCGGTCGCCGAGATCGCGAAGGACTCGGGGCTGGAGGAGAAACGCGTCGAGGATCTGCTCGACCTGGTGCGCGAGCCGATCAGCCTCGACTCACCGGTCGGCGAGGGCGAATCGAGCTACGGCGACCTGATCGCCGATAACCATGCCGACGATCCCGCCCACGTCACCGCCCGCACGTCGCAGGATGCCGACCTCGAGCAGGCGATCTCGCAGCTCGAGCCGCGGCTGCAGACGCTGATCGCCGCGCGCTACGGGCTCGGCGGAGGCCGCCCGCAGACGCTCGAGGAGATCGCCGCCACCATGCACATCACTCGCGAGCGGGTGCGGCAGCTCGAGCGGCATGCGCTCGCGAAGCTGCACCGCATCGCGCCGCAACTCCGTCACTACCTGCACTAGCGGCCTGAACGCCGCCCGCGGGTGCGCCTGCGGCAAGCTTCCGCGTCGGTGACACTCGTCGCGGTGATCGCGGACACGCACCTGCCGCGGGGCGGGCGGCGGCTGCCCGACGAGTGCGTCTCCGTGCTCGCGTCGGCCGAGCTGATCGTGCACGCGGGTGACGTGACGTCTGCCGCTGCGCTCGACGAGCTGCGCTCGTTCGCACCGGTCGAGGCGGTGCGCGGCAACGTAGACGACGCGGAGCTGCAGGCGGCGCTGCCGGAGCGGCGCGTGGTCGAGGTCGACGGCGCGCGCCTCGGCGTCGTGCACGACCCTGGCCTCAGGGAAGGACGCCACGAACGGCTCGTCGGCTGGTTTCCCGGCTGCGACGCCGTCGTCTACGGCCACACGCACCTGCCGGAGCTCGCGCGGCAGGGCGCGACGTGGATCCTCAACCCCGGCAGCCCGACCGAGCGCCGGCGAGCGCCGCACCGCTCGCTGATCCTGCTCGAGGTCGCCGCAGGCAGCCTGCGACCACGCCTCGTCGAGCTGCCGTGACGGTCTCTTCACGGTGTCTGACACCGTTAAGTGTCAGACACCGTCAG
>Ga0070739_10008394_pt1 | contig 10615 bp, 8 predicted proteins | sample Coa_R1_7_FD_66445 | JGI IMG/M metagenome (GOLD analysis project Ga0070739, IMG submission 66445) | Surface soil microbial communities from Centralia Pennsylvania, which are recovering from an underground coalmine fire - Coalmine... | ecosystem: Environmental > Terrestrial > Soil > Unclassified ...
AAAACAGCACGACCGCCTCGAAGCTCGCATCGAGCGCGGTGCGCGCTGCCGCGTCGCGTTCGAGTGGCCTGATCGTGGCAAAGATTGTTGGACGATGTGCACCGATTGCACGAGCCGATGGCTGATTTGGATCCTCAGCCCGCAACGACTTCCACAGCATCCAGGCCACTCCGCAGCATCTCCTGTGCGCCCGAGCCTAGGCGCGTCTCGTCGCCACGGCATCGGCCGAACGGCCGATGCGCGCCTGTTCCCTGTGGCTATTGTTGTCGATTTTGCGCAGACTAAGATTGATTTGAAGGACGGCTGCCATCGGCCAGCCGTCGCGGGGGCGAATGAGACGTTTCGGCATTACGGATGCGGAATTCGACGCGCTGATCGCCGCCATTTACGATGCCGGCCTTGAATTTGGCCGCTGGCCAGACGCGCTTCGCCGCCTCGCGCACGCATTTGACTGCGTCTCGGCGGGTATGGCGCAACAGGGCCGAACACCGGCCGATTGTTGGGCGCTGGCGCCGATGTTGGAGCCGGCCTACGTGGACCGCTATGTCCGCCATTATCACAGCATCAATCCGGTCTGGCAGCGCGTGCCTTCGACGCCGACCGGCACCGTTCAGACCGATACCATGGTGATCCCGCGACGCGAGCTCGAGCGCACGGAATTCTACAACGACTTCCTGCGGACCTTCGGCACTGAGGGAATGCTGAACGCCGTGGCGCTGTTCGAGAACGGCCGGCAGACGGTCGTGACCGTCCACGGCAGCCGAACGTTCGAGCCGGAGCATGTGCGCTTCTACCAGCGTCTCGCGCCGCACATCGAGCGAGCGGTACGCCTCAACCGCAAGCTTGCAGGTCTCGAACTTAGGAGCGACCGCTTCGCCGCCGCCCTGGACAGTCTCGTCCAAGGCGTGCTGCTGGTCGATGCGGACGCGCGCGTCCTTTTCGCCAATCGCGCCGCGGAATCTTTGTTTCGGCCTGGACAGGGGCTGCGGCTCAACAAAGGAGCGCTTTGTGCCGGTTCGGCGGCGCAGAGCCAACGGCTTCACGGCTTGATAGCATCCTGCGTCGCGCCCGAACTCGGCGCCGCGCGCGGCGGGCTACTTTGCATCGCGCGGCCGGAGGGCAAGCCGCTCTCATTGCTGGTTGCGCCGTTGGGTAGCGCGGAGGCGCCCCTGCAGCCCGAGCCGGCCGCGGTAGCCATGATCTTCGTCACGGTTTCCGGCGAAACATTTACGCCGCGCGCCGAACAGTTCCGCACATTGTTTAATCTGACAAACGCCGAAGCGGCTTTCGCAGGAGAAATTCTGCAGGGCGACGGCATAAACGCCGCGGCCGAGCGCTTGTCGATCTCCCGCAGCACCGCCCGGACTCACCTGTCGCGCCTTTTCGAGAAGACGGGCACCCGCCGGCAGGCCGAGCTCGTTCGCGTCTTGATGCAGGTCAATTTGCAATTGCGAGCGTAGCGTGACGGCAGGGGCGGAGCGCCGGCCGTGGAACCGAAATATAGACGCTTCTACACCGATCGCGCCGTCACCGGCAGCATCAGGCACGACGCATGCGCCGCGTCGTGATGAATGGTGTCGGTGCCCATCAGACAGGGATGGTACGGATGCGAGAACACGCCGTCGGTGGCCGGTGAATCGCCGTTGGCGAGCTCGAGCCGGATGCGGTGGCCTTTCTTGAACAGATAAGCAATCGGCAGCACCTCGATTTCGAACGCGTAGATTTCACCGGGAGTGAGCGGCTGCGGATTGGTGTGCGTGTAGAACGGCCGCTGCGGGGTTGAGCGCGCGGCATCCTTCTCGCGATGCGAGGCCTTCAGCCAGCCTTTGGAAACCGGCGTGTACGCCGGCTGCTCGCCTCTTTGGCGCGCACTGCCGCTTTGCGGATGCTGATCGCTCAGCTTGACGATGAATTGCGTATCGATCGCGGTTGAGGCGGCGAACAGCTTGAGGATAATCGGACCGATCACTTCCAAATCTGATTCGAGCGGCGCGCTCGTGAAGGTCAATACCCGCAGCACCGGATCGATCCGACCGTCCGGCCCGATCACCGCGACGCCGTTCACCCATTGCCAATCCGGATAGCTGTAGCACGTCGGCGCTTCGTCCGTCGGCGGCGGCTCGGTGGACAGCGCGCCGTCGTTGAGCGAGGTCACGCTGCCTGACGGACCTTGCCGCAGATAGTAGGCGACTGGCGTCGCGCGCGGCGGCGGCCAGTCTTCGTCGGCGCGCCAGACCTCGGCGCCGCGCACATAAAGCCGCACCGGCTCGTGGTCCATGAAGCCGTTCGCCCTGCCTTTGAGATGCAGGTCGTAGAACGGCAGCAGCTCGTTCTCATGGAATTCGACCTGATCGAACAGACGGTGCGCCTCGAACGTGTTGCGCGCGCCTGTGACGACGAGCTTCTTCGGCGCCTTCACGTCCTCGTAGCCGAGAATATTGCCGCGCAGATGCAAGCCCATCTTGCCCCAGTGGCCGATCGACAGTACCGGGCACTTGATTTGATCGAGCCGCCAGTACGGTGAGCGCACGCGCCAGAATTCGTCGTCGAGTGGATGGTCGATCATGGCGCCAACCAGATCGAACGTCATCGGCGGACGGCCGTGGGTATCCGCCGGCCGGTGCTGATTGTCGGCGCGCAGCGACGTGTACCAGACCGACCGGTAGGAACAGTAGATGCCGCCGTGATAATTGGAGCAGCGGTACTGGTCGACCAAGCCGTCGTAGGGCACGATACAGGCGAGGCCGGGCGGGTTGCAGGTCGCCATCAGCCATTGCGCCATGGCGTAATACGATTGACCGATGCCGCCGACGCGGCCGTTGCACCACGGCTGCCGCACGATCCAATCGATCAGCTCGACATAGTCCTGCTGCTCGTTTGGCCCCATGAACTCGAAGCTGCCCTCGGAGCGGCCGGAGCCGCGCACATCGGCGTGCACGTACGCGTAGCCCTGCGCAACATACCATTCGATTGGCCCGGTCTCGCGCCACAGAAACAGCGGATAGGCCGGCACCTCATCCATCTCGTACTGATACGGCGAGGCGGCGAACAGCGCCGGAAAGCGTCCATGAGCATCGGGCCGATAGACGCAGAGTGAGATGCGAACACCGTCGCGCATGGTGACGGTCACGCCCTTCTCGACTTTCATGGCATGCGGCGCTGTGCTCATGCTCCCTGCCCCGGTTGGCGCCTCGTGCGCGCTTAAGCCGCTTGCCCGGCCGCGGTCCGCTGCGGCATGGTGCGCCGTAACACGAAAGCGTCTGGGAGGAAACGACATGCGCCGCTGGATTGTCGCGCTGCTTGCACTGAGCGCAGCCGCCGCCCCCGCTGTCGCGGAGGATTATCCGACGCGGCCGATCAAGGCCATTGCCTCGCAAGGCGCCGGCGGCTTGAGCGACCTGTTCATGCGTGCGCTTGGCGAGCAGCTCGGTCCGGCGCTCGGCACCTCGATCGTGGTCGAGGACCGCGCCGGCGCCGAAGGCACGATCGGCGCCAAGGCCTGCGCCGAGGCGGCGCCGGACGGCTACACGATCTGCATTCTGCCCGGCGAGACGGTCACCATCAACCCAATCATCCACCCGGATGCCGATTTCGATCCGTCGAAGCGCCTCGAGCCGATCACCAGGACGTATTATCTGACGCAGGTCTTCGCGGTGAACGCGTCGTTGAACGTGAAGTCGTTCGCCGATCTCGCGGCGCTCGCCAAGGCCAAGCCCGGTACGCTCAACTACATGGCGCCGTCGCTATCGAAGGTCGCCTTCATGCAGGAGTTCAACAAGGCGAACGGCACCGACATCGTGCGCGTGCCGTTCAAGGGCGGCGGTGATGCGGTCAACAGCATGCTTACCGGCACCACGCAGATCGCGATTTTCGGCATCGGCAACCTGGTGTCGTTCATCAAATCGGGCAAGATCATCGGTTTGGCGATCGATGGCGACACGCGCTCGCCGCTGGCGCCGGAAATCCCCACATTCCGGGAGATTGGCTACAAGGAACACATATCGGCGACCTTCTTCGGCATGTACGCGCCGGCCGGCACGCCGAAGCCGATCGTCGACAAGCTGTACAAGGCGATTGCCGCGATCGGTGCCAAGCCGGATTTTCAGCAGCGCTTTTTGTTCAATCGCGGCTTGATCCCGGTCTTCAGTCCACCCGATCAATTTGCCAAGGAGCTTGTCAACGACCGCGCCGAGGGATTGGCCGTGGTCAAAGCCTCTGGCCTTTATCCGGACGTCAAGTAGACGCGCGAAGGTGCTGCCATGACCGCGCGCGAAAGCGGCACACAGTATAACGCAGGGTGGGCTGAGGGGTCGCGAAGCTCACGCGTTTTTTGCTTCCCAGAAGCGGTGGGCCCAGCTCAGGCGCACCGGCGCAGGAAATCGAGGACCTTGTCATTGAACGCGCCCGGCTGCTCCCACGCCATGGCGTGGCCGGCGTCGTGCATGACCGCCCATTCGTGATGTTTTAGGTGCGCCGCCCACAGCCGCATCAAGGCCGGCGGCGCCAACAGATCGGCGTCGGCGGCGATCACCAAGGTCGGCGCCGTGATGGTTGCGATCTTCGCGAAGGTGTTCGGCGTATCGAGCGGCTGCTCGACCGCGTCCGGCCGGCGCGAGCGGCGCTCGAGCTCGATCCAGCGGTCAACGCCATCCGGATTGGCGCCGCGATAGGACGGGCCGACCTCCCGGTAATGCGCCGAATGCTTCCTGATGTCCGGAATGGCGATGCGGGCGATGAACTCGGCGACCGCGGCATCGGCGAACTTGCCGGTGCTGGCGCCGACGATGAGCGAGCGCAGCCGCCGTGGCTGCGAGGCGGCGTAGTCGAGCGCCGCGAAGCCGCCGCCGGCAATGCCGAGCAGGTGAAACGTGCCGAGCTTGAGATAATCCGCGAGCGCGTCGAGATCGCCGGCGATGCTGCCGGGCTGCGGGCCCGAGGCCGGATCGGCGACGCTGTTGCCCCAGCCGCGACGATCGAAGGCGATGACGCGATAGCCGGCCTGCGCGAAGGCAGGAACCTGAAATTCCCAGATGTCGACGTTGCCGGTGTTCGGATGCAGCAGAATGAGCGGGGCGCCGTCACCGCCGCTGTCGGTGAACCACAGTTTGACACCGGGCAGCTGGGCATGGGCGCCGGCGGCGGCTTGCGATGACGGAGTCGGCATTGCGATCAGCGGCGCGGCGGGTTGGCGGCGGGCGCGCCCTGCGGCGGCACAATGATGCCGGACTCTTCCTCGATGCCCGTCGGCGGCGGCGCCGCGGGCACCGGCTTGGCGCGCGCCGGCGACGACACCGAATTGAGCTGCGGCCCGAGCGCCGCCGGGCTGACGGGCGTGAATGCCTGTCCGCTTTTGCCGGTATAGGTCTGCAGGCCCTCCTTGGTCGAGACGATGTCGCCGGGGCGCAACGTCGGGTCGGATTTCACGTCGAGCGGCGCCAGCCCGAACGCGTTGCGTCCGTTGCAGGTGCAATTGGCGACGAGCTGCTTGCGGTAAAGGAACGCGGTGTTGAGCGCCGCATAGCGCGCGCCGTCGCTTGCGACCGCGGTTGCGATATCGGAGCCGAAATACACCTTGGTCTTGCTGTAGGGGCAGACGGCGCGGCACGTCTCCGCCGGCGTAGCGCTCGCCATCGACTCGAGCGGGAAATGCTGGCCGTCGCACAGCCGCACGCAGAACGCGACCGCGTGCCCGGTCGAGCCGGCATTCTCGTTCACCCGCTCCTGATTGAGCGGCGCCGGCGCGACGCGCCCGATCGATGGGCTCGGCGGCGGCGGCTCCGGGTATTGCGGCGGCGGCCGCTGCGGACCGCCGAACAGGAAATCGAACAACCCTTCCGCGTGCGCGTGTTCGGCTGCCGGCAGCCCTGCGGCAGCAAAAGCCAGCGCGGCGCAAGCCGCGACGCGCGCCATCAACCCGGTGCTTCGCCCCATCGTCACGGCATCATCCTATGCAACGCTTTCGCGCAAGTTTCGCACATTCTGCGGTTGCTGCACACATCCTTTGCCTTCCCAGCGCAGGCGCGGCGCTGCGCGCCTTTGCCAACTCTTGCTTATGCGTGTGTGGATAGCCGCTGCATCGCCCTAGCCGCCAGCGCGAACGCCTGTCATGGTGCTCCGCTTCGATGCAGCACTTCGCAGGTGGTGTATGGTAAACGCCAGTGAGTTCCTGTCGCGCAGAACGACTCCCGTGTTCCGGCGGCAAGTTTCGATCCGACGCGACGCCAGCGATTTCGTCGTCGCGTTCCGGCCGGAGGACGTGATCGTGTTCCGGCATGCCGACGCCAACGCGTTGCGCAAGCTCTGCCGCTCGTTGCGGTGGGAAATCGTCAGCGACACCGTCGCGGAACCCAACAATCCGACGTCTTGGTAGGCGGTGGCGATCGTCCGTTACCGAAACAATTGGCCGGACTTGTTTCGGCCTATGAATCGATCCGTTCGGAATTTGTTCGACTACCGCCGGAATGCCGGCATCACGTCCTTGGCGAACCAGCGCAACTGCTCCTTGAACTCCTTGGGACCGAGACCTTCGGCCCAATGGATCATGAAGTGCTGCAGCCCCGGATACTTCGCCTCGATCGACTTGATGCCGTCGATCACCTCGGCGGGCGGACCGCAGAACCACGCCTTCTGCTTGACGCCTTCCGCCAGCTTGGGCACGCTGGCCGGCGCGCCGGGCGAGCCCCAGGTGCGGCCCTGCTCGTCGGCGTAGCGCACGAAGCCGAAAGGCGCGAACCATTTGAACCGTTCGTCGTGCGCCGGCTCGAGGCGGCGGATCGCCTCGTCGCGGCTGTCGGCGAGATGGACGCCGGCGCCCCAGATCACGTCCTCGCCGAGCTCTTTCTCCTGGCCGTGCTTGCGGCACGCCGCCTGATAGGCGCGAATGACGTCGTCGAGAATCTTCTCGCCGTTGAGCGTCACCATGGCTTTGAGCCCGTATTGCGCCATCATCTCGATGGTCCTGCCGCTGGCGATCGGCATCCAGATCTCCACCGGCAGATGCTTCGGCCGCGGCACCAATGTGATGTCTTTGAGCTTATAGCCGCGGTAATCGACCGGCGGCGGGCAGGTGTAATACTTGCCCTTGAATGCGAACGACGGCTCATTGAAGCAGGTCAGCAGTAGCCGCAACTGCTCTTCGAACAGTTCGCGGTTCTTGTCGGCGTCGAGCAGCGGCGCGCCGAAAGTCTCGACCTCGCGGCTGTGGTAGCCGCGGCCCACCCCCATGATGATGCGGCCATCGGTGACGATGTCGGCCATGGCATAATCCTCGGCCAGCCGGATCGGATGCCACATCGGCAGCACGTTGAACGCGCAGCCGAACTTCAAGCGCTTGGTCTGAGTGGCGAGCCACAGCCCAAGCTGAATGAGGTTCGGGAACACCTCATAGCCTTCGCGCTGGAAATGATGCTCGGCCGTCCACAGCACCTCGAAGCCGAGCTCGTCCATGAGCTGGGCAACCTCGCGCGCGGTGAAAAACGCCTCGCGCAGCCGCTCGTCGGAATAGCGCCGCTCGTTGGCCGGCGTGCCGTTAAGGCCGACATTGTCGAGCTCGATTTGCCCGACATAGAGAACGTGAAATTTCCGGATCATGCATTCCTATCCTTGAAAACCGCGAATTACTTCGCGTCCCTGATATCGCGCCGCGACGCGCGCAAGCGCGCGGTCGCCGCGGCGTCGATCATGCCGTCGGCGTCGAGCACGACGCCGTAGTCGCGCCGCGCCGCCGCTGCGTCGATCAGTCCGTCGCGCACGTCCTCGCGCACCGCGATCGGATCGCGCGCGAGCGGATCGCCGAAGCCGCCGCCGCCCGGAAGCTGCAGCATGATGGCATCGCCGCTCGGCACCGTCTGCCGTCCCTTCGGCCGGATCGGGCGTCCCGAGCGCAGCGCCACCGTGCCGGCGGCGCCGGCGTGGCCGCCGCCGCGACCGCGCGCCGGATTCTTCACGCGCTCGAAATTGCACAACAGCGCGAGCGGGGTCCCGACGCCGCCGAGCTCGATGGTCTGGCCGAGCCCGCCGCGACGCTTGCCGGCGCCGCCGGAGCCGTCGCGAAATTCCCGCCGATAGAACACGATCGGCGCGATGCTCTCGGTGGCTTCGACCGGAATGGTGCGAACGCCGGACGGAAACGCGGTGGCGCTCAGTCCGTCCTTGTCCGGCCGCGCACCGGCGCCGCCGCAGTGGAAGATGACCGTCGAGAATTCCGGCAGCGCGCTGGCATCCGTGCCTAGCTCCACCTCGTCGACCAGCGAGCCGCCGCCGAAAATTTGCGGATTCCACAGCGCGGATGCGCCTTCGGCCGGCACGCCGCCGGGCAGCACGTCCTGCAGACACCCGAATACGACGTCCGGCAGCATTTGCCCGACGGTGTGCCGCGCCGCCACCGGCCACGGCCGCTGGGCATTCAACAGGCAGCCCTCGGGGGCGCTGACCGCAATCGGCTCGAGCGATCCGGCATTGTTGGGCACGTCCGGCGCGACCAGGCATTTCACGCCGAATGCGGTGTAGGCGAGACAATAATTGTAGACGACATTGATGCCGTAGGCCGAGGCCGACGACGTGCCCTCGTAGTCGACATGAATGCCGGCGTCGGAGACCGTCAACGCCGCCGTGAGCGTGAGCGGTTTCTCATAGCCATCGATTGTCATGCTGTTGCAGAAGCGGCCCTTCGGCAGCGCGCGGATGCGCGCGAGCGTCGCCTCGCGCGAGGCATCGATGATGGTCTCGCCGAGTCGGTCGAGATTGCCGATCTCGAATTCATCCATCATGTCGACCAGGCGCCGGCTGCCGTCGTCGTTGCACGCCGCGCAAGCGTAAATGTCGCCCTCGACTTGCAGTGGCTCGCGCACATTGGCACGCACCAGGCGGAGCAGATCTTCATTCATCCGGCCTTGACGAGCGAGCGGCATGATCGGGATGGCGACGCCCTCCTCGAACACTTGCCGGCCGTCCGGTCCCATGCCGAGCCCACCGATGTCGACGACGTGAATGGTATTGGCGAACAGCGCCACGGCTTCGCCGCGATGGAAGGTGGGCGTCACCACGGTGATGTCGTGCAGATGACCGGCGGTTAGCCAGGGATCGTTGGTGATGTAGTGGTCGCCGGGCTTCATGGTCGCCAGCGGATAAGCGTCAAGAAAATGCCGCACACCATTGGCCATCGAATTGACATGGCCGGGCGTGCCGGTAACTGCCTGCGCCAACATGCGGCCATGCCGGTCGAAGACGCCCGCCGACAGATCTCCAGCCTCGCGCACCGAGGTCGAGAACGCGGTGCGGATCATGGTCTGCGCCTGCTCCTCGACCACGGCGAGCAGGCGATTCCACATGATCTGAGTATGGATCTGGGCAAGCGCGGTGTTGGAGCGGGCGACCATGCTCAGGTCTCGCGACTGATCATTTCAATATAGCCGAATTGGTCGATGCGCGCATCGAACCGCGTTCCGACGATCGTTGAGGTGTCATCCTCGGCGATCACTGCGGGCCCCCTAATGCACGCGCCGGGCCGCAGCTCCGGCCGCCAATAAATCGGCACGTCCTGAAACTCGCTGCTTGCTGGATCGAATACCGGGCGCCGCGCGCGAGGTTTTGGCTCGCTCGGCACAACGGGCATGGCCTCGGCGAGCGCGCCTTGGGCCGGCGCACTGACCGCGAGCACCCAGCTCAAAATTTCGATTTCAACGCCCGGAATCGACCGGCTGTAGAGCCGCGCATAGTCGGCTTCGAATTGCTCTTGAATGAGGGCGCCGTCCGCGGCGCTGAAATCGCGCGCCGGCAGCTGCACAACGATTTCATGCCCCTGCCCGCGGTAGCGCATGAAGGCCGAGCGCTGCTCGGTGAGCGCGGCCAGCGGAGCGCCGCGCCGCACGATCGCTTCGGCCTCGGCGCGCATGGCGGCGAGCAGCTGGTTCGCCGCCGCGGCGTCGAACTGATCGAGCCGCATGAGCTTGCCGCGCACAACTTCGTAGGCCACCGGTGCCCGCAGCAATCCGACCGCCGATCCAACGCCGGCATTGGCCGGAACCAGCACGCGCGAGATTCCAAGCTTCTCGGCGACGCGAGCAGCATGCAGCGGCGCCGCGCCGCCGAATGCAATCAAGGTGCGCCGACCGAGCTCCTTGCCGCTTTCGATACCATGAACGCGTGCCGCATTAGCCATGTTCTCGTCAACGATCTCGCTGATGCCGAACGCGGCAAGAGAGGCGTCTAGTCCGATCGGATTGCCGATGCGTTCGGCGATGACGCGCTCCGCGGCTGTCTTATCGAGCGTGATCTTGCCGCCGGAAAATGTCGCGGCATCTATGCGTCCGAGCGCGAGGTCGGCGTCGGTGACGGTCGGCTCGCTGCCGCCGCGCTCGTAGCATACCGGGCCCGGCTCGGAGCCAGCGCTCCGGGGCCCGACCGCAATGCGGCCCATGGCGTCGATCGCCGCGATCGAGCCGCCGCCCGCGCCGATCTCGACCATCTCGATCACCGGAACGCGCAACGGTAGACCCGAGCCTTTGACGAAGCGGTACATGCGCGCCACCTCAAAGGCGCGCGCGGTCTGCGGACGCGCTTTGTCAATGAAGCAAATCTTTGCAGTGGTGCCACCCATATCGAAGGACACCACCTG
>Ga0070739_10008397_pt1 | contig 10611 bp, 7 predicted proteins | sample Coa_R1_7_FD_66445 | JGI IMG/M metagenome (GOLD analysis project Ga0070739, IMG submission 66445) | Surface soil microbial communities from Centralia Pennsylvania, which are recovering from an underground coalmine fire - Coalmine... | ecosystem: Environmental > Terrestrial > Soil > Unclassified ...
GGTCGCGTAATCCTGCTGGTTCCAGCGATTGCCGAACCGGTCGTACGTCCAACTGCAGCCCTCGCTCGAGCTCTTCTGCGCTGTGCTCAGACGATTGAAGTCGTCGTAGGTATAGGTCCAGTTGCCGTTGACGGTGTCGTTTACGCCGGTGACATTGCCATTGGGAGCGTACTTAATTTGCGTGTTGCCGTTGGCAGGACCGGTGACGCTGTACAGCGTAACAGGCCCGTCGGATGTGGTTTGAGAGGCGCTAATGCGCGCAGGCTGAAGCCGATGCTCTGGCGCATTACACGTCAGCGATGACGCGCCTGCCCTCCGAAACCGAGCGTCGGCCGGCCGCCATTGCGGGGGATTGCGCCCGGAACCACGCGATCCTGCCGGAGTACACTTACGGCATGAAGTTTGTGCGGTACAGCAAGTACGTTCCTGACATCGCCAACGAAATGAGCATGGAGGACCTGCTGCAGGCGCTCTCCGACTACCTGCTGCAGAGCGGCTTTCAGCGCGAGTTCCTGGAGTTTTATCAGCTTCCCGATGAGCAGACCCTCGACGAGCTGAAGCAGGCGATTGAGCAGGCGCTGATGTCGGCTGACGAATTTGACGAGCGCATGCGGGAACAGCTTGAGCAGATGCAGATGTCGGGCGAGATGGAGGAGCTGATCGAGCAGCTCATCGAGCGCATGGAGCGGGAAGACTACATCTCGATTTCGCCGCCGCACGATCCTGCCCGGCCATCGGGCGCGGGGCAGATTGGGCGCAACGAAGCGCGGGCGCGGTTTGAGATCACCGACAAGAGCCTGGATTTTTTGGGCTTCAAGACGCTGCGCGACCTGCTGGGGTCGCTGGGCAAATCGCAGTTCGGCAGGCATGATACGCGCGACATGGCAACTGGCGTTGAAGCCAGCGGCGCTTCGCGCGCCTACGAGTTCGGCGACACGTTGAACCTGGACATCACGGCGACGCTTTCAAAAGCCATCCAGCGGGAAGGCCTGGGGCTGCCGCTGAACCTCGAATACACGGATTTGCAGGTGCATCAATGCGAGTACCAGTCATCGTGCGCGACCGTGCTGATGCTGGATTGCTCGCATTCCATGATCCTGTATGGCGAAGACCGCTTCACGCCGGCAAAAAAAGTGGCGATGGCACTGACCCACTTAATCCGCACGCAATACCCCGGCGACTCGCTGGCGCTGGTGCTGTTCCACGATTCGGCAGAAGAGATGCCGCTCTCGCAACTGGCGCGCGTAAAGGTCGGGCCCTATTACACCAACACGCGCGAAGGCCTGCGCGTGGCGCAGCGCATATTGCAGCGGCAGAACAAAGACATGAAGCAGATTGTGATGATCACCGACGGCAAGCCTTCGGCGCTGACACTTGAAGACGGCAGAATCTACAAGAACGCGTTCGGGCTCGATCCGCTGGTGGTGAGCGAGACGCTGCAGGAGGTTTCAAAGTGCAAGCGCTCGGGAATTCTGATCAACACGTTCATGCTGGCTTCTGACCTGGGGCTGGTGCAGTTCGTGCAGAAAGTCACAGAAATGTGCCGCGGCAAAGCCTACTTCACTACTCCCTACACGCTCGGCCAATACCTGCTGATGGACTACATGGGCCGCAAGACCAAGACCATCCACTGAGCTGATGCGCGCAGCGCTTCGCCTGTAGCGGCAGCGGCGCGGCCGGCGCGGCGATTCATCTCCGGCGAAAAATCGAATTCAACCGAGGAAACATGCGGCGCGCCCAAGCCGCGCCTTAGAAGGATTACCTGCGTATGCGGGTAGTTTGGTGCGGCGAATAGGTGCCTTGCCTGATCACCCACGGCGAGAGTAGATGGTTTACTGGCCTCGATTAACTCTGTGGAGGCCGGTTTGATTTCTCGCAACAGCGGTATTGTTCGCTTGGTTCTGATGAGTGTTTGGTCGGCGGCAGCGTTCATGCTGGCAGGCTGTGGGGCCACGGCGCGCTCGACCGCCACGACGGCCAGTGCGGTTTCGCCGGCCACAACCGGCAATCCGGCTCCGACAACCACGACCACAACTCCGGCGCCCACGCCTACTCCGACGCCAACTCCGACCCCCACGCCGACCCCGACCCCCGCGCCAGCTCCCACGCCGGCGCCGCTTCCGCCTTCCGGCATCCCGCATTCGGCGCACGTGATCCTGGTGATTGAGGAAAACCACAGCTATTCCGAGGTGCTTGCGCAGATGCCCTGGCTGGTTGCGCAGGGCAACCGGTACGGCTATGCCACCAACTACCACGCCGACAATGCCGGCTCGCTGATGGATTACCTTTGGCTCTCCTCCGGCAGTTGCCATAACGCAAAGAACTGCACGCTGCCGGCCGGATCCAACGATTTTGGCTGCAGCGGTTCGGCGTGCACCGCGCCCATCACCGATGACAACATCTTCCGCGAGCTCGACAAAGCCGGCCTGACGTGGAAGGTGTACGCGCAGTCGCTGCCGTCGGTGGGCTACGCCAGCAACTCCGCCGCCGCCAGCGCCAACCCTTACCCCTACGTAGCGCGGCACAATCCGGCGGTTTTTTATTCTGACGTGATCAACAGCACGCAGCTGCAGCAGAACATCGTGCCGTTCACCGAGTTCGCCACCGACGTGGCGGCGAACCAGTTGCCCAATTACTCCATCATTGTTCCCGATCTGCTGCACGATGCGCACGATGGCACGCTGGGCGCGGCTGACACGTTTCTTTCTACTTCGGTGGCGCCGGTGCTTCAGAGCCCCGCGTTCCAGGCGGGAGGCGACGGAATGCTGTTCATCACGTTCGACGAATGCGACGCTGCCGTGGGCGCCTGCCCTGAGCAGGTTTACACCACGGCGATCGGCCCCGCGGTCAAGCCCGGGACCGTCTCGACCAGCTATTACAAGCACGAAAGCATGCTGCGCACGATTCTTGACGCGCTTGGTGTCACGGTTTATCCCGGAGCTTCAAACGGCGCGGCCGATATGACTGACTTCTTCTAGTCCTCGCCTCAACCGCTCGCGCTGGTCCAGCGTCAGCGTCGGCGTCCAGCCACAGTGCGGGCGGTTTTTTGCCTGGGACCGCCCGTAAGATCAAGCGCAATTCGCCGTCTTTCTCTCAGGGAACCTTTCCGGTTCCGGCGGCGTATTTGTATCCAGGGCGGGGCGCTTGCGCAAGACACTCGACATCATCCAGCAGACGTTCGGCACGCTGTGGGCGCACAAGCTGCGGTCGTTCCTCACCATGTTTGGCGTGGCCTGGGGCGTCGGTTCGCTGCTGCTGCTGGTGGGGCTGGGTGAAGGCTTTCGCAGCGGGCAGCACGAGCAGCTTTCCACCCTTGGCCAGGACGTGCTGTTTATGTTCCCCGGCACGGTGCCGGCGGTGCCGGGCCAGCACACCGATCGCCGGCCTTACAAGCTGACCTATGGTGATTTTGAGGCCGCGCGGGCCGAGGCCCCGCACTTGCGCGCCATCACGCCGGTGATTTCGCGCAGCGACCTGCAGTCCGCCAGCGACCACGCCACTTCAAACGGCCAGGTACTGGGAGTCGAGCCGAACTTCGCCGAGATTCGCAGCGTGCCGATCGCGACCGGCCGCTGGATTGACGATGCTGACGTGCGCGAGGGCCGCCACGTCGCTGTGATCGGCACCGAGATGCGGAAGAACCTTTTCCAGGGCGAAGCGCCGGTGGGGAACCACGTCCTGCTGAACGGCGTGCGCTTTGACGTAATTGGCGTGGCCGATAACGTGGGCGGCCGGCGCGAAGACAATCCGCGCAATGCGACCATCTACGTTCCGCTTTCCACCATGCGTGCGTATTTTCCGGTGAAAGACGCCGACACGCGCGACGCCATCAGCTACATCAATTATCAGCCGCGTGCGCGCGAGGAGCACGACCTGGCCAAGCAGGAAGTGAGGCGAGTGGTTGCGCGCCGGCACGGCTTCGACGCGGCCAACAAGGAAGCGTTTGAAGATTGGGACACCATCAAGTCAGAGGAGATGGTGGGCAAAATTTTTACTGGCATGGATTACTTCCTGGGCGGAGTAGGCGTGGTTACGCTGGCGCTGGGCGCGATTGGGGTCATCAACATCATGCTGGTGGCGGTGGCGGAGCGCACGCGCGAGATCGGGCTGCGCAAGGCGCTGGGCGCTACGCGCAAGAACATCCTGACGCAATTCCTGCTGGAAGGCGCAGTGCTCACCGGGTTCAGCGGCGGTTTAGGAGTGGCGGTGGCGTCGGGGTTCATGTCCGTGCTGGCCCGGGTGCCGCAGCCGCCCGGGTTCAACACGCCGCGGCTGGTGCCGATGAGCGCGATTGTTGCAGTGGGATCGCTGGCGCTGGCCGGAATCGCAGCGGGAGTTTATCCGGCGCGGCGGGCGGCGTTGCTGGAGCCGGTGGAGGCGCTCAGGCAGGAATGATGTGCCGGGTACGGCGTCGGAACGGAACCAGCCGCAGCCGACGTGAATGAGAGTTTGAATTTCCATGCTTAAAGACGTCATAACCGAAGCGGGCAATGCCATGCAGCACAATCGCCGGCGGGCAGCGCTGACCATGCTGGGCATGGCCTGGGGCATCGCCACCGTGGTGCTGCTGCTGGCTTATGGCGCCGGCTTTGAGCGCGCCATCGACGCGATTTTCGCCAACTGGGGCACGCGCATCATGGGAGTATTTCCGGGGCGCACTTCGCTGCAGGCGGGCGGCTCGAAGGCAGGCGTCAAGGTGCGGCTGCAGTTGGACGATGTGGAGCGGCTGGAAAGCGCGGTGCCGCTCATCCGGCACGTTACGCCTGACGCCGGCATCACCGCCGATGTGCAGTACGAAGGCCGTTCCTATCAGCTTCCGGTCAACGGCGACCGCTCGTGCATCCAGGCGATTCGTGCGCTGCACGTCGGTTATGGCCGCTTCTTCACCGATGAGGATGACGGCGCGCGCGCACGCGTGGTGGTGATCGGTTCAGAAGCCAAGGCCAAGTTGTTCTCCGGCCGGTACGCCGTGGGCGAGCAGGTGCGCATCAACGGCACCAGCTTCCTGGTGGTCGGAGTGCTCGAGCCGAAGATGCAGGAAGGCGACGACGACAACAGCAATCGCGTGATGTACATCCCGTTTAGCGCGATGAGCGACTTAAAAAACACGCAGTACGTTGACGGCATCTGGTTCGATTACGACGGCATGGACTATGAAGGCCTGGAGCACCAGGTGCGCAGCACGCTGGGAGCGGCGCACCAGTTCAATCCCACCGATAAGCGCGCGGTGTGGATCTTCAACGCCATGGAACAGGTAACGCAGTTCCATATTGTGTCGCTGGGGCTGAAGGTGCTGCTCGGCTTCATCGGCATGCTGACTCTCGGAATCGGCGGCATCGGCCTGATGAACATCATGCTGGTTTCGGTCACGCAGCGGACGCGCGAGATCGGCGTGGAGAAGGCGCTGGGCGCGCAACGACGGCATATCCTTCTGCAGTTCCTGGCTGAAGCGATGGCCATCACGTTTGCCGGGGGCGTGCTCGGAATCGTGCTGGCGTATGCGGTTTCGATGGCGGCGGGGCGGCTGCCGCTCTACAGCGAAATTGCGCAGAACGCCGAAGCCGGCGATATCTGCTTGATCATCGATCCGGCAAGCCTCATGGTCGCCACCGGAATTCTGGTGGTGGTGGGGCTGGTGAGCGGAATGCTGCCGGCCATCAAGGCGGCGCGGCTCGATCCCGTAGAAGCGCTGCGCTACGAGTAGAGCGTTGATCGGGCGCCGTTCAGCTCACCAGCAACATAGCCGCTCTTCGATGGTGCGACTGCGAATGGTGCGACTGCGAATTCCGCAACCACGAATTTCGCAACCACGAATTCGGCGATCAGCGAATTCCGCGAGCGAATTCGGCGCTCGCGATTGCGCGCGCGATCACCTTCCGCGCTGCGCGAATTCGGTGATTGCGCGCTTACATCTCGGTGCGCGGTTTTGGCGGAGGAACGGTCTGGTCGCCGGCAGCTTTGCCGGGCGCGCCTTGCGTCTGGCTGCCGCTGGTCAGGGGAGCGGCAGGCTGGCCTTGTTCCTCGCGGCGAACGGCTGCTTCGGCGGCTTGAAAGCCAATCCTGGAGTGAGTGCCGTCGCAAAACGGCTTGTTCACCGAACCGCCGCAGCGGCACAGTGAGATTGCCGGCTTGCCGGAGAGGTCATACTCGTTGCCGTCGGCATCAACCAGCTTGATGGGGCCTTCCACGCGAAATGGTCCATTGCGGCGGACCGTGATCGTAACGTCTGCCATCTGCAGTTCTCCTTCACCTTTCGGTCACATTTAAATATGACACAACCGAGGCCGCGGCCCGGCGCCGCGGTCGCTTGAACATCGCTGCGCAGGGTGCCGCAAGGCGTGTGCGGGTTGCCTGCCGCGGCCCGCAAAAACGCCCGAAACCCGCATCCAGCGCGGATTTCCACCTTAAGCAAATCTGCCAGTAGTGGCACGCCGGTTCTAACTGTGGCTCGCCTTCTGCCACGCCCGGCTGCCGCACTGGTGGGGCATGGCTGCGCTCGGCGACGCAAGTGCAGCGAAACGCAAGGCATGGCGTTTTTGGCACGGCGCGTGCCTTTGGATAAGCAGACTCTGGCCAAAAACTTGTAAGGAAAGTTGATGCGCCAATGAAGCGTACGAAAGTTTTTACGCTTGGTCTTCTTGCGCTGTGCTTAGTCATTTCAGGCGTTTCGCAGGCACAAAACGCCTCGCCCACCGGTCTCGCAATTGACTTCACGGCATCGCACAGCCGATCAGCAGCCTACTCCGCCATCAACAGCAAGGCCTTCACCACCTCCGGCAACAACGAGCTGCTGCTGGCCTTCCTGTCAGTCGACGCGTCATCATCGGGCAGCAACCAGGTCACAGCGGTTTCGGGCGCCGGCCTGACGTGGCAGTTGGTGGCGCGCTCAAATGCGCAGCTCGGCGATGCCGAGATCTGGCGCGCGTTTGCGCCCGCGCCGTTGACCAATGCGACGGTCACGGCCAGGCTGCAAAGCGGAGCAGGCGCTGCCATCACGATCGTCGGCTTCCTCGGAGCCGATCCAAGCGGCAGCAATGGTTCCGGCGCGATTGGCGCCACCGGAACTTTCAGCGCAGCTTCAGGCGCGCCTAGCGGCTCGGTGCAGACGACGCGCGCCGGTTCGTGGGTTCTCGGCGTGGGCATGGATTGGGACAACGCCATCAAGCGCACACCCGGGCCGAACCAGACATTGATGCAGCAGTATCTCTCCACCACGGGCAGCACGTACTGGCTGCAGCGGCAGAACAGCGCGACTCCGGCTGCCGGCACCAACGTCGTGATCAACGACACCGCGCCCACCACCGACCGCTTCGACCTCGCGCTGGTTGAAGTGCTGCCGGGGACGGGCGCAAACAACGCCATCAAGGACTTCAGCGTTTCCGCTGCTCCGAGCTCGCAATCGATCGCCGTGGGCGGCAGCACCAGCTATACGACCACCATCACGCCGATCAATGGCTATTCCGGCACGGTGAACTTGAGCGTGAGCGGGTTGCCCTCGGGAGCCACCGCAACCTTCAACCCGGCTACGCTGAGCGGGTCAGGAAATTCGCAGCTCAACATCACGACCGACGGCACCGTCGCCCCCGGCACCTACCCGCTGACCATCACCGCGACCGACGGCACGCTGACGCACTCAGCAGGCGTGAGCCTGGTGGTGAGCGCCGCGGCTGACTTCACCTTGACGGTAAGCCCGCCCAGCATCACGGTTGAGGCCGGCTCTACCGCAACTACCAACGTCACGATCACGGGCGAGAACGGCTATTCCGCCGCAGCGAATCTCGCGGCCACCGGCCTGCCGAATGGCATGACCGCCACTTTCAATCCGGCGACGGTGAACGGATCGGGCAGTTCGCAGTTGAGCATCGCGACAACTTCGGGCGTCGCTCCGGGGCAGTATCCCATCACCATAACCGCAACCAGCGGCAATTTGAGCCACTCGGCCCAGGCGACGCTCACGGTGAGCTCAGCCGGTCAGGGGCCGCAATTCGCCATGGACGCGGCCGCATCGGGAGATTTGTCGTCGGCCAGCGCCTCGGCATCAACCGGGCTGTTCTCAACCGCACAAGGCAACGAATTGCTGCTGGCGTTTATCTCCGCCGATTCGCCTTCCTCAACCCCGAACCAGGTAACGGCGGTGAGCGGCGGCGGATTGACGTGGGAGCTGGTCACGCGCGCGAACGCGCAGCCCGGCGATTCCGAAATCTGGCGCGCATGGGCGAGCGCACCGCTGGCCAACGTTTCGGTCACGGCGCAACTGCAGGCTCCTGCGGCTGCTTCCATCACGGTGGTGAGTTTCACCGGCGCCGACGCTACCGGCACGAATGGCTCGGGCGCGATTGGCTCGAACGCAACCTTCAGTGCAGCTTCAGGCGTGCCCAGCGGCTCACTGCAGACTACGCGCGCCGGCTCGTGGGTGTTTGGCGTAGGCAACGATTGGTCAAACGCCGTCGCCCGCACTCCCGATTCAAACCAGGTGCTGGTCCATCAATACTTGGCCACTGTGAACGACACCTACTGGGTGCAGCGCCAGAACACTCCCACGGCGGCGGCAGGCACAACCGTTTCGATCGATGACACGGCGCCGACCGGCGACGAATTCAACCTCGCCGTGGTTGAAGTGCTTCCGGCGGCTGCCACCAGCACCAATCCCGACTTTACGCTCAGTGCCACGCCGGCCGGCCAGACCATCGCAGTCGGCGGCAGCACCACGTTCACCGCGACCGTAACGCCGGAAAACGGCTACTCGGCCACCGTGAACTTCAGCGTGAGCGGCCTGCCTGCGGGCGCGACCGCAGCATTTACGCCGGCTTCCGTGAACGGGTCGGGGAGCTCGCAGTTGAACGTGACGAGCGACGGCACCATCGCGCCCGGCTCGTATCCGCTCACCCTCACGGCAACAGACGGCGCCATTACGCACACCGCAAACGTGACGCTGACAGTCAGCGGCGCGCCCGATTTCTCGCTGGCCGTCAGTCCGGCAAGCCAGGCGGCGCAGCCCGGGGCGAACGCCAGCTATAACGTCACGATCTCCGGGCAGAACGGATATTCAGCGTCGGCCGACTTGAGCGTCAGCGGCCTGCCCGCGGGCGCCACCGGAACATTCAATCCCGCGTCGGTGAGCGGCTCAGGAAGCTCGCAATTGATGGTTGCGGTTGGATCCTCAGTCGCACCCGGCAGCTACGCCCTGACCATCACGGCGACCAGCGGCAGCATCACGCATACCGCGAATGCCACGCTGGTTGTGAGCGCGCCGGCTGACTTCACCCTTGCGGCAAGTCCCTCGAGCCAGTCAGCCCAGGTGGGCGGATCGGCGGCCTATACGCTCACGGTCACGGGGCAGAACGGCTATGCCGGCACCGCAAACCTCTCCGTCGCAGGATTGCCCTCCGGCGCCACCGCAACCTTCAACCCGGCGGCAGTGGCTGGATCGGGCACTTCGCAAATGACGATTGCGACCACCAGCACAACTCCGACCGGCAGCTATCCGTTGACGGTCACGGCGGCCAGCGGCAGCCTGAGCCACACCGCGAGCGTTACGCTGGTGGTCACGGCGGCCGCCGATTTCACTGTCTCAACCTCGCCCGCCAGCCAGTCGGTGGGCGCGGGTTCGGCTACCGGCTACACGGTGAGCATCACGGCATTGAACGGCTATGCTGCAGCCACGTCGCTGAGCGTGAGCGGCTTGCCTGCGGGCGCTACCGCAACGTTTAACCCGGCGTCGGTCACGGGCTCAGGATCATCGCAGCTTGCGGTGAGCACGGCGAGCACTACCCCGGCGGGCAGCTATGCGCTGACCATTACGGCGAGCGGCTCAGGCATCACGCATACCTCGAGCGCAACGCTGGTAGTCGCAACCGCGGTGCAACATTCGGTGGATTTGAGCTGGACTGATTCCGATTCAGGCATCGCCGGCTATAACGTCTATCGCGCGACCGGCAGCCCCAGCGGATACGTGCTGGTGAACAGTTCGTTGATCGCGACCACTACGTACACCGATACCACGGTGCAATCAGGCACGACCTATTACTACGTGGTCACGGCAGTCAACACGGCGGGGCAGGAGAGCGCGTACTCATCACCGGTGCAGGCGCAGATTCCTTCGCCGTAGCGCTTCGGGCGGCTGAAATAAAAAACGGCGCGTCTTGCGGCGCGCCGTTGAATTTTTCTCCTGACGTCGTTACCGCTTGCGCAAACCGGCCATCGCGCGTCGCCATCCCAGGATGGCCACTCCTGCCGCAAGAAAGCCGACCGATGAAGGCTCAGGCATTTGCTGAGTTCCTCCGCCGCTGACGTCTTGCGAGACTGCGAAAGCCGTCTTGCCCGTGCTTGATCCCGAGGTAAATTCCGCATCGGCCAGAACTACCAGGCATGATCCGGTGCCAACACTGCAGCTCGTTCCCAGGTTTCCGGTGTAGGAGCCTTTTACGTCCCATGACGCCGGAATCGGCGCGCCGGGATAGGTGTTGGAGCCGATGGTCGTTGACAGGCCAGCCAGGTCGAAGCAGACTGCGCCGCCAACGTTGCTGTTGCACTGATCATTGCCGTTGTTCGATTTTCCGGCATCCGCCGTTCCGGGACCCGTCCAGGTCAGGTTCGTGACGGAAGCGCCAT
>Ga0070739_10008400_pt1 | contig 10607 bp, 6 predicted proteins | sample Coa_R1_7_FD_66445 | JGI IMG/M metagenome (GOLD analysis project Ga0070739, IMG submission 66445) | Surface soil microbial communities from Centralia Pennsylvania, which are recovering from an underground coalmine fire - Coalmine... | ecosystem: Environmental > Terrestrial > Soil > Unclassified ...
GGCGCACGTCCTGTTGCGTGAAGGTGGGCACGCTGCACAGATGGGGCTTGATGGCCGGCGGGATATTTTTTTCTGAGGCACTGACAGGTGTAGGGAGGTGTTTGGGATCGCAGCCATCCGTGGATGTCGAACGGGTGGGAAGTGCATGCAGAGCCAACGTTCCCCCGATGGTTGCGGCTGCGAGGAGAAGTGTTGCCAGTCCAGGAAACCATTGACGTTTGTTCACGCCGATTCTCCTTGAGTGCATAGTAGCTCAGTCTCGTAAGGTGAGAGCATCTGACCTGTCGCCAGGGCTTTCTCTGCTAAGACGTGCGCAAGAGGGAAAACGTTCCCTTGCCCTTCATCGTGCCTCGCGCAGGCGCGTGACGATCTCGGCCAGGCGGGCGTGGATGGCGCTGACCCGTGTGCGCAGGTATTCGGCCTGGGAAAGAGGGTGATCAGGTGGCTCCTGCTCGGCTGGCAGCAAGGTCTCGACTAGCGCCGCGCGTAATCGCCTCGCCCCGGCTTTGGCATCGAGCGCGGCGAACCAGCGACGATTTTCTTGCACAAAGCCGCCGCTGTGCAACAGCGCGTGAATCGTCCCGCGATGGACCTCGTGTTGCTGCCGGTGGCGCACCGCCCGCACGATCTCGGCGAAGGTCAGCCCCTGTGGCGCCTCCTCTAAGATGGCCTGAATCGAGCGGCGATAGCTTTCACCCGGTCCCCCGCGCACGGAAGCCAGCGCCTCCAGATCGACCAGGCGGGCCTCTTCCTCCTGCACGGCCTCATCCTGGCCGATCTGCTGGAAGACGATGCTACCCGGCGTCCACTCGATGCGCAGGATCGTCCCGGCGTACAGTTCCATGAGCCGGTCAGCCAGTTCGCGGCCATACAGCGTATTGTTGGCGCGGTCAAGCCAGAGCCAGAACCGCGTTCCATCCTCGTGCCACATCCCGTGCAGGACGGTTTTCTGCGCTTCTCCGGGGGCTGGCAGCGGGTAGATACCACGAGCGGCGGCCGGGACATGCAGGAAGCCTTGCAGCAGATTCACGGTGCGCAGGCGCACCGTCCAGCTCGCGCGCTCGGTTTGCACTTCGCCTCGCAGCACTACCTGGCTTTCATCCCCCTCTCGGGTTGGTGCAGGCTCTTTCACAAGAGACGACCCAGGACGCGGCGCCCTGGCAGCTTCTTCGGGTGTCGTAAGCGGCTCTGGCATGCGCAGGGGATGCACCTGCAAGCGTGTGCTGCGGGCATCGGCGGGGACCTGCCGGGCGGGAAGCCAGTAATCCTGCCCGACGCGCTGCACCTGCGGAGAGATCAGCAGCCAGGCTCGCACGTATAGCCAGGCATTGGGCCGATCAGCTTCATGCCATCCGCATTCGCGCAAGCAATCCGTAACCATGCGCACCGTCCACGGCTCGCCTCCGGACTCCTGCCAGCAAGCCAGAAGCTTCGGGCCGAGCGCATCGAGGCTGGCTTTCACGGCACGCGTCAGCCTGACGTTGCGCTCGTGCTCTGCTGGCTCCAGGATGCCCTGCCGGGTGAGGGTGAAGCGCTCATCGAGCGGGCAAAAGACGTGGTGGTGCCCATCCTCGGCATCGAGGGCCGCCAGTCTCGCATCCAGGTCGCGCCCGTCCCAGGTGCCAGCCAGCAGATCATTGAGTAAGCGCGTATTGGCAACGGCCTGGCCGACAAGGCGCCAGTGGCTGGGATGCTTGCCATCGCCTTCATGCACCAGGACGAAGCGTGCATCCGCCTGGATCGGAATTTCGAGTCCGGTGGCATCCCAGACCGGTTGCAGCGCCTCCTTCTCGGTAAAGGTGCGCCGCGTGGAAGAATAGCGCCTCACGACTTCATCAAGCAGCCGCGTGACTTCATCCGTGCCCTCGTGCATCACTCCACCTCGGTTTCTGGAAATTCGGGTAAGGGGACGCCGCCGGCAAGGGCATCGCGGCCTCGCTGCGTGATCGCTACCGCCGGATAAGTAACGCCCTTCGCCGGAATGGTTCGCTCGACCAGTTGCAGGTAGCCGCCTTCGACGAGCGCCTCGATGGTGCGCCCGACGCGCTCGGGCCTGGCTCCGGTCCCCTCCAGTTCGCCGAAGTGGTCTGAGGCGCGGGCGGCTGGGGAGAGGCGGAACACCTGGCCCTGGTAGTTCGTCTGCGGGATGCCCAGCAGCATCTTTTCAATCGTCTTTGGTGCGAAGATCCCGTTGTGGTCGCGAACGGCTCCTAGCACTGCCAGCCGGATATCGATGGCGAGTGGTTCCCCGTAGAGCCGTACTCCCGGGTCCCAGGGCAGATGTTCGTTGGTCGGGCTGCACAGGTCGCACTTGCCACACAGCGGCGCATCGTCGCGGCCCGTCAGGTAGTTGATGAGCGCCGCGCTGCGACAGTGCCGGTTGCCGGGGCGGAGCTTCATATAGTCTATCATGGCGGTCAGGCGCTCTTCAAAGCGCTGGTAGCGGCTGGCAAAACCCTGCTCGATTCTCTGGAGATAGGTGGCATCGGAGAGGTTCGGGTGCAGCCGCAGCGTCACGCCGCGCTGGTAGACGCGATAGAGCAGCGTCTCGCGCTCGGCCAGCTTCACCAGGATCGGATCGACGGTGCGCGGATCGATCCCGGTCTGCTCGTAGACCTGCGCAGCGCGATAGGACACCTGCCGGTCCGGCTCCGCTCCCAGAGATCTCAGCAGCGTTTCCGCAAGCCGGCGCTCGGTGGGATCTTGCAAAGCGGCAACAGCCTCCGCGATGGGATAATTGAGCAGGATGGTCGCCTCCAGGGTGCAGTCTGGCCCGCGCTCTACCAGCCCGGCCTCTTCAAAGGAGAAAAGCAAAACGCGCGCCTGCGTTGGTTCGACACGCGCAAGGTCCGCGAGCGCATCGGGATCGCAGAGCAGCGTGCCATCGGCAAGATGCACAGCGCTTAAGCCTTCCTCGTCCACCGAGAGCAGCGCTTCCTGGTACCTGCGCAGTACGCGAGGTTTCGGAACGCCCTGCTGCGCGATAAAGCGTTCGGTGCGCTGCGTCTGACCATGATAAAGCAGGATGGCATACGCCTCCTTGCCGTCGCGCCCGGCGCGTCCCGCCTCCTGGGCATACGCCTCCAGGCTGGCCGGGTGATCGTAGTGCAGCACAAAGCGAATTTCCGCTTTATCGACGCCCATGCCGAAAGCAGTGGTGGCGACAACGACATCCAGTTCGCCCTGCATGAATTGTTCCTGGATCTGGTGGCGTTCGGGCGTGGGCAGTCCGCCATGATAGGCTTGCGCGGCGATATTGCGCTGGCGCAGGAGTCTGGCGAATTGCGTGGCCGCTTTGCGCGTCGCCACGTAGACAATGCCGGAACCGCCGCGCACCTCGTCGCGGACCAGTTGATGCACAATGCCCAGCGCCAGCGTGTCGCGCTCCTCGCGCCTGGCAACCGAGTACACCCGAAAGACGAGGTTGTCGCGCACAAAATCGCCGCTGCGGATCGCGAGGGTGCGCCCGCCTGGCGACTCCTGTCCCATGCCCAGAATGTTGATGATCTCCTGCTGCACCTGGCGCGTGGCGGTGGCCGTGAGCGCATGGATGGGCAGCGCGCGCCCCGAGCCGCTTCTGGGCAAAAGCCGGGCGATCTCCAGGAAGTCCGGGCGGAAATCATGGCCCCACGTCGAGATGCAGTGCGCCTCATCGACCACCAGTTGCACCAGCGGCAGCCGCTCCAGGTACGCGCGGAAGCGGGGATCGCGCAGCCGCTCCGGGGAGACGTAGAGGAGCTTGAGCCGCCCGGCTGCGGCATCGCGCAGCACTTCCTCCTGGCTGGCGGCATCCATGCCCGAAACTAGCGCCGCCACAAGACTCATCCCTGGCACCTCGCGCAGCTTCTCCACCTGGTCGCGAATGAGGGCGATCAGCGGAGAGATGACCAGCGTCAGGCCCGGGCGAATGAGGGCGGGCAGTTGATAGGTGCGGCTTTTGCCCGCCCCGGTGGGCAGCAAGGTCAGGACATCACGTCCTTCGAGCACATCCCGCATGATCTCCTCCTGCCCGAAGCGGAAGCTCGACTGGCCCCAGATCGCTTGCTGTACCGCCAGCAAGCGTGGACGAGCGAGGCGCTCAAAATCGGCTTCATCCACGAAAGGTCCCGGCAACTGCTGCTCGGCGAGCACACGGTGCAGATTGGGAACGGTAGGCGCCGGAAGCTCAGCCGGATCGAAGGCCCGCCTCATATGATCGGCGATGCGCCGGAACAGCTCCACGTCCGACTCATAGCCAATCGCCGGATCGGGAAGGCTGCGCAGCACCTCGGTCCGATACAGCGAACTGCGCAGCCGCTTATCGAGCAGCACGGCGGCCCCGCGATCATCGGCGGCGCGGATCAGGCGCCCGAAGCCCTGTTTGAGCGTGATAATCATTTTGGGCAGCAGGTAATCATAGAAGGCGTTGCCGCCGGCCTGCTCGATGGCGCTCATGCGCGCGGCCTCGACGGGATCGCTGAGATTCGGATAGGGCAGCTTCTCCAGGAAGACGTAGGAGAGCGATGGGCCTGGCACGTCCACGCCTTCCCACAGCGAGCGCGAGCCAAGCAGCGTGCTTTCTTCGATGGCACGGAACTCGTCGAGCAGTCGTTCCATGCTGCCCTGTCCCTGACAGAGCACGGGAAAGCCCCGCTCGGAAAGATCATCGGCCAGGCGCTCGTAGACGTAATCGCGGCGCGAGTTGGCGGTAAAGAGCGCCAGAGTCTTGCCGCCAAAGAAGGGAATAAAGCGCCGCAGCAGGTCAGCCACCGCTTCGGGAAAGTTGCGCTTCAGCTCGCTATCGCGCGGGGCCGGCAGGTGATTGGGCAGCATCAAGAGCGCCTGGTCGTGATAGTTGAAGGCCGGGGGCAGTTCTCGCGCGATCACGGTCCCGGGTTGAGCCGCGTTCTCCACACGTTCATGCTCCAGGCCAATCCGGCTCAGGAAGAAGTCGAAGCCCTGCCCATAGACGGAGAGCGTTGCAGAAGTGCAGATCGCGGTATCCAGCCGCGACCAGAGCCGCTCCCACAAGAGCGGGCCAACGTTGATCGGGACGGCGCTGAGCGTGATGGGCGCGCGCCGCTGGCTCGCGCCAGGCGTGGCTGCCCGGGCGGATGATTCCATGCGCCCCAGCTCGACGACACGCACGTAGGCGCCGGTGTTCTTGAACGACCAGAACCAGGCCGCATGCTCGGAAACGGCGCGCACGTCGCGCAGCAGCGAGCGAGCCAGGCGCACCGTCCGAAGCATGCGCCGCGTTTCCCGCGCCCCGCCACTGGCCTCGGAGGAGAGCGCGGGAAGCCGTTCGATGAGCGTCACCAGCGCGTCGCGCAGCGTGGAGAGGGAGTGATTGAGCGAGGTCGCGGCGGTGCGCAGCGCGGGACCGCCGGCGGCTTGCAGGGCCGCGGCATCGATGCGCACGCGCACGCCGTAGCGTTCCAGGTCGGAGCGGGAGACAACCGTTTGCCCCATGACGTAGTGATGCAACCGGGTGGCAAGGCTGTCCAGCGCAGCGTGAACATCATCAACCGCGCGGGCGATGGTGACGAGCGTGGGATCGCTGGCCGGCAACCCGAGCCGGCGCTGGCAATCGCGCACCAGGCCGGAGCCGCCGCGCGGATCGTGGATGGCACGCAGGACGCGGCGCAACACGCGCTCCTCGATGCGCTGCTCCAGAGCGCCAGAGGCGGCATCCTCCAGGTTATGCGCCTCGTCGCAGATGACGGCGCCGGCAAAGGGCACGTCTGCGGCGTCCTCGTCGAGGCTGTGCGCGAAGAGCAGGGCATGGTTGACGACCACCAGGTCGGCGCGCTCGGCATTCTCGCGCGCTCGCTGATAAAAGTCAACGCGAGCGGAGCCAAACGGCGTATCATCGCGGCTGGCGCGCACGCTGGCGAGTGTCTGCAACACGCTGCCCTCGGCCTGGAGGTAATCGTCAAGCGCCTGCGGGGTAAGTCCCAGTTCCTCCAGATTGCCGTGCGTGGAGGCTTCGGCGAAGCGCACGAGCGTCGCCAGCATCCAGGCGCGCGGGGCGGAAAGATTCTCTTCGCTAAAGGCGTCTTCGATCTCTTCGGAGAGGCGCGAAAGCGAAAGATAGTTGGCGCGGCCCTGCAATTGTGCGGCGCTCACGCCGGGGACAAGCTGCTGGACAAAAGGCACCTCGCGCTCGACCAGTTGTTGTTGGAGGAGCCGTGTAAAGGTCGAGACCGCCACGGGCCGGCCAGTCGCGCGCGCATAGAGGGCCGCCGGTACGAGATAACCTTGAGTTTTGCCTGTACCGGTTCCAGCCTGTAAGACGGCATAACTCCCGCTGCGCAGCGCCTCCGTGACGAGCCGGGACATTTCAATCTGAGCCTCGCGCCGGCTGTGCCCCAGCTCTTCGGCTCGCACGAACGCGGACTCGACCTGCGAATCGTCAAGCGGCCCCAACGTCGCGGGACCACGCTCCGAAAGCCTCGGCGTGATATTGTTGCCAAAGGTAGCGATGATCTCTGGGACCAGGGCAGGACGCGATGGAGGCGAGAGCACTTCGGCCCACGGATCGCCCGCGCGGCGCAGCAATTCGTAGACCGCCGCACCCGTCGGTCCTTCCTGGATTTCTCGCTCCAGCCCGCGTATGATGCCGCCAAGCATCTCGACATCGGCATCGGCGCGGTGGGCGTCCTCGCGTGAGCAGCCATAGTACTCGGCCAGCGTGCCAACGCGATGCGCCCTGGCGCAGGGCAGCAGGACGCGCGCGAGCGGCAGCGTATCGAGTACGCGAAAGCTCGGGGGCAGCGGGATGCCCAGTCGCTCGCAGGTTGCTTTGAGCAGCGGGCCGTCGTAGCTGGCGCCATTATGCGCGATGAGCGGGAGATCGCCGGCATAGGCAAAGAAGTCGCGCAGCACCTCGGCAATCGGCGGCGCGTTCTGCACCTCCTCGTTGGTAATTTGCGTCAGGCGGATGATATGCTCGGGGATGGGCACGGTTGGCCGGGAAAAGCTGGCCCACGGTTCTTGCGGCACGCCATCGATCCAGCGCCGGGCGGCAATCTGAATGATCTCGGTGGAGGGCTGCGTCGCATCCGGGCGTGTCGCCTCCAGATCGAAGACCACATAGCAGCCGTGCCTGAGGGGCTGCCTTGACGCTGGTGACGGCGCAGCCGCAACGGCAGGCTCGTCAGGGAAAAGCAGCGCCTCCTGCCGCCGTAACTGCCAGCGTCCCCCATCGCTCTCAACAAAGCGCTGCGGCAGTTCGCGCAGCACCGCCGTCACCTGGGCGGGCGGAAGCTGGCGTTTCACCTGTTTCGCAACCTGGCTGGTCAGCGCCTCCGCCGTCAGCCCCGCCGGCGCCTCCGCCAGCAGCGTCTCCGCCGCCGCAGCGATATGTTCTTTCAGTGTCATGCGTCCATGCCTTTCTCAACCATTATCTAGAAATGTCTGGTCAGTTCAAGAATAAAGGCGCGTAACTCGTCCAGCGCTGCGCTGTCGAAATTCCAATACCCTTTGCCCGCCGCAATTCCAAGATGGGGAACGCATTCTTTCATCCCGGCGAGAAAGGTTTGCATTTTCGCCTTGCTCTCGTTCTTAGGAGCATCAGCTTTCATCGTCTGTTTAACTCTAAATGTATATTCATCGACGAAAGGCATAATGGCGTGGTTTTGAAAGAATCTTTTTTCATCATCCCCTTCCACAAGAAGTACACACCTGCTAGTAACAGGAGAGAGTACCGGACCCCCACGTAATTCCGCCATTATCTTACCTCCCACCCCTGTTCAAGCGCTGCCCCGAGCACGCTATGCGTGTACTGTTTTGCGATAATATTATTTTCGTGAATTTGCAGGCGCACATAGCTAAAATCATCTTCGGCTCCCGCCTGTGAAGCTGCATTAGAAGCGGCCTGCAAGCATTCGTAGTTATGTGTCGTTGCTACGACCTGGCAGTTAAAGTCTTTTGCTGCTTTAAAGATCCCTTCCCACACTTTGGAGAGAACGGAATAGTGAATGCCAGCATCGATCTCGTCAATGAGAACAATACCGTTGTTGGCGGTGGCAATAGCCAGGATAACGGAAAGCAGTTTGCTCATACCATCGCCCAGTAGCGCAACGGGAATCTTGCGGCTCATCCCCTGGATGTCGGCGTAAATAGCAGGACTTTGGGGCAATGGTGTCACTGCTGTTAAACCAACCAGGTGCGGTTCTATTATCTTTAAAAATTCCACTACGCGATCTACCTTTCTGACAACATCTAATTCACTGAAACGTGCCGCTTCTTCACCGGGATTTACTTGCAGGCGTAAAGGGAAAAAGATGGCCTTTTGCATCATTCCGCGAGGAATGATCGAGACTGGATGCGGCTTGAACTGGATATTGACATTTGTCGGGGTTTTGCGCAATACAATAGCAACATCTTCCTGGCCTACACCTGAGACCTCATAATGGATATTCATGTAGTAGGAAATAGCGGTGAGCGTATCTGTTTGTAAAGGAGTACCTGTATTACCAAAGCTCGAAACATCAACACTCACATCTTTCTGCGCAAGCGATGGTTCAAATTTAATTTGCATCTTTGCTTCGTATATACCATCGTTCACCTTAAAAGATATAGTATTCTCCATATTAAAATCTGTAAATATCGGAGAAAAGAGCGATTCAGCATCAGTTAGAGGGATATCTATGCCGCGCCATCCTAGATGACGAAAAAACATGCCCGGATTGGCTCTATCATAGAACAGAAAGATAGCCTCAAGCAGAGATGTTTTTCCAATATTATTTTTCCCACCTACCAGGGTGACTCTGGAGATATCTGTGAGTTGGAAATCCCTGAAGCCCTTAAATCCTTTAATATGTAATTTTTGCAGCATGTTTAATTCTCAACATTCTTATAGTTTGAGTGCCTCCAACCTGTTGCTATTATAGCAGGGATCGTATATCTCTCAACCGCCAGGGACAGCCTCCGGAGATGCTTATATGAACTATATGAATAACCTGCACTACTCTACTCCCAGCAGCAGCCGCAAAGCGGTAAAGAACTCATCCGTAGCAGCGCGTATCTCCTCAACAGGATATGCCTCGCCTTCCTGCCCCTCCGCAGCACGATGGCTTCCCACCTCCAGCGCCGTCTCGAACAGCGCCTCGCCCAGCTCAAGCACCTCGGCGGCGATGCGCTGCCGGCTCCCTTCGTCGAGGATGTGTACTTCACCTGCACTCATAGCTCCCCCTTGAAAGCCTTGTCGAGAATAGACGGTAGCATGGCGTCGAGTTGTGCCGAGACCTGGGCCTGCATCATATACAAGGAATCCACTTTAGCTTGAAGTTCATCGAGGTAAGTAACAATTCGTTGTTGTTCGCTGAGGGGTGGTAAAGGCACCGGTACACGTTTTAAATCGGCAAGATTAAGTTCGGTTAATCGAAAGCCAACCTTTTCACGCATCCAGTCTCCTCTTTCACGACTACGCAATTGTACCTGTCCTTGTGTTCCTTTTAGATACGCATATAAGTAGGCAGGGAGAATGATCTGGGAATTTGCTCTCGCAATTGCAACATGTGTGTCGGTTGAAGCCACCTGATCTGGTTCCATAAATTGAGCGACACGACCTAGACAGCCAGCAGCCGAACAAGCAATGAGGATATCTCCTGTTTGTACCATTGCATCGGGTTGCACCCTAGTAGCGACTTCGGGGGAGAGTGTAATGTGTGATCTAATATATCTACCCTGTTGCACATGTTGCGTTTTTATCAAATAATGTTCCGAGTCTCCCTGGGCTGATTGCCGACCACGCGACAAAAAAGTTGTGACTTCTTCTAAGCAAACAGCTTTTTCCAAGGTCTTATCCGGCCATATTTGTAGTTCAACACCCGCCATCACTCTTTCTGCCTCCTCCACTGCTTCCTTCTGCAACCCCCGCGCCTCCTCAATCTTCGCCGCAAGCTCCTCGATGCGCGCGACGATGCGCTGTTGCTCTTCGAGGGAAGGGAGAGGGATTTTAGTTGCTAAAAATCGATCTATTTTCAGCCTTATTCGGTTTGTCGTGCCCTCGCTCGCCGCTTTACAAAGCTCTATAAAATTACTCGTTTTACTCATCCAATGAAGAAATTCTGGTATAATTCGTGAGTTGTTAAGCGTAAACACGGGGAAATCTGGACTGACTATGGCGCCATCAAGTGAAGCTGGAATAAGGCCAAAGGCGCCATTTCTTGCATCTATCTTGGATAGAATAAACTGATTTGTCCTTACAATAAATTGTTTCGATACTGCAATATCACTTCCAGCAATTTCTCCACGGAGCGCTACTCCCTTACCCCAGAGCCGCACTGTTACTTGCCGATAGCATGCCCCAGGGTCTACATCGGCTCGTTCTTCAGATTCAATAAGCACTTCGCCTAACGGCACCATCGGATAAGCTTTACTCATGCCTCTTCTCCCGCCAGCATCTGCTCAATCTCTTCCATAATTGCGAGTACGCGGCGCTCTTTCTCGATGATGCTTTTTACCAGTTGTTCGGGCGGCAGGTGCTCAAAATCTTTTTTGCTGTTGGGGTTCTTCACGTCCAGGTTGCAGTCGTTTGCCAGCAATTGCTCGACGGGCACTTTCCAGGCGCGCTCGTTCTCGACGCGGTTCTCCCACCAGGCGATGCAGTCGGCGAACTC
>Ga0070739_10008402_pt1 | contig 10605 bp, 5 predicted proteins | sample Coa_R1_7_FD_66445 | JGI IMG/M metagenome (GOLD analysis project Ga0070739, IMG submission 66445) | Surface soil microbial communities from Centralia Pennsylvania, which are recovering from an underground coalmine fire - Coalmine... | ecosystem: Environmental > Terrestrial > Soil > Unclassified ...
GCACGCAGATGAACTCCCAGACGATCAGTGGATCGACGCTCGGGCCCGGCGTGTACCACGGTGGAATCTCGCTGAGCGGAGGGACGTACACGATGAGCCCGGGCGTGTACGTCATGGATGGGGGCGGCCTGACGCTCAGCGGTGGGGTCACTATTACCGGCAACGGCGTCTTCATCTACAACTCGGACAGCGCCAGCCCCAGCAGCTGTTCCCCCATCAGCCTCAGCGGCAACGGAACCATCACTCTGGACGCCCCCACCAGTGGAACCTATCGTGGCCTCGTCCTAGCGCAGGATCCGAGCTGCGCCACCATGGCCACCATATCCGGTAATGGCGCCCCGGCCCTCAATGGTGGCTTCTACTTCCCGGATGCCACCGTCGACCTGTCCGGCAACGGAAGCCAGTCAGGAGGACTCCAGGCACTGATCGTTGCCGATAAGGTCGAAGCCTCGGGCAACGGCAACGTCTACCTCGCCAAACCCACCATCGCACCAATCTTAATCGGTACAGTCTTAGTGGAGTAAGCTTTGTTCAAGTGCTTGGCGCTGTTCTCGCTCTGGAGCATGCACAGCACGATGCGCCTGCTCATCTCCTAACGGAGGAGTGAGAACGCGATGACATGGCCGGCTGCCGGGGCCAGCATGACCGTCTGCTTTACCGAACTGCGCTTCGACTCTGCTAGAGAAGTGATACCAGCATCCAGCCAACGAGGCACCTCCAGCGCGCTGCTTGTTCCTCAGCGCGTTGCGCTTGACCAGAGCTTGGTCTCCATGACAGGTGGTTGGAAAGAGAACTTCGGCCCGGTCGACAGGGTGGCATTCGAGAGATTAGGTCGGCATCTCCTCCGCGGGTGTGTTGGTATCGGTCGAGTCCCTTGACGGTTGGCTTTGTACCGGGAGGATCGAGCAGACCATCCTCCAGGAGCGCCAACCGCCATGGCCTACATCTCCGACGTCGTCCTCGACATCAACGGCAACGCTCTGCCCGGCGCCTCAGTCACCCTCCTCCGCGCCTCCGACTACGCCTCCCCTCCACTCACCGATCCCGGGCCCGGCACCCAGAACTACATCGCCCAGACCACCGCCTCAGCCACCGGCCAGTTCGTCTTCGACCACATACCCGTCGACGACTACCATCTCATGGTCAAGGCCGCCGGCCAAACCACCTTCCGCTACCACGTGCCCGCTCTCCCCGTCGAGGCCGCCCGCGTCAAGGAGGCCGACGGCCGCTCACTCATCCCCATCACCCTCGAGAAAATCCTCTCCGGCCAAAACACCACCATCCACTGCGTCGGAGACTCCATCACCGTCGGCTACAACTCCACCGGCACCGTCGGCGGCGGATTCGTCCAGCGGCTCGGCGTCCTCATCGCCCAGCAGCTCGCCCCCCTCGCAGCCGTCCAGCGATACGACCCCAACGCCTACGGCGCCCTCCAGGATGGCCCCATCACCGGCTGGAACGGACCAACCACCATCCAAAGCCCTTCCGGCGGCTCAACCCAGGTCATCGAGATCGTCAACAACGGCGTCTCCGGCGACACCGTCCAACGCGTCCTCCGCCGCTACAACAACCTCACCGGCTGGTCCCCAAACATCGACCTCTTCATCGTCTACCTCGGCATCAACGACTCGGTAACCAACGACTCCTCCAAGTTCGTGCCACCCGACGCCTTCTACGCCGGCCTTACCTCGCTCGCCAACTTCCTCCGCACCTACTACCCCGAGGCCGAGGTCGCCCTCTGCTCACCCCACCACAATGACCAGCCCGACGTCGGCAACGGCGGCACGATCCCTGCCGGTACCTACACGCTCGAACAGTACGCCTCCGCCACGAGACGTGTCGCCATCGAGCAGGGTGTAGCCCTCGTCGACCTGCGCACCAGCTGGGCCGACCAGTACAACGCCTCCGATCCCAACTTCGCCGGCGACGACGGCTACGGCCCCTGGCTCTCAACCGCCGGCGGCAACCACACCCACCCCACCGACCTAGGCCACCAGGCCATCGCCGAGGAGATCTTCAAGCTCTTCGGCACCCCCGGACTATCCGCCGGCCGCATGCAGCGCCTCCAGACCGTCGGCCCCCGCCGCCACTTCAAAGAGCTCGAGGTCGTCCGCAACCCCAACAACCACCCCGCCCTCGTCTACGGCGGCGGCCACTGGTCCACCTACAACCCCGCCCTCCTCAGCTCCCTCTACTACTCCGCCTCCCTCAAAAAGTCCAACACCGCCAACGACACCATCATCTGGTACGCCCCCTGCCAAGACTTCGCCATCCTCACCCGCCGCGGCCGTGACTGCGGCCAGTTCACCATCACCATCGACTCCGGCTCCCCCACCACCTTCGACAACTACCGCGCCTACCCAACCTCCATCTCCGACACCACCGAGGATGGAGCCGTCTACCCGTCCGAAAAACTCTGGGTCGCCCGCGGCCTCTCCGAAGGCTGGCACCAGATCGCCCTCACCGTCCTCGGCACCAAGAACCCCGCCAGCTCAGCCGCCAACATCTACTTCGACGGCATCGAGTACACCCGCTGGAACTACACCGCCCGCAAGCTCCAGTGCCCCCAGGAAAACTCCCAGGTCCAGTACGGCTCCTCCTCCGTCACCCTCCCCAACGGCTACTACGGCTCCGTCAACGTCACCTTCCAAAAGACCTTCGAGTCCGGCCAGGTGCCCGTCGTCGTCGCCACCACCAACAACGTCGACCACTACGCCGTCGTCACCAACGTCTCCATCAACGGCTTCACCCTCTACATCGTCAACAACACCTACAACTACGCCGACTCATCCACCCAGACCGCCCAGTGGATCGCCATCGGCTAGAAGTCGAACGTCGAAGGTCGAAGGTGAAGGTCGAAAGTCAAGTGTTGAAGACTGATGCCGAGCCACTGGCTTCCCGAGACCGACTAGGTCATTCGGAAGGCGGCGAACCTATGCTGTCTTACCGGACCCTTAATTGTGAAGCCGGTCGTCGGGACGAGCAGAAGCAGCCTTCATCGCCAGAGCCTCAAGTGAGAGGCGCTATGCGGGTGATACCGGCGGTCGCGATGGTGGTCGTCTCCCTTGTCGCGGTGACAATCCGGGTAAGCGCGCACAGCCAGCCGGCTTCGAGGCCCGGACTGAGTTCCTTTGGTCGTTAAACGGCCAGCGTAGCGAACAGTTCGAGGCCGTCGATTCCATGCCGTCAGCTCGCTTGACGAAGCTCCTCACGACCGAGTAGAGTCACGCAGGCAATATCTCACGATGGAGGATTACGGCGTGATATCAGGACTCACTCTTCGACCGCACCACCCTGCGACGGGGCCGCGACGCCGGCGGAGCATCCGTCTCGCTCTGCTCTTGACGGGACTATTGGTAGGCAGCTCACTCTGGTGGTCGGGCGCCTCCACACTGGCATCGTCGGTGTCCGGTGTTACCGTGAGGCTCACCACCCCTGCCGCCGGCGCTTCCGGGGTCGACTATCGTGTCTACTTCACTTTGACGTCCACCCTTCCCAAGAACGGCTCCATCACCGTGACCGCTCCGGTGGGTACATCGTTCGCTTCCCTCCAAAGCTCCGAAGTTCTCGATCTCCCAGCCGCACAGAACATCAGCGTATGCTGCCAGGCCGTGAGCAACGGCGATCGGACCATCAACATGCCGGTCTCCGGTGCCCCGACGGGAGAAAGGCTGGAGGTTTTGCTGGCAGATGTCGCCAACCCAACCGCTCCATCCTCGACTGAGCATCTGACCGTCTTCACCAGCGCCGATCACACTCCCGCGACCTCCACAGCCTACGCCGTCATTCCCGCCAAGCACATCTCGACGCCCACAGTCACGCTAACCTCACCGGCTTCGAGAGCATCCGGCGTGGACTATCGCGTCACCTTCGATCTGTCTTCCACGGGGGCCCTAACCGGTACTCAAGACTCGATCACCGTCACGGCGCCGTCCGGCACATCCTTCGCCTCTTCCAGGGGACAGGTCATCGACAAGATCGATGGTCGCGACGTTACCGTGTGCTGTCAGAATGTCAGCTCGAACGGGCTCACCATTACCACAGCCGTCAAGGGCGCTCAGGCGGGAGATCAGGTAACGCTTATCCTGCATGACGTGCAGAACCCCTCTGTCCTGGCCTCAACCGACCGTCTCAAAGTATCGACTTCCTCTGACTACACGCCGGTCAGCTCGGGCACCTACGCCATCCTGTCGGCCCACAAGATCACCAGTCCCGTTGTGAGCCTGACGACAGCCGCTGCCGGAGCCACAGGCGTGGACTACAGGCTGACCTTCAACCTGTCCACGACCGGAGCCCTAAGCGGTACTCAGGACACGATCACCGTGACGGCGCCTCCCGGCACGTCGTTCGGTGGCGCGCAAGGTCAGGTGTTGGACGACACCAGGGATGCAACCGACATCACCTTCTGTTGTCAGAGCATCGGCAATGGGAATTCGACGATCAACGTGGGCCTGGGAGGCGCAGCGGCCGGCGATCAGCTGACCGTCATCCTGCACGACGTCACCAATCCATCGGGCCCGGCGACCGGTAAGCGTCTAATGGTCTCGACCAGCTCGGATTACACTCCGGTCAGCTCGTCCTCCTACGCTATCGTCGCTGCTCACCGCGTCTCGAAGCCGGTAGTGAAGCTCAGCAAGAGTACGCCCGACGCTTCAGGTGTCGATTACTCGATCACCTTCACCGCTTCCGCGACGGGAGCGCTGAACGGCAGTGGCGACTCGATCACGGTCACTGCCCCGGCCGGAACCTCTTTCAACTCCCTCAGCAGTGACCAGGTCTTCGACGAGTCGGCGGACGACCTCAATGTGGCCACCTGTTGCAACGCCATCACCGCAGGGGGATCCACGATCCGCATCCCCGTTCAGGGAGCGCTCGCCGGCGACACCATCCAGGTGGTCCTGCACGGCGTCGTCAACCCGCCCGCGCCGTTGGCCTCCAAAACCCTAAGTGTAGTGACCACCTCAGACCCCCTCACGGCCGTGTCAGGCAGCTACGCCGCCTAAAGCGCGGCTCCCTTCCTCTCGAGCAGCTACCACACCACGCATCCCCGCCCTCGGCCGGCGCCCGAGGCGGGGAAGGCCTGGACCAGGGCGGCCGCGGTTAGCTGAGCCCGCCGGCCATATCCCCAAGACGTGTAGTGTATGCCATCGGAGATGAACCAGCCCGTTTTCACGAGGGACGCCCAATCGAAGACGCGCATGTTGGAGTAGACATGGCAGGCCTGGAGCAGTGTGCGGTCCCAGAGCTGCATGTCGCTCTCAGCGTAGGGCCCGCTATCGAGGAGCGTCTTCACGCTGACCCACATGACCGGCTGGTTGCCGATGACCGACATCATCCGCTGCACTCGAGCCATTCGCCCCACTGACGACCCGACGTAGATGTTCGCGGTGTCGTTGGTGCCCAACGCGATGATCCAGCACGCCCGGAATCCGGCCGCCTTCAGCTGCTGCGCCACGCCGTACCCATTGGTCTGACCGGGCAGGGTCTCCACGATCGATCGGGCCCCGGAGATGCGAATGCGATAGTTTCGTACTCCAACACGTTTCAATTGCGCCGGCAAACGTTGGCTCCAGTTGGGGAGATAGTCATAGGAGATCATTCCTTCGGAGGTCGAGTCCCCGATATAGACGACCGAGTGACAGGAGGTCTTTACTGCCGAAGCCCTATGATGTCCTCTGCCTTGACCCGGGTGCTCCCTCGGACGGGGCAGCGGAACACTGGAACGCACCGTAGGTTTCGCGGCGGCACGGCTGGTCGGGGTGGGAGTGCTCATTCGCAGCCCGGAAAGACCGCAACCCGCCAGCGCCAGGACTCCAGCGGCACCAAGCAGGCCAACCCAGCTTCGCCGCGGAACGGCTTGCCATCTCCCCGCGCGGACTTCGGTCCAGAACCGTCCCAGCGCACCCCGGCGGATCGGTTCTTCAATGAAGCTCCAGGAGAATGCGGCCGCGGTGATGGTCGCGGCCAGTTGGACGGCTGCCAGTGGAAGACTCGGTCTTGCGAAGGCCGGGGTAGTGAACACGATGATGGGATAGTGCCAGAGATAGATGCCATAGGATCGCACGCCAAGCCAGCGGAGGGGTCCGAAGCCTACCGCCCGCCCCAACAGTGCGGCGGGATGCGCCAGTGCCGCGACCACTGAAGCGGTGGCCACCGAGAGCAGGAGGATGCTACCTCGGTAGAGCCAGGGCGAGTATTGGGACCCCTGCCAGATCAGGAATCCGATGACGAGCAGACCGGCGACTCCGGCCGCATCCAAAAGGCGCCGGCGTCCGCGGGCGAGACGGAAATCTAGCTTGTAGCTCGGCCACACCACCGCCAGAGCGGCGCCGACGAGCAGTCCAGCGGCCCGGGTGTCGGTGCCCTCATAGACCCGACTGGGATCGTAGCCCGGCTGGTAGAGGAGCGCCATCAGGATCCCCGACGCGGCCGCAGCAGCCAGGATGAGGCCCGCCATTCGATACCGTCCTCGAACGAACCGGACTGCAAGCAGCAGCAGGAACGGCCACAGGAGGTAGAACTGCTCTTCGACGGCCAGAGACCACAGATGGTCCAGGGGCGAGGGCGGACCAAGGCGAACGAAATAGGAGGCATCTCGCGCTATCGAGTACCAGTTGCTGACGTAGAGCCCGGCGGCGAAGACGTAGCCGCGGAGAGTGGGTAGCTGAGACTGATGTAGGAGGGCGGCCCAGATCACCACCACGGCGAGCATCACAAACAGTGCCGGAAGCAGCCGTCGAGCGCGCCTGAGCCAAAAGTTCCGCAAGCCCAGGGTCCCGAACCGTTCCCTGTGTCCGAGCAGTAGATCCGTGATGAGGTAGCCGCTCAGGGTGAAGAAGATGCCGACCCCCAGGAGGCCGCCGGACGCCCAACCGAGCTGCAGGTGGTAGGCGATTACGGCGAGCACCGCGATTGCCCGGAGCCCGTCGAGCCCAGGCATGTATCGCTGCTTGCTCTCCGCCGGTTTCGGCATGACGGTTCGCCCGGGTCAAGGATTCTGCGCGCCTCTCCGATTCGGACCCATGGACGGAGCGGCAGCAGTGGCCAATTGTACGAGGAGTTGGTCTCCTTGACAACTGTGGCCGGCGGGAGTTTCGAGTTTGGGGTTTCGAGTTTGGGGTTTCGAGTTTGGGGTTTCGAGTTCGGGGTTTCGAGTTTCGGGTTTGGAGTTTGAGGTTCGCGTTTCGAACTTCGAGTTTCGGGGTTCGGGTTTCGGGTTCCTGGTTAGAAGTTTTGGTTCTCAGCCCATCCTGGCGTTGGCTTAGGGCCGCGTCCTCGGAAGGTCTTGTAGGGGCGGGCGAGGGAAACGAGTACGCCCGGGAAGGCTACGGACGTGCCGTTCCCGGAGGTATCCGCCGGCGGCGCCCTGCGTCGGCACCCCTACAGACCACAACGGCTTGCCTGCCCGTCTTGCGCTAGCTCTTGGGCGTCGCCTTGCCGTCGGCATCCGAACCCGGCTTCGTCACGGTTGCAACTTCGGAACTAGGCCCGCTCGGGTGTGAGACCGGGGAACCAGGAATGACTTCCACCTGGGCTGTGGGTGTGACTGGAGGAGTGACCGCTACCACCGGCTCGTGGATAACGCCCGCGTCCTGCCCATTTGGGATGGGGCCGGAGCCGTTGCCCAGCCCCGTGATCAGCTCGCGCAGCTTCATGCCCGTGGCCGACTCGATCACCGCGCCCAGCAGCGGAATCATGCCCGCGATGTCCTTGGTCATCCTGCCGGTCACGCCGGCGCCGTTTCCGTCGCCGGAATCGATGTAGGTCACGCTGCCGATCTTGCCGTAGGCCTCGGAGAGCTTGCCTGCTACCTCGGGAAGTCCACCGAGCGCCTTTTCGACGATGGCCGCCTGATTCATCTCGTTGAGCACCAGGATGCGCTGCTTCAGGGCTTCTGCCTCCGCCAGCCCCTTGGCCTTGAGCGCATCTGCCTCGGCCAATCCTGTGATCCTGATGGCCTCCGCCTCGGCGTCCGCCTTCAACCGAATGGCCCTGGCTTCGGCCTCAGCCTGCATCTGACGGGCCTTGGCCTGTCCCTCCGCCGCCAGCACGGTTCGCTGCTGCTCGGCCTGAGCGCCAAGAACCGTTCGGCGCTGGTCGGCTTCGGCCTGACGCTGGACGGTTGCCAGGAGCTCGGCCGCCCGACGCTGCGCCTCGGCCTCCTGGACCTTGATCTCCTCCTGCTTCTGTACCACCGTGATCTTGGTCTGCTCCTCGATCTGCCGCTGCTGGGCGATCGCATTCTGGATATCGTAAGCACGGTCGGCCTGAGCCTTCTTGGCGGCTGTGGACTCCAGGTACTCTGCCTGTTTAAGCTGTAGATCGCGCTGTGCTTCGGCCTGCGCCCCCGCGGAGAGCGCCTCCGCCTGCACCCGTTCCTGGTCGGCCTTGGCGCGCGCCTCAGCCGACTCGCGCAAGGTCTCAGACTGACGGATGGCGACATTGCGATTGGCCTCGGCTTCTGCAATCTCGGCCATCTGCTTGTTGTGTGCGATCTCGGGACGGCTCATGTTGGAGATGTAGCCCGACTCGTCACTGACGTCCTTGAGGGTGAAGGAGACCACCTCGAGACCCAACTTGTCGAGGTCGGCAGCCACGGTATCCCGCATTCGCGACGACACCATCTCCGGGTCCTTGACCAGCTGTTCCACCGTGAGCTGGCCCACGATGCCGCGCAGGTGGCCCTCCATCACCTGGCGCACCATCGTCTCTCGCTCCGATTCACTCCGGCTCAAGAACTGATTGGCGGCACGCAGAATCTTCTCGCGGTCGTTCTCCACCTTGAGCTGGGTGATCGCCTCAATGGTGACGGGAATGCCCTGATTGGTGTAAAGGACAAAATTGGGCGCCACGTCGAAGCTCATCAGCTCCAGGTTGAACTCGTCCGCGCGCTGGAACATGGGCAGGACCACCGTGCCGCCGCCCACCACGACCTTCGTGCCTCCACGCCCATAGACGATCAGGGCACGGTTGGGGCCGATCTTGCGGTACAGCGAGCCCAGCGCGGACAGCAGGCCTAGTGTTCCGCCGACGACGACAACGACGATGATGATGGTCATTAGGGTCACGATGTTCTCCTTGTTACTCTGCCTGCTGGTCGGCCGCGTCGGCCGGTACTCGGTTCACACTGCCGTCGACTGCTGACGGTTGCTGACTGTCCGGTGAGAGCCTGGGCCCAGCCGGCTCCGGCTGCCCCGTGATCTCCTGCTCCTGCAGCGGCGAGACCCACGCCACGCCCTGAGATCGCTTGACGATGGCCACGCTCTCACCCCGCTGGATGGTGATTCCATCAAGGCTGCGGGCGGGAGAGCTCCGGGTCAGCCCCTCCAGCGAATAGATGACCTCACCCGCGGCATCCGGTCGGATGGTGGCGTTCACCGTCGCGAGCGCGCCCTCGGCGCCCTGCTCCAAGGGGGGAGTCGCCGCCTCCACGAGGAGGCGCATCATTGTGCGCACTACGAACGCCCCGATGAGAGCCGCCGCCGCCGCCAGCACGACGGCCAGGCCGGCCAACCGGCTCTCGCCGATCAATCCGGCACCTCCGAACCACAGCATTGCGGCCGCTACGGTCAGCGGGCTGAGCCACGAGAGTGTCCAGGAAGATGCCCGCGAAACGCGGCCTCGTGCGGCAGCCGAGGGGCGACCGGGGCCGCGGGCATGCCCGTGAGGGGCGCGGACCGCGGAGCCGGCATGATGTCCATGAAGACGCACACCTCCGGAGTGGCGGCCGGCCAGGCCATGACCGCCGTGCAGTCCTCCGGCGTAGCTCAAAACGACGAGCAATGCCGTAGCCACGGCGCCTCCAACGAGGCAAACTACGTACACTGCATGCATCTGAATCGTTCCTGGACGCTACGCTGCGTCCCTAGCCATCATTGTGGCACAAACGTGTCGGTGAATAGAACCCCTGCCCCAAACCGAGACACATTCGCGAGCTGATGAGATGCGCCGGCCGAGCCGGCGCCTCTCGACGCTTAGTTGGAGTTGACGAATGCAGATTCTACGTGTGGGCCGGCGTCCAGAGCGCAATATTTTCCGATGGCTTGCCGCCGGCAAGGCCGAACGTGCCGCCGACGTAGAGTCCATCGAGATTCGCCGCCAGGGCGCTGCATGATGCACTGAGGAAGCCCCCTGTAGTGATGCCTCTGCCGAGAGTGGACCAGTGACCAGTGCCGGGCGTTGAGCCTGGGGTGAACGATGCGACCTCGTCTGCCGGTGCCGTTCCGGCGGTGGTGAAGTCGCCCGCGATGTAGAGAGTGGACTTTACCTTGACGATTGCCGCGACCGCCCCCGACGAGTTCCCGCCACCCACAACGCCGGGGCTCTTCCATCCGGACCCTCCGGCAGTCCCCAGGTTGTAGACGGCGAAGCTGTGAGAGGCAATGCTTCCCGCGTCGTCGAAGTTGCCGCCGACATAGATGGTTAGTCCGTCGGCGTACAGGGCGTTCACCGAGCCCGGGTACGGGCCGAAGCTTCCATTGTCGGTAAGACCCACCGAGTTCTTCGCTCCTGGGAAAACGTAGTACCCGTCAAAGGGATGCTTGACGGCGGCGTTGGTGTCGAACATCACCAGTCCGTTCACCTGCGCCTGATTCGGTGTCGGCG
>Ga0070739_10008403_pt1 | contig 10605 bp, 8 predicted proteins | sample Coa_R1_7_FD_66445 | JGI IMG/M metagenome (GOLD analysis project Ga0070739, IMG submission 66445) | Surface soil microbial communities from Centralia Pennsylvania, which are recovering from an underground coalmine fire - Coalmine... | ecosystem: Environmental > Terrestrial > Soil > Unclassified ...
AGCAAGGCAATTTGGTCGCGAACCAAGCGAACCTCGGGGTGATCCTTCCCGTAATCCTCCATTAGGTTTTTTTCTTGGAGCTCGAGGGCCATCAGACGCTCGGTCGCCAGAAGGTTCGTGTTCTCGTTGCCGTTCTTACCTCCCGGCGCCTGGGCAATCATGGCAAGCAACTCCGCTCGGCTGTAACGGCCATCTTGCAGGGCCTTTTCGAGGGCTTGGAGGCGTCCTTTCAGTTCCGCCTCTCGATTGAGAATATCGACGCGCTTGGCTTCCAAGCTCATCAGCTGTACTTGAACGGAGTTGAATCCCTCCTTGCCTTTCCAGAGGGCCGTAGGGAGCTGGGCGAGAAAAACGTCGTACTCTTTCTGTTTCCGGGTGAGTTTTTGCTCAAGAGTTGTGCTGGCCTCAACGATGAGCTTGGCGGTTTCATCGGCGACGTTCTGATAGCGGTCTTTGAGAAATCGCTGATAGCTCTGGATGACTGCCGTCAATACGACCGGTAAATCCTCAGCATGGGAGCCGCGGAACGACAGATTCACGACACTGGTTGGCTTGCCTCCGGTTACCACCTGCGAGAGTTTGAGGGAGGAGATAATCGCACCGGTTGGATCTCCTCCTCCGGCGAACGACGGCAACTCCATCAATTTCGCCTGACGCACGGCAGCGCCTACGATGACCGGGCTGCCGATGAGTGTTAGTTGTGTCGAAAGATAATCGACCGAGTAATCGGTTTCCGCCCCGCTCCCGGTACTGTCGGCCACCGGCAGAGGGTTTCGCGACTTATTTACCACCAAGATTTGAGTACTGGACTCATAAACCGGAGTTGCCCGGGCGTAATAGAGCGCGCCGGCAGCGCAACCGAGGACAGTCCCCAGAATCAAGAGCAAGAGGTGACGCCCGATCAAATGGAAGAGAGAGAGTCGGGACTCCGGCTCTTGGTTTTCAAACGGATCGGAATCATTCATTTCAAATGGATCTGCCATGAGGTTCCCCTCGAAAATCGCTGTAACAAAAGAAACAGCTAAGATACCGGTAGAAAAGAGAGAAAAAAGAGCGGCGATTTACTGTTAGCGATAGCCGCCATCAATGCAGCCCGTAGCCACAGGTTCTAACCTGCGAAACGGACTCGGGAGAGGGGCTTTCACGCCGCTCTCGCTCCCCAGGAATGCGCGGTAGGCCTCAAGAATCTGGGGGCCGAGTCGGGACTGATCGAACCGGCGAATCGCCGTACGCCGCGCCTGTTCCGCGAGTCGCTGTCGCCGCCGCTTATCGACGACGAGAGAATTTATCGCCCGCGCTAACCCGGAGATATCGCCGGGCAAAACTCCCAATGCGTCGTGGTCATGAGTGAACAGCTCCGCGGCCCCGCCCGCTTCTGACACGATGACCGCTCTGGCACACGCCATGGCTTCGATAATCGTTAGTCCAAAAGGTTCCGGGCGCGTGCTGGCATGTACCGCCAGATCCAGACCACGATACACGTCCGCCGGGTTCTGCTGGAAACCGATGAAACCCAGGTGTGCTTGGAGGCCTAGCTCCTGAGCCAGGCAGCGCAATTCGGCGACGGAAAACTGCGATCCCTGGGTATGGTAGATCGGCCCTCCGATGAGATAGAACCGCACGGGGAGGCCAGGTTGCTGCTGGAGTAGTTGTGCTGCTGCCTGGAGAAATACATCCTGACCTTTCCACCGTGCGTAGGTCGCGACGAGGCCAACCCGGATCGTCCCCTCTGGGGCGGGCGGAAGTCCGGCGAGCCGGTCGAGAAGTTCTGGGTCGGCCGGCGCCGGCGCGAACCTGTCCACATCGGTAGCATGCAGGACGATCCGCGTCGGCAGTCGCGGAAGAACGGTCCGCGCATCCCGGTCAACCGCGTCCGATATGGTGATTGCGCCCACTACTCCCTTTTGAACCCACGGCAACAGCCGGCGCACGAGCGGCCGAGCGCCAATGAAATCCTGCACGTACCAGACTACTGGAGAAATACCGGCCAACCTAGCCAGCAGGTGGCTCTTGATGCCGTTGGTGTGGATGAGGTCCGGTGCGATGCTCTGAATCACGGCTCGGAGTTGGCGACTGTAGTGCCAACCTTCCGGTGACAAAGCCAGCCGCCGGCATAGGCCTCGCAATCTCGGCAGCCATCCACCCTCCCGAGAACCGGAGTCGCCAACTTCTGTCAATCGCTTCGGCATGGGTAGCAACGTGGAGCGCACGCCGATCTCATTTGCCAGGCGGAGCAAGGGGCCATCGGTCATAGCAAGGAGATGAACTTCGATCGATGGGTCGGTCTGCATTACTCCGGCCATCGCCGAGAGCAACGCTCTTTCGGCTCCGCCAACGCTGCCAATCGGATTGAGATACAGGATTCTCATGTCAGCTGACTAATTTTTGGTATGCGCTCAGGATGATCCGAGCATGGGCCGACCAGGAGTAACGCTTGGCGTGCGACAGCCGGGCGGAGAGTGCGGGCGCCGTGGACGGACGTTCGAGGAGCCGGCAGACCGTGTCGGTCCATGCGGAGATGTTCGCGAGGGGACAATAAACGGCTGCTTCTGCTCCCACTTCGCGCAGTACGGGGAGGTCCGTTGCCACTACGACCGCGCCACAAGCAAGCCCCTCGAGTACCGGCAGGCCGAAGCCCTCTGCTTCGCTTGGTTGCAGCAGCACACGGGCCTTGCGGTAGAGGCACGCGAGTGACTCCCGAGTCAACCCACGAAGCTGATGCACGGAGCTTGCAATCCGAAGTCGGTTGATCTGTCTTCGTTGTGCCTCCGTCCAGGTTCCACCTACCTGAACGAGTAGTAAATCCGGGTGGCGCGTATGCACCTGCGCAAATACATCAAGGAGCAGATCGATGCGTTTACGGGGAATGCAGCTACCGACATGGAGCAGGAACGGACGATTATCCAATCCGGCCAGAGCGACATCCTCTGGTTCGGCGTCTCGGACTTCGGGTGTGAACTCCGGTGCGATGCCGTAGGGAGCATAGACGAATCGATCGGGATCAATCAGCCCATACTTTTCCATCTGCTGACGGATCAAGCGAGAACCGTGGAAGACGATGGCAGCTTTCCGTAGGCCATCCAGAACACGCCGCGCCATGCACCGGAGCCAACGCGGCCGCGGCTCAAGGCTTGGCTCCAGGAGACAGCGGAAGGCATCTTGATCGTGGCAAAATACACCCGTGTGCTGGCTTGGCAACTCATGCACGAGCTGGGAGTAACTATGATCGCAGACGTGGAAAAAGTCAAAAGCACCGGCGTGGCGACGGAGGTAACGCGGATAGTACCAGAAGCGATTCAGCAACCGGTCGAGATTTCGTGCTCCTTTCTGCTTTCCTATCATCGGCAAGGCACTCGCACGCCGTCGAAACTTCGGACAAATTCGGCTGGCGCGCACTGCGGAAGGATGGTCTGCTTCAAGGTGGCGACAAAGCATTTCCGCGCAGAGATCCATGCTCGTCCAACCCTCTTCCGGGTAGTCGCAGAGAACGGCTAATCGAGGTAGACTCACCGGCTCGCTCCCACCTTGCTTCTCCGCCCATCGAGGATGGCTTCAAAAAACGCAAGGTGCTGTCGGGCGACGACTGGCCAGGCATAATAGGCATGGGCGTGCTCTCGACCGCGTTCCCCCAACTCGCGCCGCCAAGCCGGATTGTTCAGCAGGGCATCCAGAGTTCTCCGCCAACCGGCTTCGTCCCTTTCCCCGACAACCAACCCCGCGTCCCCGATAATGTGCGGGATCTCCCCGCTGTCACTGCCAATGACCGGAACACCACAGGCAAACGCCTCGATGAGCATGCGGCCGAATTGCTCGCGCCATCGGGGAGTCGTCTGGCTTGGCGCACAGAGCACATCCATTGCATTAAGGTAAGCGGGCACGGCGTCGTGCCTGACGTCGGTACACACACGCACCCGTTCGCCATGCCGAATCGCCCACTCCCGGATCTCACCTTCTAGTGGACCTGCACCAACGAAGAGGGCGCGCCACGAGCAACTCAAGTCGTCCAACACCCGCATCAACAAAGGAATGCCCTTCTCCGGTAGGAACCGGCCCAAGAATCCCACGACGGGCGGCCCCTCGTTGTCCCATCCCAGGGAACATCGCATGGACGTCCGGGCGGACGGGTCCGGCTGGAAGACCTTGAGATCGACCCCTGGGGGGATGATTTGACTGGGACGATCCCGATACCCCGGCCGCTTTGCGAGCATGTCTGCCCCAGTGCGCCCGAACGCGATCCAGCCCGCCGCTCGGGCCAGCGAGGTCTGTTCCAGCCAGGAGAACGGCGGAGGGTAGCGTTTGGCGATGTTCTGAAAAGAAGCGTAGACCAACGGAGTACGCAACCGCTTTGCGATGGCGACCTGCCCGCCGGCAACGACGTAGGGTTCTTCCCAGCAGTGGATAACGTCCCACTGCCCCGCGAGAAGGGAGAGAAGTTGCCTCCCGTAGAAAAAAACATGGACGTGCCGCGTAAGGTAAGCGTCCACGGGGATGACGCGACATGTCTCGTTCGTATGTGCTGCAAGTGCAACGGGGCGCAGATCACGGCCGCCGTGGAAGTAGGTGGGGGCGATAGCCGTCACCTCCCACTTGCCGGCGCCTACGCGTGCCATCTCGTTCGCCAGTCGGCGATTCAACGTCACGACATACGAATGGGCGATCGATAATAGTCGATAAGGTCGCGTCATTGGGTTTGTGCTACGGGGGCGATCAATGATTCCACTCATCGCTCTGAGGAACTGCGCAAGATGGCCACCGTATGGCGCACGTCAAAGCGGCTCTCGTAAAGGGCGATGGCAGCGGCCGCGAGCTGATCGCGAGCAACGACATCTTCGAGCAATGCTTCTACCGCCCGAACCTGTGCCTCGATCTCGTTTTCCACCAGTCTCACGCCGTACTGGAGTGGAACGGACTCCGTATGCCGACCTCGATTCGTGACAACGGGTTTGCCGTGCGCCAGTGCGGCCATCAACGAGCCGCGTCGAGTGCTGGCCCCATCTGGGTACAGTTGCAGGAAAACGTCACATGCCTGGAGATGGGTCGATAGCGCCGTTGGCTCTAGCCCGCCGGTTGCCCGAACGCGCTCGGCAAGGTTGGGGTAGTCCCGCGTAAGCTCGGCCGCAAATGCAACACTGCCTCTACCGATGAGCAAAGCAGATAATTCGGTGCGGCGGCAAAGCAGTCGGGGTAGTACACCCTTGAGCATCTCAGCGGTTGGCTTTCCGAAAGTGCCGAAGTGGCCCACCAGGGGGCCGCCGGCGGTCGTATAGCGCATCCGCACGGCAGCAACTCTCGCCGGATCGTGTACCACGGAGACGTTGCTGGGTACAGGGAGCCACTCCAAGGGTACCGATCGGCCAGGAGCCAACCGCCGAAGCAAATCCCCCCATGCAGGTATGGCCACCCAGCAACGCGCTGCCGCGTTGTGAATCATCCGAGCCATTCGCCGGGTGACGTGTCCCAGCAGGTTATGTTTCCAAGGCTGCCCAGAACATACGGAGTAACTGACCTCATGAAACATCACCTCGAAGCGCTTCCGCCAGCGGCCGGACAGCCAGAGACAAAAGGGGAGGTTCATCGCTTTCCAGCCGTAGGCGTGCGGGACGTACTGAACGAGGATACGAACCCGCGGGCAACCCAGACGCGACAGATCCGCGTCCAAGCGAGGAAGCGAATGCAACCCAAAATGGTCCGGGACGCGATGGACGGTGACTCGTGCGTCATCGGCCGCCTCCGGTTTCCCTGGTGCCCACACGTGAACTTCATCTCCCGTGTCCGCAAGTGCCGTAGCGAGGAGTCGTGTGTAATCGCTCACGCCTCCGGGCGTGGGGGGATATTCCCCCGTGAGGATGGCCCAGCGGATCATTTCTGCGCTGCCTCCAGGAGCTTCTCAAGCTGTTCCAGATGGGAGGTCAAACTGAATCGATGGGCCATATGCCAGGCACCGACTCGTAAGCGTTGATGATGCTCTGGGGCGCGGAGGGCGCGGGCAATCGCCTCTGCCAGGCCCAGTGGTGTAGGTGCGTCCCCATCGGCTTCCTCTCCCGTCTCGCCTGGAATTAGCCAGTCTCGGATTCCGCCGACGGCGAAGGCCACGCTGGGCAACCCGAAGCAAGCGGCCTCGATTCCGACGAGGCCGAACGGTTCCGGCCACGTACTAGGAACGGCGAGCAGATCGGCGCTCCGAAACAGATTCTCGCGTTTCTTCGCTCCGACCCAGCCGCAGTAGTTGACGGGCACACCCTCACGCCGAGCCAACGCCATCATCTCCGGCAGCTCTGGCCCTTCCCCCGCCAGGACCAGCGTGAGGGAGCGTCCATGCAATCGTCTTGCCTCGGCAACCGCCCGGACAAGCAGCATCCCGCCCTTCGGATTCGTGAAACGTCCGACCATCACTATGCGTCCGGTCATTTCACGCGGTTGGGGCGGCTCGGCATCCGGGGAGTGGTTGGTGGGAAAGAGTGGGAGCAAGTGAAGTCGCTCCGGGGCGATACCGTGCTTGCGATATTCCTCGTGCATGTGCCGGCTGGCCACCAGAACGGCGCGATAGCGATGCAACAACTGATTCCGGCGACGCTCTTGGGAGTAAAGGCCAAGCATGGTCAGCGGATTCAGGCCGCCGCAACGGCGCGGGTAGTACAGGGCCAGACACGACGTGCCGAATGTACGCGAACAAGGTATTTCCTTGGGGACGGCAAATCTCTTGGTTCCGCTGAGGCATGTGCCGTGGTAATTGTGGGCGAATAAAGCCGTTGGAAACCGATTGAGGATGGCTCGCTCATGCTCTGGATTCTGCAAACCCTGGGCGTAACAGACGTCGGGCGCCCACCGCTCTGCTTCCACTAGGTTCGCACCATCCTCTGGGAAACACCACGCCGGTAAGCCAGGACAACTATCATCGATGGCTACTTGCCCTTTGTCAACAGGATGCTCATACAGCAGCGCGAGCTGGTGTCCTCGGGATGCGAGAGCGGGGATCACGCTGCGTAGGTAGGTCTCGACTCCACCCACGACACCGCGACATGATGTGGCAATCAATAGACGCATTTCTCTTTGCCGAAGGGCACGAATTCCGTTCTCGCTCTACCTTGTTAGAGCGCGTTTCCAGTGGATGTAGCGGTTGGGGGTGCCGCTCGGCTCGCGGCACCTACTAGTAGGTCCGGCGAGCCGAGCCGGACACGCTACAACAGCCTGATGGGCGCTCTAGATCCCCGAATAGAGCCAATCATGAAGGCGATTCGCGTTCGATGGTGCAAGAAATCGCTCTGCGGAGGCACGAGCGGCGCGACCCATTTCCCGCAGGTTTGCTCGCTGGTCCAGGGCCAATTGAAGCACCGCGGCGATTGCGGAGGTGTTCCGGCTCGGGACCACCCAACCCGAAACATCCGGGGTTACTAATTCTGCCCCACCACACTGATCGGTAACGATGACGGGAAGGCCGCAGGCCATTGCCTCCCCGATGACAAAGCCGAACCCATCTTCCAGAGAAGGCAGAATAAATAACTCCGACGATTGCAAAGCGTGCAGAGGATCGCCGGGCGCAAGCGTGACGTCCAGTCCGACCGATTCACGCTGATAGAGTTTCTTGCACGATCGCGTTCCGCTCGCGCCGACGATTGTTAGCCGTATTTGACCGCGCGGGAAAGACTGTAATGCTTTGAGCAGGTACACGAACCCTTTGCGAAAATCGAGCGAGCCGACGTAGCACAGGCGGAGAGGTCCCTCTGGCGGCGGGAAATCCAGGAGGGGGCGGAAGCGATCCAGGTTGACGATCTGACGAATCACCATGATCTTCGATTCAGGAACGCCCCGTTCGACCAGGGATTTCTTGGCCCACTCGGACGATACGCGGATTCGGTCGGCAAGCCGGTATTCTTCTTCCACACGCACCACCATCGCCGGAGTAGGGTGGCCGAAGTAACCTGTCCGAGACCACCGTCGGGCTTCCGCACAGTACACTTCCCGAAACCCCGCAATGTGCCCGTTTGGGTTATCCAGAATAGTCGGGACACCGGACACTTTAGCCCACTGGAGTGTTTCCAGGGCAACCTGTGTGAATAGATAGCAACAGCTCGGACGTTGGCGGGCGATCTCGCGCGCTGCCCAGCTCCCAATCGCCGTGTCAACCTTGTATTGCAAGCGCCCTTTCAGCCATCGATACGGCGTGTACTCCGGTGGGATCAACGGCGTGAACGCACGGCAGTGCCAGACCGCACGGGGTGGGGGTTGCTCAAACGGCCAGTGGGGGGCAAGCCCAGGGCCGTAGGCATGTAGGGTGTGGTTGCGATCTACCAGGCCGCAGAGCGCCGTAGCAGCTTGTAAGCCGAGTCCACCTGCCCCGATAGAAACACCGTGAACCAAGGCTACAGACAAGCCCTTGCTCCCTTTTGGGCCGTGGGGCTTGAATAGCGAGGACAGATTCGAGTGGACGGAGTTCTGCACTCTTGCTCCCACCAGAAGTCAAGCAAGGCAACGTCTACCAGAGGAAAGACCTAGCCAGCGCTGAAGCAGCAACCACGGGCTTCGGATAGTTGTGAAAAACCAACCCGCCAAATACAGCACGGTCAAACGAGGCTCCCGCGCGAATTGGCGCAGGGGAACGATAACGCCATAGCGAATCACGAACTCCGGCAGGCAGTAGGCGGGGGCATGTAAGAGGTAAAGGGCGAGAAAGTTCTTCGCCTTATGGAACTCTACGCGGGCCGAAGTCGGACCCTCTGGGTGTTCAACGTGTTCTGCGACAGCACGCGGTACCACCATGATTGGCAGACCGAGTCGAGAAACGCGCAAGCATAATTCGTCGTCCTCGCTGTAAAGGAAGAAGTCCGGCCGAAAGCCGCCAAGTCGCCGTAGAAGGTCGGTCTGGGCGAAAACCATTGCGCCGGTGATGTAGGTAACGGGGTACGGCTCGGAGTAGTGGCCGTTGGCTGTCTCACCGAGGCGCAACATTTTTTTGGAGTAGGTACCGCCCAGCGAGAGGTATCCGCCGGCACAGTGAATGGTGCGCGTCGCGTGCCTGTAAATCAAACCGGAAGCAAGGCCCACTTCGGGGTGGGTTTCCAGGAAAGAGACGAATTCTTTCACACACGCGGGCGCGAGCACCATGTCATCCTCGGTAAGTAAGACATACTGCCCCCTAACGGTCTTGATCGCGAGGTTCATCGCCCCTGTGTATCCAAGATTCGTGGGGTTTGAGATAAGACGCACCGAGGGGAATTCGGCGACGGTTTGAGCCACTTCCTCACTGCGAGGGCTGCGGTTATCCACCACGATGATTTCGAGCAAATTGCTATCTTGAGCCTGGATGGAAGCCAGCGCTTGGCGCAGTAGATGCGGGCGGTTGTAACTCAGAACGACGACGGAGATAGTAGGTCGCGAGCCGCTCATGAGTACACCACGTCGGCCATCCGAGAACCGCATTGCTGCCCATCCAAAATGGACCTACAGACTGCCTCGGGAGTAAAGTACTCTTTCCATTGTCCGGCAATACGATCCGGGTCTCGTCGGCCGGCATCCCAGGCGTGGATCTCATCGGTCAGCGCAGCGACGATGGCCCGGGCGGTACGGACAGAAAACGACGTTCCACAGCCATCTCGGCAAAACTGGGAGAAGCTGGGGATCGAATCCGGGCCGATCACGGAACATCCACGAACCAGAGCCTCGCTGGCCACGATTGGTCCACTTTCCCAGCGGGAGGTGCAGAGCAGGATTCGGCTGCCGCCAAGCAGATCTGCCACCTCTGGCTGTGGAACCACGCCGCAGTACTCGACCAACTGTGGGTAAGCGGTGATGAGCGACCGAAAAAACTTCTCTCCGTTCGATCCGAGAATTACGAATTTCCAACTACCACCAGCTCGCAAGTAACGAGCGATCGCATGGGAGAGGAGGCCGGCATCCTTCTGTGGGTCGTCCCATCGACCGATGGCCACGATTTGGTTCTCACGCTGGGCAGGCATCGGTGCGTTCACGAACGCAGTATCTAGTGGGTATGGGGCGATCAAGACGCGCTTCCCAAGGGATGGCACTTGATGGTAGTCGAAGAATGCCTGCAAGTTCCTCCCGGCCCGTGGGCTGTAGAACACAATCCGGTCGGCCAGACGGGCGCTGGTTAGAACAGGTTCATCCACGCGCTTGAAGGCCCATAAATACTGCCGAACCCACCACCCGGCCGCCCGCAGACGGTTCAGGAGTTGGTGCTGCTGGACGAGCATCCGGTCGAGCAGCTGCCGCGGGAACACGCGAACTCCAACCACTCCATCACTATCACTGAGCGAAACCAGATAACGGACCTGTGGCCGAATTGCGCTCATCACCTCCGGCATACCTAACCATGTGAGCACGACGGCAGCGTCCAGCCGGAGCGAAGACCAGAGTCCGGGGTCACGGAGGGCGGTCAGGTTCGGGACTTGGACGTCGGCCCAGGGAAATCCTATCGCTGCCTTCCTCGTACACACGATTACAGAGTCATGACCGAGGCGCCGGAACCCCTCCAAGTAGCGCTCGAACCGAACGGTCGTGCCGGAGAGTCGAGTGTCGGCGGTAAAAATAATCCCGATTCGCATCAATCCGGTATCCAGTCAACGAAGCCGGTGCCGGACCAGTGACCAA
>Ga0070739_10008404_pt1 | contig 10604 bp, 10 predicted proteins | sample Coa_R1_7_FD_66445 | JGI IMG/M metagenome (GOLD analysis project Ga0070739, IMG submission 66445) | Surface soil microbial communities from Centralia Pennsylvania, which are recovering from an underground coalmine fire - Coalmine... | ecosystem: Environmental > Terrestrial > Soil > Unclassified ...
GCAAAGAGAGGAATATACCATGCTGACAGGCATTGACCACATCATCATTGGAGTAAATAATCTGGCGGAGGCAGCCAGGATTTTTACCGACAGGCTGGGGCTGGCGGTCAGCGGGGGCGGTATCCACCCGGCGGGCGGCACGGAAAACCGCATTATTGTTATCGGCGATACTTATATCGAGCTGATCGCCGTCTGCAAAGCGGAGGAGGCGCAGCGAAGCATGCTGGACAGGCTGGCGCGGGGCAATGGCTACCTGAATTTTGTCCTCTCCTCCAACGATATCGAGGCCGATACTGCTGCGATGAGAGAGCGGGGCGTCGCGGTGATCGGCCCTACACCGGGACGGTTGAACGCGGCCAATGGACAGTTTCGCGCCTGGTCGCGTAGCGATGTCGAGCGGCCCGATCTGACGCAGCATTATCCCTTCCTCATCCAGCACGATAGCACGGGCGAGGAGCGGCGGTATCGACTCGCGGGCTGGACAACCCCGCCACAGCACCCGCTCGGCGCGAGCAAAGTGCTGAGCGCCACTATCGCCGTTGAAAACCTGGGCGAGGCGGCGCGGCGCTTCCAGCATATCTACGGCTTGCCTCACTCGGAGCCGTTCACCGGGGAGGCCGATGCCTGGGACGCGCTGCTGGTCTCGTTCCCCTTGCCGCCCAACGGGCAGAGCTTTGAGCTGGCCGCGCCCCTGCCAGAGGCCATCGATGCCGCCCGGAACGGGGCACACCTGCCGCAGCCGGGCGCGCTCGCCGACTACCTGCACAGCTTCGGCGAAAGCCTCTGTCGCGTCACGCTGGCTGTAGAGAATCTGGCCGCTTCGCGCCGCTATCTGGATGAACGCGGCGTGACTTATACGTACACGGAAAACACGGGCAACGAGCATCCAGTCCTCTGGATTCACCCGGAAGAAGCCTGCGGCGCCGCCATCGTGCTGCACGAGTTTACCCCGGACCTGCCGCCGGACAACCCGCTTGAGGGCTGAGCGGGCCTGCGCCGACTGACTTCCGTGAACGCCTCCGGGGTCACTTCTTGCCGGCGGCCTGCTTTCAGGAATACGCCCTTACTCCCGAATCAGAAGGTTGAGTTTGCGCTTGAAGGTCTTTTCAAAGAGGTCGGCCTTTTCATATGCCTTATCGAGTTCGACATCGAGGTCGGAGAGGGGGCGAATGGTGAGGGCAATGGCCCAGGCGCTGGCGGTGCAGAGTTCGGGTTCGGCGGCGAGCGAGAGGACGCGCCCATCATGGCTGTAGTCGAGCGCGTCGGCAATGCGCAGCAGCGCGGCGAGCGCGGAGACCCTCTTGCGGGCCGGTCGCTTGAGGGCGGCGAACTCTTCGTGCGAAAGACTGGGCATAGCGCGGCGATGATAGCGGGCAATGCAGGCAATTTCGTACCGCTCCTCGCTCGAAACACCGGGCAGCGCCGCGTCTTTAATCAGTCGGAAAGAGTGTTTGTGGTGGCGGCGCGACTCGATCATCATGCCGGTATTGTGCAAAAAGGCGGCGCGCTCCAGCAGGTACAAAGCGCGTTCGTCCAGTTCGTGCAGCGGTCGCGTGGCCTCAAAGAGCAGCGTGGAGAGACGCATCACCTGGCGCGCGTGTGGCCAATCCTCAACCAGCAGGCCGCCGCTCAAACGCAGTTCTTCAGCCGTTGGCTGCGGCTGTTGTTGCCAGTCCAGTTCTTCATCGGAAAACAGTTTCTTCATCTCTTCGCCGCCTTTATCAATCTACCTGTAATACATTTCCTGAGAGATAGGAGGCAAATACACGACAGGGTAGCGCGTACCCACGACACCGGGGGTAAAGGAAATCTCCTCCTCTGGAATTATACCACGTTCGCTTCATATTCAGCTATCCAGCACTGTCAGAACCTGACGGCGGAAATCGCGCTCCGCCAGTTGCTGCCAGTGCTGCTGAAAAGCGGCGTACTCCTCTTCCCGACGCTGGATGCGTCGCTGCAACAGTTGCTCCAGCCCGTGGCGTTCCTCATCAGTGGGCAGTGTCGAAGGCTCTACCAGCTGCGCCACCAGTTCCGGCGGCACCATCAGCTTGCCCTTTGCATGCCGTTTGCTCACCTGCGCCAGCGCCTGCTCGTAGGCCATGCCGCTATCCTGGCTGGCAAGGCAGAGCCGCAGCAACGCGATCATCACATCGCTATCGTGAACGGCGCCCAGTTCGTCCTGGAGTTGCTCTAATTCATCGACGATCGGCTTGCAGGCAGCGGGCAATGCCTCCTCGAACACCTCCAGCGTATAGCGCACGCGTTTGGCAGCGATACGCAGGTTGTGTAAGCCCTGCACATCATAGGGGTGGTCGGCGTACTTTGCCTGGCGATACATCTCTTCCAGGCGAATCATGGCGATGATGCGCGCATTCGCCCCTGTCGTCTCCTGGCAATCCAGCCCTGTCACCACTCTCGCTTTAGCCATTGGCTGCCGCCCCCTTCGTAATAGACGCTTCGACATCTTGTTTTAGCGCATTGCCATCCAGCGATTGCAAGAAGTCATCCAGCGCCTGCTGCTGCTGCTCCCTGTACAGTTTGAGGTGGTCGATCAGCCAGTGGACGCCAGCCACCTCGTCTTCCGGTCCCTTTTCAAGCTGCGCGTGCAGTCCCTGCAACATCACATCCGTATCGCGCACGGCCCCCGCCTTATCGGCCCCCTCCTTCACCCGCCTGTAAACCTTCTTAAACAGCTTTGGCTCGCAACAGGACTGGTAGGCATCGAGAGCCGCGCGCAGGCGACGCGAGGCCACGCGCAGCTTATGCACCGGCTCGATATCCTCACCCTCGTTGTGCAGCACCTTATCGCACTCGTCGAGAAATTTTTCCACACGATCCTTCAAGATACGTTTGCCGGAATGCTCAAACGCCTCGCTCGGCTCGCCCTCCTGCGGCTTGCTTTTGCCCTGATTGTTTGTCTGCTTGCTGATCTCCTCCACCTGCTGCAACCACCCCTCGCCATAGCGCGCCCGCGCCAGCAGCACGCCCTCGCGAATGCCATGTGGGCTAACCCGTATCGACTTCAGGTGAAACTGCTCCATCATCGCAGCGATAATCAACGTTCCCGCCAGCAGAATGCGCGCCCGACCGAGCGGCAGGTCATAGCGATGCGCAACCTCCTCCGCCGTCAGCGCGCTCATCAGGCCCTCGGCGCGCAGCACATCATCATACGTCAACTGGCATTCCTGCTCCGGCAACTGAAACGCTTTGCGCGCCAGCAAGAGCAGCGAATTGGCCGTGCCGCCCGTAGAGACCAGTGTCGAGGGCATGCGTTTGAGATTCAGCCGTTTCAGGTACGTGCGCAGGAACTGTTGCGCATCGGCCAGATCATCGCGCGTGGGCGGGTTGGCCGAAAGATAATGGTCGTGCAGCCAGCCGGAACCAATGGGAATCGAAGTGCGCCACGTCATGTGTCTATCCCTGGCAATAATCAATTCGGTGCTGCCGCCGCCCAGATCCATCACCCCCACCTTCGATGGCGCCTGCGCTTCCCGGTAAAGTTCGTAGGTTGCGCCATAAAAGGTCAGCGCGGCCTCTACATCGCCGCTTATCAGTTGTACGTGCAGGCCTGTTTCGCGCTCCACCGCCGCGAGAAACTCATCCTTATTCTTTGCCTTACGAATGGCCTCTGTTGCCACCACCAGCACCTGCACAGCATGATACTGCTCCGCCAGCGCCTTATACGTACACAACACCGCAATCGTCTCATCCTGCTTCTGTTGTGAAATCTCCCCTGTCGCATTCACGCTCTCGCCAATGCGCGTCATATCGACCTCATCGGCCAGAATCTCCAGGTTGTCCGGCATGCAATGCGCCACCACAATATGTACCGTATTGCTGCCAATATCAATCGCGGCCCGCACCGGAGCCGATTGTTCCTCTTCTTGCCCTTGCATACATAAAACTCCTCGCCAGATTCAGCCAGATACGCTTGCTTCATTCCTGTCATGCCAGAGGCACAGGCGAAGATAGAGAACCCTATTGAGATGCGAATAAGAGAGACCTTGTTCTCATTATAACAAATTGCAGGCATGTTCTGCCGCACAGCCGGATCGGCAAAACCGGGATTGCACTTTCCCCGCCTGTATGATATAGTTATGTACACGATCTCAACAATGTGGAAGTAGACAACCATGATGGGTCACACACGAGAAAGCGCCTGGCGCGTAACGAAATTACAGAAAAACGGCTGATCCGCTGCTTACAGTCCCTCGCGTCATGTGTAAGCAGCGGGACGGACGCACCTCTCTCCGTATGGAGCGCCTCACACCGGGCGAACCGCTCCCGGTAGATGTGCATTGGCGTACCCTCCCGCTCATTCTTCGTAAAAGGCAAACACCAGCAAGAAAAGGAGTATTATGGTATGCCCATGCCTCATCAAGTCCAGATGCAACTGATCAAACGTCGGCTCATCGGTAAAGAAGGGACGGAGCGCGTGCGCGAACTGCGCGCCATCCTCAAAGAACTGCCCGGCTATCGCAACGGCCCCTACGCCGACATTCGCAAGTGGGTCTTGAGCCAGATCGACGAGACGCACAAACGCTCGCACGCGCTCAACCGGGACAGCATCGCCGTGCGCCGTGAAGGGGTCGCGCAGGTGGCCCTGGTTGGCGCGCCCAACGCTGGCAAATCGTCGCTGCTGCACGCGCTCTCCCACGTGCAGATCAAAATAGGAGACTACGCCTTCACCACGCTGCGGCCCGTCCCGGCGCTCACCCGCATCGGCGGCGTCCTCGTCCAGCTGGTCGAGATTCCCGGCCTGATTTCAGGAGCCAGCGAAGATCGCGGCGGCGGGCGCGCTCTACTCGGCGTCTTACGCGGAGCCGACGCCATCGTCTACTGCCAGGACGTGCGCGCCCCCTACGACGTTCTCAAAGACGTGCAGGCTGAAGTCGCCCTCGCAGGCATCGACTTGCCCGCCCTGCTGGCCGCCACCAAGATGGACGAAGCCGACGCCAGCGATCTCGCCGCCTTGCAGGCCAGCGTTCCGGGCATACCCGTCGTCGGCGTCTCCATCCTGGACGACGCCAGCCTCGACCGACTCAAAGAGGCCATCTGGCAGCTCACCGGCCTCGTGCGCGTCTACCTGCGCACCAACCGGCAGGTGCAGGAGGAGCCGCTGGCTCTGGAACCCGGCGCCACCATCCTCGATGTCGCGCAGCAAATCCACAAAGACCTCGCCGCCGCCTGTCGCGGCGCGCGTATCTGGGGACCCTCCGCCCGCTTCGACGGCCAGCAAGTCGGTCGCGGCCATCTCGTCCAGGACGGCGACACCGTCGAAATCCTGGCATAACCCCCTTCCGGGAAGAGGCAAGGAAACGATGAAACGAGAACCCCTTGCCTTCTTCCTCATCACCCACCTCTCATTCAGAAACGAAGCAAAACAGAGCAAAAAAATCCCCCAGGAAATTGGGCAACAAACCTCTTGACAGATCGCAACAGTTCCTGTAGAATACAGGCTGTCCACAGGGACAAAGCAAACCACTACAAACCAGCCGAAGTGGTGAAACTGGTAGACACGCAACGTTCAGGGCGTTGTGCTCGCGAGGGCGTGGGGGTTCGAGTCCCCCCTTCGGCACCCCACCTCTTTTTTCCCCATCCAGGTTCATGCCCAACACCAGTACTCCATGAATTTCAAAATCCGGGTTATCTCCCGCCCAGCCTTCTCTCACAGGCTATCGAAGTTGACCAGTTACTACTTGAATTATCCCGGATCAATGCTATAATTGAGGGGAAAGAACTTTGTGGCGATGAAGCTCGCCTAACGCCTCGTGCTGATAGCTTCTAGCACCGATAGACTATGTCGGCTGTTAGAAGCTTTTTGATTTTCTTGAACCTCATTGCTTCTTTGATCTAAATGAGGTTGAATAAAGAAAGCGCCTTCCGCCGACCACTCTTCGTGGGAGAGGAAATTTGTCGTCTCCCTGGAGAGATCGCTACATTCGGTCAGAGAGGAGAGGGTATGCAGCAACCATCTTCAGCGAAAGGGGCAGGTCTGCGCGTCATTGCAGCAGGGCGGTCGGACATTGGGCGCGTGCGCGAACACAATGAAGACACCATCGCTCTCTGTGAACCAGAAAATCAGCAGTGGCTCTCCCGATGGGGGCGATTGTACGTGCTTGCAGACGGCGCAGGAGGTCATGCCGCCGGCGAAGTAGCCAGCCAGACAGTAGTCGAAACGATTTGCTCTGTCTATTACCAGACAACCGCTTCGCAACCTGTCGCAACAGAAGCGCAAGCGCGCATAAAGCACCTTAACGGCCCTCTTGAAGATGTAGCTTTGCCTGCCAGCCGGGTTGAGCATGCTTTTCTTATGGCTCATACGCGCCTGCAAGAACTCTCAGCTCTCAAGCCTGAATATAGCGGCATGGCAACGACCTGTCTGGCGGCTATTGTGAAAGATTCCCACATCCTGCTCGCGCATGTCGGGGATAGTCGCGCCTACCTGATACGTCCTCACGCCGGATCAGCGCCCGCTATAAGCTGCCTGACAGACGATCATTCGATGGCTGCTGAGATGATACGCCGGGGCATTATCTCTTATGAGCAGGCACGGCAATCAACCTCACGTCATACACTGCTACGGATGCTGGGGGGTCGAACAAAGCAGGCTCCTGCTCCTGATTTGATGAGTTGCCTCGTACAGCCGGGTGATTCTCTTCTCCTCTGCTGTGATGGTCTCTGGAGTATGGTGTCCGAAGCGCAAATTGCACAGGTAGTGAGTCGCAATGCTCCTCAAGAAGCTTGCGATAGCCTGATTCGGCTGGCAAATGAGGCCGGAGGGAAGGATAATATCAGTGCGGTGGTGCTGGCGTTTGTCTGAACGCGCCACAGAGAGAGTACCTCTCTCTCAATCGGCATTGTAAGGAAGTAATGATGAAACAGACAGGTAAGTCTCTTGCTGCCTCGGTCGCGCTCAGGTTTGTGCTGTTGATCGGCATTATGAGCTTCTTCGCGGACTTCACCTACGAGGGGTCGCGCAGCATTATTGGACCATATCTGGGCATCCTGGGGGCCAGCGCCGCTGCAGTTGGCATCATCACCGGCTTTGGCGAACTGCTCGGCTATGGCCTGCGTCTCGTTTCGGGGCGTTTGAGCGATCAGACCGGTCAATACTGGCCCATCACGATTTTCGGCTACGTCATCCAGATGGCTTCTGTGCCTTTGCTCGCCCTGGCCGGAAACTGGCCGGTTGCCGCTCTGCTGATTATCACCGAACGGGTCGGCAAGGCGACGCGCAATCCCCCACGCGACGTTATGCTGTCGCACGCAGCAAAGGAGATGGGCTATGGCTGGGCTTTCGGCGTCCACGAGGCGCTGGATCAATTCGGGGCGCTCTTCGGCCCGTTAGTAGTGGCGGCAGTGCTTGCCCTGCGCGGTCAGTATCAGTTAGCCTTCGCCGCTCTGCTTGTACCCGCCGTGATTACCGTCAGCCTGGTACTGGTGGCTCGCTGGCTCTATCCGCGCCCGCAGGAAATGGAGGCCAACCCGCCCAATATCAATACGACGGGGCTGCCCCGCGTCTTCTGGATCTATCTGGCCGGGGCTGTGCTGGTCGCCGCCGGGTTTGCCGACTTTCCGCTCATCGCCTTCCATTTTGGCAAAGCCTCGACCGTGCCAACAGCCCTGATTCCCGTCTTTTATGCCGTTGCCATGGGCGTCAGCGGTCTCGGCTCTCTGATCTTCGGGCGGCTGTTTGATCGCTTTGGCATCTCTGTCCTGATTCCCCTGACCCTGCTCTCGGCCCTCTTTGCCCCGCTGGTCTTCCTGGGCGGCTTCTGGGCGGCGTTGATCGGCATGGCCCTGTGGGGTCTGGGTATGGGTGTCCACGAATCGATTATCCCGGCAGCCGTCGCGCTCATGGTTCCCGCGCAGCGGCGCGCCTCCGCCTACGGACTCTTCACTGGCGGTTACGGCGTCTTCTGGTTCCTGGGCAGCGCGCTGATCGGCATTCTCTACGGCATCTCTATCCCGGCACTGATCGCCTTTTCCGTGCTGGCCGAGATCGCTGCCATCCCGCTCTTTTTCCTCGTTAGAAGGCAATTCAGCCTACCGGGGTCGCGCACTTAAGCCCCGGCAGGCTAGCCGCCCGTCCCCAGGCCACCCGCCCGTCCGCAGGCCACCCGCAAGGGGTGGCCCTACTATATACGACCCCTCCACAAGGGCCACGAATGCATCGTATATAGTAGGGCCACCCCTTGCGGGTGGCCTGCGGACGGGCGGGTGGCCTGGGAGGGGGTGGAAGGCTGAAGGCCTGTTCGCTCTCTTCGATTTCCTGTTCCGTCCGTCGAAAAAGCTTGACAGATATGGCTTGAACGGGTATAATCGAGGCAGGTGTACGAGATACACGAACTGACTATGGTTCGGCTCGTATAACAAAAGAACAATGTATCATGGCGATGAGGCTCGCCTAATGCCTGGTGCTAATAGCCTCTACCATCCGCAAGCAGGAATGATCCGGCTGGTAGAGGCGTTTTTGTACCCTGTTCGTCTTGAGTACTGCTTCAGCAGAGCTGTCTCTTTCCGGGGCAAACTTTCTCTAGCCGTCGCTTCCTGCTCGCGCAGCGCGACGTATGTTGTAGAGGTTTGTCTTAAGGAGAGATCGACATGCTGCAAAGTGCTATTCTGCAGGTGCTACAGATAGCCACCGTACTCCTCTGCGCTCCTCTTTTGCGTGGAATCATCAATCGGCTCAAGGCGATTATCCAGTCCAAACGCGGGCCGAGCATCTGGCAGCCCTATCGCGACCTCTGGAAGCTGCTGCACAAGGGAAGCGTCGTATCGGAGCATGCTTCCTGGGTCTATCATGCCGCGCCCCTCTTCAGCTTTATCACGCCCTTGATTGTGGCCATGCTCATTCCGGTGTTGACTGCCTATCCACTGCCCTATGCCTTCATGGGCGATATGCTGGCTGGCGGCTTCATTCTTTCGCTGGGCGGCTTTTTCACATCGCTGGCGGCGATGGATACGGCCAGCACCTTTGGCGGCATGGGCAGCAGCCGCGCTCGCGTCGTCTCTTTGCTGGCCGAGCCGGTGGTGATCCTCGTCCTCTTCAGCGTCACGTTGATTGCCCAGGTCACCATTCCCTTCGCCGTCAATCAGACGCTCATCTCAGCCGATTACCTGTACAATCCGGCGCACTGGCTGCTGGCCGCTGCCCTCTTCATGGTGATTTTAGCGGAAACAGGCCGCATCCCGGTCGATAATCCTTCCAGCACGTTTGAACTCTCCATGATCGAGGCATCGCGCACGCTGGAATATTCCGGCCAGGAACTGGCGCTCATGGAATGGGGAGGAGCCATGCGCCTCTTCGTGCTGCTGACCATCCTTCTCAACGTCTTAACCGCCCCCTGGGGCCTGGCCCCCGATGGCGGCACCAATGCTCTGACCGTCCTTATTGCTCTGGGAACGCTGCTGCTCAAAATGCTGGTGATTTGCGGCGTCATTGTGGCCATTGAATCCTCGATTGCCAAGTGGCGCTTTTTCCGCATCCCGGAATTTCTGGGCGCGGCGCTCATTCTCGCAGCCCTGGCTATCGTCGCCTTTTACCTGACTCATCTGGGATAAGAGAAGGAAGCATTGCTTCGATCTGATAGAGAGGATTTGATAAACGTATGGATGCTTTCGTTTCGCTCACACTGATATCGGCAACAGCAGCCGCGCCGCCCACGCTGGCTGTGCAACTGCTGCAAGCACTGGGAGCTTTGCTGCTCTTGACCACCTTTGCGCTCGTGGCGGCACGATTACTGTCCGGCGCTCTTCAAGCCTACGCGCTGCAATCACTGATCATTGCACTGGTAGCGGCGGTGGTTGGCTATTACACGCACAGCTTCGACCTGTATATCGTGGCTGTGCTGACGGTCGTCGTCAAGTGCGGCGTCATTGTCTGGATTTTGCGCAGCGTCACGCAGCGCCTGCATGTGCAGCGCGAGATGCGACCCTACCTGGGCATTCCCGCCTCGCTGCTGATCTGCGCCCTGCTTACGCTGCTGGCCTTCTTCACCTCCCCGGCAGTCGTGGCCCCCGGCACCTTCCTCAACGAGCCGCCGCTGGCCATCTCCATTGCGATGGTGCTAATTGGCCTCTTTATTCTCAGCAGTCGGCGACACGCCATCGCGCAGATACTCGGGCTGCTGACGATTGAAAACGGGCTGTTCTCCGGCGCCATCGCCATCGCCTATGGCATGCCGTTGATCGTCGAATTTGGCATCCTCTTCGACGTGCTGGTCGCGGTTATGGTCATGGGCCTGCTGGTTACGCTGATCCAGCGCGAACTGATCACCGCTGATACAGCCGATTTGCGACGCTTGAAAGGGTAATGCACCATGCTCTTGACTCTGTTGCTCCTCATTCCCCTGCTCGCGTGTGGCATCTGCCTGATCGCGCCAGCCCGGCGCTGGATGGAACTGGTGACGGTCGCCGGTACCGCGCTGGTGCTGGTGCTGGCTGGCGTGGCAGCCCACCAGGTGATGTTGGCAGGACACATCGCCGAGCTTTCTGACTGGCTCTACGCCGACGCGCTCAGCATCCTTACTGTGCTGGTGATCGCCTTCGTCGGCTTCACCAGCGCCCTCTACTCGTTGGGCTACCTGCGCGAGGATATG
>Ga0070739_10008405_pt1 | contig 10602 bp, 8 predicted proteins | sample Coa_R1_7_FD_66445 | JGI IMG/M metagenome (GOLD analysis project Ga0070739, IMG submission 66445) | Surface soil microbial communities from Centralia Pennsylvania, which are recovering from an underground coalmine fire - Coalmine... | ecosystem: Environmental > Terrestrial > Soil > Unclassified ...
ACGCGCTCCGTAAGGCGCTGGAAGAGGGCATCGGCCTGCTCAGGGGTGAGGCGGCCGGCCGCGACCTGGCGGTCGAGGCGCTCGCGGGCGCGGCGGGTGAGGGTCTGGACGAGAGTGGCCTGGTCCACGCCGTGCTCGGCGGCGATGTCGGCCAGGCTGCGGCCCGCGCGCAGCTGAGCTACCAGCTCGGCCGGCGTCATCCCCAGCAGATCGGCGACCGCCTGGAACGGACCGGGCGCGGCCGCTGGCGGCCCCGGCTGGTCCTGTGCCGGCATGGGCGCGGCGAGCACCGGTGCCGCACGGTCGTGCGCTGCCGGGGAGAGGGCGAGGAATAGAGATACCAGGCCAATAGCGAGCCAGCGCATGGGTGCATACCTCCTAGGTGTTTGTCGCCCCCGCCCCCGCGTGCGGCTCGCGCTGCGCCCCCTCCCGGCCCGTCCTGGCCGGCGCCAACGCCGCCACTCCAGTGGGTACGGGCTGGCCGGATCGGCCGGGCGGGAGGGTGCTGCGCGCCCCATCCTAGGAAGTGTAAGCCGGAGTGCGTGCCTGGAGGTGCAGGCGAGGCGCAGAGCATGTGGAGAACCGATGGAGTCCGCCGGCCGGCGCGATAATATGCACGAAGACTCCTCGGTGTGCGAGGCGCACAGCGATGCCGGCCAACCTACCCCCGGAGTACCGCGAGGCCGAGAAGCGCTACCGCCAGGCGCGCACGGTGGCCGAGAAGATCGAGGCGCTCGAGCACATGCTGGCCGTCATGCCCCATCACAAGGGTACGGACCACCTGCGCGCCGAGCTGCGCAGCAAGATCGCTCGCCTCAGCGAGGAGGGGCAGCGCCAGCAAGGCGGCGCGCGGGCAAACCTCTACTCGGTCCGCAAGGAGGGCGCTGGCCAGGTGGTGGTGCTCGGCCCGCCCAATGTGGGGAAGTCGCAGCTCGTGGCCACCCTCACCGGCGCGCCCCTGCGGGTCGCGAGCTATCCGTTCACCACGCAGCAGCCTTGCCCGGCCATGCTGCCTTACGAGAACATCCGCATCCAGCTCGTCGATCTCCCGCCGGTCGTGGCGGACGGCACGCCGGGCTGGGTTCGCCCGCTCGTCCGGCAGGCCGACCTCTTGCTGCTAGTCGTGGACCTGGCCGGCGATCCTCTGGCCGATCTGGACACGCTGCTGGGCGAGTTGACCGCGATGCGCGTGGAGCCGGTGGCGCGCGCCGCGCCCGCGCCGCCCAACGCTTGGATCGCCCAGAAGGCGGCGCTGGTCGTGGGGAACAAGCTCGACGCGCCCGATGCGGCGGAGGTGTACCCGCTGCTCGTCGAGGCGTGTGCCGAGCGCTTCCCCACGCTCGCCGTCTCGGCGACTGCAGGCACAGGGCTGGAAGCGCTGCGCCACGAGCTGTTCCGCCGCCTCGACATCGTGCGGGTCTACACGCGCGCGCCGGGCCAGCCGGTCGACCGCACCCGCCCGTTCGTCCTGCGCCGGGGCGAGACGCTGGAGGCGCTCGCCGAGGCGATCCACAAGGGCTGGCGCGACCGGCTGCGCTACGCCCAGGTGTGGGGGGCGGGGAAGTTCCAGGGGCAGCGCGTGAGCCGCTACTATACCCCCGAGGACGAGGACGTGGTGGAGCTGGCGCTCGAGGGCCAGTAGTCCGCGGCTTCGCCTCTCTTCACTGCCGCGGGCGTGCGGCCGGTACACTCCTCGGTGAGCCCTGGCAGCGGGCCTCGCTGCTGCGCGCCCAAGTGGAGCACCGACGCGCCAAGAGTAACGCCAAGCGCGAGGAAAGGAGGGCCATGCAGCCCGACGAGGCGGACCTCATAGTGGTCTTCGACGGCGGCTCGCTGAACAATCCGGGCGAGGGGTACGGCAGCTTCCGCCTCGAGACGCGGGGGGCTCCCGCGGTGGTGGAGCGGCTACACTTTGGTCCGGGCGTCACGAACAACGAGGCCGAATACCGCACGCTGGTGGCGGCGCTGGAGACGGCGCTGGCGCGCGCACGTGCAGCCGGGCAAGATCCTCGCACGCTCAAGCTCGTGGCCTACGGCGACAGCCAGCTCGTCGTGAACCAGGTGGCCGGGCGCTGGGCGGTGCGGGCGCCGAACCTGCGGCCCCTCTGCGACCGCGTCCGCGCCCTGCTGGCCGCCTTCGGGCACGCGGAGGTGCGCTGGCATCCCCGGGCGCGCAGCGTCGCCGCGCTTGGCCACTGAGCGCCCGTGGCTGCACTAGCCCAGGCGCACGCGGGGCCTACGCCTCGGAAGGGGCCCGACCGGCTACCCAGCGGGTGAGCGGGCTGGTGGCGAGGAGCGCGTGCAGGCGGCCATCCAGTCCCCAGACCAGGCCGGCCGAAGTGGCGTAGAACACCACCGATGCGAGCAGGAACAGCCGGTCGCTCGAGCCGGCGTTGTTGAGTAGCCCCTTCATGAGCATGTAGTTCAGCACGAGGAAGGCGCTGCCGAGCGCGCCCAGCCGCGTGAACAAGCCGAGGACAAGCGAGAGGCCCACTGCCAGCTCGCCGAGCGTCACAAGCTGGCTGAAGAGCAGCGCATTGGGCTGGACGACGTTCTCCAGGAAGGGCCGGTAGAACGCCTCGGTGTTGCCGCGCTGCAGGTTAGGGATGATGTAGACCTCCAGCAAGGTCTTCGGGCTTTCCAACCAGCCCTTGCTCAGCTTGTCGATGCCTTGCGAGAGGAAATAGAGGCCGAAGCCGATCCGCAGCAGCGCCACGCCCTGTGCGTACCCGAGTCCCATGGTCTGCTCCCCCTGACCGGCAACGCCGGTATGCCCAGCCGCTTTCCGTGGAGAATACTGGCTCGGGTTACGCTTCCCTAGCAACGATTCTCCTCTCCGGCCAGGCGCCGGCCGATCGAGCGAAAGGGGGGCGCTAGCGCGCCTTACTCGGCGAGTAGGGTGCGCAGGGTAGCGGTGAGCGCGGCAGGCTCGAAGTCGCTGCGCAGGAAGGTGCGCAGGCGGCCCTGCCGGTCCAGCACGTAGAGGGCGTCCGTGTGGATGGCGAGGCCTGGAGGGCTAGCGGCGTCGTGGTGGGGCGTGGGCGGCGCCGGCGCCGCGTAGATGTAATAGGCAGCCCAGACAGGCGCGAGTTCCGCCTGGCTGCCGAGCAGGAAGTGGAGGCGTCCGGTCAACCCGTGCTGCGTCACGAACGCCTGGGCGGCCGCGGCATCGTCGTGGTCGGGATCCGTGCTCACGGCCACGAAGGCAACGCGCGCCGCATCAGGACCCAGCGCATCGGCCACGCGCCGCAGCTTGTCCGCCGTCAGCGGGCACACGTCGGGGCACTGCGTGTACAGGAAGGTCAGCACCACCGGGCGGCCGCGCAGCGCCGCGAGCTGCACGAGCTGGCCGTCTTGGTCACGGAGCGCGAAGTCCGGGGCAGGGTCGCCGTCGAGGGGCGTGCCCGCCAACGCGGGGGTGTAGCGGCAGGCGCCGAGCCCGAGCGCCAGCCCGGCGAGCAGCCCGAGCGCCACCCAGGGGAGGCTGCGGGGCGCGGCGGTCACCGCACAGCTGGAAACCGGACCGTTCTCCATAACGCATCGCCTCCCACTACCAGGCTACCGCAAGCGGCCGCGGCGGCCAAGGGCGAGTCGCGTGGCAGCAGAGTGCAAGCGCTCTTGTGATCTGGGGGCAGCAGCCCTACCGGGGGCTGCGCTACAATGGCCGGAGCATGACCGGTGGGCCTCACCCCACGGCGCCTTCTGTCGTGGCTGGAAGGGCGGAAAATGCCGCGGTGCGCTATCGTGACGCTCGGGTGGCTGGGGCTGAGCGCCCTGGTACTGCTGGGGCTCGTGGCCAGCCCGGTGGCCAGGGGGCAGGAGGCCGGCGAGTGGTTTGTGGTGCGCGAGGCGCTGAACCTGCGTGCCGCCCCGAGCACCGAAGCGGCGGTGCTAACCGTATTGCCGGCCGGCGCGCGTGTCGAGGCGCTGGGGCCAAGCGAGGGCCTCTGGCTACCGGTCCGCTACGGGAGCTACAGCGGCTACGCTGTCCATACTTACCTTGCGCCGGCTCCGACCGGGCGGTATAGCGTCGACCTGCCGGTGCCGTTCCGCCGGCAGCTCACCGCGGTCTGGTGCGATCCGGCCGTGATCCAGTCCTGGTACGAGTACGCCACAGGGCAGCCCGTCGCGGACAGCTACGCCTTCCAGGCCGCCACCTGGGAGTGGGAGGCCAGCCACAATCTGGGCTTCACCCTCGAGGAGTGGAACGCCTCGCCCTACGCGGTCGCCTCGGCGCTCCACCACCACATGCCCGATCGGGGCTTCAACCACTGGAAGAGCGACGATCCCGTCGTCGCCACGCGAGTGCTGGCCTGGTTCCTGGCGCATCCCGCTTTCCGCCAGCCGGCGATCGCGCTCATCTGGCGGGGGGCGCACTATGTCCTGGTGCGCGGCGTGGAGGCGGAGGGCGACCCCTACCGGGACTACCCCGCGGCCGTGATCCGGGGCGTGTATGTGCTGGACCCGAACCAGGGCGACCGCACCTGGCTGGGGATCGACCGCTATATCCCGCTAGCGGAGTGGACGCGCGACTACCTCACGCCGGTCAGCTACCTCACACCGCACACGGGCGTGCCCGGCGACCAGTGGCAGGGCAAGTACGTCACGATCCTGGCCGACTGGCAGGTGGGGCCGCCGCTGGAGGCGGGGCGCACCCCGGCCGACCTGGACGCCTACATCGCCGCAGGCGAGCGCGCCCCCTGAGCCGCCTCGGCCTGCCGTGCACCCCGGCCCTAGGGCGCACGGGGGAGCGAAGCCGGGAGCGCCGGAGGTCAGCGCGGTAGGGGCTCAACGTCCAGTGTGTAGCGCGCAGGCTGGAGCGTGGCAGGGGTGAGCCCGGAGATGGCGATCACGGCGGCCGTTAGCTCCCCGCCCAGGTCAGGCAGGTCGAGCGTGGCACGGCCATCGGCGTCGAGCGGCACCTGGCGCACCACGGTCTCCGCGCCGCGGTACTCTACCGCCTGCACCGCGAAGCGCTGCGGCAGGGCGTTCTCCACCCATACGAAGCCCTCGGCGGTCCAACCAGTACCGTCGTCCTGCCAGCCCAGCTCCGGCACGGCGATGTTGGCCACCGCGATCCCCTCGGCGTTGTAGGCGTCGTCGGTCACGTACTCGAAGCGCAGCGCGAGCTGCTGGCCGGCGTAGGGTGAGAGGTCGATCTCCTCGCGCACCCACTGGGCTGGGCCTGGGCCCCCGCCGCTCTTGCCGGTGTAGCCCACGCCCAGGTTGTTGCCGGTGGGGTTGGCGGTCGTGGTGTGGCGTCCGCCGAGCAGCTGCCAGCGCGCCCCATCGTCGGTCGAGACCATGACGTAGCCGTAGTCGTAGCCCTCCTCCGTGTCGACGCGCAGGTCGAAGGTGAGGGTGGCCTGCGTCACCCCGCGCAGGTCGAGCGCGCGGGTGAGACGCGTGTCCAGCCGGTCGCCACGGTGGCTCCACCAGAAGGGCCCGCCGCCCGGTGGATCGGCGCCGATCAGGGCGGTGGTGGGGGCGCCTTGGAAGCGCACCCGCACGGGCCCTGTGCCCTGGAGGCGGTAGTAGTCGGTGCCGTACTGCGCGACGCGGCCCTCCTCGCGGCGCGGGCTGGTGATCTCTACGACGCGTGGGCGGCCCTCGGGCGGGCGCTGGTAGCCGTACCGGCCGTCGGCCACGCGCGGGTCCTGCACCAGGTTAGCGATGACCCAGTCGCGGAACAGATCGTCGAAGCGCTCGGGGCGGCCCTGCGCGGCCAGGAAAGCGTCGACCGATTCTGGGCCGCGCCCGCCGGCAGCGATGAGCGCGGCCAGCGCGTCGGGCCCGCCGTAGCGCTCCATGACGTACCGCAGGAACAGGTAGCCGGCCTGGTAGTGGGCGGCTAGATCGCCGCCCGGCGGCGCCCAGCCGGTGAGCTGCGTGCTCGGACGATTGAAGAACGCCTGCACCCCGTAACGGAAGCTCGGGTCGGCCAGCTCCTGCGCCAGCTCACCCAGCCCCTCTTTGAGCCAGGTGTCCTCGAAGGCGTTGACGTAGAAGTGGAACAGGTGGGCGAGCTCGTGCGCCAGCGTGTGCAGGTAGGCCGTGCTGCCCACCCGCTGGCCGCTCACATTGAGGTAGAGGAGCGGGCGCTCGTTGGACTGCGGGTACACCCAGCGGGGGTAGAGGTCAGCGGAGCTGAAGTAGCCGTTCACCCCGGGCAGGTTGGCGTGCAGCAGCGTCAGCGGGCCAAGCTCGCGGCCGCCGCCGATCGCCTGCTGGATGGTGGGGTAGATCGTGGTCTCGAAGCGCTCGACCGCGCGCGCGAGGTCGGCGGCATCGACCTGCCTGCCGCGCTCGACGTACCAGTAGGCGTGGGGGGAGACGCGGCGCAGCTCGGCCTGGATGTCGAACTTCACGTTCGGCTCCTGCGTCTGGTCGAGGAGGCTGAACTGGTCGACACGCCCCACGTCGGCGGGCGTGAGCTGGGGCGGAGCGATGGCCGCCGGGGAGCCGCCTCCCTGGATGCGCGTCACGAGCGCTGGCGGATCGAGCCCGGGCCGGACGGCGGCGGCCACCCGCGTCGCGGTGTCCTCGGGGCCGGCCGCAAGGCCCCGGGTGCAGGCCACGAGCGCCAGGGCCAGGAGGGCGAGCAGCGGTGATAGCTTGCCTGCCTGCCAGGGCCAGGCGCGGGGACGCAGCCGAGGGCTCATGCTCATAGGTTTCCCTTCGTCTTCAACTGAGCGCCAGGCAAGGGAGAGAGGTTGCTGCGCCCGTACTGTGGCACGAACCAGAGGCATGGCGCCAGGGTTGGCCGGCTGGAGTGCTGCCGGCGGGCTCATGGTATCATGGGGCGACCCTGCATGCCTGACGAGGCCCCGGATGCCCGAACCCCGCGACTGCTTCGTGGACCTCCGTGGCCTGCGGTTCCACTACCGCGACTGGGGCGGCGAGGGCCGCCCCCTGGTGCTGCTGCACGGGCTCGCCTCCACGGCCCACATCTGGGACCTTGTGGCGCCCGCGCTGGTGCCGGCCTACCGCGTGGTCGCGCTCGACCAGCGTGGGCATGGCGAGAGCGCCAAGCCCGAGACGGGCTACGATTTCGCGACCATCGGCGACGACTTGGCCGCCTTCCTCGCCGCGCTCGCCCTGGCGCGGCCCGTGCTGGTCGGCCACTCCTGGGGCGGGCACGTGGCGCTGAGCTTCGCTGCGCGCTGGGCCCAGGCGCCGGAGCATCCGGCCGCGCCGGCAGGGCTCGTGCTCGTCGATGGCGGCTTCATGGACCTGCAGGCGCGCTTCACCTGGGAGCAGGCGGAGCGCGAACTGGCCCCGCCAGATCTATCCGGCTACACCCCCGCGGCGCTGGTCGCGCGGCTGCAGCGGGGCGACCTGGGGCGCTGCTGGAGCCCGGCGGTGGAGCGCATCGTCCTGGCCAACTTCACGCTCGCTCCCGACGGCACCATTCGCCCGCGCTTGAGCCGCGCCAATCACCTGCAGATCCTGCGAGCGCTGTGGGAGCTGCGCCCACAGGCGCTCTACCCCGCCGTGCGCTGTCCCGTGCTCCTGGCGCCGGCCGTGCGCGACGACGACCCGCGTGGACCGGCGTTCACCACCGCGCGCCGCGACGCCGTCGCTGCGGCGGCCGCCGCGCTGCCGGCCGCCGAGATCGTCTGGTTCACCGACACCATCCACGACATCCCGCTGCAGCGCCCCCATGAGCTGGCGAGCGCCATCGCCCGCTTCGCCGCCGGACTGCCTGCGTAGCCCGGGGGGCCCCAGCTGGCCTCGCGACTGCAAAAATTCCCTTCCCCAGGGTGTAACAGATAGCCGCGCCATTCGTTTACTACCGTGAACGCCGGAGAGGGCCGGGGCGGGCTGTTGCGCCCCCCATCCCTGCGCGGAAGCGCGCGGCCGGTGTTGGCCATCGGAGACGAAGGGAGGCGTAGGCAGCCGATGTTCAAGCACGATGCGATACGCCGTGGGCTTGCGGCAGCCTGGATCGCCATCTTCCTGCTCTCACTCCTATTGCCCGTGGGCATCGTGAGCGGCGCCTCACGGCCGCTGCTGGACACCGGCGACCCGGGCGGGCAAGCGCCCGTGGCCGAGGCGCAAGTCACCGAAGCCACGGAGTTCCCGGAGGCGGCCGAGCCGCCGGTAGCCCCCCCGCCGGCCCCCGTGGATCAACCCAGTGAGCAGCGCCTCCAGGCAAGCCGCGCGACCCTCGAGATCCGCCAGCCGACGGTCGAGGTCTCGCCGCCGGGCAGCACGGACTGGATGACCGCCCAGCCAGGCCAGGGGCTCACCGAGGGCTTCCGCGTCCGCACGGGCGGGAACGGCTCGGCGCGGCTCGTCTACGTGGACGGGTCGTCGACCACGCTGAGCCCGAACACCGCGATCCTGATCCAGGTGCTCCAGCAGACTGAAGGGGGCAGCCCGGCCGTCCGGCTGCTCCAGACCACCGGTATCACGCTGCACCGCGTCCAGCCGCTCGTCGAGGAGGGGGCGCGCTTCGAAGTCGAGACGCCCGCCGCGACCGCCACCGTTTACGGCACGGACCTCGGGGTCTCCGAGCGGCCGGCGGTGGGGGGCGCGCGCCGCTACCTGTTCCAGAACTACAGCACGCCTTCGGGCAGCGGTATCGTAGACGTCTGCAACCAGGGGCTCTGCCGGCGGGTCCGGGGAGGCGAGGAGGTGCTGGCCGTCGAGAACGACGTGCCCGGCCCGGTCCTGGCCGCGGGCCGCAGCGAGCAGCAGCTCCAGCAGGCGCAGCAACAGGTGAGCGACCCGCTCGCGGCGCAGCAGGCGGCCGCGCTGGCCGGCCAGATGAGCGTCCTCTTGGGGCCGCCGCTGCCCCAGCCGCCGCCACCGCCCCCGCCGCCGCTGTTCCCGCCGCCCGGGCTGCTGCCGCCGGGCGGCCCGGTCATCATCACCGCCACGCCGGCGCTGTTCTTCAACATCCCCTGCTTCACGCCCACGCCGGCGCCTCCGGTGGCCACGGCCACGCCGACCGCCACGGGCACGGCGACGGCGACGCCGATCACGCTGACGCCCACCCCGACGACGACGGCGACGGCCACCTCGACGCCCACGCCGACGAACACCCCGCCGGGGCGGACCGCAGTGCCGCCCACGGCGCCGCCGGCGGTCGTGCCGGTGGTGGGGCCGGTGCTGCAGCTCCCCTGCACGCCGACGCCGACCCCGACGCCCACGTCCACGGTGTTCCGGACGGCGACGCCGACTGCCACGGCCACGCCGGTGGTGCAGGATCCGGTCGACGTGGCGGCGGGCACGGTCGGCGGGCAGGGCCGGGTGTTCGCCGCGCTGCGCGCCGGCAACGCCGTGGCCTTCATCGACCCGGCCACCAACACCACGTTCTTCCGCCTGCCGCTCCCGGCGTTCGCCGGCGTGGCGCCGCGGCCGGAGGCCATCGCCTTCACCAGCGCGATCACCAGTGCGATCCCTGGCGGTGGCGTGGCATCGCCGTTCCTGTATACGGCGAACACGGGCAACGGCACGGTCTCGGTGATCGACGCGACCGCGCAGACGGTGGTCACCACGATCGACCTCCGCCAGCCCGCGCCGTCCGGTCCCCCTGCGACCCTGCCGCCTGAGCCGGCGGGCATCACGGTGTTCACGCCGAGCGGCCAGAACACCCAGGTCTACGTCACTGACCGGCGGAACAACCTGGTGCACGTGATCGACGCCACGACCAACGCGGTGATCACGCGCATCGCGGTCGGGACCGGGCCCGAGGGGATTGGCGGCTGCCACTGCCCGACCGGCGAGCTGCTGTTCGTGGCGAACCGCGGCTCGAACAACGTGTCGGTGATCAACGCCGTAGTCAACGGCGTCGCGACAACGATTCCGGTCGGCGTGGCACCCACGGGTGTGGAGGTCCGGGAGTCGCGCAGCTACGTCTACGTGACCAACTCGGGCTCCAACTCGACGTCGATCATCGACGTGCGCACGCTGAGCGTGGTGGGCACACTGACGGACGTGGGAGGCCAGCGGCCGGTCCGCGTGACTGCTCTGGACGTGGATCTCCCGCTGGGCACCGGCACCGTTTCCGGCAACCTCGTCTACGTGAGCAACGAGCTCACCAGCAACGTGTCGGTCTTCCAGGTCGGCCGGAACCCGACGGCCGGCGGGATCCCCAACCCGCTCGGGCTGCGCGCCACCGTGCCGGTGGCCGCGGCACCGCTGGGCAGCGATGTCCTCGACGGCCGGGCCTACATCGCCCTGCCGGCCGGCAACGTTATTGTCGTGCTCCAGGACGCGACCATCGTGGGGACGATCACCCGGTAGCCACGTCCCTCGATCGGGCAGGGCCGGGCGCCAGCCGCCCGGCCTTTTCCCTTTCCTGCGGCTTTTTCCTGCGGCTTTCGCGCGCCGCGCGCTTGCAGTATCATCGAGGCGACGCCGCGGCTGCCGGCGCCGCTTGACGCCGCTTGACAAAGTAACGGCCGCCCTGAGGCAGGCTGCCGCGGCGCGCGCCTGGCGCGGCGGAGGCGGCCGCCTCCGCCGAGAAGTGGCCTGTACCGAACAGTACCCCCGAGGAGTGAGGACGATGGCGCAGTTTCTGGCGATCGGTAAGCCCGTGGGCCGCGTGGAAGGCGAGGCCAAGGTCACCGGCGCGGCGCGCTACGCCGCCGA
>Ga0070739_10008406_pt1 | contig 10600 bp, 7 predicted proteins | sample Coa_R1_7_FD_66445 | JGI IMG/M metagenome (GOLD analysis project Ga0070739, IMG submission 66445) | Surface soil microbial communities from Centralia Pennsylvania, which are recovering from an underground coalmine fire - Coalmine... | ecosystem: Environmental > Terrestrial > Soil > Unclassified ...
GGCGCCAAGTCGAGCGCAACGCATATTGAGACCGGGCGACACAGTCGTTGGTACGGTTCGCCCCGGCAACGGTTCATATGCCTTCATTTCCGCCGACGGCCTCACGGGAAGCACCGGATTTGCCGTCCTTCGGCCCCGTCGGCCCGAATATGCCGAGTTTATCTATCTCGCGACCACGGCGCCTGAAACCATTGAGGCGCTATCACACCTGGCTGATGGAGCGGCTTACCCCGCCGTGCGCCCCGAAGCCGTTGCCGCCACACAGACGCCTCGCCCGCGCGACGCGTTGATAGACAGGTTTTCCGCTTTGACCCGACCATTGCTTCGGAAGATCGCCCAAACTGAGCAGGAGAATAGTACTCTCGCCGCCCTCCGCAACGCGCTCCTCCCGAAGCTCATCTCCGGCGAGCTGCGGGTGAAGGACGCCAAACAGCTGATCGAAGCAGCACAATGAACACCTCACTTGAGGACCTCGCGCGCTTGATGGCGCTGCCGCGCGAAATCGAGAGGATCGAATTCAAGGAAGCCAAAAACCAGTACGATCTGACAAGGCTGTTCAGGTATTGCGTTGCCATTGCAAACGAGGGCGGAGGCAGGCTCATTCTGGGTGTCAGCGACGAGAGGCCTCGGCGTATCATAGGCACACGGGCCTTTTCAAACCCTAACGAAATTCAAACGCGCGTCCTTGACAAGCTCGGCTTCCGCGTCGTCGTTGAGGAAGTTTTGCACCCCGACGGCCGCGTCCTGATCTTTCATATTCCCAGCCGGCCGACCGGAACCGCGTATCAACTCGACGGCGCGTATTTCATGCGCTCTGGTGAGGATACGGTCCCTATGACCGAAGACCGGCTCCGGGCAATCTTCGATGAAGGCAAGCCCGACTGGCTTGCGGAATTCGCGTGCACCGATGTCTCACCCGCCGACGTGGTGCAGCTACTCGACACGCAAAGCTGTTTCGATCTTCTGAAGCTCCCCTATCCAGGAACGCGCGGGGCGGTTCTCGATCGGCTGCAACGAGATCGGATCGTTGTCAAGCGAAACAACGCGTATGCGATCACCAACTTTGGGGCGATCCTATTCGCAAAGAGGCTTGACGAATTTCAAGGACTTGGACGCAAGGCGCCACGGGTCATCGTCTATGAGGGTACAAGCAAGCTGAGAACTCGGCTCGATCAGCCCGGAATGAGAGGTTACGCTGTCGGCTTTCAGGGGCTGATCGACTTTATTATCGCGCAGACCCCGACTAATGAGGTCATCGAAAAGGCATTGCGCAGCCAAGTGAAAATGTTTCCAGATATAGCAATTCGTGAACTCGTCGCGAATGCATTAGTTCATCAGGATTTCAGGGAAACCGGTACTTCGGTTGCCATCGAAGTCTATCAAGATCGGATCGAGATATCCAATCCAGGCAAGCCCTTCATTCCGCCAGAGCGCTTCATCGATGAGTATCAGTCGCGGAACGAGCGTCTGGGGGATCTCATGCGTCGTATCGGCATTTGCGAAGAGAAGGGCAGCGGGATCGATAAGGTTGTGCATAGCGCCGAGGTTTATCAGCTTCCAGCGCCTGATTTCAGGGTCGGTGAGCGTCGCACGACAGTCGTATTGTTCGCTCATAAACGGTTTCAAGATATGGACCGGAGCGACCGAATCCGCGCCTGTTATCAACATTGCTGTCTTCGATATGTGATGAACGAGCGAATGTCGAACCAGACTCTTCGCGAACGGTTCAAGCTGCCGGAAGAGAGGTCCGAAACGGTCTCGCGCATCATCCGAGAAACGACCGAGGCGGGCCTCGTGAAGCTGGACAATCCTGAGATCGCGTCGCGGCGTTATGCGCGCTATATACCCTTCTGGGCGTGAGACCCATTTTGGCGCAAATCGGCCGGATGGCTTCGATCGGGGGTATCCTATTGATTCGATTTGTTTTCTCATTTAGATGCAAATCCGCTTGTAAGGAACGCGTCATGTCGGGCAGGGTCATGCTCCCGGACCAATTTCGTGGAAGCGGCCTTGCCGGGTCGGCAGCCGAAGCGTCCGCGCCGGGCCGGCACGAAATTCGCGGCTGCGCCCTGCCACAAGCCGAATCCGAATAATGGCCGGCTTCACTGAATCTGAAATTGAACAAGCTGCTCTCGCCTGGTTCGAGAGCGCCGGATGGACGGTTCGTCACGGCACCGAAATCGCTGCGGGCGCATCAACCGCCGAGCGCGCCGATTACGGGCAGGTCGTACTCGAACGACGGGTTCGCGATGCGCTCGCGCAGCTCAATCCCGGCCTACCCGCCGAGGCGCTGGAGGAGGCGTTCCGGAGGCTCACCCGGCCGCAGAGCGCGGATCTGATAGCGCGTAATCGCCTGGCGCATCGGCTGCTGGTCGAAGGGGTGACCGTCGAATACCGCACCGCCGAGGGCCATATCCGCGGTGCGCAGGCGCAGGTCATCGATTTCGAAAGCATCGAGGCCAACGATTGGCTCGCAGTCAATCAGTTCAGCGTCGCTGAGAATAGGCACAGTCGCCGGCCGGACATTGTGCTGTTCGTAAACGGTCTGCCGCTGGCGATCGTCGAGCTGAAGAACGCGGTCGACGAGGGCGCGACCGTCTGGTCGGCCTATGAACAGATACAGACCTACCAGGCAGAGATCCCGTCCCTCTTCGCGACGAATGCGGTGCTCGTCGTCTCGGACGGGATGGAGGCGCGGATAGGGACGCTCACTGCCGGGCGCGAGTGGTTCAAGCCGTGGCGCACGATTACCGGCGAGATCCTGGCCGATCCGCATCTGCCGGAAATTCAGGTCATGATCAAGGGCGTTTTCGCGCCGCAGCGATTCCTCGATCTGGTTCGCGATTTCATTGTGTTCGAGGATGACGGCGGCGGGCACGTCGTCAAGAAAGTCGCGGGCTACCATCAATTCCACGCAGTGCGCGTCGCGGTGGCCGAGACCTTGCGCGCGGCCGAATTGCAGCGCGCCGCACCAGGCTTTGCCGAAGAGGCCGGCCACTACGAATCCGGACGCAAACCTGGCGGCAAACCCGGAGATCGCCGCATCGGGGTGGTCTGGCACACGCAGGGCTCGGGCAAGAGCCTGACGATGGCCTTCTATGCCGGCCGCATCATCCGCGAACCGGCGATGGAAAATCCGACCATTGTCGTGCTCACCGACCGCAACGATCTCGACGATCAGCTCTTCGGTACGTTCTCGCGCTGCCAGGACCTGTTGCGTCAGCCGCCGGTGCAGGCGGAAAACCGGGCGCATCTGCGCCAGCTTCTATCGATGGCCTCGGGCGGGGTCGTGTTCACCACGATCCACAAGTTCTTCCCCGAGGAGAAGGGCGATCGACACCCGATATTATCCGATCGCCGCAACATCGTCGTAATTGCTGACGAGGCGCACCGCAGCCAATACGATTTCATCGACGGTTTCGCACGCCATATGCGCGACGCGCTGCCGCGCGCCTCGTTTATCGGCTTCACCGGCACGCCGATCGAATGGCAGGACGCCAACACCCGCGCGGTGTTCGGCGACTACATCAGCATCTACGACATCCAGCGCGCCGAAGACGTGCCACGGTGCCGATCTACTACGAAAGCCGGCTCGCCAAACTGGCGCTCGACGAGAGCGAACGGCCGAGGATCGACCCGGATTTCGAGGAGGCGACCGAAGGAGAGGAAGTCGAGCGCCGGGAAAAGCTGAAAACCAAATGGGCACAGCTTGAGGCGGTCGTCGGCGCCGAGAAACGGGTGCGGCTCATCGCTCAGGATATTGTCGATCACTTCGAGAAACGCCTGGATGCCCTCGATGGCAAAGCGATGATCGTCTGCATGAGTCGGCGCATCTGCATCGATCTTTATCGCGAGATCGTGCGCCTGCGCCCCTCCTGGCATCAGGAAGATGACGACAAAGGGCTTGTCAAGGTCGTGATGACCGGTTCGGCATCCGATCCCCCCGATTGGCAGCCGCATATCAGAAACAAACCGCGGCGTGAGGGACTGGCAAATCGCTTTCGCGACCCTGGCGATCCGTTCAATGTGGTCATCGTGCGCGATATGTGGCTGACCGGGTTCGATGCACCGAGTCTGCACACGATGTATGTCGACAAACCCATGCGCGGCCACGGGTTGATGCAGGCGATCGCTCGGGTCAACCGCGCGTTCCGGGATAAGCCCGGCGGCCTGGCCGTCGATTACCTGGGGCTGGCGCACGAACTCAGGGCTGCCTTGGCGACCTACACCGAAAGCGGCGGCAAGGGACGGACCGCTCTCGACCAGAACGAGGCGGTGGCCGTGATGCTCGAAAAGTACGAAGTCTGCTGCAGTCTCTTCCATGGGTTCGACTGGTCGAAATGGACGAGCGGCACGCCGCAAGAGCGGCTCGGCTTGTTGCCCCCGGCACAAGAGCACATACTGCGGCAGCATGACGGCAAGAAGCGATACATCGCCGCAGTACGGCAGCTTTCTCAGGCCTTTGCGCTCGCGGTGCCGCACGACGAGGCGCTGCGCATTCGCGACGACGTAGCGTTCTTTCAGGCGGTGCAAGCGGTGCTCGCCAAGCGCGCCCCTGACGAGGCCCGGCCGGAGGAGGAACTGGACCATGCCGTGCGCCAGATCATTTCGCGCGCCGTGGCACCCGAGGGGGTGGTGGACATTTTCGCCGCGGCTGGGCTCGACAAACCGGATATGTCCGTGCTTTCCGATCAATTTCTCGCGGAAGTGCGCGGAATGCCCCAACGTAACCTCGCGGTCGAATTGCTGCAAAAGCTGCTCAAAGGCGAATTGGCGACCCGTCGGCGGAAAAACGTTGTCCAGGCGCGCTCTTTTGGCGAGATGCTCGAGCAGACAATCCGCCGTTATCAGAGCCGGGCGATCGAAGCGGCGCAGGTGATCGAAGAGCTGATCGCGCTCGCTAGGGACATGCGCGCCGCCAATGTGCGGGGCGAGGAACTCGGGCTGTCGGAGGAGGAGCTGGCCTTCTATGACGCACTCGAAGCGAACGACAGCGCGGTCAAGGTTCTCGGAGAGCCGACATTGAAGACGATCGCCCGCGAGCTGGTCGCGACCGTGCGCAGGAACGTAACGATCGACTGGACCTTGCGCGAGAACGTCCGCGCGAACCTGCGTCGCCTCGTCAAACGCATCTTGCGCAAATACGGCTATCCGCCGGACAAGCAGGAGAAAGCGACACAGGCCGTGCTGGAACAAGCCGAGCTATTGTCGGCGGAGTGGGCGACAGTCTGACGGAAAGGCAGGTTAGCGGCTGGCCGGTGTGCATCCGGAACGGTCTGCTCAAAACAGAAAGCCGGTTTCGACCAGGAAGCGGAGTTGCGTCGTCCGGTTGCCGCTCTTGCCGAAGGCGAGGCCGCGGGTGACGTCCTCGGCGTCGACCAGCGAGCCTTCGCCGCGCACAAAGAAGCGGTCGCGCTGCCAGGTCGGGGTCACGGTCAGCGAAAAGGCATAGCTGCCGGGGCCGTAGAGCAGGTTCGGCGCGCCGCTCCCGGCATAGCCGGTCGAGCCGATGATCTCGGCGCGACCGGCCATCGTGAAGCGCGGCGTTACGGCGTAAGCGACGAGCACCGCGCCGCCATAGGTCGAAGCCGGAGCGTAGAGGCCGAGGCTCCTGATCTTCGGCACGTGGGTGAACTGGAAATACGGGGTGATCGTCCACGGCGCATTGCTGTAGGTGTAGATCAGATTGACGATGTCGCTGTTGTTCTGGGCGATCGGGGTGGCGATCGTCGCCGGGGTCGAGCGCCCGAGATTGCCGCCGCCGACCACTGTCAGGGTGTTGCGGCTGTTGATCGTCCAGGCGGCCGAGCCGACCAGCCAGTTGAAGCGGTCGGAGTAGAACCCGTCATTGAACGAGGCCGACAGGGCCAGCGGCCCCGCCGTGTAATTGGCCTGGACGCCGCGACTGATCGCCGGCTCCTGATTCCATAAGAGGCCGCGCTCGATGTTCAGGTTCTGGAAGGTGAAGGTGTATTCGGCGCCGATCAGGGTCGGCAGTTTGCCGCCTTCGAGCGAAAATTTGCCGGTCGGCGCGATCTTCAGAAAGCCGACCGGCAGCGGCCCGAAAAAGTCGCTGTTGGCCGTACTCGCCCGGATATAGGGGGCGCCGAGGGCGGGCAGTGCATAGATGCCGGCCTGTGCATAAAATTGCAGCAGCCCGTCGATCTTCTGCGCGATCGCCTGGCCGTTGCCGATGTCGAAATGGCCGGTGCGATCGCCGAGAAAAGGGTTGGTCTGCACCAGACCGAGGCCGCTCAAGACGCCGGTGCCGTAGATCGGGCCGAACGTCCCGATCCCGAACTTGAGCGGGTTCGGATTGAGCGTCAGAGGCCCCGCCATCGCAGTCATCAGCGAAGGCGGAGAGGGTGCCGGCGGCGGCGGGGACGGTGCCGCCGGAGGCGCCGACGCGACCGGCGGCGGCGGTGGAAGCTGCGCCGTCTGCGCGTCGGCCCGGGCCGACGGCGTCGCGAGGCTCACGCCTGTCCCTATGAGGGCGGCGCCGAGCAATACCGCGCGGCGCGGAAAAATCCGGCGGCGGGTGCCGCTTTTGCGAGCAGGCAATGTGCGCGTTGCCATGGCGGATCGGTCCTTCCCTCTTGTCGGCCCCAGACTTGGCGCCCGCGGCGGCGACACCGATCCCGCTCCAAAAATCGTGCCAACGTTCCGCCGTCGCCTTATTCCCCTCCGACCGCCGCGCCATAAGAAAACAGCTCCGCCCGGTGCCTTTTGAGCCAGGCGCGCGCCGCCGCGCTGTCGGGGCAGAGGCTGTGGACGAGACGCCAGAACCGCGGACCGTGGTTCATCTCGACGAGATGGGCGACCTCGTGCGCGACGACATAGTCGAGCACGCTCTCCGGCGCGAGCACGAGCCGCCAGCAGAACGACAGGCTGCCCCCGGCCGAGCAGCTTCCCCAACGGCTCCGTGTGTCGCGCACGCCGATCCGCGCCGCCTGGCGGCCGATCCGCGCCGCGCAGGACTGCGCCCGGCGGGCGAGTTCCGAGCGTGCCAACGCCACCAGATGCGCGCGCACCGCGCGGGCGATCCCGGAGCTGCCGTCGCGCACGCGAATCTCGCCGCCGCCGATCGCCACCGTCGGCGCTGCCGGATCGCGCACGCAGCAAACGCGATGGGGCACGCCGAGCACCGGGATGATCGCTCCTTCGGCGAACGGCACCGGCCGCGGCAGCGCATCGAGACGCGCCGCGACCCAGCCTCGCTTCGCCGCAAGAAAATCCAGTCCGCGCTTTTTCGGGACGCCGCGCGGCAGGACCAGTTCGACGCCGCGCTCCGCGGTCATGACGCGCAAGGCAATGCGCCGCGCCCGCCGGCTGACCCGGATCGTGACAGGGGCGCCGATCTCTTCATCCCAGACCGGCGGCGTGCCGCGAGCCGTCATTTTCTCTCGTGTCGAGAATTCCCCCGCACGGATCCTACCCGCCTCGATCGATGGCGGGAAAGCGCGATCCGGTTCATCGGCGGTCGATCAGGTGGATGAACGAGCCGCACACGGAGCCCCGCCGAGACCCGCAGGTTCCGAGATCGTTGCCGCACGAATCGGCGACGACGAAGAGCGGCGCCGACCCGTCCTCTTCGAGGAGGCTCGCATAGTGAAATTCGTGCCCGCGAAAGACCGTGCCGGCGGCGCCGAGCGGGCCGTTCGCCAACAGACGCGCCGTGCGATAGCCGAGATGCCGTCGCGGCTCGGCAAAACTCGTTTCCAGCGGCAGCAGCCCGGCCATCTCCTGCCGCCGCCCGGTCGCATCGCAGAGCGCGGCGCCGAGAGCCATATACCCGCCGCATTCACCATAGATCGGCAGGCCCTGCGCCGCCATGCGCCGCAGCCCGGCGAAGCAGCGCCGCGCGGCGGCGAGGCGGCCGGCCCACAGTTCGGGATAGCCGCCCGGCATATAGACCGCATCGGCGGCCGGGTCGGGCGGCTCGTCGGCGAGCGGCGAGAAGAACGTCACCTCCGCCCCCTGCCGCCGCCAGCCGTCGAGCACGGCCGGGTAGACGAAGCAAAAGGCGTCGTCGCGCGCCACCGCGATGCGGTGACCGAAGGGCGGGAGGCCCGCCGTCGGGCTGGCGTCGGCGAACCGCGCCGGCTGCGCCAGGCGCAGCAGCCGCGCGCTGTCGATCGCGGCGCCGACGGCGGCGGCGGCTTGTTCGATCAGGGGCTCGGCGGCGATCTCGCCCGCCGGCACGAGCCCCAGGTGCCGCGCCGGCACGGCCAGCCGCGTATCCGCCGGCACGGCGCCGAGATAGCACAGATCCGGCAGATGGCGCGCCGTCGCCGCGGCGAGCAAGGCGCCGTGGCGCGCGCTCGCGATCCGGTTGAACACGACCCCGGTGAGCGGCACCGTTGGATCGTGCCCGGCAAAGCCGCGCAGCAGCGCGGCGACCGAGGCGCCCTGGCCGCGCGCATCGACGACCAGTACGACCGGCCAACCGGTCAGGCGGGCAAGTTCGGCGGTCGAGCCGGTCTCGCCCTCCGGTCCCGTCCCGTCGAACAGGCCCATGACGCCTTCGCACAGCACGATCTCGGCCGCTGCTTCGAGCTGCGCGACGAGATCCGCGAGCGTCTCGGGCCGCATCGCCCAGGGGTCGAGGTTGAGGCACGGCCCGCCGCCCGCCGCGGCATGGAAGCTCGGATCGATGTAATCGGGCCCGGCCTTGGCGGCGGCGACGGTAAGCCCGCGTCGCGCGAGATGCCGCACCAGGCCGAGCGTCACCAGGGTCTTGCCGCTGCCGGAGGCAGGCGCCGCGACGATCAGCCCCCGGCCGCGCACGTTCCTATCTCGCCCTCTCCGCCGCAGCGGCGAGCCAGTCGAGCGCTTCGCGCAGGCGTACCACCGCGCCGACGACGACGATCGCCGGCGTCTCGGCCCCGACGGCGGCGGCCGGCAATTCGGCCAAGGTCGCGATTCGTACCTGCTGCGCTGCGGTCGTCGCACGGCTGACGATCGCCGCCGGCTCGTCGGGCGCGCGTCCGCCGGCGACAAGGCGCGCGACGATGTTCGGCAGGTGTTGCAACGCCATGTACAGCACCAGAACCGGCGCGCCGCGGGCGATCGCCGCCCAATCGAGCCCGTCCGGCACGGCGCCGCCGCTGTTGTGGCCGGTCACAAAAGTCACCGCCGAGTTGGTGTCGCGATGGGTGACCGGGATCCCGGCATAAGCGAGCCCGCCGATCGCCGCGGTGATCCCGGGCACGATGCGGAACGGAATGCCGGCTGCGACGAGGGCCAGCGCCTCCTCGCCACCGCGGCCGAACACGCACGGATCGCCGCCCTTCAGCCGCAGGACGCGCCGGCCGGCGCGAGCCAGGCGGACGAGACGCGCCGAGATGTCGGGCTGGGTCGGCGACGGCCGGCCGCCGCGCTTGCCGGCGTAGTCGAGCGCCGCCCCCGGCCGCGCCAGGCGCAAGATGGCGGGATCGACCAGGGCGTCGTAGACGACCGCGTCGGCATGGGCGAGGGCGTGCAAGGCGAGCGCCGACAACAGTCCCGGATCGCCCGGTCCGGCTCCGACCAGCCAGACGCTGCCCGGCACGAACTCCGGCAGGTTCAACAACGCGCTGTCGATCATGCCCGACCTATACAAATTCCGTGCCGGAAAGTCCCGCGACACGGCCGCAGGTGGTCAGCGGCGGCGGTTTTGCTAAGATCGGCCCATGCAAGGGCGGGGGAAGACGGCGCTGCGGCGCGGCTGGACGACCGGGGTCTGCGCCGCGGCCGCCGCGCGCGCGGCCTTCGCCGCCCTGCTGACCCGCCGTTTTCCCAACCCCGTCGCACTGCGCCTGCCGTCCGGCGAGACCGCGCATTTTGCATTGGATCTCACGGAGCTGGAAGGGGACCGCGCCCGCGCCGGCGTCGTCAAGGACGCCGGCGACGATCCCGACGTCACGCACGGCGCGCTCGTCGTCGCCGAGATCGCCCGCGCGGCCGCGGGCGCCGGCATCGTCTTTGCCGCCGGCGAAGGGGTCGGCACGGTAACCCGCCCCGGCCTGCCGCTCGCGGTCGGCGAGCCGGCGATCAATCCGGCGCCGCGCGCAATGATCCGCGAGAATTTGGCGGAAGTCGCCGCCGCTCACGGCCTGCCGCCGCCCGACCTCGTCGTGACGATCGCGATCCCGGGCGGCGCGCGCCTCGCCGAGAAAACCATGAACGGCCGCCTCGGCATTGTCGGCGGGCTGTCGGTGCTCGGCACCACCGGCATTGTCGTCCCCTATTCCTGCGCCGCCTGGATCCACGCCGTTCATCGCGGCATCGACGTCGCCCGCGCCGCCGGCCTCGACCATATCGCCGCCGCGACTGGCGCCACTTCCGAGCGCGCGGTCCGGCGCCTTTACGATCTGCCCGATCACGCGCTGATCGACATGGGCGATTTTGTCGGCGGCATGCTCAAATATCTGCGCCGCCGTCCGGTGCCGCGGCTGACGATCGCCGGCGGTTTCGGCAAGCTCGCCAAGCTGGCGGGCGGAGCGCTCGATCTGCATTCGGCGCGCAGCCGGGCCGATAGCGCGGCGCTCGCGCATTTGCTGGGCGAACTCGGCGCCGACGGAGCGACCGTCGCAGCGGCGCGGCAGACCGCCGGGGCGGC
>Ga0070739_10008408_pt1 | contig 10599 bp, 12 predicted proteins | sample Coa_R1_7_FD_66445 | JGI IMG/M metagenome (GOLD analysis project Ga0070739, IMG submission 66445) | Surface soil microbial communities from Centralia Pennsylvania, which are recovering from an underground coalmine fire - Coalmine... | ecosystem: Environmental > Terrestrial > Soil > Unclassified ...
CGCGCATCTCTCGGCTGGCTTCACTACCTCTCCAACCGGCGGACGGATGTCGCTGAACATCGAGTACATCGGCGGAGCACTGATTTGTGAGCACTACAACGAAGTGATCGGCGAGAAGCTTCATTGCAAGCTGGAATCCATTTCGGACAATATCTACAACGGCGTGTTCACAACCACTCATGTGATCTGGGAGCTGATCGCCAAACACATTGAGGGTGATCACCATGAATTCACCAACAACGTCTGGGTGCACACAACCGAGAAGTATGAGCAGTACCTCGAAGCCCACCGTATCCCCTACGAGGTCGCGCGTCATGCTTATCAGGAGGCTCTTGACGCCCACAACCGAGAAGAGACCCCGTTCTTCGCTGCGGCTATTGAGCGCAGGGCGCTGCTGAAGAAGAACAAGAAGTAATCGAAACTTTGTTTATAAACGGTGTGACCTTGACGGGTCACACCATTCTTCGTGTGCGCTCCAAAGCCGCAGTTTAAATTTCTTCGATATGACGATCCACATCGCGCAACAGAGCAAGTTCGTGCCAATCGAGTTCTTCCTGTAGGCCACGTAGGTTGGAGGATCAATCTTGTCCCGGTCGAGCAGCTCATTCAGCGTATTGCGTTCGGCCAGCAGCGCTCTCAAGGCCACTTCTCGAACTCGCTCACTCGATGCCTCGTTGAAATCCTTGCCTCTGATGGCAAGCTTCAAAGAAAAACGATATCGTACATTCTCGGCTTCAGGGCCATCGAGGCCGGTCAGGCTCGCCAGAGATGATTGAGCCATAGCTATGTGTGCCTCTTTCTCTTCCCTAGCTTTCTGCTCCTTCTGATCGAGCTTAAGTGCCTCTAGCAAGGGAGCTACGGTAATTCCTTGAAGCACAAGGGTCACAAGAACTACCTCAAACGCCGCGAGAACTACTGTGTCCCTGTGTGGAAACCAAGAGGGAGCGCGAAGGCAGTCGCGATGGTAACGAAGCCTCTCATTCCGCACCAACCGACAAAGAAGGCCCTCCCTGACTACTCGCGGGGTACGAGGGCTCTTGGACTTCCACCATCTCTCCAGACGGGTAAAGGCGAGAACGGTGAACAACCGGATAGAAATCACGGCGAAGCTAACCGCGGCCGCAAAGGTGAAAGCGTGATGCAGATGATGTCCGGACGTCGTCAACACGATCGAGTGGACCTGCATCCCCATCAGAAGGAAGGCAACGACGTTCAATGTAAAAACAACTGAGTCCCAAACCGCAAAGGACTGTACGCGTATACGAGTGTCGTCTATGTCGCGTGCATCGGTGATCCTCGCGAGAGTCATTGCGTACGCAATTTCACAAAGCACGGCGGATAGGCCCAGGTGTTGAGCGACAATCCAGACGACGTAGGTCGCAATGAACTGGAAGAGTGTTCCGCCCAGCGTGTCTCTAAGTTCTCTGCCGGCTGTCCGCACAAGATAGGCGCAAAGAATGCCCAGCAGGATGCCGCCCGGAGGCGAGGAGGAGTCTCAGTGCGACGCTCAGTGAAAAGCCCCCTCCAGGACCAACAACAAACCGTTGAAAAGAAGCAGAGCCGTAGCGTCATTAAAGAGGCTTTCACCTTTCAAGACGGCGTCGGTACGTCGGGGCAAACAGTAGTTTATCAGCGTCGCCACGGCTGCTGCCGCATCCGGAGGCCCAACGATTGCACCAAAAGCCAGGCGCTTCGAGTTCGGAGATCTGGTCTTCAATCCGTCTTGCTCGCGATGCATTGCCAAAGCCATGATGCTGACGCTCTTCTATTGTGTGTAGGTCATTCTCAAGTTGCGCGATCTTTTGCTCTGCGCCGATAACGTTGTTCGATATGTCTGCGTTCATCGCCGCCTCCAGAGGGCCAAGGGATCTCGAAATCTCTGAATACCTTCGAACCTACCTCAGCTGAGAGCCACTCGCCATCATACAAACGTATAGTTGTACTTCCAGAATGGCTCGCTACGATTTAAGTGTGCTGATGCCGGGTGAGTCGATCGCTGGATTGCTGGGTATATCGATATGCTGGTGTTCCAGTGGAGGCAAGGTCCCGGGACTCGACCTAATCAATAATAGGCAGTCTTACCGGGGGGAAATATGGGGCAAATCTTAGCGGCCGGCACGCCTGCACCCGACTTTACCCTGCCCGTCACTCCCGACCAGCGCTTGTCCTTAGAGGAATTACGCGGCAAGCCGGTGATCCTGACCTTCTATCCCGCTGACTGGAGCCCGGTCTGCGGTGACCAACTGGCGCTATACAACGAAGTCCTTCCGCAGTTTGAGGAATATGGCGCCGAGTTGCTCGCCATATCGGTAGACGGGCCATGGTGCCACGAGGCGTTTGTCAAAGAACGAAACATACACTTCCCGTTATTGGCCAACTTCGAGCCGAAAGGAGCGGTCGCAAAGCGCTGCGGTGCCTATCGAGATAAAGAAGGCATCTGTGAATCAGCTCTCTTTGTCATCGACAAGGCGGGATTGATCACATGGAGCTACTGCTCCCCGGTCGCCATCAATCCCGGCGCGGACGGAATACTTGAAGCACTTGATGACTTAAAGACGAAAGGCAAACTATGAGCTCCTTGCGAACGCCTGTATCGAAAACCGATCACATGCAGGGCGATTCGGCCACGAAATGTGCCTTTGTCGAGTACGGTGATTACGAGTGTCCCTACTGTCGCGAAGCATACACAAAGGTGACGCGATTGAGACACCACTTCGGCGACAAGCTACTCTATATCTTCCGGCATTTCCCTCTCACCAACATTCACCCGTATGCCGAGCCCGCAGCGAAGGCAGCCGAGTTTGGCGGCGATCACGGAGTGTTCTGGGAAATGCATGACGGCCTTTACGAGAACCAGGAGCGGCTTGGTGAGCCGTTGTTTCTGCGCCTCGCGGATCAGCTCGGGCTTGATTCCCAGGAGCTGTCGGAAAGGTTGACTGAGGGTACCTATCGGCACATGGTACAGGCTGATTTCAATAGTGGGGTTCGAAGCGGAGTCAACGGTACGCCGACATTCTTCATCAACGATGTACGGTACGACGGGTCGCTGGACTACGACGGGATCGCAGCAGCTGTAGCGGAGGTCATCGAGTGTGCAATTGAATCCTGAAGGAGCGCCGCCGCAGAATGGTGCACAAGTCCTGTCGAGCGAATCGGCTTCGTCCAATATCTCGGCGACTTATCGCATGGTGTGGGTTACAAGGACCGGACGCTAGAAGTCCTCTGCAACTAAATCCGGTGTTCTCTGTTCAGAGGGGCAACGGCGGTGTATTTGGATTGGGATTCCAAATCTGAACGGCAAGCGCTCGCTCTGCTGTTTCAGACGACAGGGGCTGGGGGCAGATTCATCGTGATGAGTCGGACAAAGGTGGTAGTCATCGATGATGATCCTCGCGTCCTCGAATCGCTACAGAGCCTGTTTGATGCGGCGGAGATCGATGCCCTGTTCTATGAGTCTGCGGAGGAGTTTCTGCGAAAGCAGGACTTAGATGAACTAGCCTGTCTCGTTTGCGACGTAATGATGCCGGGACTCTCCGGCTACGAGCTCTATCTTCGCCTTGCCGAAGCGCAGGTACTCGTTCCCACCATGTTCATCACCGCCCATCCGGAGACCAGGGGAGCAGAGAGGGTCCGGTCGTTTGAAAACGTCTCAGTACTGGAGAAGCCTTTTGAAGGCGAGGAACTCCTCAATTGGGTCTTACAGGTAATTGAATCGCGGAGCTGACCAGAAGCTGCCTGTTGGGAGACGTCGTCCAAAACCGCGTCGACGCTGTTCAAGAAGGATGCCAGCATAAAACCCACTGCGGATGTATGTCTCAATTTTTAGCACCTGAAACGCTCGTTGGGTCCAAAGGAACCAATGCCGAGCGATCGCGGTACATGTGCCAACAGCTGCGCAAACTCGCCAAGCAGCTGTACGTCGAGCGGCCTGGTAGAGTCCGTACAGACCAGATCTCCAGGACGTAGTACGATTTCGCGTTTGTCTTGGCTTTGTATCGAGGCACCGACTCAATTGCAAGTGGAATATGATTGTTTCCTGCGCCGTCCTGCGAAGATGCTTTTCTGTTCTCCCCCAGCAGTGAGCGACGCCGCGAATCCGCGAGAGTTGGGCTTCTAGGGTACGACTGAGCGTGAAGTCCACTTTGAAGTCGTCTGCCGCTTCCAGGCACTGCGCCTCGTACACATGGACGCAGAGAACTTGGTGCCAGCGCTCGGGGCTTTTCAGAGATATCTATCGCGCCATGATGTTATCCCGACTCCTGCGCAACCGCTCCATAGCCTTGAAAGTCCAAATTTGGGGATAGGGCAACCCATGTGGAGCTTTCGAGATATGGAAGTCCATTCAGGGAGAGATCGGTCAGACGAGCAAACCCACTGAATAGAAGCGATTGCGACGCTGAAAATTCTAGAGAATTTGAGCAGGCGGTGCTTTCACAATCGCACGGAATTTGTCAGAAATGCACGGGAATCTACAAGTTGCGGATTGCAAGACATTGCCAGAAAAGCAGCCGTTCAGACTTCGTTAGCCTTGAGATCAACTGCCCGGATCGGATCACCGCCCGCCGGGTGCATGGGGGAGAGATAAATTGAAAAGGGAGGGCAAAAGCGGGCCCTCTGCCCTCCCTCCTTCGTCAGGCGTTGAGTATTGTCACGAATTCAAAAACTCCAGAAGGTGCTTGTTTACGGTGTCTGCATGTGTCGTGCAGAGGCCGTGTGGAGCTCCTGGGATCACCTGTAGGGAGGCCTTCGCGATCAGTTTTGCCTGCAGCTCTCCGGAGTCCGCAAACGGTACAATCTGGTCGTCGTCGCCTTGCAGAATGAGCGTCGGTACTTCGATTTTCTTCAGATCCTCCGTCTGATCAGTTTCCGAGAAGGCCTTGATGCAATCGTAGGACGCGATGATGGAAGACTGCATTCCGAGCAGCCAAAACGCTTCGCGTACCCCATCGGAGGTCTTGGCGCCTGGCCTGTTGTATCCGTAAAAGGGCAGCGAGAGCTCCTTATAGAACTGAGACCTATCGCCGACAACCCCGGCTCGGATCGAATCAAAGACCGAAAGGGGGAGCCCACCGGGATTCTTATCCGTCTTTAGCATGATCGGCGGAACAGAGGCGATGAGCACAGCTTTTGACACGCGGCTGTTTCCGTGGCGCGCGATGTAGCGAGCGACCTCACCACCTCCGGTGGAATGACCAACCATCGTGATCTCTCTGAGGTCCAGATGTTCGATCAGTTCAGCCAAGTCGTCGGCGTACTGATCCATATTGTTGCCGGTCCAGGTCTGCCCCGACCGTCCATGCCCTCTGCGGTCATGAGCGATTACCCGAAAGCCATGCTGTCCGAGGAATAGTAGTTGTGCATCCCACGCGTCCGAGCTCAACGGCCAACCGTGAGAAAAGGTGACGACTGGACCCGTACCCCAGTCCTTGAAGAATATTGAAGTTCCATCTTTCGTCGTAAAGGTATTCATCGTCCTCATTCCGATTCGGTTTCGTGGTATGGAGTGCTCCTTCGTCCATCGACAAAGGAGCAAACTGGAGTTGGCAATAACATCAGTTCGCTGATTGCCCACTTGATGCAAATAATATGGCGGCATAGACGAGGTCGCTATTATCGGTTTGTATTAGGTCCCGCTTACGTTGCTATAGCGAGGTGAGGCATGACATCTCGGCTCGCTGAGCGGTGGTCCTATCGGTCTTCCCTCCGAATACACCGCAGACACGTGTCCAGGTGAATCTCTCCGTTTGCTTTGGCAGTGCAGCGGATCCTAGCTTTTCGAGCATCCAAGGGGTTGAGACTACGGGACGGAGATCTAATAGATCGGCCTGAATAGCATGCCATATTCTCACCAGATCCTGTGGAGGGATCGACACCGAGATCTGCAATTTTGTGGATTCTGAATTGGGGCGATCCGCCGATCTTGCCACTATATTGTGCTCGTGGAGCCACCTTCAATGGGGCATAATGTACAGAGGCTCAGGAGACTGGTGCGTCGACTTTCGCAGCAATTAACGGCTATGAGCGAGTCGATCCATATCGACGATGTGCAGGTTTGGCATGACATTGTCTGCGCCTACTTCCTGCCTGGTCAGTGCAGCCAGTTAGAACCAGGTTTTTACGTGGATCTCGCGTTGAATAGGCCCTCTGATGTCGGATTCGCCCGGCTCCGTAGCGTCCGTCATGTCTTCGAACAGACGGAAAGACATATTAGCGAAGACAATCAACATAATTTTCTGGTCGTCTTTCAACTTGGTGGAAACGCAAGCCACGTACAGGATGGAAAAGAAGTCTTGCTTGGCCCGGGTGATCTGACCTGTAACGATTGCAGCCGGCCAGTTCAGATGTCGTTTCACAACAATTTCGAACGCTTCGTGGTGATGATCCCACGTCAGCTCATCTTGAGTGCTCTCGGCCCTACAGAACGCTTCACGGGAGTAGAGCTAGGCAGAGGGAACGCGGTCAGTAAGGTTCTCGTGCCTTTTCTCCACCAAGTCGATCGGACGTGGGGCAAGGTGTCTTTCGAGATCGGGTGCGAGCTATCCAAGGCCGTGATATCTTTGGTGATTACGATGCTCAGCGAGCGATTTCAAATCAAGCTTCGGGATGGCAGCTGGCATCGTCATGCTCTGCTGCTTCGGGCTAAAGAGTACATCCATAGACATTCACGCGATCCGTTGATCAACCCAGAGAGTGTTGCCGAATCGTTGGGTATAGGCGTACGACACCTCCAGGACCTGTTTCAGTGTGACGGTAGGACAGCCAGTGGCTACATTTGGGATTGCCGACTTGAAAATACAAAGCAAGATCTTGGAAACCCCTGTCTCGCTTCGCTGTCGGTAAAGGAAATAGGCCAACTGAGCGGATTTTCCGACGCAACTCACTTCAGCCGAAGATTCAAGGAAGCTTTCGGCGTTACGCCTCGTGAGTTTCGAGAGAACTGCGTCCAAGGCTCAAGCCATGCCGATGGCCGGCTGATTGTGTAAACGGCAACCGACGCCTGTCTTCCGGCAGATGTGGGTACAAGCGTTGGTATCGTGATCTCAGGTTGTCTGAAAGAACGACAGCAATTCCTGGTTGACTATATTGGGGTGAGTAGCGGGCAGCCCGTGGGTGCCTTCGGCGATGACTCTGAGCCGACACTGAGTGACGATCTGCGCACAAACAATCGCGGAGCTCTGCACCGGCACGATCTGATCGTCTTCTCCATGGAGAAAGAGCGTCGGTACGTCGATCCTTTTCAAATCCTGAGTGAAATCGTCTTCTGAAAACTGTTTGATGCAATCGAAAGAAGCCTTAATCGAAGACTGCAGACTGAGGCGAACAAACTGCTTGCGAGACCATTGCCCAATGTGACAGGAGCTCCTGTTATAGCCAAAATATGGAACACTCAAATTCCAATAGAATTGGGCTCGGTTGCTGATGAGTCCCATTCTGAGATAGTCGAATACCGAAATAGGCAACCCGATCGGATTCGAGGTGGTCCGGACCATCAGCGGTGGAACTCCACTGACAAAAGCCATTCGCGTCACACGATCGGTACCATAGCGCCCCACATACCGGGCGATCTCTCCAGCTCCCATCGCGTGGCCGACCAGAGTCGCCTTTGTTACGCCGAGAGATTCAATGATCTCGCGTAAATCGTCCGCGAATTGGTTGTTCGTGTATCCATTCCAGGGTTGGCCCGAGCGCCCGTGGCCACGTCGATCAAAAGCAATGACTCGGTAGCCGTGGCGGGCGAGATAAAGCATCTGTGGTTCCCAGAAGTCGGAGTTTACTGGCCAGCCGTGAGAGAACATGACGGTCTCTCCCTCACCCCAGTCCCTGTAGTAGATCGGTGTTCCATCGGTAGCTTCCACGAAGCTCACGGTTATTCCACCTCTTCGATGGTCTCAGGCAACAAACATCACCCTGTGACATAGGATATTCCGCAATCAGCTCTCTCCCGCCCTTGATCCATCGTTTTGCGCGTTGAGGGAAGTTTCTTTGCGCGTTTGCCAAAGTGCGGCTCGTGGCAGGAGCGAAAGCGTGCGAGGTTTTCAAGATGTTCAGGAGAGTCGGGCTAGTTGAGCTTACATCGAACGTATCTTGTCCTTAGAGTGAAAGGCCCACTGTTTTCATTACCTTCTCGAGAAGGGCCTCGCCATCGAAAGGCTTCTCCATGAGAGTGACCGTACCCGCGGCCAGAATGTCAGCTGCACTGTAGTCATGTGCATGCGCAGTGATGAATATAGTGGGGATGTGCGGATGCGTTCGAGCAATCCGACGATAAAGATTGAAGCCAGAGAATCCGGGCATCCGGACGTCGGAGACAAGACAGCCGATCGCATTCAGATCTTGCTCCCTCAGGAAGTCCTCTGCTGATGAAAAAAACGAGCGCGCAGATCGGCGGCCTCGAAAAGGCTTTGTACGGATTCGCAGACTCTCAGATCGTCGTCGATCACTACCACTTCCATCCGACTGATCATCTGCATAATCTCTCAACAGGATTGGTTGCTGGGACATCCTCGACAGTTGGATGTTGTGAAGTGCAAAGCCGAGCGCAACGATGCTGGATGTCCTTCTTGTCCGCGCTAGGGCTTTGTAAATTCATGCTTTTATTGAGAGCAGAGGCCGTCCATGAAAGGGAGTTCTATCCGAGGGAAGAGCTTGACAGGCAGCATAGCGGGGAGATGAAGATTCGTATGCCGAGACGACCTATCTCGATTTCCTTCGCTGTCAAAAGCATCCCGAAATGCTGATGAGAAGCGGGTGAGCGATCTCGACCTCACCAAAGAATCTGCCTGACGCAACAAGATCAACAAAGAGATGAGTCTAGCATGAGCCTCGGGAGCCACTATCAGCTGGCACGAATAGATCTCAACAAGTTGAAATGGGCCCCGATGGCGAAAGGAGAGTGGATATGCAGGGAGTTCGGGAGATTCCAGGGTTAGTGTGAGCAAGCCGATATTCTTCTCGGGAACCGGATCATTGAGCCCAAGCACAATCATCTCCGTTCTGCGCTGTGCCAGCGATGACAGGAACTCCTCAGTTGAAGAAAATGTCTCGACTTCAAGGTTTCCGACCGACAACGCCTCGCGAGCGATGTGCCGGATCCGACGTCAGTGTCGATAATCGAGATCATAGGCCCACCCTCCGACCAATGTGTCGCCTGGCCCCATCCTAGCAAGACAACAGTAGTGCGCCTATCATCGGTTTGTATCAAAAGATCGTGGCTGGCGATCCGAGGCAATCACTTGGAATATAAGTCTCGCATCGTGCTGCAGCCGGTTCTATCAGGGGCTGGTTCCCTCAACCAGCTCTTGGCGAGACGGTCATCTTCGAGAATCGTGGTCCCGACAAGCTGAATCTCTAACGTATGGCTTCGGACTAGAACCACATGCTTGTGTGTCATTGAATTCCATCGCGCGACTGTCCGGCCCCTCTTTGAAGGGGCTGTGCGCCTACAAGCAATTTTAAGTGCGTATGCAGCAAAATGCGGAGCCGACAGTTGGGGTATGGTGAATATGCCAGCCTATTTCAGGAGCAATATGGGGTTCGTCGAATGATTAGAATGAATCTTCCCGATAGGGCAGGCCCGTGCATAGGGACGTACGAGTGAGTCCAGAAAGCCCCAAATACGGACAGAAATTTGAGGGCATCGACCCCGCAAGAAGCACTAGTCTGTGCAACAGCAGTAACAGCCGTGAGATGGCAGTTTGGGGCAGCAAGGTTGTAGCGAGAAGCTGTTCCGTTCGTCAAGAGGGCAAAACAGCATGAAACACCCAGCCCAGATGGTATACATTGTGGACGACGACCGCCGGATCCGCGACGCTCTTACTGCTCTATTGAGTTCATGCGGGTTTGGAGTCCAAGCGTTCTCCAATCCTGAATCATTCATTTCTTTTCCGAAGCCGGAAGTACCATCGTGCCTCATCTTGGATCTTCAGCTTGGGCGTTGTAATGGCCTTGAAGTGCAGCAGCAGCTCACAGGCGATGCCTCAATGCCGATCATCTTCCTTACTGGTTACGGCGACATTCCTACAACCGTGAGGGCCATGCGCGCTGGGGCTGTCGAGTTTCTATCGAAACCCGTCGACGAAGAAAGACTCCTTCCCGCAGTCTCGCTGGCCATCAAGGCGGCAGAGGAAGTCCTTGCAAAGCGAAACAGGGATCGGGCTCTTCGTGGGGACTACAACACTCTGACCCCACGTGAACGTGAAGTCCTGGTCTATATCGTTCGGGGCTTCCTCAATAAGCAGACAGCCTACGAACTCGGAACGAGTGAAATCACGATCCGGATCCACCGTGGGCAAATCATGCGGAAAATGAAAGCCAACTCGCTCGCTGAACTCGTCTTGATGGCAAATCGTCTAGGGTTGATCGGGGACGGCGAGCCAGCTGTGACGGCCTGAACCGCACGGACGACACAGGCCTCACGCGGCATCCTAGTCGACGGTCAGAACAATCTTGCCAAAATTGCCTGATCCTTCCATCGATTTGTGTGTGGAGTGCCTGCCGAGATTTAGGCCAAATGCGAAGAGAGAAAATTTCTTTGAAGGAGCATTTGGATGGCGCGGAAGCGATATACGCCCGAGCAGATTGTGAGCGTACTTCGGCAGG
>Ga0070739_10008410_pt1 | contig 10596 bp, 10 predicted proteins | sample Coa_R1_7_FD_66445 | JGI IMG/M metagenome (GOLD analysis project Ga0070739, IMG submission 66445) | Surface soil microbial communities from Centralia Pennsylvania, which are recovering from an underground coalmine fire - Coalmine... | ecosystem: Environmental > Terrestrial > Soil > Unclassified ...
GGCATTTGAGTAGCAATGGAACAGGAAATGTAAATAAGATTTCTTGTAGTACATATATAGAGAGCTTGCTATCGGCGAGCAGGAAAGCCCCCTGCCCATGTGATGTACCTCCTCATCTGAGGGGCAGGGGAGGTATCGGCCTACCCACGTTTCCCAAGGACACTCCTCAGTGGTCGCTACTCCGCGTCTAGCTCATCTGCTTCTAGTTCTCGTAGTGGATGGAAGGCTCCGGCCCGGATCGCCTCGTCCAGCGCAAAAGAGTATTTCCCCAGGTAGCTGATATGGTCGTGGACAAGCGGGGACAGGCGCTCGATATCCTCCGGGTTGCATTCCACACCACGCCCCCGCAGGGTTTCCAAGATACGATCGAGGTACAGCGTGTTCCAAACCACGATGAGGTTGACGACAAACCCCAGCGCGCCCAGTTGCTCCTCTTGGCCTTCACGATACCGCTGCCGGACTTCGCCTTTCTGTCCAAAGAAGGTGGCGCGGGCCAGGCTGTGGCGGGCTTCTCCCCGGTTGAGCTGGAGCAACATGCCCCGGCGATAGACCGGGTCATCAATGACCGAGAGCAGGTGGAAGGATTTGGCAATCCGGCCGACTTCTCCCACCGCCTGGCCCAACGGTGTCGGGCGTCCACCGCCCTGAAGCAAACGCACCACGTCGCTGGCGGGCACCGTGCCCATCTGAAGCGAGCCGGCCAGCCGCAGCAGATCTTCCCAGTGGTGGCGGATGCGCTCCCCATTGACCCGGTGCCGCGCGATCCCATTCAAGGGACCATAGTCCGCCGATGTGTCCGTGCGCCAGAAGCGTGCCTCACCCAGATCAGTCAGTCTCGGGCTGAAGCGGTAGCCCAAAAGAGCAAACAGGCCGAATACAATGTCGCTGTACCCGGCGCTATCCGCCATGATCTGCGTTGGGTGGAGGTGGGGATCCTGGTGCAAGAGTCCTTCCAGGATGAAGAGCGAATCGCGTAAGGTGCCTGGTACGACCGTGCCATTAAAGCCAAAGAAATGGTTGAGCATGTAGTTGATCAGGGTGATGCCACGCCCGCGTCCAAAATATTTGGGGTTGGGTCCGGCATTCAAGGTGCGAACCGGCACCACAAATCGCAGGCCGTCTACTGAAGCCACTTCGCCACCACCCCAGACCTGACTGAGCGGAATCTGCTGATGGAACTCCACCAGCCGGGCATTGGCCGCGCTGATCGTCTCCGGGCGCACGTAGTTCTGCTGCACCCACAAGAGCCGCTCGCGCTGCAAGGCCGGCACGCCTTCCTGGACTACGACGCCCAGCGGCAGATTGCAGGCTTGGGCGAGCAGCACCGCGCAGAGGCTGATGGGCAGATCGGCAATCCGCGAGCGGCTTTCGCTGACATGGGTGAATTCGCTGGCAAAGCCAGTGCGCGCCTCGATCTCCAGCAGCAGTTCAGGCAGCCCGATCTCGGGCAGTCGCTGCGTGACCTGGCGCTGCAAGCGCTTGAGCGAAGCTGGCTCCTCCAGCCGTTCCAGCGGGGTCAGCACGATCTGTTCCTCCAGCCGCCCGGTCTTCGCATCGGGCACCTGCTCGATGCGGACATCGGTGTTGGCGGGCAGATGCGCGGCGGTCCGCCGGTAGGCGGCATCCAGTTCCTGTGCCCAGGCGGCCAGATCAGGTTCCGGGGTGGGTGAGCGGCCCAGCGTCTGACAGACGGCGGGTTTGACCGCCTCCCAGGCGCTGCCCGACAGGAGCCGGGCGCGGGGATCGGCCCAGCGGCCACTGCCCGGGACAAAGAGGGTGCGTCGATGGAGCGCGTCCCGCAGTTGTTCGACGACACAGAGGGTGTAGGCTTTGCGGTCAATGCCCTGGCCTTTGGGGGCGACATAGCGCCGCCAGCGCGTGGGGACGCAGGCCAGCGGGGCCTCCTGCATGGAGGGGCGCTTTTGCCCTTCCAGCCCGCTGAGGAAGGCGAGCGCCTCCAGCACGGGACGAGCGGCTGGGGTGCCGGCAAAGGGCATGCTGCGGAGGACACTCGGCAGAAAGCGACGCACCGCTGTGTAGCGCGCCAGCAGTTCCTCTTCATAGTGGGTATCCGCCGGGCGCGCGAGCTCACGGACGCGGGTAATTGCCGCCTCCAGCGTAGGGCGCTTTTCGTTCAGGTGGGCGGCGATGCGTGCTTTGCTCCACTTGCGGCTGAGGAGGCGCGCGGTAACCTCTGCCAGTGTGAGGGCAGCCTCGTCTAAATCGCCCAGTGTGCGCAGCCGCTCTTGTTTACCCACCCGCTCGCTGCGCGCGAACAGGTCGGCCAGCAGCAGATCAAGGACATCGAGGGCGTCATCGTGCGCGCTCATCTCCAGGGAGCGCACCAGGGCCAGGAGCGTGGCAGCGCGCCGGAGCGGCGGCATGCGGCGGATGGCCTGCGCTTTCGCGGTGAGTGCGAAGTTGGCCAGCACCTTGAGCCGACTGGGAGGGATGCTCGACAAATCCAGGGTTCCCACGCCCAGCGCGCGGATCTCCTCCAGGCGCTCCAATGCCTGGAGGAGCGCCGGGGCCGAATAGCGCGTCGGCGCCCGGCGCAGCCGGTCCAGGTGCGTCTGGCGACTCTCCTCGGTGGCGAGCAGCAAGGTTTCGAGCGCAGCCTGATGGGTTGGCGAGAGGACGCGGGCGAGCTGCTGCCAGACGCGCTCGGCAACCCGGTCGCGGACCCGCGCGACGAGCCGTTCCAGCACGGTGATGCCAGGCAGGAGGACTCGGTGCGACTTCAACCAGACGACGGCGGCGTCAAAGAGGGCACCAGGACGCTCCGCGCTCAGCCAGGCGCGCGCAGAGAGGAAGCGCACCAACGGGAAGGTCGCGGTGGCCTCCGAGAAGTCGTGGTAGCCGTAGGTCGCCTGAATCTCGGCCACATGGAGCTGCCGCATCCTGGCCTGCTCGTAGCGCTCCACCCAGTCGCCTGGCTCAATCTGCAACTGACGCGCCAGATAGGTGACGGCAGTGGCCGGGACGGCGGCGAGATCCTCTGGAAACGTACCGAGGTAGCGGACACTGGTGAGTTGCACGGCCAGACCCAGGCGATTGTGGTCGCCCCGGCGCCCACCGAGCAGATCCCAATCGCGCGCGTCCAGATAAAACGACTGGGCCAGCTCGGCCTCGGTGAGCTCGCCCGTAAAGCGACCATAGCGCGCTTCTTGCTCGGCAGTCAGAAACTCCACAGGCATAGCGTGCGGCTCCTCAACGCGGGTATGACCTCATAGCAGGTGTCACTGGCAAACCTGATGCGGCACATCCATCGCACCCTCAGAACTCCACCTGCAAGCGTTCCATCGCCGCTTCCCGGTCCCGCGCCGTCGGCAGGCTGTAGCGCCGCGTGGTTTCTAGGCGCCGATGCCCAGCGATTTCGGCGACCAACACCAGATCGGTGCCCTGGCGTACTAATGCCGTCAGACAGGTATGACGCAACATATGGGACGAGAGCGTTACGTGGGCGGCTTCTCCGAGTTGGCGAATCACGAGATCAATGGCGCGCGTAGAGAGGCGGCGCCCCTGGCGACTCAGCCAGAAGGCGGGTTCAGTACTCTCAGAGAAGGTCCGCCTGCGCACCCGCAGCCAGGCCGAGAGCGCGTCCCGGGTCTGGGCATTGAGGGGCACCTCACGGTAGGTTTCACCCTTGCCTGAGCGCACAATCACCACGCCTTTGCGGGCCGAGAGGCGCACATCGTCCATCTCCAGATCGGCACATTCCTGTAACCGAAGGCCGGTGTAGAACAACAAGATCGCCAGGGCACGGTCCCTAGACGAAGGACAGCGTTCTACCGCACGCAGGAACTGCTTTTGCTCCTCTGGTTCCAGGGCTTTAGGCGCCTGCCGTGGCAGATCCTCGCGTGTGACGTTGGGACGCTCCAGCCCCAAAAACAGGTAGAAATGGTCCAGGGCGGAAAGGGTCAGATTGACCGAGGTGGGTTTGGCGTGGTGGGCCGTCTTCAACAGCGCCTTGTAGTCTCGCACGGCATAATCCCGCGCGTGCGGCTGGCAGAGCGGATCCCCATATTCAGCAGGGGTCGCTGCCAGATACGTGCAATACTGGCGCACCTGCCCCAGATAGGTGCGGCGGGTATGTTCAGACAGGGGCTGACGCGCTAACCAGTTTTGATAGGTAAAGAGCGCCTGGGCGGGTGTCACCTGAGTTGGTATGGTCACGAGTGGTACTCCCTATTATCAGCAGGAAAAATGGTCCGTTTTGGGGTGGGTACTTTCGAATTATCGGTAGTATAGCATCGACAATCCTGCGAATAAGTGCTATTATCCGCAGGAGCAATGGATCTCACTTCCGGCCCCATCCTGCGCAAACTGACACAAAACAAAATAAACTCGACTATATACCTTTCAGTAAAAAATTCTCGCATAAGCAAGCATAAGAGAGGCACTCGCACTCCAGAGGCGGCGGTTTCACTTTTCGAGATGCCCTCTTCCTTACACACTTTGACCATGTGGTCTTGTGAAAGACATTATGTCCGTCGCTCGTGTAGAGCCTGTTTTATCTTCGGTAGCACCTACCATGTAATGAATGGGGCTAGGACGGATTCTATGAGGACCAAAAAGCGGGACACTTTCCCCTTGCCTGGCGGCTACTGGTCAAAAGGCTGGCAGAGCAGAAAGAAGCGCCTCTCCCGGCTACGCCATGTACCGAAGAGAACGCAGGAAATGGCGGCCTTCCGGGAATGGGAACATATCCAGCGCTGTATCTTCGCCTTTGCCCTCACTCCCTCATTTTGGGAGGCACGCTCTTGGCGGTGTGCCGTCGAAGAGTGCATCGCTCAAGCGACACAGGAGCATGCACACATTCGATGGGAGCCACTTGCACCCAATCAGGAGCAGTCTGACCGGCTCATCGAAATCCGCTCTTTGCAGACCTGCTACGGGACGTTAGAACTTGCCCAGGGCTATTTGGTATCCCGCCTCTTGCCTGGCATCCCTCAAGACTTCGCGGACCTGTGCGCTTTCCTCATTGCCCTGCTAGAGTACCGTGCGCTTGTCTATCCTCAACTGTGCCAACTCCCACTTCCCTCCTTCCCCGTAAAGTCCCTGACACAGCGCGAGCAAGAGGTGCTGCGAGGCTTGGCTCGCGGGGCAAGCGAGGCCGAAATTGCCAGGGAACTCGGCATTGCTCTCACGACCGTTCGTACCCATCGCCACCGACTTTTCCAACAACTTGAAGTACATAGCCCAACTGAAGCAGTATTGCGGGCCTTTGCCTTGAGGCTACTCAACTGGCTGGATTTTCCTTGTTCTCCATAGTTGCTCTCTTGCTGTAATGACCAACCGCTTGGGCCTCTAACAGCTCTTCTCTATAGAGCTGAGAAGAACATTTGACCTACTCTCTGGAGATGAAGGGCTGCTCTCAAAATTCATCTCTGGAAACGAAGACAAGTTGCTCTCTCTCTGGTACCCTTGTTGAAAGGTGGATGAGAGTTTGCTCCCTAGATCAGCTTGCCTCCAACCCGACCTTCCCGTACTTGTGAGGAGTAAAGCATTGGATAGCTAGGCCACTGCAAGAAGAGATGCCAACATATTGTCTGGTAACGCGGATTAAAGCCAACAGGTTTTCCACGTTCCTCAAAGTGATCGTTGCTTTTCTTCGCATGCGACGACGAGCCATGAGCGTTCCTGGACTCTTGGAAACGACACTCCTGGTGAGGCCACAGCGAACCATACTGCTCATCTCTCTCTGGGAAGATGAGAAAGCAATGGCCGATTTTGGTACTGCCTGTCCTGACCATGCGCTGGGCGTTCGGATGCTGTACCACGATAAGGCCGAGGTGTGGTCAGGACTTTTTGAGTTTGTTGGTGCCAGCACCGGCAGCAAACCTTGGACAAAGGAGCTTGCAAAGTCAGCTTCCTCCGCTGGAAGGAGTCCACAATGATCTACCTCACCTTTATCTCTCGCGCTCTTCTGGCCCTCGTATTCATTGCTTCCGCCGCCGGGAAAAGCCGCCATCCTGGTGTACTGCAAGAGACCATCCGAAAGATCGGCTTCCCCTCCAGGCTGGCTCGGATAGCCGGGCCTTTGGTGATCAGTTATGAGGCCATCGAAGCCGCCCTCTTTGCTTTGGGTATTTTCCCTCAGCTCGCTTCGGTGGGGGTTGTGGCGCTCCTGCTTGTCTTTATCGCTATCTCCTTTCGCGCGTTCAGATCGCAACAAGTCATTCCCTGCAACTGCTTTGGGGCCTCGGAAACACCGCTTGGTATGCAAACACTGGCACGCGCTGTTCTGCTCCTGCTTCCGGCCAGCATCTATGCTGTGAGTACCTGGCGCTCCACATCAGCGTGGTGGCCGACGACCTTTGAAGTTGCTCTGCCTCTGCTTGGTCTTGTAATTGGGGCTATGCTGCTCGCAAGATGGCTCCTGGCGGTTGAGGCTGTCGCCACGTATGTGGTTGAACGCCGTCAAGCAGAAGATCAGTCAAAGTAGGAGGAAGAGAACCAGTGAGTGCGCTTTTCTGGGTGAGCTTTGGTGCCCTCTGGTTGATTGTCGCCGTTCAAGGATTTGCCTTTCTCGAAGTGCTGCGCCAGGTGGGTGAGATGCGCAGACAGCTTGGGTCACGACAAGGGGTGATGATCGTCCCCGACGCCGTGAAAACTGGCGCGCCACTCCCGGAACTCTCAGGGCAAGCAGCGAGCGATCTCTGCCCCGCGAAATGGGATGAATACCTGGGGCCGGGGTTAAACTTGCTCGTTCTCCTAACCGCACATTGCATCACCTGCCGTCATGTTGCTGAGGAACTGAAGGGTCTGGCTGCTGATGTGAAGGGTGAGACCACGCTGATGGTCATCCTTGATACCCGCGACGGTCAACTTGATGAAGCCCAAACGTTCATCCGTGAGACCGGGCTTGATCCCCGGATGGTCGTTATTGATGAGGGCGGACGGACGGCCAAACAGTTAGGTGTTGGATGGAACCCTGCCGTTGTCACCGTCCATAGACGAGAGCTGGGCGAGGCGGCGATTATCAACGATGCGACGCAACTCCATGCGCTCATTCACGGAAAGGAGCTAGCCCATGCGATGGCTCGATAGGCTTGAAGACCACCTTGCGAAACCAGGCTCGTTACCCAGGCGATCCTTCTTCGGCTGGATAGCCAAAAGCGCTGTGGCGATTGCTGCCACTGGCGCTGGGATAGCCGGCTTTGCGAAGACAGCCTTCGCTTCAAATTACTACTGCTGTACTTTGATATATCCAAACAATTTCTGTACCACCTACGATGCTACATCTTGCAGTAACAGTACTGGTTGCAGTATTAATGATGCTTACACCTGGTTGTGCAGTTACGGAGATTGCACCTGGCTCTGTGGAGAGTGCTATGATAGTCAAACAAGCTGTCATTGTTCTTACGCATACCAGTTGTGTTCCCCAGGCTGCCCCTGCGAGCCAGGGAGGGCGTCTGTCGATGCCTTGAGTAAATTCGTGCCGTTGCGCGCTCCCGGCGAGCGCTGTCACTAATTGCTAAGTGATCAGGCGTGAGAAAGAAAGAAAACGATGAACCAGATGATAGTATTCCTCTGGAACACCTTCTACTCGTGGTGTGCTACATGGGAGGTGAGCATATCATGGCAAGAGAACAGAACTGGGGACTACTGCTGGTGAGCATCAAGATGGTAGTTGCTGCGCTGCTGGTTGCACTGTTGGTGAGCGGTTGCGCCAGCCGCTCTAGCAGCCAGGCGCATGCGCCTGGCTCCCTAACGACGACGCCCAGGCTGACCTCGGCCAGCGCTACCCCATCGTCTGCGGAGACGCCCTCCCCAACTATGCCCATTGGCCCGTTGGGCGCGACAGGCTGCATGCCACCCTCGCCCATACAGCCCGCTGTGGTAGCCGGACCAGAGATTGAGGGCACGTCAGCCAACGCCTCACTCTGGGTCTTGCTTTTTCAACCCCTCACCACTGGGCAAGACATCAAGATGGCCTGGCGCATGACCGGCAGTGGCAGCCTACATCTGGTCGCCATCGGCTCCCAAGGGCAACAGGTCCGGCCAGATTGGGGGCCAGAGGCGCATCTTAGCTCCAACTGGAATCGCCCCGGCGATGAATGGGGTGCCGGGTTCACCTTTTCAGTGGCAGGCTGTTGGGACATGCACGCCACCCGTGATGATACCTCCGGTGATGTGTGGTTGGAGATTCCTGGCTGATGGAATCTGCGAGGTGGCGATTATCAACGATGCGACGCAACTCAAAGCGCTTATTTACGGAAAGGAGCTAGCACATACGATGGCTTGGTAAGCTCGAAGATCACCTTGCAAAACCAGGCGTACTGCCAAGACGCTCCTTTATCGGCTGGATAGCGAAAAGTGCTGTAGCGATTGCTGCTGCTGGCGCCGGGATAGCAGGCTTTGCGAACACGGCTTTTGCTGGAAACTATTACTGCTGCAATTTGGTTTATCCAAACAATTTCTGTACAACCTACGACGGTCAATCTTGTAGTAATAGCAGTATCGGTTGCAGTATGACTGATGCTTATACCTGGTTGTGCAGTTACGGGAATTGCACTTGGCTCTGCGGTGAGTGCTATGATAGCAGCTACAACTGCCACTGTTCCTACGCATATCAGTTGTGCTCTCCGGGCTGCCCTTGCGCCCCAGGAAGAGTATCTGTTGATGCCTTGAGTAAATTCGTGCCGTAGCGCGCTCCCGGCGAACACTGTCACTAACCTGATAAGCGAGCAGGTTACAGGGAGGGAGAGAAAAGATGAACAGTGCCATTGTGCTTTCAACCGCTGCTATGGCATGGCTCGCCGGATTGGCTCAGATTGGCAGTCTCTGAGGGGCATCAGTGATCGGAATGATCACGCCCCTCGTGAAGGCGGCAAACAAACCTGGCAGATGGCTCGACCTTATTGGCTTGTATGCCGCAGGAGCAGTAGCCAGTTCAGCAGCGCTGGGAACGTTTCTAGGCTTGCTTGGGACGTGGCTCGTGCCAGGCCAATGGAACTCTCTTGCTCTCGCCATTGTAGGAGGGATTGGTATGCTCCTGGCGCTTTGCGATCTCGGCGTAGGGGGCACAAAGACTCCTACCCTGCGACGACAAACCTGCCCGGTCTGGTGGCGAACCCTGGGACAGGCTCGCGCAATGTTCTTGTGGGGGATGGATTTAGGGTTGGGCTTCTCAACGATCCGTATCGCTTCTCTGTATTGGATGGTCGTTCTGGTCGTTTTCGCGCTGGCTTCGCCACTCACCGGGGCGGTCATCCTGAGCGGATATGGGCTAGCACTGGCCCTCAATCTCTGCATCGGTGTCCTGAGCTTCAGGGCTGCAAGTGGCAAGACCTCTGCTTCTATCCGCGCCTTGCAGCTTTTCCCACTCATCAAGGCAACCCTTGCCGTAATACTCTTGCTCTGGAGTGCCCTGCTGCTCGTTGTTTTGCTCCATGGGAGGTGAGCTTATCATGTGTAAAAGTAGGCTCACGTTCATTCTTCCACTCTCCCTGCTGTTTCTGGTTGGTTGTGGGCAGAACACATCGCCTGCCCCAGCACCACCCCGTGTGACCATCACCGAGTTTGCCTTGCCCATGCCCAACAGCGGCCCCTACGGGATGGTGCTGGGGCCAGATGGCGCCCTCTGGTTCACCGAGCAAGGAACGTTTCAAGGCAATCCACCGCAACCCATGCCCGCCGGCAGGATCGGACGCATCACCCCCACTGGATCGATTACCGAGTTTACCCTGCCAAAGCCTAGCAGCCAGCCACACAGCATTGTCGCTGGCCCCGATGACAACCTGTGGTTTACGGAGAATGGTGAGAATCAGATTGGGCGTATCACTCCAACTGGCACGATCACCGAGTTCCCGACCCGCATCCCTAACAGTTATCCCGATGGCATCACGGGTGGTCCCGATGGCAACCTCTGGTTTACCGGGTTAGCGTATAGCGTCGGACGCATTACCCCGACGGGCATCGTGACCAGCTTTCCGATCCCATCAAGCGACCCCGGCAATATTACCGCTGGGCCGGATGGCAACCTCTGGTTTACCGAAGGGGCGGCGAACAAGATCGGGCGTATGGCTCCCAGTGGGCCAGTGACAGGCCAGTTCACCATCCCCACCCCAGAAGGCAATCCTTTTACTATCACCACTGGGCCAGATGGTGCCCTCTGGTTCACTGAAACGTCGGGCAACAAGATCGGACGCATCACCCCCAATGGCACCATCACCGAGTTTGCCATCCCGACGCCAGCATGCCAACCTGGTGGCATCACGGCTGGGCCGGATGGTGCCCTCTGGTTCACTGAAACGTCGGGCAACAAGATCGGACGCATCACCCCCGATGGGATCATCACTGAATATCCTCTTCCCACTCCCAACAGCGCCCCTGGGCAGATTACCGTCGGGCCGAATGGCATGCTCTGGTTTACCGAAACACTGGGCAACAAGATTGGGCGCATCACCCTTGACAAGTAAGGGGATGGCTTCTGGCCTAGCTGTCAGACAGGGGGCACAAGTTTGGGCTCCATCTTCGCCTTGTTGCAATCTCTCTGCCGCTGCTCCAATACCGCTTCCTTCTCTTAAGAGACAGATGTACTACAGGAAATCTTATTTACCTTTCCTGTTCCATTACTACTCAAATGCC
>Ga0070739_10008411_pt1 | contig 10596 bp, 5 predicted proteins | sample Coa_R1_7_FD_66445 | JGI IMG/M metagenome (GOLD analysis project Ga0070739, IMG submission 66445) | Surface soil microbial communities from Centralia Pennsylvania, which are recovering from an underground coalmine fire - Coalmine... | ecosystem: Environmental > Terrestrial > Soil > Unclassified ...
TTCCTCGCCTTTCTTCCTTCTTCGCCATTCCGATGATGATCCCAGTACTATTGCGAGCTGAATTTTCTAGCTGATTTGATGTATCCACAATGCGGAGGGGATCGGTGATAACTCTTATCCATAGCAGAGCGTCGCTCAAGACGGCGGTAGCTGCGCTGTTGCTCGCTCTTGTACATCGGGCTCATGCACAAACTCCAAATCCAGCATTGCGTCTTGCGGTTGTTGTTGACGGCTCGCAGAATCCGGGCTCAATTCCAGATGATGTTGCCTATCGGCACTTCCTGCTATCGATCGCCGAACGTGCGAATCCCACACCTGCGGAATCGAAGCGGCGCGAGGTTCGCCTGCGACCAATCGGGCTGCAAAAGGCTGATCATGATGCTTTAATCCAGCATCTTAGCGGCTTTCGTGAGAGGCTAAGCAGTGCGGATCCGTCCGAGTACAACGCGCTCCTTGATTCGGCGGCTTCCTCGCTCAATGCAGTGTTGTCGCCGAATGGAAGCTTAATGTTAGCTGCCTACGTTCAAAAGCACATAAAGTCACATACCGTCCTGCTGAGTGCGCCTCATCCAACTGGTCACTCGGAACACGTGCTGCTTAGTTATAGGTTAGTTCCTGCATCTCTCCTGTCTAGCCCACGGGCGCGCCTGAAGCTCGTGCAAAACGGCATGAACTACAACGTGAGCATGTATAACGACGCTTGGTCAGACGCCGGTGTTGTTTATGGGACGTCGACAACCAACGACAATAGCAGCGGGTGTTTTCACGGCAACTACACCACAACCGCAGGGATGACGACCCCAGGAGGCAACGGCACCTCACAAATCAGCAGTGGTATGGTTTCCAACGTCCAACTTCCGCTTGACAGCTACGGGACTTACTGGGTCTATGGCAGCGTCGGCTTTTACTGCTCGTGCGTGAACGGCACGATTGGGGGCGGTGGAGGAAGCTACGGCTACACACCCGATCTTAATGCCATGCTTCAGGCCATCAATGTTTTCGATAGCTGGACGGACAACGGCGACGGAACGGTGAATGTAACCACAAACATTAATTTTCAAATGCTGCAGGACGCATACCAATGCGGATGTACTAATGCGCCGGATTTTAGCGATGATCCCGGGCTGCAGACGGCGATAGTTAGACCGATTTACGATCCCTATGTTCAGCAGGCTTGGCGCAGCATTTATCAGCGGCTAGTCAGCATGGCAGCGTGGGCGATGGCCTTGGCCGGACAATTCCCATCGCCCACCGGTCAATGGCCGGGCTACAATCCTGACAGTCCAGCGGATAGGAAAGGCGGCTGGGAACCGAATCCTTCGAGCCCTGGAGATTTTATCCGCTACGGGGAAGGCGGAAGTTACGAAACGCTACATCCCGACCTAAACGGTGGTGCTCATCCTCCTCACTGGGATTATAAGTCTGTTGATGCAAATGGCAATCTCATTACTTCTGGGCGCATATATGATGCGCCAACTCATAATAGCGGTATCTACATCCCGAATACAAAGTGAACTGCCGCTCAACGCATGTACCAGAAACTTGAATTCGGCTCAGACGCTAAAGCATTTATTCGATTGAGGATGTCTCAGGGGCCCGGACTAGCAAATCTGCTGCTTCGGCTCCCAATAGAGAATGGGAGAGTGGTGGCTTTCCTGCCTCCGATGGTTGACTTCTGGCACCTGAAGCATTTTCTTTGGCCGATTCACTCAGTAGAGGGTGTATCTCAGGACGACATAGATTGGGATTACCGGGAACGGGAATACGATCTGGTACATGATTTCCTAAGCGATCGGGAGGACGCAATTGCCATCTTCTACACCGCTACGTTTCCGCCGGGTAGGGAGCCACTGCGAGTCGTTCATCCACGCGTGGAAAACTGGGTTCACCATGTGGTTCATCGCAAAGCCGACGCCGAGCTGATTGCGAGCTCGGAGGTTTACATCGCCCTCAGATCTCCCGCATCAAGAGATCAAGTGGCTGAATGTATGAAAAACCTGAGGGGCGCGGACAAGCTAATCGGTGTTCTTGCTGATCTGCCTGAACGCGAGCGGTTCACAAAGACAGGGGAACTCACGGTGGGGCAGTTAGAGATAGTTGCTAATCGTACTGAAGTGATTCTGATGTCTGCATATGATCGCGACGCGATCTTAATTTGGGATCGGACCGGATTTGCGGCGGACTATCGAAGCCCCCTACGAAAGCAGCACAGTTGAGGAGGAGCAGCGAGAGACGCGCGTTCCTTTCCTGGCTTTCCGGGTAATTCCGAAATGTAACGAGTCTTCGCACTGACTTTTTCAATAACTCGCTTCTCCGCCGCCGATTCGTGTACGTTCGTCCCTATTGCAAGTGGTGCCGTCGTGGCCAAATGAAAAGAGCGGCGTGTCCGTTTCCCGGAGACCTGGATAACAGGTTTCACGGTGCCGCCGATATGTCTCTTGTCATCCCGGCCATCCAATCCCAAAGTCAACTCATTCCGTGTGCTGCTCGTCTATCAGTGTGTGAAAGAAAGAACGCAAATGCGTCGAACCCGTGTGCTGGGAGCGACATCGTTGGCGGTGTTGTGTCCCCTAGTACTTGCAGTGAATAATGGGCCTAAGAGGCTCAGGCCGGCACAGAATCCCCCGCAGTACGCCGCCTTCAGCAAGCCGCTTTCGCAAACCGAGCAGTATTATCACGCACTAGACCGCCTCACGTTCGGAGCGCGGCCAGGGGATCTCGAAGCGATCCAGCAGATGGGGCTGGACAAATGGATCGAATTGCAGCTACATCCGGAACGCGTGCCGGAGAATCCTGTCCTGGAGCAGCGGCTGGAGCCGCTGGCCTCGCTGCGAATGAGCATCCGGGATGCGTATGTGCACTATCCACCGCCGCAGATGATCGCCGCGGTGGCGCGCGGGCGTGCCCCGCTGCCGGACGATCCTGAGTTGCGCGCGATTGTGGTGCGGCTGGCGGATCGCTATCTGCAAAAAAAGAATCCAAACGCGGACGCGACCGCGGTCAGCATACGGCCAACACAACTTCCTGGCGCTCCAGGCGTGCTGAATCTGAACACGCCTGCTGAGGCGCAGACGGCTATGGAAGCCAAAGCACAGGAAGCACAGAAGCAGAATCCCAATGACGATTCGGATCTCGACCCGAAGATAAAGCTCGCCGAGATTCTCACGCCGGAGCAAATCGATATTTTGCGCAACGGCAAACCGGATGAAAAGCGCGCGCTGCTTGAGAGCTTGCCGGCAGATAAGCGGACGGACTTCGTTTGGGCACTGAGGCCGCAGCAAAGGCAGATGTTGATCGCTGTAGCGCCTGTGGAATTGCGGCGCGAGCTGATGCTGAGCCTGAATCCGGGCAATGTGGTGGCAATCGATTTGACCGAAGGCAAAGTGCTGCGCGCTATTTACAGCACGCACCAGTTGCAGGAACTGCTGGTCGATTTCTGGTTCAACCACTTCAACGTCTTTATCAACAAGGGCGCCGACCGGTTCACGGTTCCTACGTATGAGCGCGAGGCAATCCGGCCGTATGTATTCGGGAAATTCTATGATCTGTTGCTCGCCACCGCGAAGAGCCCGGCGATGCTGTTTTATCTGGACAACTGGGAATCAGTGGGCGCGAATTCGGAAGAGGCTACGCGGCCACGCCCCTTTGCTCCCAAACAGCAGGCCAAGCGCGGGTTGAACGAAAACTATGGCCGCGAGCTGATGGAGTTGCACACGCTGGGCGTGGATGGCGGTTACACGCAGCAGGACGTTATCAACGTGGCGCGCTGCTTTACCGGTTGGACCATAGCGGGGCCGCGCAAAGGCGGGGTTTTTGAATACAACGACAAGATGCATGACAAGGGCGAGAAGATCGTTTTGGGTCACGTGATCCCGGCCGGCGGGGGCATGAATGACGGTCTAAAGGTGCTGGACATTCTGGCGCATCATCCTTCGACTGCGCATTTCATTTCGTTACAGCTTTGCAAACGGTTTGTGGCGGACGATCCACCGCCATCGCTGGTCAACCGGATGGCAGCTACCTTTCTGAAGACGGATGGCGACCTGCGCGAGGTGACGCGCGTCATGATTACGTCGCCGGAATTCTGGTCGCAGGGTGCGTACCGGGCGAAGATGAAGACGCCATTCGAGATGGTAGTGAGCGCGGTTCGCGCAACGAATGCCGACGTGAACTCGGCCTTTTTGCTGGCGCAGGAGTTGAATAAGCTGGGCGAGCCGCTGTACCGGAAAATCGAGCCGACCGGCTATTCAAATCTGAACGCGGAATGGGTGAGTTCCGCCGGTTTACTGGACCGCATGAATTTTGCGTTGGCGCTGGCGCATAACCGGGTGCCCGGCGTCAAAGTAGACATCGCGCAGTGGCAAACGATCGCCGGGCGCGACCCGATGGAATTAGCCCGCCAGATTCTGGAAGAAGATCCGAGCGAGCAAACAAAAATGGCTATTGAAAAGGCGCTGAACGATCCGGACCTGCAGAAACAGCTTGCGCAGAATGCAAAGGCTGGCCCGCCGCAGGTACCCAGTCTTATAGCCGGGCTGGTGATCGGATCGCCAGAGTTCCAGCGCCGGTAGGAGTACAAATGTCCACACGCCGAGTTTTTTTAAAGAGTTCCGCACTGGCCATGTTTGGGGTCGGTTCGGTTCCGACCTGGCTGTCCCGAGCCGTCTACGCCAAGGATGCTCCGGGCGAACGCAAGAAGATCCTAATTGCGATCTTCCAGCGCGGCGCCGTCGATGGCCTGAACGTGGTCGTTCCGCACGGCGAACCGGGGTACTATGCGCTGCGGCCGAGCATTGCAATACCCCGTCCGAGCAGCAGCAACGAGGGAAGCGCTATTGATCTCGACGGGCACTTCGGCCTGCATCCGGCTCTGCGATCTTTGAAGCCGTTATGGGATCAGCGGCAACTGGCGATTGTCGAAGCGGTGGGCTCACCCGATCCGACGCGCTCGCATTTCGATGCGCAAGATTACATGGAATCCGGAACGCCTGGCCTGAAGGCGACCAATGATGGATGGTTGAACCGCGCGCTGCGGCCGGAGCCGCATCCTTGCCCGCTGCGGGCCGTCAGCATGACGCCGGATCTGCCGCGCGCGCTGCGCGGCAGGAACGAAGCGCTCGCGATCAACAACATCAATGATTTTCAGGTCAAAGATGCGCGTGTGGCCGCGACGTTCGAGAGTATGTACGGCACCACGCCGGACCAGGTGCTCAATGGCACCGGCCGCGAGACGTTTGATGCGATCAAGATCATGCAATCGATTCAGAGGATGCCCTATAGCCCGGCGAACGGCGCCCGCTATCCGGGTGGACGTCTGGGTCAGAGCATGCAGCAGATTGCACGAATTATCAAGGCGGATGTCGGACTGGAAGTTGCGTTCACGGATGTGGGCGGTTGGGATACACACGTGAATGAGGTTGGGGCGCAGCCGCACGTGGGTCAACTGGCAAACCTGCTGCGCGATTTCGGCGATGCGCTGGCTGCTTTTTCGCAGGACATGGGCGATCGCATGGCCGATATTACGGTAGTTACGATGTCGGAATTCGGCCGTACCGTGAAAGAAAACGGCGACCGCGGTACCGATCACGGGCATGCGAACGTGATGTTCGTTCTGGGCGGCAATGTGCGCGGCGGAAAGATCTACGGCGACTGGCCGGGGCTCGAACGCGAGCAACTCTATGAAGGGCGCGACCTGAATGTCACGACGGATTTCCGCGCGGTTCTCGGCGAACTGGTGGTGAAGCAGATGGGCAATCGCGAACTCGCCACTGTCTTTCCTGGGTTTAACGCTCGCGGCGCGCAACGCGGGATACTGACCTCGTAGAAGCCCCTAAATTTTCGTTGAACTCTGTCACTTTCCTGGTATATACATATCCCTAGTACACAGCTGGATAGTATGTAAATACTAGCACCCGTGGTACTGGAGGAAAGCAGGGCCGTATGGAGTCATCGTGAGCCAGCGCGCAATTGCTGAATGATGTGTTCTACCTCGGAATCGGGATGCAGCCGTTCCACAATTTCGAAATGCCCAAGCGCCTCGTGCTGCCGCCCCGGGATCTGCGACAGCGCCGCCCCCAGGTTGTACTGGGCGTCGATGTAGTTAGAATTGATTCGCACAGCCGCTTGGAATGCATCGATGGCTTGCGGCAAATGGCCCGGCATGGTTGAGTATGCAACGCCGAGATTATTCCAGGCTTCCGCGTAATCGGGCTTGAGGCGCAGCGCTCGCTCGAAATCACGAATGGCTTTTGCCGCATCTTTTGCCTTCATAGATTCGACGCCCTGTTGGTAGCTATCTTCCGCAGCCGCCTCCAGATTCAGGCGGGGCTGTTCCGCGCGTGGATCAAGGCGAAGAGCGGTTTGGAATTCCTGAATCGCCTCATCTATTTGGCCTGATTTGGCCAGCGCAATACCCAAATCCGAATGAGCCTGAGGAGAGCTGGGATTGATTTCGAGAGCTCTGTGCAGATGCAAAATGGCGGAGGGCAGTTGGCCGGGAACATCGAGCAGATAATTGCCGAGATTGTGTTCGGCGATGTAGTTGTCGTGTGTGACCGCGAGTGCGTGCTCGAACAAAGTGCCGCTGTTCTGCCAGGTTTGCAACTGCGAATTGGCTGCTACTGCACAGGTGGCGCAAGCCGCACCTGTTATTAATAACGCGGGTAATTTCACGCGTGGAAAACGCAGAACGAGATCGAGCGCGCCCCAGGCGAGCATGATCAGCAGGCCGGTCATGGGCAGATACATGTAGCGGTCTGCGTGACTTTGCGCGCCCACCTGGACGACGCCGATTACCGGCAGCAGTGTAATGAGAAACCAGAACCAACCGGTGAGCAGGTAGGGGAGGCTTCTGCGCATTTTCCAAACGCACGCAGAAATCGCGAGAATCAGGAGCGCCGCGAGCGCCGGTTTCCAAACAGGAATGTTTTCGGGGAAAGGATAAAAGACGGCCAGATGCGAGGGCCAGAACGTCTGTGCCAGATACGTTGCGTAAGAATCGAGCGCGTTTTCGATGCGAAGTGGCAGCCGGAAATACTCGAAGCTTTTCACTGCGCCGCTGCGTTGTTGAACCAGGAAAGTAAGGACGGCGGACATTGCGGCAAGCGCAAAGAAAGGCGCCTTCTCACGCCAGACAGACTTCCGCCTCAGCGGCCAATAATCGATGAGCAGCAGCACGAAGGGCAACGTTACCGCCATCGGCTTTGACATCAGGTCCAGGGCAAAAGAGATCAGGGCGAGACTGTAGCGCAACGCGCTCGGGCGCCGGGTGTAACGGACGTAAAGCCAGAGGGTCAGAAACCAAAAAAACGCGCTAAGCGTGTCCTTGCGCTCAGAAATCCAGGCAACCGATTCCACATGCAGCGGATGAAGCGCAAACAGGAACGCGATCGCAGCGCTTGGCCATAAGCAGCAAGTCGCGGTTCTGAGAAAGAGAAACAGCAGCAGTGCGGCGCAGGCGTGAAACACGATATTGACCAGATGTTGCGCGCCGCTGTCTTGCTGGAAAAGCTGGTAATCGAGAAGATGCGAAAGCCGGGTGACCGGAAACCAGTTCGCGGCGTCGCCTGAGGTGAGCGCCCAGACGACGGATTCGCCTGTCAGGCCTTGATGGACGTGCCGGTTATGGGTGACGTAATCGGGATCATCGTAATTGACGAAATCGAAACTACGCACCGGCGCGTATACGGCGAAGGTTGCGATCAGGAGCGCAACGCAGATGCAAATGTCAGGCCAAGAGAGCCGGGCCTTTCGGGCTTCGCGCTTGTTTTCCTCCGGCCTTTGGCTTCTGTGTTTAGAACGTGAACTTCGCACCCAACTGGAGCGCGCGGCCACCGCCTGTCCCATTGACGCCCGTGCCACTGCCCAGTGTACCGGTAACGTACCCGAAGGTAGAGCTCGTGAGCGACGTGTTGGGGTTGGAAAATTGCGGCGTATTGGTGACATTGAACGTTTCGGCGCGCAATTGCAATGCGTAACGCTCCCGGAAACGGAAGTCCTTAAATAGTGAAAGATTGAGAGCGAAGAGGCCGGGCCCACTGAAAATGTTACGTCCCGTGTTGCCGAAAACCGCGGGAGCAGTGGGCTGTTGAAAGCTGGTGGTACTGAACCACGGATTGCCGACATTGATGCCCTTGGGGAACGTGACGGGCGCGACCAGGTTAGCGGTTTGCGTTTCGCCGGGCGTGGTCAGGCTGGAGCCGCTGGCGGTGACGGTCACAGGCGTTCCGCTTAGCAAGCTGAGAATACCCGCAAGTTGCCAGCCGCCCAGCACGTAGCCGAGTGGCCCGTGGAGCTGGGTTCTGCCGGGGCCGTAGGGCAGCGAATACACATAGCTCTGTACGAATGTGAAGGTGCGATCGAAATCCGCACGGGCATAGTTGCGTGTGGCGCCGATTTGCCAATCTAGCCCGCCGTCATCGCCGTTCTGATAATCCATGGCCTTTCCATATGTGAAGGCGGTGGTCAAGTTGAACGTCGCGGAACGCCGGTCGAATTTTACTTGCAGCGCGTTATAGGTAGACGAGAAGCCTTCCCAATAAAGCGTCGCGCCCGCAGTTTTTCCAAAGAGAATGTTGAGCGGCTCGCTGGCTGTGCCACCGCCGATTACGTTTGTCGGCGCGTTCAGGTTCCATGTCGCCGCCGTATCGACACCCTTCACACCCACGTATGCTATATCGAGCGTCAGGTTTTGCCAGAGCGCTCTTTGTATTGCAAAATTCCAGGCAATGACGTAGGGATTTCTGAAATTGAGGTTGATATCGAACATGCTCTGACTGAGCAAGGGACCATTCGCCGGGAGGATTCCGTTGGAAGGAACGGCCACCGGCACGGGCAGCGGGAACCCCTGCTGGAACGTGGCCGGTTGGCCATTCGGCAGGACGGCAACTCCGAAACCGTCGCTCGAATTTCCGTTGTTATAGAAATTGTTGGAGCGCTCCGGGTAGTTGTATGCGTAGGTGTTATCGGGGAAAGGCGTGTAGCTGATACCGAAACCTGAACGAATCACAGTCTTGTCATCCAGGCGATATGCAACGCCCACGCGCGGCGCAAAATACTTATAGCGCGTTTTCATTCCCAAATTGGATGGATTGCCACCGATTCCGGCGATGACCAGATTGTTGGTAGTGGGATCGTAGTTCGAGAATAGGCCGGGGAAGGGCGGTGTCGCGGGTGGGTAGAATTCCCAGCGCAATCCAAGATCCACTGTCAGTTTCGGGGATACCTGCCACCGATCGCCTGCAAATGCAAAAAACTCCCATGCGCGAAGGCCTGGAAAGTAAGTGTTGACATCACGGCCGAGCTGATATGGTACGTCCAGCAGAAAGCTCGCGACATCGTTGGCGACGCCTAATCCGGGCGTATTGCAACTGGTAGCCAGACCGTTGGAACCGACCTTAGTAGGAATGCAAAGCGACGTCTGTTCGTTGCCGAAATAGTAAAGGCCGCGCGGGCTATAAGTCTGATCCTGAAGCAGGTTATCGCGTATGCGCTTCAGATCGATTCCAAACTTGATGGTGTGATTGCTAAGGGTCTTCGTCCAGGTATTCACAAAATCGACATTGGCTTCTGAACGGACCCATGGCAGACTGGCAGAATAGCCGGTCATCGGTTGGGAAATCCCGTCGTTTAGTTGGATGCCGACAAATCCGCTCGTGAAGGGGCTGATGTTGACGCCTGGAATGCCAATGGCTGTCGAGTCGTTCTTGCCGTAATCGGAAGGCTGGGCGATGTTGTTGTAGTAGGAGACACCGAGGCGGGCTTCCATCACCATGGTGGGGCCGAAGATGTGGTCGTAATTCAAGCCGCCGCTATAAGTCCTCTGTATGCCTGTTCCCATGAATGCTCCTCCGGGCCCGTCGCCGCCAATGTAACCGAACAGCGGAGCCTGAAAGATCACGGGCTTCGAGTAGCTGAACCGGCCACTGAGACGATCACTCTCGGTGATGTTGTCATCTATCTTCACGTCGAAGGAGTCAGTGGTCTTGGTGTAAGGCAGTAACTTGAAGTAGTTGTTGGAGGGGCTCGAAACATTCTTGGCGGTTGTGTTGTTCTGGTTGGTTGGCGGGATGAGAGCCAGGATAGCCGCAGAAACCGAGTTAATCCGATTAGCGGGAATGACATTGCCCGGAAATGGCGTGCGGCCGGTACCGTCCAGCGGATTACCGGTGTTCGGGTCGTAAATAGTGGTGCTTGCGGTGCTCAGGTCGCCGCCGCGCCACGGGTCAGGAGGAATTGTCACCGTGTTGGTGTTCGCTTCGTGATCCATGACCTTGAGGTAATCGCCGAAGAAGAAGATTTTGTTTTTCCTGATCGGTCCACCGAAGTTACCGCCGACGTAGTTATACGCGAGGTGCCCGACTGAGGCGCTAAAGAACGAGCGGGCATTGAAAGCACTGTTCTGCAGAAATTCGTAGGCCGCGCCATGAAAGTCGTTGGTACCGGATTTCAGGATGACGTTCACCACCGCGCCTGTTGCGCGGCCCATTTCGGGATCGTGATTAGTTAGGGAGACGTCGACCGTCTCGATGGCCTCCGCGGGAGGGATGTAGATCTGCAACAAGCCGGTGCGCTCGTTGTCGTCCGTGCCCTCGATCA
>Ga0070739_10008413_pt1 | contig 10594 bp, 12 predicted proteins | sample Coa_R1_7_FD_66445 | JGI IMG/M metagenome (GOLD analysis project Ga0070739, IMG submission 66445) | Surface soil microbial communities from Centralia Pennsylvania, which are recovering from an underground coalmine fire - Coalmine... | ecosystem: Environmental > Terrestrial > Soil > Unclassified ...
CATCTCCTCGGGATGGGCGAGGCCGAGATGACTCCGTTCGCAGCCCGCTGAGCTACCTCACGGCGACGCCCGACAGTGTTAGGGCGCTGATTCGCCGGCGACTCGTCAGGCTCACCCGCGGCGGGCACGACTGCGGTCCACCGTGGAACCGCTCGAAACGGTCGCCCGGTGTGGCCGCGTGGGCTGTGCCGGCTACGAGCCGCTCCGCGACTGAAAGGCTACATAGAAAAAGCCCCGTTTCCAGGGCTTTTTCCGTAGCAGGCCTGTAAGCCGGATTCAGTCGAGGGTGACCATCCCTCTCGGCAGCTACCCGGGCCCTCGGCGGGCAGCGTCAACGGGCCCTGTTCGCCTTGCACCGGACGGGGTTTGGCGAGCCGCCGCGTCGCCGCGACGCTGGTGGGCTCTTACCCCACCGTTTCACCCTTACCTCGGACGACTCCGGAGACCCGTCCGAGGCGGTGTGCTTTCTGTTCCACTTTCCGTCGGCTTTCGCCGCCTGGCTCTCGCCAGCGTCCTGCCCTTCGGTGTCCGGACTTTCCTCGACCGCGCGGGTTGCGGACAACCGGAGCGGCCGCGGTCACCCGGCCTGCAGCGTGGATGCTAGCCCCTCGTCGAGGGCGCCTTGGTCCGCGAGCTGCGCTCCGCACTCGGGGCAGAACACGCTGCCGCGCGCGTGCATGACGAACTCGCCGCAGACGAGGCACTCGAGCGACGCTCCGCGCAGGAGCGCGACGAGCTCCTGGTCGAGCGACCGGTGCAGCAGGACGACGCCGCTCATCGGGGTACCTCCGGCTGCTCGAGGACATTCGCTCCGGCGCCGCCGAAGCCGGTGCCTCCGCTATTGGCGAGCTCCGCCCAGGCTACGCTCACGCGCTCACAGCTCCCGGAAGACTCCCACGACGCGGCCGAGGATCTGGACGTGCCGGGCGTAGATAGGCTCCATCGACGCGTTCTCGGGCTGCAGGCGGATCCGGCCGTCCTCCCGGTAGAACGTCTTCACCGTTGCCTCGTCGGCCGTCTCGTCGTCGCCGGCCAGCGCGACCACGATCTCGCCGTTCCGCGCGTCCTGCGCCCGCTGGACGATCACGAGGTCGCCGTCGAGGATGCCCGCCTCGATCATCGACTCCCCCTTGACGCGGAGCACGAAGTCGCCCTTCGTCGACGCCGGCATCGACACGTAGTCCTCGACGTACTCGTCGGCGAGGAGCGGACCGCCGGCGGCGATCTGCCCCAGGATCGGCAGCCGGGTCGCGTCCTGCGGTTCCGCGGAACCGCGCGCCGGCTCCCGCCGCTCGCGTCCGATCAGCTCGAGCGCGCGCGGCTTCGTCGGGTCGCGGCGGAGGAGCCCGGCCCGCTCGAGGTTCGCGAGGTGGGCGTGCACCGTCGAGGGAGACGCGAGGCCGACCTGCTCGCCGATCTCGCGGACGGTGGGCGGATAGCCGTGGCGGTCGACGTACTCGACGAGGTAGTTCCAGATCTCCTGTTGACGGGCGGTGAGCAAGCGCGCCTCCGGGGTGGCGGGACGTGGTCGAACGTGTGTTCGTCATCAGGGTAGAGAGTCCTCCGGACGCCGTCAAGGTGTCCGGAACGGACCGAAGCCGCTCCGAGGAGCGGCTTCGCATGCGCTGGAGAGGACTTGAACCTCCACGACCGCAATGGCCACTAGGCCCTCAACCTAGCGCGTCTACCAATTCCGCCACCAGCGCGTGGAGCGCGCGCCATTGTAGCCGTGGTCGACTCGCACGGGTCGTAGGCAGAATGCCGCCGTGGCAGACGACTGGCGCCTGACGACCACGCTCCCCGGTGAGGACGAGGCGAGGACGATCGTCTCGGCGCTGCACGGCCGCGAGGTCCGGCACGAGCTCCGCGGCGAGCTCGGCGGGCGGATCGCGGTCTCGCGCGACGAGGCGACGGTCTTCCTCTACGCCGACACACGCCGTGCGGCGGACGCCGCGACGCGGGTCCTGCGGAGCGTGCTCGAGGAGCACGACGTCGCCGCGGAGCCGCGCCTCGACCGCTGGCACCCGATCGAGGAGCGATGGGAGGACGCGAGCGTGCCGCTGCCCGAGTCGGAGGAGGAGCGCCGCGCCGAGCGCGAGCGCCTCGACGATGCCGACGAGGCCGCCTCGCTCGCGACCGGCATCGCCCAGTGGGAGGTGCGGGTCGAGCTCACCTCGCCGCCCGACGCGGAGCGCCTCGCCGACGAGCTCGAGCGGGCGGGCCGCTCCGTCGTCCGCCGTGCGCGCTTCCTGCTCGTCGGCGCGAACGACCGCGACGACGCCGCGGAGCTCGCGCGCTCCCTCGACGGCCGCGGCCGCGTGCACGTGGAGCCGAGCACGGGCGTCGCCTGGCAGCTCCTGCCGCGGAACCCCTTCGCCGTCTTCGGCGGCCTCGGCGGCTGAACGAGAACGCCGCTACTCGATCGGCGTCAGCTCGCGCTCCAGCGTGCCGCGCTGCTCCTCGAGCCACGGCGGCAGCGCGAGCCCCTGGCCGAGCGTCTCCTCGGGCTCGTCGACGAGGAAGCCCGGGCCGTCGGTCGCGATCTCGATCAGCACTCCGTCGGGCATGCGGAAGTAGACGGAGCGGAAGTACTTGCGGTCCTGCACGGTCGTCGGGCGCAGGCCGAGCTCGGCCAGGCGCTCCAGCCACGCGTGCTCCTCCTCGTCGGACGAGACGCGCCAGGCGACGTGATGCGTCGTCCCCGCGCCGATCAGCGCCGGCTCCTCCATCGGCTCCGCGAACGTGAGCGGCGCGTCGTCGGCGAACAGGCCCGCGTAGAGGTCCGGGTTGCCGATCACGGCGACGTCGTGCAGCCGCGGCGCGTCGCCGGGCTCGAGCCGCAGCCGCAGGCCGTCGGGGTCCTGCAGCTCGACCGGCTCGCTCACGTGCGGCGTCGCGAGCCCGATCGACTCGAGCGTGCCGCGGCCGAGACGTCCGCGCTCCGAGCGCGGCCACTCGAAGAACGTGATCAGCGTCCCGGGCCGGCCCACGTCGTCGCCGAAGTAGAGGTGGTAGCTGTGCGGGTCGTCGAAGTTGACCGTCTTCTTCACGAGCGCGAAGCCGAGCCCGCGGTAGAAGTCGAGCGTCCGTTGCGCCTCCGAGCACACGCAGGTGACGTGGTGGAGGCCCGTGAGCTGCATGGCCCGGGAGCCTAACCGGAGGGCTACTGGAGCAGGCGGAAGAGCAGGACGGTATTGCCGAAGAAGAGCAGCGCCACGACGATCGTGAGCCGCGTCAGGTTCCGCTCGACGATGTGCGTGCCGCCCTGCGAGGCGGGCGTGAAGCCCATCCCGCCCATGCCGGTGTCGCGGCCGGAGTGCATGAGGATGAGGCCGACGAGGGCTGCCGAGAGCAGGACGTGGATGACCGAGAAGACCGGAAGCACCACCCCGCAGGGTAGCTAACGCCCGGCCGCGTCGAGGATCGCCCGCACGAGGTCGCCGGCGATCTGGTCCTTCGTCACGTACCCGGCCGCGCCGGCCGCCCGCGCGCGGGAGACGTCGGCGGGCGCGTTCGAGCCCGTCAGCACGACCACCCGCGTCCCCGGCACCTGCGTCCGGATCGCTTCGGTCGCAGCGATGCCGTCCAGCACCGGCATCGCGATGTCCATCAGGACGACATCGGGCTGCTCGTCGCGCGCGAGCCCGACGGCCGACTCGCCGTCGCCCGCCCGGCCGACGACGGAGATCCGGCCGTCCGTGGAGAGAATCGCCTCGAGCGCCTCGGCGAAGAGACGCTGGTCGTCGGCGATCACCACGCGAACCCGCTCGGCGGCCACCGGGATAAGGTACTCCGCCATCGACGACGCGACCGCACGGCAGAGGATCCACGACCTGCTCCTGCACGGCGACAACCGCCTGAAGCAGGGAGTGGCGCCCGAGAAGGTGCGGCAGAGCTACGAGCAGGCGCTCGGCGTCGCCCGCGAGGCGGGGCTCGAGGAGTCGGTGCGGCCGCTCGTCGAGATCAGGCTCGCGGACCTCGAGCGGCTCGCAGGAGGATCGCCTCCACCCGCTCCGCCTGCCGCCTGACGTCGTGCGCGGACGCGGCCGCGCGCGCCGCCTCGTTCGGCGACGGGAGCCGCGTGGCCGTCTCGAGCGCGCGGCGGAGCTCGCCCGTGTCGAGCGGGTCGACGAGCAGGCCCGTCTCGGCCCGCACGAACTCGGGCGGGCCGCCGACCCGCGTGGCGACGACCGTCCGGCCGCACGCCATCGCCTCGAGGATCGCCTGCCCGAACGGCTCGAGGAGCGCCGGCGCGCACACGACGTCGGCCGCGGCGAGCCAGCCCGGCACCTCGTCGTGCGGGACGCGGCCGACGACCCTCACGCGCGCGCGGCCTTCGAGGCGCGCGCGCAGCGGCCCCTCGCCCACGAACGTCAACGAGCCGCGCCCGAGCGCGGCGAAGGCGTCGGCGAGACGCAGGACGTTCTTCCGCTCGCTGAGCGAGCCGACGTGGACGAACGCGGGCGACTCCAGGTCGGCTGCGGGCTCGACCTCCGGCGAGAACCGCTCGAGGTCGACGCCCGAGTCGACGACCTCCACCTTGCCGCGCGCCGCCGGCACCTTGTCCTCGAGCTCGCGCCGCAGGTAGTCGGAGACCGCGATCACCGCGGTCGCGCGCCGGACGACCTGCGTCGTCGCGCTGCGGATCCCCGGGACGACGCCGACGTTCCGCACGTCGCGGCCGTGCGCCGTCACGACGAGCGGCCCGTCCGCCCCGAGGGCGAGCGCGCCCGCCGGGACGAGGAAGTGCGCCCACGTGACGTCGTGCGGCCCGGCCTCGTTGATCCGGCGGCGAAGCTCGAGGAAGCGCCGCTTGCCGCCGCCGCGCCGGTCGAGCACCGCGAGCTCGAACGTGTGGCCGCGCTCGCGCAGCGCCCGCTCGAGCTGCGCGACGAACACGCCCAGGTCGGGATCGTCCGGCCCCGGGTACATCTGCGAGACGAGGAGGATCCTCAAGCGCGGAGCGCGTCCTGCTCGCCCCACTCCTCGCGCAGGACGCCGCAGATCTCGCCGACGGTGCAGCGCGCGCGCAGCGCCTCCCGCATCGGGTGGAGCATGTTCTCCGTGCCGCGCGCCGACTCGCGCACGCGCGCGAGCCCCGCCGTTGCGGCGTCCGCGTCCCGCTCGGCGCGCACCCTCGCCGTCCGCTCGAGCTGACGCCGCTCGGCGTCGGGGTCGATCGAGTGCAGCTCGACCTCCTGCTCCGACTCGGCCGCGTAGCGGTTGACGCCGACGATCACGCGCTCGCCGCTCTCGACCTCCTGCTGCCAGCGGAAGGCAGCGCCCTCGATCTCGTCCTGCACCCACCCCCGCTCGATCGCCGCGACCGCGCCCCCGAGCTCCTCCACGCGCTCGAGCAGCTCCCGGGCTCGCGCCTCGAGCTCGTCGGTCAGCGTCTCGATGTAGTAGGAGCCGCCGAGCGGATCCGCGGTCGCCGTCGTCCCTGCCTCCGCCTGGAGGATCTGCTGTGTGCGCAGCGCGATCGTCGCCGCCCGCTCCGTCGGCAGCGCGAGCGCCTCGTCGAACGAGTTCGTGTGCAGGGACTGCGCGCCGCCGCACACGGCGGCGAGCGCCTGGATCGCGACGCGGACGACGTTGTTCTCGGGCTGCTGCGCCGTCAGCGTCGAGCCGGCCGTCTGCGCGTGGAACCGCAGCGCGAGCGCCTTCGGGTTCGTGGCCCCGAACCGCTCCCGCATCACGCGCGCCCACAGCCGCCGCGCCGCCCGGAACTTCGCCACCTCCTGGAAGAAGTCGTTGTGTGCGTTGAAGAAGAACGAGAGCCGCGCGCCGAAGTCGTCGGGCGAGAGGCCGGCGGCGACCGCGGCGTCGCAGTAGGCGATGCCGTTCGCGATCGTGAACGCGAGCTCCTGGACCGCGGTCGAGCCGGCCTCGCGGATGTGGTAGCCGGAGATCGAGATCGTGTTCCACGACGGGATCCGCTCGGCGCAGTACGCGAACAGGTCTGTCGTCAGCCGCATCGACGGGCGCGGCGGGAAGATGTAGTTCCCGCGGGCGACGTACTCCTTGAGGACGTCGTTCTGGACCGTGCCGCGGAGGGCGGTCGACGGCACTCCCTGCTCCTCGGCGACGAGCTCGTACAGCAGGAGCAGGAGCGATGCCGGCGCGTTGATCGTCATCGACGTGGACACCTCGCCGAGCGGAATGCCGGCGAGCAGGATCTCCATGTCGGCGAGCGAGTCGATCGCGACGCCCGTGCGACCGACCTCGCCGGCCGCGCGCGGATCGTCGGAGTCGTAGCCGAGCTGCGTCGGCAGGTCGAAGGCGATCGAGAGCCCGGTCTGCCCGCGCTCGAGCAGGTAGCGGTAGCGCGCGTTCGACTCCTCGGCGGAGGCGAACCCCGCGTACTGGCGGATCGTCCACGGCCGGCCGCGGTACATGTCGGGGTACGGACCACGCGTGTACGGGTACTCGCCGGGGAGCTCGAGCTCGCCCGTCGCGTCGGCGGCGGTGTAGACCGGCTTGACCTCGATCCCGGACTCCGTCTCGCGGCGGTCGGTGGCGGCCACGACGGAAGTATGCTCGCGCCGTGCGCGCCGTCGCCTTCGCGCTCGCCGGAGCCGTGCTGCTCGCCCCGACGGCGGTCGCGTCCGACCACGGACTGACGATCGTCTCGAGAGACGGCGCGAGAATCGCGTTCGTTGCGCACGCTCGCGCGCAGCGCGACCTCGCGTTCAGCGGCGACGGACGCCTCGTCTCGATCGGCGGCGACGTCGTCGGGCACGCGCGACTGCCGACGCGCTCCTTGACGTGGGCGCCGACGGGCGAGCGCGCCGCGTACATCACGACGCAGGGCGGCGTGGTCGAGTGGACGCCGAAGGGGCGGAGGCGACTCGAGCCGAACGGATGGGGAGCGACCTCGTGGGGCGGCCTCGCCTGGTCGAGGACGGGCACGCTTGCCGTTTCCCGCGGCGACGAGCTCTGGGCGATCCGCGATGGATCGGCGAGGCGCATCGTCGGACCGCTCGCGCCGAACGTCGGCACCGGTGGGCCCGACGTCCCGATTCCGTTCGCGTGGGCGGGCAGCCACGTGCTCTGGTGGGACTGGCCCGGCTCCGGCTCGGTGGCTTCCGACGGCGTCACGCTGTGGGCGGACGGCACGCGACTCGGGACGACGCTCATGTACCCCGAGTACACCGCGACCTGCGGTGACCACGTCGCCTTCGCGCAGGGCCACGACCGCTACTCGACCGACGGCAAGTCCCTCCTGTACGACGCGCGTGACGTCTCACGCGACACCCGACACTCGTACGTGGAGCCGGCCTGCAGCGCAACGGGCCGCCTCGTCGCAGCGGTCAGCCGCAACATCGTCCCGCAACGCACGAACGAGACGCATCGCGCGATCTGGCAACTCCTCCCGACGCGACGGCGGCTGACGACACCGCCTTGGGGCTGGTCGGACGAGGATCCTCACCTGCTGCCGAACGGCACCTTGGTCTTCGTCCGCACGCGGTTCGAGTCCACGGGTCGCCCGTACGACTGGACGGATACGCAGACCGGCCGCGTGATGGTGCTCGCACACGGCAAGCTGGTGGAGGTGGCGACGATCGGTTACAGCCTTCCGGACCTCTCGAACAGCTTCGGCGAGTTCTACGGCCGCTACGACTGGGCGCCGTTCCTGGCGATCTGGCCGTGAGCGTTCGCGTCCGCCTCTTCGCCGGCCTGCGCGAGCGCGCGGGCTGGTCGCAGCGCGAGGTCGACGCAGCGACCGTCGCCGACGTGTGGCCCGCGCTCGGCCTCGGCGACGAGCCCGACGGGCTCCTCTACGCCGTCAACAAGGAGTACGCGCCGCGCGACCGCCGCCTCGCCGACGGCGACGAGGTGGCGCTGATCCCACCCGTCTCGGGCGGCGCCTTTCTCCTCTCCGAGGAGCCGCTTTCGCTCGACCGGGTCGTGGACGAGGTGCGCGCCGCCGAGGCCGGCGCGATCGCCACGTTCACCGGGACGACGCGGGTGCGCTCGCGCGGCCGCACGGTGACCCATCTCGACTACGAGGCGTACGAGGGCATGGCCGAGCGCGTGATGGAGGAGATCGCCGCTGCGCTGCGCGAGCGCTACGAGCTCACGGGCATCGCGATCCACCACCGCGTCGGGCGCGTCTCGATCGGCGAGACGTCCGTCGCGATCGCCGTCTCCGCGCCGCACCGCGGGGACGCGCTCGCGGCGTGCAAGGACGCGATCGACGAGTTGAAGGAACGCGTGCCCCTCTGGAAGAAGGAGGTCTACGAGGGCGGCGAGGAATGGATCGGGAGAGGATCGTGAGCGAACCGGGCCGGCACGACTGGGAGCCGGAGGAGCCGCGGCGCGACTACGAGCCGATCCATCCGCGCGGCACCGACTGGCGCGGCCGGCTCTCGAGGCTCGCAGGCCCGCTCGTCGCGGTCGTGGTCGCGCTCGCGAAGTTCTCGTTCATCCTGATCAAGTTCTCGTCGATCTTCATCGCGGTCGCCGCGTACGCACTGATCTGGGGCTGGAAGTTCGCGGTCGGGGTCGTCTTCCTGATCCTGCTCCACGAGACCGGCCACTACGTCGAGGCGAAGCGCGAGGGCCTCAACCCGAGGCTGCCAGTGTTCATCCCCTTCCTCGGCGCGTACGTCGCGTACACGCGCGGCCATCCCTGGCAGACCGTGCGTGTTGCGATCGCGGGCCCGATCCTCGGCGGCGCGGCCGCGTTCGTCCTGTACCTCGTCGCGCAGTCGCAGCACTCGAACCTCCTCTACGCCCTCGCGTACTTCGGGTTCTTCCTCAACCTGTTCAACCTGCTGCCGTTCGGCTTCTTCGACGGCGGCGCCGTCTGGCGGTCGGCGCGGTGGTTGCGGCTCGGCGGCGGCGGGAACCTCGCCCTCGCCTCGTACGCCCTCTACTTCGCGACCGCCGCCATGCTCGTGCTGGGCATGGTCGCGTCGCACGTCCCTCAGCACCGCCTGTGACCGACGACCGCCAGATCCTCGACCACCCGGCCTCGTTCGACATCGACGCCTCCGTCGCGAAGATCGCGGCCGAGTTCAGGGCGGGGTTCGAGAAGGTGGCGCTGATCGACCGCCCCGCCGCCGCGCTCTTCGGGTCGGCGCGCGTCCACGAAGGGAGCGAGCCGTACGAGTCGGCACGCGCGGTCGGCCGTCGCTTCGCCGAGAGCGGCTGGGCCGTCGTCACGGGCGGCGGCGGGGGCGTGATGGAGGGCGCGAACCGCGGCGCGCAGGAGGGGAACGGGCTCTCGGTCGGCTTCAACATCGTGCTGCCGCACGAACAGCGGCCGAACCCGTACCTGGACATCGAGCACACGTTCGACCACTTCTACGCCCGCAAGGTGTGCTTCGTCCGCCCGTCGGAGGGGTTCGTGATCTTCCCCGGCGGCTTCGGCACCCTCGACGAGCTGTACGAGTCGCTGACGCTGATCCAGACGGGGAAGATCAAGCACTTCCCGGTCGTGCTCTTCGGCGTCGACTACTGGACGCCCATGCTCGCGTGGATCCGCGAGCGGCTCCTCGACGACGGGATGATCTCGCCGGACGACCTCGAGCTCCTGCACCTCACCGACGACGTCGGCTCCGCGGTCCGGCACGTGCTCGACTGCTACGACCACCGCTGCGCCGACGATCCCTCCGCGCCGCACAAGGAGGACGCGCAGTGAGCGCTACGTCGTCGTCGGCAGCACGATGTACGGGCCCGGCGGATGGCCGCCGGGGCCGTAGACGGTGGTGGGGCTGTCCGGGATGTAGTGCGACTTGAAGACGTCGCTCCGGAGCAGCTTGCCGTGGCGGTCGTACACCTTCCGCGACACCTGCACGTCGAACCCGAGCTCCCCGGTTCCCTGCACGACCCGCACCGAGCCCGGCGCCGCGTTCGGGTCGATCGCGTAGTTCATCGAGGGCGACGTCCAGTTGGTTTGCAGGCCCGTCTCCGAGACGACGCGCCGGCCCTCGGGCGTCCCGTAGACCGAGAACGTCAGCGTCTGGTCCGTGTACGACGCCTTGATCAGCAACCCGTGCTTCAGGTCGTTCCGGAACTCGAAGTCGGGGCCGCCCCACGAGACGGTCGCGTCGCGCCCGAGCGGGTAGTGCGAGAGGTACAGGTTGTGGTTCGTCCGCGCGAGGATCGGCAGTCCCAGCTCGAACGCGTCGTTGAAGAGCGTCGTCGCGGTCTGGCACACGCCGCCGCCGATCGACGGCAGCACCAGGGAGCCGATGATCATCTGCCCCTCGAGGAAGCCGCGCTCGGAGGTGCGCGGCCCGACCACCTTGTTGAACGAGAAGACCTCCCCGGGCTTCACGATCGTGCCGTCGATGAAGTCCGCCATCAGGTGGACGTTGTGGATGCGGTTCGAGGACGACTCCCCCATCTGCGTCGTGTACGAGACGAGCTTCTTCCTGATCCCGAGTGCACGGGCCTTCGCGGTCGTGAGGTCGGCGTCGCGCGCGCCGAGCTCGACGTGCGCGACCCGACCGGCCTCGGTCGCGGCGGCAACGGCCGCAGCGAGCTGTGCCGGGTCGACGTCGCGTCCCGGGTGCGAGGGCGCGATGCGCACGCGGTCGCCGGCGACGACGAAGCGGGCGTTCCGGGCGCGGACGATCCACTT
>Ga0070739_10008416_pt1 | contig 10593 bp, 8 predicted proteins | sample Coa_R1_7_FD_66445 | JGI IMG/M metagenome (GOLD analysis project Ga0070739, IMG submission 66445) | Surface soil microbial communities from Centralia Pennsylvania, which are recovering from an underground coalmine fire - Coalmine... | ecosystem: Environmental > Terrestrial > Soil > Unclassified ...
GACAACCGGCCGGCCGAGTGCCATCGCCTCCACCGCAAGACCGCCGTACCAGCCGACGAGTAGCTGGTCTACAACGAGGTCGGCGCGGGCGCAGCGCGCTTTCAGCTCGCTCTGCGTCAACCCTTCAACGAGTTCGAAGTCGAACTCGACGCCTTCCGCGTGCAGGCGAGAAACGGCATCGAGGACGAAGCGCGTGCCCTTGATCTCGCGGTTGGTAGGGGCGTGCAGGACGAGTGGCCGGCTGTTCGAGGGCGTCGGCTGCTCCTGCCAGACACGCGGGTCGAGATGTGCGTAGGGAAGGAAGCGGGCTCGGTCGGGAAGCACGCGCAGCAGGTCTGGGTTCAGCGCGTAGATCCCGTCCGCGTAGCGGTCGAAACGCGCGATCCGGCGGCGCTTGTCCACGTCCGAAGCGGGCGTGTAATGACCCGGCGCCGCTTCGCTCGCCCCGTTCACGCGCAGGCGGGCCGAGACGTCGCCCTGGCGCGCGTCGTCTCCCTGGAAGGTGACGAAGACCGCCTTCCTGGCACGCTTGAGCAGCGGGAGATCGCGCTGCTCGAGGAACCGGGAGTACGCCCGATACGCACGGTCGCGTCGCGACGTGGCGATCTCGACGCCTGGGGCGTCGGCTGGAATGCGCTGTGGCGCGATCGTGGAGCCGAAGTTGAAGTGGATGACATCGAAGTCCCGAAGCGCGCGAAGCAGCAGGCGCCAGCGCTTCAGCTCGCAGACGAGCGGCCGGTCGCCGTCGTCCCATACGACGCCGTCGGCGTCGTAGCCGAACGCCGGACGGCTGAACGCGACCGCCGTGCTCTCGAGGCCAAGCTCGCGTTCCGCGGCGGCGAGCCCGGCCGGATGACCGCCCACCATCCAGGGGCAGTGGAGGACGCGAAGCGGCATGTCAGCCCGCGGAGGCGAGACGCGAGCCGACGAATCCGCCGGCGCCCGTCGAGCGACCTTCAGCGGACGACCGCCCGGACGCGCTGCAGGGCATCGACGACCACTTCCTGCTCCTCGTCGGTCATCTGCGGGTACAGCGGCAGTGTGAGCGTGAGACGCTCCGCGATCGCCGCGACCGGAAACTGCTCGGCGACAAGCCCGTACTTCTCTGCGTAGTAGCGGGTGAGCGCGGCCGCATGCGTTCCCTGGCGCGTCGCGATCCCCAGCTCCTCGAGCTCCCGCATGAGCTGGTTGCGGCGGGCATGCAGCTCGCCGACGTTGGCCGGCGTCGGCTCCTCCGGGGCGAAGAGGCAGACGTACGCCTGGTAGCCGTGCACGTCTTCTGACGGTACAACCGGCGTGCGAAGCCACTCGACCGCCGCGAGGAGCGCGTCGTAGCGGGCCGCGAGCTCGCGACGTCGTCCGAGGATCCACTCGGCACGGTCCATCTGCGCGCAGCCGAGCGCGCCCTGGATGTCGGTCAGCCGCACGTTGAAGCCGAGGTAGGGGTACTCAGCTAGCAGGAATGCGCCCTTCCGCTGGTGGCGCTCGTGATCCGAGCGGGACGCGCCGTGGTCCCGGAGCGAGCGAACGAGCTCGTCGAGCTTCGGATCGGCCGTCGTGAGCATGCCGCCCTCGCCGGTCGTGATCGACTTGCGAGGGTGGAAGCTGAAGGCTCCGAAGGAACCGAAGGTGCCGACGTGGCGGCCCTTGTGCAACGCACCGAAGCCACACGCCGCGTCCTCCAGGACCCAGAGTCCGTGGCGGTCCGCGAGGTGGAGCACGCGGTCGATGTCGGCAGCGAGCCCGAACAGGTGGACGGGGACGATGCCCACCGTGCGCTCCGTCACAAGTGCCTCGCACTGGGCGACGTCGATGTTGTACGTCTCCAGTTCGATGTCGCAGAAGACGGGCTTCGCACCGAAGTACTCGACGACGTTGGCCGTGGAGACCCAGGTGAACGCGGGAACGATGACCTCGTCGCCGGGCCGCAGTCCGAGCGCGGCCGCCGCCACCTGCAGTGCAGTCGTACAGGAACTCGTGGCGACCGCATGCGGGCTGCCGGTGAAGGCGGCAAAGCGCTCCTCGAACTCGCGCACGTAGGGTCCCTGGACGACCCACTCGCTCTCGAGGGGCCGCTGGACGGCGCGGAGCTCCTCGGCGCCGAAGAGCGGCTTCGTGATCGGGATCTCCGGCACGAGCTACGGGACCTGCGCGCCGGCGAGCTTGTCCTCGGCGCGCCACTCGATCACCGAGGCGAGCCCCTCGTCGAGCTCGATCCTGGCGCGGAAGCCGATCAGCTCCTCCGCCAGCTCGGTGCTGCCGACACGGTTGGTCACGAACATCTGCTCTTGAGGCAGGTACTCGGGCTTCACGTCGCCGCCCGTCAAGGCGAGCAGTCGCTCGACCAGCTCGTTGATCGTCGTCTGGACGCCCATGCCGACGTTGAGGAAGACGTCCGTGGCATCGGACTTCAGCGAGAGCACGTTCGCGCGGGCGACGTCGTCGACGTGGACGAAGTCGTACGCCTGCGAGCCGTCCCCGAAGATCTGCGGCGGCTCTCCAGCCTCGATCTTGTCCAGCACCTTCATGATCACGCTGACGTAGGTGCCCTTGTAGTCCATCCGCGGGCCGTAGACGTTCATGTAGCGGAGACCGACGTAATCCAGTCCGTGCTGCTCGTTGAAGGCGCGGAAAAACTGCTCGCCCGCGATCTTCGTCGCGCCGTAGAGCGTCCGGTTGTTGAACGGATGCTCCTCCGTCATCGGAATCGTGACCGCGTCGCCGTACACCGAGGCCGAGGACGAGTAGACGACCTTGCCGACGTTCGCACGCTGCGCCGCCTCGACCACGTTGAAGGTGCCGAGGGCGTTGACGTTCACGGCGTCGCGCGGATGGTGGACGCACTCGTGCAGCCAGAGGGCGGCGAGATGGAAAGCGAAATCGCTCTCGTCCATCACCTGCTCGAGGAAGGGCAGGTCGAGGATCGACCCCTCGCGAACCTCGACGCGGGGGTCGCGGACGGCGCGCTCGAGGTTCTTGCGCGTGCCGCGAACGAAGTTGTCGACGACGATCACGCGCTCGACGGGCTCATCGAGGAGCTGGTCGACGATGTGCGAGCCGATGAACCCGGCGCCACCGATGACAGCGATCGTCGAACCTTCGAGTTGAGGCATGCAGCACGTCCTTTCCTGGGCGACCTGGAGCGCAGCCATGCTAGCCCGCCGCGGCCACTCGCTCAGAGGCCGACCAGCCCGGCGGCCCGCTCGGCGACCAGACGGCCGAGGGCGAGCGAGGAGGTGGCCGCCGGCGACGGCGTGTTGACGATGTGCAGCGAGCTCGGCCCTTCGACGACGAGGAAGTCGTCCACGAGGTCGCCGGTGCGGCTCATCACCTGCGCTCGGACGCCGGTCGGCCCACGGACGACGTCCGCATCCGCGAGCTCGGGCAGGTACCGCCGCATCTGCGCCACCGCAGCGGGCTTCCAGAGCTCGCGCCAGACCTCGCCTGCGCCCGTCCGCACGTAGCGACCGGCGAAGCGGAGCAGGCCAGGCCAGGCCAGAACGTCGCCTGCGTCCCGCAGCGACACGCTCAGCCGCTCGTAGCCTTCGCGCGCGAGCGCCGGCGTCGCGTTCGGCCCCGCCCACACCTCGCCGTCGAGGCGACGGGTGAAGTGGACGCCGAGGAAGGGGAAGCGTGGATCGGGCACGGGATAGATCAGCCCGCGCACGAGATCGGCTGCGCGTCCGCGCAGCTTCCAGTAGGCGCCGCGAAAGGGGACGACGCGCACACCCACGTCGACCCCGGCCAGGGCGGCCACGCGGTCGGCCTGCAGGCCGGCGCAGGCGACGAGCCCGCCCGCCGTGATCCGCCCGGCGGTCGTCGTGACCGCGAGCCCCTCGCCGTCGGCCGCGATTCCCGTGACCAGCGTCCCGAGCTCCAGCCGCGCTCCGAGGCTGCGCAGCCGCTCGGCCATCCGCTCGGCGACGAGCCGAAAGTCCACCACCGCGGTCTCGGGCACGTGCAGCGCCCGCACGCCGCGCGCGTGCGGCTCGATCTCGCGCAGCTCCGCCTCGTCGAGCTCGGCCAGTCCCTGGATGCCGTTCTCGGCGCCCCGCCGCTGCAGCTCGGCGAGGCCCGCCAGCTCGGACTCGTCCACGGCGACGACGAGCTTCCCGCAGCGGCGAAACGGGATGTCGTGCTCCTCGCAGAACGTCTCGAGCTCAGCGCGGCCCTGACGGCAGAGCGACGCCTTGAGCGAGCCGGGCGCGTAGTACAGCCCCGAGTGGACGACGCCCGAGTTGTGGCCGGACTGGTGGCTCGCCAGCCGCGGCTCCTTCTCGAACAGCGTCAGCCGCAGGCCCGGCGCGCGCTCGACCAGGGCGAGCGCCGAGGCGAGCCCGACGAGGCCGCCCCCGACGACGACCACGTCCGCAGCCATGCCGCCGGTTTCGCTAATACGCTCCGCGCCGGCCGAAGACGGCCGGGATGGTCATCAGGATGATGCGCAGGTCGCGCCCGAGGGAGAGGTTCTCGACGTACTCCCGCTCGACCGCCAGCACCTCGTCGAAGGTCAGGTCGCTGCGGCCGTAGACCTGCCAGGGACCGGTGATGCCCGGCTTCACCCGCAGTCGCACCTCGTGCTCGGGCTCGTAGCGCTCGACGAGGTCGACCAGCTCGGGGCGGGGCCCCACGACCGACATCTCGCCGCGCAGCACGTTCAGGAGCTGCGGCAGCTCGTCGAGGCTCGTGCGCCGCAGGAAGCGGCCGACCCGGGTCACCCGCGGGTCCGAGCGCAGCTTGAACATCGGGTCGCTCAGCTCGTCGATCGCGACCAGCTCGGGCAGCAGCGCCTCCGCGTCGCGCACCATCGTCCGGAACTTGAAGATCCGGAAGGGCCGGCCGTGCTCGCCGGCCCGAAGCTGGCGGAAGAACACGGGCCAGCCGTCGTCGACGAGGATCGCCAGGGAGATCAGGGCAAGAAGCGGCGCCGTCAGCACGAGCCCAAGCGAGGCGGCGACGACGTCGAAGATCCGCTTCAGCGCGAGCGTCGAGGGCGAGACGTACCACGTGTTGTAGTCGAGCAGCGGCAGGTCGGCGACGTGCGCGAGATGGGTGGCGGTGCCGAAGATGCCCCGAGTTGGCGGCACGACTGTGAGCTTGACGCTGCGCAGCCGGCAGACCGGCAACAGCGCCTCGAGCAGCTCCTCGTTCAGCTCGGCGCAGGCGACCACGACCCGCTCCACCCCTTCCAGCTCGTGCAGCCGCTCGGGCAGCTCCCGACAGCTCGCGACCCGCTCGCAGACGGTGGCGTGGATGTCCGGGAAGAGCTCGAGCTTCCGGATCACCGCGTCGGCCAGCGGCCCCTCGCCGACGATCAGCAGACGCTCGGGCTGCGTCACCCGCCGCCAGAGCGCGCGAGCCGCGCCCCGGAAGGCGAAGCCGAGGACGAGCGCCGAGCTCCAGACGAACAGCCGGTCGTTCGACCCCAGGGCGAGACCGGGAAACGGGGCGAGAAGCAGGGTCAGCACGGCCGTCCCGCCGAGGGCCCAGACGAGGATCCAGGGGAGCTCCTCGACCGTCAGGTGGCGCAGGGTGCGGTGGTCGCGGTCGTAGAGGCCGACGAGCTTCGCGGTCACGATCCAGACCGGGGCCGAGAGGACGAGCAGCAGGGAGCCGGCCGGCCCGCTACCCCACAGGCCGACGACGGCGGCCGCCGCGGCGATCGTCAGGGCGTCGGCCGCGGCGAGCAGACGGTGCAGGAGGGCGTCGTTGCTGTACCGCGGGAAGAGGCGCGGACTCGTCTTGCGGACGCTTCCGGCACGGGCGCCGGTGGCGACGTCGATCTCGCTCATCCCTTCAGCCTCCCTGGTGCGGCGGGGAGCAGGCTCGTGGGTCCCCGTACGCTAGCGGCGGCTGCGAGCGGCTCGCCACTCATGCGCCGCTCTGGAGGATCGCGGCGTGCGGGTTGAGCTCCCGCACCTTGGCGAGGTCGCGACGCACGGCGCCGAGGTCGCCGCGCTCGCCGTCGATCCGGATCGCCGCCAGCCAGAGCCGCCAGTCGCGCGGCGAGCGGCGGATCGCGGCCTCGATCGCCGCCTTGGCGGCGTCGAGCTGGTGCAGGCCCTCGTCGACGAGGGCGAGCTGCAGGTAGGGGGCGGAGTCCCAGGGCTCGACCGCCTTCGCAGCCAGCGCCTCCGACTTGGCTCGCGCGCCGTTGCCGGCGGCCGCGGCCGCCTGGCTGTTGCGGAGGTGGATGCCGGCGGCGAGCACGACCACCTGGGGCACGATCGCCGCCACCGCGACCAGGGCGATGAGCGGCCGCAGCAGCGCGACGCGGCCCCAGACGCCGGCGCGCGCCGACGGCCGGGCGCCGAGCGCCAGCCCCAGAAGTCCGACCCCGACCACCGCGATCCCCGCGAGCTGCCAGACCCAGTCGTAGGCGGCGGCGACGAAGAAGGCGACACCGGCGGCCGCGGCGGCGGCGACCTCGGCGCTACCGAGGGCGAGCGCCGAGCGCACGGCGCCGACAGCGGCCGCGAGAACGGCTCCCGCGAGCAGCAGGAGGCCGACGATTCCGAGCTCCGCCATCGTCTCGAGGTAGAGCGAGTGCGCGTACTGGGTGAAGAACGAGCCCAGCGACCCGTGCTGGAGCCACCACGCTTGCCAGGAGCCGGCGCCGCCGCCGGCGAGCGGGTGGGCCTGGAACTCCGAGCTGGCCGCCGCCCAGAACTGCCAGCGGCCGCTGCCCGTGCTGCTCAGCAAATGCTCGGTGATGTAGCTGGCGTTCGAGCCGCCGGCGGCGAAGCTGTTGCTCCGGAACGCGTCGAACTTCGCGAGCGGGTGCGAGAGGGCGATCGCGACCACGGCGGCCACGGCAAGCAGGCCGGCGACCGCCCAGCCGGCGACCCGCGGCGGCGCCGGCAGGCGGCGGCCGAGCTCGGCCAGCCCGGCCCAGACGAGCGCACTGGCAACGCAGGCGATCCCGATCTCGAGCGCCGCGCGGTGCCCCTGCGAGACCGCAACCGGGTTGGTCATGTCGCCAAGCAGGAGGGCGTTCTTGTGGGAGAGGGCGGCGACCGCAACCACGCCCGTAGCGCCGGCGACCGCGGCGGCGGCGAGCGCCCGCCAGCGGTGCGGCGAGAGCAGCAGGTAGGCGACGACGGCGACCCCTGCCGCGACGAAGGCGCCACGGGAGGAGGTCAGGTACATCACGGCAGCGAGGAGCGGCAAGGGGAAGGCTGCCAGGGCGGCAGCGAGCCGCGACCGCCGCGAGCCCATGCTGGCGAGCAGCAGCGGGTAGGCAAGCCCGACCTCGATCCCGAGCCCGTTCCAGTAGCCGACTGGGAAGCTCAGCCGGTTGTTCAGGGTCGGCAGGATCGTGGACAGGGACACGCCGAAGCTGCTGGGGAAGAAGCGGCTGACGAGGGAGACGGCGGCGACCGCCGAGAGCGCGAGGGCGACGCCGGCGACGAGGACCGAGGCGTCCACTCGCCGGGCCAGCACCAGCGCGAGCGCGAGCGTGGCGACGTAGAGGGAGACCTGGTCGAACTGGGCGAACGCCCGCCCCCCGTCGGAGGCCCAGCTCATCGAGATCAGCGTCCAGAGGGCGAAGGCGGCGAGCAGACCCACCGCGGCGAGCCCCAGCCGGTCGAGACGCGAGCGGGCTCCGGCGACGCCGAGCGCCGCGCCGACGCCGAGCAACCACCAGGCCGCGATGCCGGCGTAGGCTTTCGTCGTGGGGTCGAAACCCCCGTTCGCGTAGGAGAGGGCGAAGACGCCGCCTGCGACTCCGAGTCCGAGGATCGCGGCTCGCGCGAGCTCCACCCAGTCTCGTTCGAGCTTTGTAATCCCGCGCGCGGCCAGCTCCACCGGCCGCTAGAGTAGCGGCATGTCTGCTGGCCTGAGGCACGCCCTCCCAGTAGCGACCGTCGTTCTCTTCTTCGCCATCGCACCAGGCGTGGCGCTCGCCGGAGGTAGATCGACGTGCCACGCCTCGGCGTGCTTGGTCTACAGCGAGCCGAGCGTCCCGACCGCCAGCGGCCAGTCGATGACAGGGGGGACCACGGGCGGCACGACGACACCTGTCGCGCAGCTCCCGTCCACCCTGCGTAGCGTGCTGCAGCGGGTGCCGCCGAAGGATCGCTCCACGCTGGGCACCATCTTCGGCGCAGGGCCCCAGCAGGGGCTGCGCGAGCCGAGCGGCAGCCGTGTTGCCGCTCCCAGCGCGCTGGGGGCCGCCTTCGACCTCGGCTCGGGCCCCACCGCGCTGCTCGGGATCCTCGCCGCCACCGCCGTCGCGCTCGCTCTCCAGGGCGGGTTCCGCGCCTGGCGGCGCCGCCGGCCTAGCGCCTGACGCGGCCAAGTACCTGCTCGAAGCGGGTCGCGACCGCCTCCCGGTCGAACGCCGTCTCGGCGTAGGCGCGGGCGCTCCGGGCCAGCCGCTGCCGCAGGTCCGGGTCGTCGAGCAGGGTCTGGGCGGCAGCGAGGAACGCCGCCGCGTCGCCGGGCGGCACCACCAGCCCGCCGCCGCTTCGCTCGACGATCCGCGCCGCGAGATTCCCGGCCGGCACCGAGACGAGCAGCGGCCGGCCGGCGCACAGGTAGGCGAGCACCTTCGAGGGCACCGAGAACTCGCCGGCCTCGGGCTCGAGCACGGCAACGAGGACATCGCCGGCGGCCAGCACCTCGGGCAGGCGCTCGTAGGGCTGGTAGGGCAGGAGCCGCAGCGCCGGCTCGTCGCGTGCGTGCGCAGCGAGCCAGTCAGCGCCGGGCCCCTCGGAGACGACGACGACCTGCGCGCCGCGGGTGCGCGCCCAGCGGGCGAGGGCGAGCAGCAGGCGCGGATCGTGCTTGAAGCCGAGCGTGCCCGAGTAGAGGAAGACGGGCCCCTGATCGAGCCGCTGCTCGCAGGCCCAGGGGTTCTCGCGCGGCTCGAGGGGGAGCTCGTCGAGCGGCGCCCAGTTCTCGATCACGAGGAGACGCGACCCGTCGAGCCGCCAGCGCCGGAGCGCCGGCAGGAAGTCTTCGCAGATCGCGACGACCGCGTCGCTCGCTCGCAGCAACCGGCGCTCGAGCACGCCGACCGCTCGCTCCGCCGCGACGCCGAGCAGGCGCGAGCGCCGCCCGAGCACCCGGCGGGCTGCGGCGCTCATCACGTCCTGCTGCCAGAAGACGAAGCCGGCCCCGGCTGCGTGCGCCGCTCGCAGCACGGCCGCCTGTACGACCAGCGGCGCGATCGAGAGCACCGCGTCGGGTTCGAAGGCGCGAACCCGCTGCGCGAGGTCCCGGCCGCTTCGCTGCTCGTGCGCCACACGCCGCAGCACGTCGTACTTGGCGAACGGCCGCCCGAGCTCGACGGCGCCGAACTCGAGGCCCGGCGGATCGGCTTCGGAGCGCTCGACCCGCCCCCGCCCCGTGACGAACGAGCGGCAGTGCAGGTGGAGGACCTCGTGGCCGCGTCCGGCGAGCGTGCGCGCGAGCTGCGCCGGAAAGGCATGCCCGAAGTAGTCGTGGACGACGACGCGCACGCCGCGTCGCTCAGAGGTAGTGCTCTTCGGTCTGCCGGCGCTCGCGATCGTGGTCGACCATCATCCGCACCAGCTCGCGGAAGCGGACGGTCGGCTCCCAGCCCAGCTTCGCCCGCGCCTTCGAGGCGTCGCCGAGCAGCACGTCCACCTCCGCAGGACGGAAGTACCGCTCGTCGATCGTCACGTAGTCGTGCCAGTCGAGACCGGCGTAGCCGAAGGCCTCGTCCAGGAACTCCCGCACCGAGTGCGTCTCGCCGGTCGCGAGCACGTAGTCGTCGGGCTCGTCGGCCTGCAGCATCCGCCAGGCGCCCTCCATGTAGTCGCGGGCGTAGCCCCAGTCGCGCTTGGCGTCGAGGTTGCCGAGCCGCAGCTCGTCCTGCTCGCCGCGCAGGATCGCGCCCACCGCCCGCGTGATCTTGCGCGTCACGAAGGTCGGGCCGCGGCGAGGCGACTCGTGGTTGAAGAGGATCCCGTTGACCGCGTACATCCCGTAGGCCTCGCGGTAGTTGCGCGTGATCCAGTAGCCGAAGACCTTGCCCACGGCGTAGGGACTGCGCGGGTGGAAAGGCGTCGTCTCGCGCTGGGGCGTCTCCTCCGCCTGCCCGAACATCTCGCTCGAGCCCGCCTCGTAGAACCGGCAGCGGACGCCCTCCTCGCGGATCGCGTCGAGGAGGCGGAGCGTGCCGAGGGCGGCGATGTCCGCCGTGTACTCGGGGATGTCGAAGCTAACCCGGACGTGGCTCTGGGCGCCGAGGTTGTAGACCTCGTCCGGCCGGATCGTGCGCAGAAGCTGGTTGAGCGAGGAGCCGTCGCCGAGGTCGCCGAAGACGAGCTTCAGCTCGTTGAAGATGTGGTCGATGCGCGCCGTGTTGAAGGAGCTCGAGCGGCGGATCATGCCGTACACCTCATAGCCTTTCTCGAGCAGGATCTCCGCCAGGTATGAGCCGTCTTGGCCGGTGATGCCGGTGATGAACGCCTTCCGCTTCGGCACGGCGCCCTACCGTAGCGGCTAGAGGGTTGATGTGAAACGGCGGGTTCCGGCAGGGACCCGCCGTTTGTTCACGAAGAAGGGCCTCCAGACCATGTGTCCCCTCGAGATAGGAGCTCGAGATGACGGATCTGGAAG
>Ga0070739_10008418_pt1 | contig 10593 bp, 14 predicted proteins | sample Coa_R1_7_FD_66445 | JGI IMG/M metagenome (GOLD analysis project Ga0070739, IMG submission 66445) | Surface soil microbial communities from Centralia Pennsylvania, which are recovering from an underground coalmine fire - Coalmine... | ecosystem: Environmental > Terrestrial > Soil > Unclassified ...
TCGGCCTCGCGCCGACACCGCCACCTTCATCTGCTCTTCGCCGAAGGACCGGGCGATTGCCGCACCCATCCCCTTTGATCCGGCCGTGACCAGCGCCACCTTCCCGGTCAATCCGAGTTTCATGCTCCCCCTCTCTCCAATTACGCAGACGCCAACACGAAGCGTGTCGACAGGTTCTCAGCCCGGCCGGCTGCTACTCTCGGCTGCTGCCTTCTGCCTGCGTAGCGCCTCGTTCAGCTCCTTCTCTATCTGCGGCTTGGCTACGCGACCGGCCAGACCGCCCAGCGTGCCCCCAAAATCGATGGCCATCTCTTGCGTCAACCTCACGCCATCACTCTCCGGCTCCAGCGTGGTCGTGACCCGCGGATTACCGCGACCCTTCATCTGCACGACCCCTCGCATCGGCGCCTCACACTCGACGACCTCGGCCTCGAGAATGGTGTTGGCGCCCAGGACACGCACCACCTGCGTCCACCGCGTTCCCCTGGCCACCGGGAGGCCACGAACATTTCGAACGTCGACCACATTGGGATTCCAGCGCGTGCTGAGCCTGGGATCGGTCGCCACCTCCCAGACATGCTCCAGAGGGGCCTGGACGGTGAGTGAGCCCGAAACCGTCACCATGCTCACGGATGAGCGCACGCGCGGCCAGCGGCAGCCGTCACACAAGACTCTCGCTCTGAGGGAAGACGGGAAACTCCGCCGTTCCTTCGGTTCGCGTTAGAGACGCTCAAATCGCTCCACATTCAGTACGAACACCGTGGCGCCACCCACCTCTACTTCCACCGGATAGGGTAGGAACACTTCTCCGGGCTCAACCAGCGGCGGCACGGGGCTGACCGCCTCCGTACGGACGTGGCAGCGGTCGCGAATGATCTGCAGCACGGTTTCGAGCTGATGATCGGTGACGCCCATCAAGAAGGTGGCGTTATGTTTCTTGAGGAATCCGCCAAGGCTCTTGATCCGGGTGACGCCGAAGCCTGCCTCCGCCAGCTGGGACGACAATTCGGAAGCATCGTCGGCATGGACGATGGTCAGGACGAGCTTCATGACGTCACCGGAGCAGCCTCGGCTTCGTCGATGGCCGCCAGCGTTTGTCGCAGCACCTGGACCGCCAGATCCCCGGGCGGGCGCGTGGCGTCGAGCCGGACCCACTGATCCTCACGGCGAAGCGACAACTCCTCGTAGCTGCGCCTCACTCGTTCATAGAAATCCGGACCTCGGCGGTCCAGAGGATTCTTATCTCGCTCGCGTTTGCGGCTCAGCCCATGACCGGGGGGGACGTCGAGCAGAAATACAATGTCCGGATCGAGGCCTCCCGTGGCGGTCGCCGAGAGCATGGCCACGGCCTCCGGACTCACGCCGTCTCCTGCCGACTGATACGCCAGGGTGGAGTACCAGTAGCGGTCGGAAACCACCACGTAGTCCTGCTCCAGTGCCGGCTGGATAACGCGCTCGACCAGCTCCGCACGGGCCGCGTTCATGAGAAAGGCCTGGGTGATAGGTAGCAGCGGACGGTGGTCGCGACCCAGCATGATGTCGCGGATGGCGTCCCCAATAGCCGTCCCTCCGGGCTCGCGAGTGGCGATGACCGCACGTCCACGCTCCTCCAACGACTGTCGCAGGAGGTCGACCTGAGTCGACTTGCCGGCTCCATCCAGACCCTCAAAGACGACGAAGAGTCCGGCCATCTTCGATCTCAGATGCCGTCGGCCAGCTCGCGCGGGAAGAACAACACGCGGCGGTTTGGCTCCTTGCCGCGACTCCGAGAGCCGACGTTGTGTCGCTCGGCAATGGCATGCTGCTGCCGGCGAACATTAGAGCTCTGCGGAGCCAGCTCGACAGTCCGCGAGTGGTCGAGCACCTGGATGATGGCGTCCTCCGCCTCCTCCATGGCCAGCATTGAGGGATCGCGGTGACCATAGCTCACGTTGGTGACACCCGCCAGAGCGCTCTGCATCTGGGATATGGTGTTGTTCTTGAGGACGTAGATGGGGATGTTTTGGGCCTCGGCATCCCGTACTACCGGCGCTTTCCGACGGTAGTAGTTCTTGAGCGTCATGACCAGGTCCGCATCGTCGACGCGATTCGTGATGCTCACGGTTCCCGCTAGGCGCAGCTCCCGAATCGCCTGCTCAAGACGGCTCCGGCTGATTCCGAAGGGAAAGAGTCGCAGCGAATCCGCGGTGTAGCCGGCGCGCGGACGGGCATACGGTTCTTCCTCAAGCTCCTCCACCTCCTCCTGGTGCTGCTGCTCGGTAATGGAGATCTCTCCCGCTTCGGTTCTGGTGCGAATCTCGTTGCGTACCGGCATTCCTCGAAGGAGAGCGTCGACGGTCTCGGCCACGTTTCGATGGACGGTGACGTGAGACCAGTCCGAGATTTCCACCACAACATTGAACGTCGGTGGGGCCTTCCGCTCCAATACCGTCTTCTGCGTCCCTCGCCGTCGCGCTTCCTCATCGCCCAGTGTCACCGCCTGGATGCCTCCGATGAGATCCGAGAGTGTGGGGTTCTGCATCAGATTGTCCAGGGAGTTGCCGTGTGCCGTGCCCACCAGCTGAACTCCCCGCTCGGCGATGGTCCGCGCGGCGGCCGCCTCCAGCTCGGTGCCGATCTCGTCGATGACGATGACCTCGGGCATGTGGTTCTCGACCGCCTCGATCATCACCGCGTGCTGACGGCTGGGGCTCTGCACCTGCATCCGTCGAGACCTGCCGATAGCGGGATGAGGGATGTCGCCGTCTCCTCCGATCTCGTTTGAGGTGTCGACGATGACGACACGCTTGCGGAAATCATCTGCCAGTACCCGCGCCACCTCGCGGAGCATGGTGGTCTTCCCGACGCCCGGGCGGCCCAGAAAGAGGATGCTCTGCCCGGATTCGACAATGTCCTGAATGATACGGATGGTCCCGTAGACGGCGCGACCGACCCGAAGGGTCAGACCGACGTTGATCCCGGCCCGATTGCGGATGGCGGATATCCGGTGCAACGTTCGCTCGATGCCCGCCCGATTGTCCTCGCCAAAGGCGCCGATCCGAGAGACGACGTATTCAATGTCGTCAAAGGTGACCGGATTGCTGCTCAGTAGGTACTCTTCGTCGGGAAACCTGGCTTCCGGCTCACGACCGAGATCCATGACGATCTCGAGCAGCTCGTTGACCCGGTCGGCTCGACGAACGGCCTGCAAGATGTGAGGCGGCAACACCGACAGCAACACCGAGATGTCGCCATCCGGGTGTGCGGCCCCGGTCATATGGCTATGTGCTTCCTGCACGACTACTCCGCTTGATGTGTTCGGAACTCTCTTGGCTATGGCTCGAAGGAGAAGGCACGCACGGTCGGCGCGAACTCCAGCAGACGCGACGCCTTCTTCGGCAGCAGCTGCAGCCTTCCATGCTTGATGTGCAGCGAGACGCGCGCCGCTTCCACGAAGCCCAGATCCAGCAGCGACAGGTGGAGCGGCATCTGGTAATCACGAAGCCTCACGGCGACCCGGGCGTGAGGATGACGGCTACCGATGAGGTGGAGGGCGTACTGGATCAGAGACGTCGCCATGTCGGCGTCATCGGTTCCTGTCAACAGCCCCAGCCTAACAACTTCGTGGTCCCCCATGGGTAGGCCGCGAAAGACCCAGCCGACCCAGCCCACAATCTGACCCTCGCGCTCCACCACCAGCTCGCTTGGCTCCGCCCGATGCCAACGGCGTTGCGGCGGCATGCTCCAGTTGAGGCTCGTCAGTCCCTCCAGCTGGCTGACCAGAGGCGGAGTCTGGCTGTTCTCCAGCTGTCGCAGCGGCCAGGCGTCCTGAGGCATGCGATAGCGCATGCCGGTCGGCATCTCCTCCGGCGGAAGCACCTTGCTCGGCTCCCGGACGAAGAAGCATTCCGATGTCAAGAGCGAGAAGCCACAGGATGCCACGGCGGCCGCCCCCCGAGACTCGGGTATGGTCCGGGCGAATAGGCGCGGGATTCCGCGCTCTTGGAGGTGCGCCAGCACCTGCTGGACCAGGGCCGCCAGCACTCGCTGGGCATCGGCGTCCGGCCTGGCATGCACTCGTACCAGCTCCCATCCCAAGACGTAGCCGCGGGGTCGCGCCTGCGCAAAGCCCAGAAGCCCGCTGCCGTCCTCGGCGATCCAGGATCTCTGCCGGCCGGGAACCACGGTCGACCACACCAGTCCCGGCGCCTCGTCGAGAGGCGACGGAGCCAGGATCAGCGACTCCTCATCTGTCGAAAGGCGCTGCATCGACACCACGTCCAGCTGCGTCGCCGGACGCACATGCTCCGACCCCTGGCGCAACCTCAGCCTCACGCGGCCGCGCCCTCCTGCGCTGAGCCATCGCAAGCCGTCGAGACTTCCACCTCGCTGCCCTCGATCAGCTCCAGGAAATATCGGTGCATTCTCGAATCCGCCGTCAGCTCCGGATGAAAGGCGGTGACGAGTCTGCGTCCCTGGCGTGCTGCCACTGGCGCATTATCGTCCAACCGGGCGAGGACCGTCACTCCACCCGCGGTCTCCTCGATCATTGGAGCACGAATGAATACCCCATGGAAAGGCCCACCCGTCATTCCCGAGATGGCGAGATCGGCTTCGAAGCTCTCGCGTTGACGGCCGAAGGCGTTGCGCTGAACGCGGATGTCCATGCCTCCAATCAGGGGTTGGTCCACGCCGCCGTCGCTGACTTGGTTGGCCAGGAGGATCATGCCGGCGCAGGTTCCATATATCGGGAAGTCACGACGGCTGGCTTCACGAAGCGGCTCGAGAAGCTCAAATCGACGCAGCAGCTTCCCGATGGCGGTGCTCTCTCCACCCGGGATGATGAGCCCATCGAGGCCCGCCAGATCCTGGGGAAGCTTGACCAGGCGCGTGCCCGAGCCCAACTGGGACAGAGCGGTGACGTGTTCCGCCACGTCGCCCTGGATCGCTAGCACTCCCACCAACGGGCGCCGCTGCGCGGCCATGGCTACCAACCTCGAGAGGCCAGAAGCTCCGCCTCGGGTATTGCCGACAGCTCGAGGCCCCGCATAGCCTCGCCGAGCCCCTTCGAGGCCTCTGCGATGATGGCTGGATTGTCGAAGTGGGTCGTCGCCTCGACGATAGCCTTGGCTCGAGTTGCCGGGTCACTCGACTTGAAGATCCCCGACCCCACGAAGACGCCATCCGCGCCAAGCTGCATCATCAGTGCGGCGTCGGCAGGCGTAGCCACGCCGCCGGCTGCGAAGTTGACAACTGGAAGTCGGCCCGTGCGACGCACCTCATCCACCAGCTCGATGGGCGCTCCGAGGCGCTTCGATTCACCCATCAGCTGCTCGGGCAGGATGGTGTGCAATCTTCGGATCTCATCCGTGACCGCGCGCATATGGCGCACCGCCTCGACGATATTCCCCGAGCCTGCCTCACCCTTGGTCCGAATCATGGCCGCGCCTTCTCCGATCCGTCGGAGAGCCTCCCCCAGATCTCTCGCCCCACAGACGAACGGCACCTTGAAGCCATGCTTGTCGACGTGATACGACTCGTCCGCCGGCGTGAGAACCTCGCTCTCGTCGATGTAGTCGATGCCGATGGCCTCCAGCACCTGTGCCTCGACAAAATGACCGATCCGAGCCTTGGCCATGACCGGAATCGTCACCGCTCGCTGGATGCTTTCGATCAGCCCCGGATCGCTCATTCGCGCCACGCCCCCGGTGGCACGAATGTCGGCCGGTACCCGCTCCAGGGCCATGACGGCCACCGCTCCGGCCTCTTCGGCGATGCGGGCGTGGTCGGCGGTGACGACATCCATGATGACGCCGCCCTTGAGCATTTGAGCCAGCCCCCGTTTCGCTGTCCAGGTACCTGTTTCAGCCATGCTTTCCCCTTCAAATCTCTTGACAATAAGTTCAACTGATTCTACGGTTTGTCTCATTGGGGACACAAGATGGGCTCTCAATCCACAGACTTTACACAAGATTTGACTTTTTGTGCCCCTGGCAGGTAAAGTCAACCTGGTGACCGGTTATTTCTGCCGAAAGGTGAGTGCAAGAGCGAAGGACTGAGATTCGCTGCTTCTGCCCTGGCCGGTCCGGGACACCAGGCGGGGGGATGGAAAGATGAAGGAGCTTGGGGAGCTCATACGGGGGGCGCGCGAACAAAAGGGCGTCAGCCTCGACGAGGCATGCGCCGCGACGCGGATCCGTCGCAGGTACCTTGGTGCTATCGAAGATGGTGAGTTCAGGGGGTTTCCGGGGCCGGCCTACGTCACCGGCTTTCTTCGCAATTACGCGGTCTACCTGGGTCTGAATCCCGAAGAGATTCTTCAGACGTACCACACCATGGCGCCGGTGGCCACGACGACCATCAACCTCGGGCCTGCTACGACAGTCGGTGTGGAACGCCTTCGACGCCGCTCCCGCAAGCGACTGACCTGGTCGTGCGCCGGCATTTTGATGTTTCTCATCGTCGGGCTCGGAATCGAGCAGTATGCCGCTCGGCATCCTGCCGGCGGCGCTCAGCCTCCCATCTCCTCCGTCGGCCTGCTGCCCTCGCACCCACCGTCAAAGGCACGGATCCAGTCCACGAGCGGATTTCCACCGGTGGGTGTTCATCTTCCGCCTCGGTCCGCACGTAAGCACCGTAACCGCAAGCAGGCACGTATCGGAATCCTGGCGCTCCGAACCGCCTGGATTCGAGTGGCCATTGATGGGAAGCAGGTCTATTGGGGGCCGCTTTATGCCGGTTCGTACCATCACTGGTCGGGGAAGCGGATCGAGCTGGCAACACATCGCGGAACGGCGTTTCGACTCCACGTGGACGGAGAGTTGATCGGCCGGATAAGCCCTCACCCGGGTCGCGTGCGCGGCGTCGCCACACCTTCCGGCTGGCAGCGCACGAGATAAGTGGCCGACAACTCCTTCGACGTCGTCTCCGACTACGATCGCCAAGAGATGGTCAACGCGGTCGACCAGACTCACCGCGAGATGACGACGCGGTACGACTTGAAGCAGAGCACGAGCTCGCTCGAGCTGGGCTCCGACACCATCACCATTCAAGCTGAGAGCGAGCACATCATCCAAAGCATCGTCGACGTGCTCGAAACCAAGATGGTCCGTCGCAACCTATCGCTCAAGATTCTCAAGCTTGGTACGCCTGAGCCGGCAGCAGGCAGCACCTACAGACTTACCATCAGCCTTCAGAAGGGCATCAACCAGGACCTCGCCCGAGAGATCAGCAAGACAATTCGCTCGGACCTACCCAAACTGAAGGTTGCCATTCAGGGCGATTCACTCCGGGTGACCGGGAAGAGCAAGGACGAGCTGCAACAGGCGATGGCCCTCCTCAGGACCAAGGACTACCCGGTTCCACTCCAGTTCGTAAACTACCGGTAACATCGAGCCATCTGCGGTACGGTTGACCCGTTTCTCAAGGCGCGACCAAAGCTCACTCGAAAACCCGAAACTCGAGACGCGAAACTCGTCGTTAACGCTTTCCATGCGGGCCAGGAACCGTCCAGCGGGCCGGAGCTCCAGTCGGCTCCGGCCCTTCCTGCAACGCTCTAGGTGAGCGGCCCGCCGGTCGCGCCGGCGCTTGCGCTGCTCGACGAGGTCGAGGATCTGGTGTGATGACACGGATCGGTGCTCGGAGCCCGCTTCGCGGGCGCGAGCGGCTTCACCACGACGGCCTTCACCGAGTGTGAAGCCCTAGCCGTATTCGCGCCATGGGCGGAAGCGGCGTAGGAAACGCCGCCGATGACGCCGCCGACGGCCAGACTCAGTAATAGAGCGGCGCCCAACTTCTTCAGCATGTCTTCCACCTCCTTTCTCTTTGGTTTCCTATCTTCACCGTACGCGGGCAGCTTGGTGAACCGGTGAGAAATAGATGACGGCTCGATGACCATCTTCGTACCGGGCTGCCATCTCGCTGCGCCCGCACATGCAACACTCTGAGGAAAGTGCGAGTCAGGCAGCGGCTGCTCCGAGAACAAACAACCATGAAATCGTCAGGACAGCGAACATGGAGGTCTGAGCTTGACGCCCAAATTGGTCGCCATCTTCGCCCATCCCGATGACGAGTCCTTCTCGGCCGGCGGGACACTTGCCCGTTATGTCGACTACGGTGTCGACGTCACCTTGGTCACAGCCACACGAGGCGAGGCGGGCGAGATCCGTCAAGGAATCCCTCCGCCTGAGGATGTGGGGCAGCTTCGCGAGGCCGAGCTGCGCACCGCGCTGAGCCTGCTCGGCGTCGAGCATCTTCGATTGCTGGGACTGCCCGACGGCAAACTGGACACCTGCGAGCATCAGCTCCAATCCGAGCTGTATGAGCTGCTCGGAGAGTTGAAGCCGCAGGTGGTCATTACGGAAGATGTGCGTGGGATCACCGGCCACCCCGATCACATTGAGGTGACTAAGGCCGTCGTCAAGACCTTCGACAGAGTCGCAGAGGTGATGAAGCTCTACGAGCACGTCGTCCCGGGAGGCGGACCGACGGGACACCTGTTAGGGACGCCGGAGGACCACATCACCACCTGGATCGACGTCGAACCATGGCGTGAGCGAATGCTTGAGGGACTCCAAGCCCATCGCAGCCAGGTGCCGCCCGACACTGTGCGGCGATTCCACGATCTGCCGAAGCCACTGACCGACCACTATGTCTGTGTCCGCACTCGAGTCCCGATCCTTATTCCTGAAAGGGACCTGTTCGCCGGGATCGATTGAGTATTTTTCCCGGCAGGGAGGTGTCAAGCCGCCTGCGGGAGCGGGCGAAACCGATCAGGCGAGGGGACGGCCGCTTATGTGGTCAGCCCCTCCAGCTGCCTCCGAAGGCGCGGGGTCAGCGCTTTCAGGCCGTCTGCTTCCTCCAAGAGGAGCCGGGTGGTCTTGGCCAGCGCGCGCCGTAGCTCCGACGCATTCGGATGAGAGCAGAGTGTTTGCTCGAACGCGCTCAAGAGGTCTGTCGGGAGGGCATCGTATCCTCGACCGTGCACGCTCGGGATGCCCCGACGGCGACAGGAGAGTGAGAGAGTCTCGTCGCGCAGGCTGTGGAGCCAGTATTCGGACTGCCAGAGCCGTCCTCGCTCGACGCAAAGCAGGGCGCGGACGGCATGATGGACGGCGAGACCGAAACCCTCCTCCAGGGGAGCAGGCCCAACCTCTGCCCCTTCCCTCGCCATGCCGAACAAGAGCCGGAACCTGGGACCTCGGGGCCCGAAATCGGGGGCCGGGGTAAACGACAGGTCCACTTGCAACAGGCCCGGCAGGAGGAAAACACGGTAGATGGTGGAGCGGTAGGGCAGGTCGAAGAGGACGTCACCGTCCAGGTCGGCGATCACCATCTGAGTCCAGTCGCCCAGAACCGCATCGACGGCGGCGTCCTCCGCTACGCTCAGCGTGAGATCGAGATCAGACCAGCGGTCCCCGCCCTCGGCACTCGATCCCACGAGTGCCGCCGCCGTTACCCGGGCATCATTCCGGGCATGACGAACCAGCTGAGCCTGCACGGACGCTCGATACTTCTCGGTGAACATTAGACCTGAAACAGCGTAGCCGGTGCACCCGGGAACCAAGGAGTGTTACCCACTCACACAGGGCGCCGCACCACAAATGGTCATTTGTTGCCTCATGCCGCCGGAATCGGCATGGGAGACTGTACCAGGCGGAAATTGCGGCGGCACCGTGATCAGTAACAAGGAGGCAGACACCGGAAGCCTGGAAACCTCCACTTGCCTGCCGCCTGGAAGGAATCTTGCCCACCAAGCCACGTCAGACGATCATCCGAGAGGTAGACGATGGACCAGAATCAGCTCGACCGCATAGCCCGACTCCTCGACCGCATCAGCGATCGTTCCGAGCGCGCCGAGATCACCCGTGAGATCGCCAAGGTGTTCGAGGACGCCGACTCCAGCTTCGATGCCGCCCGGTTCTACGACCTCGCAAATGTCGATCGAAGCGAGGCGCAATGACGCTATCGGTTGCCGTAGACGCGCTCAATACTGAGTATCACGGCCGTCCGCCGCTCGGCGGCCATGACCCGGTCGTACTCGTCCCAGTTGTCGTGACTTCCGCCGGCCGCCAGGAAGATTTCCCGTAGGAGACGCGGAAGCGATATCGGCAGCCCGGACATCGGATCGTCGGGACCGGCCAGCTGCACGTCGCCTTCAACGGCGATCCACTGCCAGCCCGCCCGGAACACGAGTGTCATTCGGGGCCGCTGTCTCAGATGCTCGAGACGCCGAGCATCGCCTCTCGACACGAATGCCACCGCGGGCTGATGGGTCAGCGGATGGTCGTACACGCCCGCGTTGACGATTGAGCAGGCGGGAGACCCGTCCGCTCGCTGCGTAACGACAACTGCCAGACCGTGGTCCGCGGCTGCCAAACGCCGCACCAGTTCGACCTGTTCTTCTGCGACGCTCTTTCGGTTCAGCCGGCCACCTCGACGCGACGCTGAGCGATCGATTCCGTCACCTGTGCTTCAGTATCAAGCCGGCTGGGAACTGGGTTCGTTCCCTTCCTTCAGAGGGAGGCGAACCGTAAACGTGGCGCCGTGGCCGACCTCGGACTCGACGTCGACGGTGCCACCGTGCTGGTTGACCAGCTCTTTGGTGATGTAGAG
>Ga0070739_10008424_pt1 | contig 10583 bp, 6 predicted proteins | sample Coa_R1_7_FD_66445 | JGI IMG/M metagenome (GOLD analysis project Ga0070739, IMG submission 66445) | Surface soil microbial communities from Centralia Pennsylvania, which are recovering from an underground coalmine fire - Coalmine... | ecosystem: Environmental > Terrestrial > Soil > Unclassified ...
GAGGCACGCCGCGGCGACACCGTCATCGATCTCACCGCCAAAGAGTTTTCGCTGCTCGAGTACCTGATGCGCAACCCCGGCCAGATCCTCACACGATCTCAGATCCTCGACCACGTGTGGGGCTACGACTTCGAGTCCATGACCAACGTCGTGGACATCTACGTCCACTACCTCCGCAACAAGGTCGACAAGGGGTTCCCGACGGCGCTGATCAAGACCGTGCGCGGCGTCGGCTACGGGCTCCGCGAAAGCTAGGTGTTCAATCGCGCGCGCTGGCGCCTGGTCGCGTTTTACTGTGCCATCCTGGCCATCATCTTCGTAGGCTTCGGCATCACCGTCTTCACGCTATTCCAACAGAACATGTACGTGGACGTGGATCGCTCGCTCGGGAATGAGACCTCGCTCTTTCAGGCCTACTTCGGCAACAACGCCACCAGCGCCGGCAATCCCTGCCTCATCAGACGCCTGAGCAATCTCCCCACCGTCGACCAGTCGGGTCCGGCCCCCGATTGGACTGTCGTCAACTGCCGGGGCCGCGCGGTGCAGTCCAACGCCTTCTATCGCAACGGCATCTACGCCCACGGCATCGCCGAGGCCTTGCGGAACAGGGCCTCGATCGCCACCGTGACTCACGACGACCATTACTGGCGCGTCGCTACGCTCCCGATCTATCAGCGGGCGATTCCGACCCTCCCTGTCGCCGGCGCCATCCAGTTCTACGGCCCCGTCGACGGGCAGATCGATCAGCTCCACCGGCTCGAGTCGGTGCTGGTCGGCGGCGCTGTCGTGGGCCTCATCCTGGCCGGCTCGGCCGGGTTCTTCCTGGCCGAGCGCACGCTGAGCCCGATCCGGGTGGCGTTCGACCGCCAGCGCCAGTTCATTGCCGACGCTTCCCACGAGCTGCGCACCCCTCTGACACTGATCCGTAGCAGCGCCGAGATGGTCACCCAGACCGCCGCCAACCTGGAGGCCGAGGACGCCGAGCTGTTGGAAGACGTCATTTCGGAGGTGGACCGCATGAGCAGGCTGGTGAGCGATCTGCTGACGCTGGCGCGCGTCGACAACTCGCAGATCGACCTGAAGGAGGCGCCGGTCGACATTTCCCAAGTCGCGAGGGACGCTCACGCCGACGTCCAGCCGCTGGCGAGCAAGAAAGACTTGTCGAGCAATCTGTCCGCCGGGGAGCCGGAAATCGTAGCCGGCGATGATCTCAGACTGCGGCAGCTCCTGCTGATCCTGCTCGACAACGCCATCAAGTACACGCCGGCCGGCGGTGAGGTGCGAACGGAGGTGGTCCGCCAAAACGGACACGTCGCCGTGACCGTGAGCGACTCGGGACCCGGCATCCCTGAGAGCGCGATACCGCACGTGTTCGAGCGGTTCTACCGCGCGGACGGAGCCCGGACGCACGAGGGAGGCGGCGCCGGGCTGGGTCTGTCCATAGCCGACTGGATCGTGCGCGCCCACGGAGGCAAGATCCAGATCAAGAACCGGCCCCAGGGAGGCACCTGCGTTACCGTCGTCCTGCCGCTTGCGACAATGGAGAAGCCGGGGCCGAGAGCGACCAGCCCGCCCAAGCCCCGGGTGCACGCGTGAACGTCGACGGGAGCGGGAGGGAGAGGATGTGGATCGCCCTGACGCAGACTGTTGCGCCCGGCTTGGAAGAGGCCTTTCGGCAGCTGATTCGAAGCCGGGGCGGAGAGCTGGGGGAGATTGGCCGGCGCTATGGTCTGCAGCAGATGCGGGTTTTCCAGCAGGGCAACCAGGGGCTGATGGTCCTGGAGGTCGAGGATGCCGAACGCTTCGGCGAGATGACCCACGACCCCGACTTCCAGATGCTGGGCCAGGAGATGGCCAGCCTCATGAACTTCCAGCCCTTTCGCGAGCACCAGTTCTGGCCCGAAGTCTACTGCTGGAATGACCACGAATCGCGTCCGTGATCTCGATCTTCGATTTGAACTTTGAACTCTAGGAGCCCCTCATGACCCAGACCATCGAGCAGCGACAGCGCCAATCCGATCAGAGCGCGACAACCAAGTGGGTGTATCTCTTCACCGAAGGCAACGCCGGCATGCGCGAGCTTCTCGGAGGCAAGGGAGCCGGCGTCGCCGAGATGACACGAGCCGGCCTTCCGGTACCGCCTGGGTTCACCATCACCACCGAGGCCTGTAACGAGTACTACCGTCAGGGTGGCGAGTTCCCCAATGGCTTGTGGGACCAGGTGCTGAGGGGTCTGCGGGCAGTGGAGGAAGCCACCGGGAAGGGCTTCGGCAGCCAATCCAATCCCCTCCTGGTCTCAGTCCGCTCGGGTGCGAAGTTCTCCATGCCCGGGATGATGGACACGGTGCTCAACCTGGGGCTCAACGACGAGACCGTCGCCGGCCTGGCCGACCTCACCTCGAATCCGAGGTTCGCCTTCGACGCCTACCGTCGCTTCATCCAGATGTACGGCAAGATCGTGCTCGACATCGATCCGCGACTCTTCGAGGAGAAGCTGGAGGAGCACAAGCAGCGGACGGGCGCCGGCACGGACGCCGATCTCTCGACCGAGGCGCTGGGCGAGGTCGTGGCCGACTTCAAGCGTATCGTCGAGACCGAGACGGGATCACCATTCCCGACCACGCCTCTGGATCAGCTCGGCGGCGCCATATCGGCCGTCTTCCGGTCATGGAACAGCGACCGCGCCCAGGCCTACCGCGCGTACAACAAGATCCCGGACGATCTCGGCACCGCGGTGAATGTCCAGTCGATGGTGTTCGGCAACATGGGCAGCGACTCGGGCACCGGCGTCGCCTTTACCCGCAACCCGTCGACGGGCGAGGACGTCCTCTACGGCGAGTACCTGCTCAATGCCCAGGGCGAGGATGTGGTGGCCGGCATCCGCACGCCTCAGCCCATCAGCACCCTGCAGGACGATATGCCTGAGGTCTACGACCAGTTCCGGGAGATCGCCCGCCGGCTCGAAAAGCATTACCACGACATGCAGGACCTCGAGTTCACCATCGAGCGCGGCAAGCTCTACATGCTACAGACGCGCTCGGGCAAGCGCACGGCAGCGGCGGCAGTGAAGATCGCCTGCGACATGGTCCGGGAGGGGCTGATCGACTCCTCCACCGCGGTACTGCGAGTCGAGCCGAATCACGTCGTCCAGCTCCTATTGCCGCGCTTCGACTCCAGGGCCAAGGATGAGGCCATTCGGACGGGGCGGCTGCTGGCCAAGGGCCTCAACGCCTCACCCGGGGCCGCTACCGGCAAGGCAGTGTTCGACGCCGACCGCGCGGCCGAGCTGGGAAAGAGTGAGCCCGTCGTGCTCGTGCGGCCGGAGACGTCGCCGGACGACGTCCATGGAATGATCGAGTCCCGGGGCATACTGACTGCTCGGGGCGGAGCGACCAGCCACGCGGCCGTCGTCGCCCGGGGCATGGGCAAGCCCTGCGTGGCTGGGACTGAGAGCCTGCGGATCGACCTAGACAGGCGGAGCATGACTTCCGAGGGATCCGATGAGGTCATCAGGGAGGGCGACTTCATCTCACTGGACGGATCGACCGGGGAGGTTTTCGTCGGCAAGATCGCCACCGTCGAGCCTAATTTCGGTCACGAGACCGACCTGCGGCAGGTGCTGGAGTGGGCGGACGGAGTGCGACGGCTCCAGGTATGGGCCAACGCCGACTATCCGCACGACGCCACTCGCTCGCGGGAGTACGGTGCTCAGGGCATCGGCCTCTGCCGTACCGAGCACATGTTCTTCGAGACCGAGCGCCTGCCGGTGGTGCAGCGCATGATCCTGTCGGCCGATGAGGCCACCAGATTCCTTGACCGCGTCTCGGCGCTGGAGCTGGCGGGGGCCGACCAGAAACGGATCGAGGAGGCCAGGCTGGCGGCCAACCAGTCCGAGGCCGTTCGCACCTACCTCGAAGCCCTGGCCACGTTGGAGCAGGTACAGAAACACGACTTCAAGGGCATCCTGTCGGCCATGCGCGAGCTTCCGGTCGTCATCAGGCTCATCGATCCGCCCCTGCACGAATTTCTGCCCTCTCTCGAGGAGCTTCTGGTCGAGGTGACGGTACTCAAGACAAGGGGCGAGACCGGGCCGGAGCTTTCACAGAAGGAGGAGCTGCTGGCGGCGGTGCAGCGCATGCACGAGCAGAATCCGATGCTGGGACTCAGAGGAATCCGGCTGGGCATCCTCTATCCGCAGATCATCGACATGCAGGTTCGGGCCATCATGACGGCCGCGGTCGAGCTGACCGACGAGGGCGTTCACGTCCGCCCGGAGATCATGGTACCGCTGGTGGGAACGGCAGCCGAGATGTCGGTCGCCAGAGCGCGGATCCAGGCGGCCATCGACGCCGTGCTGGGCGCCCGGGAGACGGGGGCGGATCCGGTCGAGTACAAGATCGGCACCATGATCGAGATACCCCGTGCTGCGCTCACGGCAGGCAAGATCGCCGAAGATGCCCAGTTCTTCAGCTTCGGCACCAACGACCTGACCCAGACCACCTACGGGTACTCGCGCGACGACGCCGAGGGCAAGTTTCTACTGCGCTACGTCGAGAGCAAGATCCTGCCGGTCAATCCGTTTCAGGAGCTCGACCGGGAGGGCGTGGGCAAGCTGATGGAGATGGCGGTCCGCGACGGCAGAGCCACGCGGCCCGATCTCGAGATCGGAATCTGCGGCGAGCACGGCGGCGACCCCTCGTCGGTGGAGTTCTGCAACCAGATCGGTCTCAACTACGTCAGCTGCTCGCCGTTCCGGGTGCCGGTGGCCCGGTTGGCAGCCGCCCAAGCGGTCCTGCAGGGAGCCGAACGCGACCGGTAGCCGGGTCTCGTTCAAATGTTCAATGTTCGGCGCCGAACGTCCACCGGTGGCGTTCGGTCGTTCAACGTCCAATGTTCAAGCCGAACACCCCACCGGCGTTCGGCGGTCAGCGTCGACGTTCCGACACTAATGTCTGGTGGCTGACGACGGCCTGTAGGGGCTGCCGACGAAGGAGGCCGCCCGCGCTGATCCGCGTCCGAAAGGCACCGCGCGCTCTTCACCGGGCGTGCTCCTCAGCTCGCAGGCCCCTACGCGAGGGCGTGAGCGACACACGCGATGCAGCGAGGGCCTTTCCAACCTGAAACTCTAAACTCCAAACTCTAAACCCCTCTACTCTTCGTCCTCCTTGCGCCATCGCTTGAGGTTCTCGGCGCCCTCGTCGACGCGTATATCGAGCTCAGCGAGGGAACGAATGTGACTCTGCGATGCAAGGGCCGGCGACGCGCCGGAGAAAGCTCTTCCCGAAGACGCAAACCGAAAGATCCGAACTCAAAGAACGCGCCGTCTGCCGTCCACTAAGGGCGCTTCCGGCGGGATCGCCTCCGACTCGAGTCCCGAAACCCCAAGCTCCCACGCGACAATCAAGGGTATGCCCGGCAAGAACTCGCGTCCCGGTCCACACTACAAGTGGGTGGCCCTCTCGAACACCACCGTCGGCATCCTGTTGGCCACCATCGACGCCTCGATCATGCTGATCGCCATGCCCGATATCTTTCGCGGCATCAGGCTCGATCCGTTGATCCCCGCCAACAGCTTCTACCTGCTCTGGATGATCCTCAGCTTCCTGGTGGTCTCGAGCGTTCTCGTGGTCAGCCTCGGTCGTTTGGGCGATATCTTCGGTCGCGTGCGGATGTACAACCTAGGCTTCGTCATCTACACCTCCTCGTCGCTGCTGCTTACCGTCGACTGGATGACGGGGAGACCCGGCGCCACCTGGCTGATCCTGTGGCGGGTGGCGCAGGGCGTGGGCTCGGCCTTTCTGGTCGCCAACTCGGCCGCCATTCTGACCGATGCGTTCCCGGCCAACCAACGAGGCATGGCCCTGGGCATCAACAACGTGGCCGGCATCAGCGGGATGTTCATCGGCCTGATCCTGGGTGGCGTGCTGGCGCCCATCAACTGGCGGCTGGTGTTCCTGGTTTCGGTGCCCTTCGGTCTCTTCGGAACGGTATGGGCATACCTCAACCTGCGCGAGCTGGGCGTGCACCGGCGCGCTCGGATCGACTGGCTGGGCAACATATCCTTTGCCGTTGGGCTGACTCTCATCATGGTCGGCATCACTTACGGGATCCAACCCTACGGTGGAAGCGACATGGGGTGGGCCAATCCATTCGTGATCGCATGCCTGGGCGGCGGCGCGCTGTCCCTGGCACTCTTCGCCATGATCGAGTCTCGCGCGGAAGAGCCCATGTTCCGGCTGCCCCTGTTTCGGATACGGGCTTTCACCTTTGGCGTGCTCTCCAGCTTTCTCTCCGCCGTCGCCCGCGGCGGACTGATGTTCATGCTCATCATCTGGCTCCAGGGCATCTGGCTGCCCGAGCATGGCTACAGCTTTACGGCAACTCCACTGTGGGCCGGCATATACATGCTGCCGCTGACGTTCGGCTTCTTGCTGGCGGGACCCATCTCGGGCTTCCTGTCCGACCGCTTCGGGCCGAGACCCTTCGCCACCGGCGGGATGATCGGCGCCGCCGCCAGCTTCGTCCTCCTGCAGCTCATTCCCATCAACTTCGCCTATCCTGCATTCGCGGGCATCCTGCTTATGAACGGCTTGTCGATGGGCGCCTTCGCCTCGCCCAACCGTGCCGGCGTCATGAACAGCCTGCCGGCCGCGGACCGCGGCGCCGGCAGTGGGATGAACACCACCTTCCAAAACTCCGCTCAGGTTCTTTCCATCGGCATCTTCTTCACGCTGATGATCGCCGGCCTCTCGGCCGTTCTCCCCGCCACCATGCTGCATGGACTGGTGGCCCACGGCGTGACCGCCTCCGTGGCCACGCGCGTGGCCCACCTTCCTCCCGTCTCCATCCTCTTCGCCGCCTTCCTCGGCTACAACCCGATCCAGCAGCTCCTGGGTCCGGCCGTGCTGCGGCATCTCCCCCACGCCGACATCGTCACCATCACCGGGCGCAGCTTCTTCCCCAGGCTGATTTCCAGTCCCTTTCACTCGGGACTCCACTACGCCTTCGGCTTTGCCATCGCGGCCTGCCTGGTCGCCGCCGTGGCCTCGTGGTCACGAGGTCAGCAGCCGGCAGGCGCCGGCCAGCAGGAGAAGCCTGAGGCCACGGGGCCGGAGATGCTCGCAACGGGCGAGTGAGCCAGGGAGGCAGGTCGAACGTCGAAGGTCGACGTTGGAACGGGGCTCACCGTTTCAGCGCCGCGCCGCCGGGTAATCCGAAACGCGCGGGAACTCCTCGCATGGCATCTCAACGCGGCCGGCTGGATTTAGATCTTAGGAGCCGGCGTCGATTATCGCCGCGCTCGGGCGGCAGCGGCCGGACGATGACTGACGGCGCCGTGGCCGGGCAGAGGACGGAGAGGCCATCGACCGTCCGGCACTCATTGACCGGCCGTAGATGACTGCTGCCGGTACGCGCTTGGCCCGAGTGGTCATCGGCGACTGCTCAAGCGGGATGGGATCGGTGACGCGTTCACCAATGCGCTCGGCCGCCCGTCTGAAGGCCGGCACCAGCTCAGGATCAAACTGGGTCCCCGAGGCGGCCTCGAGCCGGCTCATGGCGACCGCGGCGCTCATGGCCTTGCGATAGGGACGGTCGGCGGTCATGGCCTCGTAGGCGTCACAGATGGAGACGATGCGGGCTTCTATCGGGATATCGGTGCCACCCAGCTTGTCGGGATATCCGTTGCCCTCCCAGGTCTCGTGGTGCCAGCGAACGATCCCCAACCCCTTGCGGAACTGCTTGTAGTGGCGGAGCATGTCAAAGCCGATCACGGGGTGCAGCTCCATCTGCGCCCGCTCCTCGGGCGTGAGCTTCCCCGGCTTCATCAGCACGTCGGATGAGATGCCAATCTTGCCGATGTCATGCACCAGGGCGCTCAGCTCGATGGTCGCCACCTGTTCGTGTGACAGGGCAACCTCCTCGGCCAGCGCCACACTGAGCTTCGCCACCCGCTTCGAGTGGTTATAGGTCAGCGGATCGCGATGGTCGATACTCTCAGACATCGCCAGCACTGCCTGGCGGGTCTCTTCCTGGATGCGGACGAAAGTGTCGATGCTGAAGTATGCCATGACGACGGGAAGAACGACGAAGGGGACGAATGCCGGGTTGTACAGCCAGAAGCCGCCCAGCATGAGACCCAGCCCGATCGTGGTCGCCTCCTGCAGGCTGGTCTTCAGATGAGTTGCCCGAAGGGTCGTGCGCAGGCCGTCTCCAGAGAGTATCGCGAAGAGCCTGGCAACGAGAAAGGTGCCCGACACGTAATACGTCAGCGCCAGCAGCACGAGAATGCCCAGAGCCCGAGGGGTGGCCACGAGCCCGGAGGACATCACGGCCGACCGACCGCCGGCAAGGTTGAAGGCCAGAGCTGCGACGGCCGTCTGAATGGAGATATAGGAGACGTTGAAGGCTAGCTTTACGCCCGGATTCCGGAGCTGACTGGCGGCCATCCCCACCGCCACCACAGGAATCGCGAGGTACCAGGGCAGTACGATGATCGCGGCGACGGCCGCGGCACTGCCGACGCTGTGGGCCGCTGGGTCACGCTCGTAGCTAATGAGCTGGATGGCCAGGCTCTCACCCGCAACGGCCAGCACGAGCAGGATTGCCGTGGAAGCCAGCTCGGCCGGGCTGAAAGAGGAGTGGTGTGCCCACACGGCTGCAGCCGCCAGCAGTATCGTGAGGCACCCGGTGCCGACGACCAGGAACCAGTGCATGCGGGCCTGCGGCGGCAGGCCTCTCACGACGCCGCGCACCTTGTGCTGCTGATGATTGCCTTCCCTGAAACCAAATCCTCATCACTGTACCCAGGTGAAAGCTGTCAGATATGGTACATTCGTTACGATTTGGTTACAGTAGTGCGCGCAGGAAGGCCCGTGAGTAGACGGCCGGTAAGCGTTTAGTGGGTTGCTGAAAGCGGGAGCACGTCCGCTATAGAGTCACGGGAGGAGCTGCTCTTGAGCCCCTCCCGTTTCGACTGCGGCCTTAGCCGACTACCACCAGCGGATGCCGGCTCCCGACGCCATGAGCGCCGAGAAGATCGCTCCGCCGACGATGGCGAGGCGGTACGCGTACTTCATGCCCCTTCTCCTTTTGGTTTTATTGCGGCTGGAGCCGCGATTGCTGCCATGAACATCAACCGGCCACGACCGATGCGGTCAACTGCCTCCGCCGGCGTGAGGACGCGACGCCTCGTTGCGCATGCATCTCGGCGACGATCAGCAACGCGCCACCCAATCCGATCAAGAGGTCACCGATGCTGTACACGCCGGCAAAGAGCGGCGAGGGAATGGTGATGTGGTCGTCGAGTATCGAGAGCCGCGTCCCAGCTCCGGCCGGTATGACGTTGCTGGCGTAACGGTGCTCGCGAATGAGCTTCACGATCGCCGGTCCGTGCGTCTTGGCCAGCTGCCGGGCATCCACGGGCATGGCGCCGCCATTAGCAGCAACGATCAGCAGATTGAGGCCCGCTCCGACACTGAGAACGAGAATGGGCCACCGGAGCCGGGGAATGTTGATGGCCAGCCCGGCAAAGAGCGCAGCCAGGGAGGCAACGTAGAGGGCGTGCCCATAGCGGACATCCCAGGCCTGATGAACGGTCAAGGGATTGAAGAGGGCTACCTGAAACAGGAAGCCGGTCAGGAAGATCCATGGCGCCCGCAAGGGAGTGGCTGCCAGATTCTTAAAGGAGCCTCCCGTCAGCTTCCCGAGCAGGAGACCGACAGCGACCGGAATGGCTAACAGCATCTGCGGCTCCGTCCGTCAAACTGACCGGCTGCGCACGCCATTCGGGGTGGCCCGTTTGGGTCATCCACAACCGATACATTAACTATAGTTAATGGCTGTGCGCAGATCGTGACTCAACCATTAGTTCCATATGCGGCTTATTCTCTAGCTCTATAGCCCATACTTCGAGCCCTTGTACTACACTCTTGTGGATATATCGCCCCAGAGGTTGCGATTTGATCACCACTTCCCGGCGCGATGCCGCGAGGACAGGTAGCTTCCGATCAGCGTGACGCCTTTTCCTGAACCCGGCAGCGTCAGCTACAGGCAGAGCTACCGCAGGTGTGGAAAGCCCGGCTGCTCTACCTGCACCGAGGGCAGGGGCCATGGCCCGTACTGGTACGCGGGGTGGCGGGAGGGCTCCCGTACCCGATCGGTATATGTGGGCCGCACCCTGCCTGAAGCTCTGCCAGCGTTCGGCATCTCAGTTCGCGCCCTTGGAGGCCTCGAAGTCGTACTGGCGACCGGACGCCAGGTACAGTGGAGGCGTCGCACCCGCGAGCTGTTCACCATACTCCTCTCGGCGCCCAACGGGATCGTCCCTCGCGACGAGATTGCGTACTCCATCTGGCCCGACAGCGATTCCTTCGTCGCCTTCCAGAATCTGCGCTCCGCTCTCTCGGCCCTCCGTCGAGCGCTGCTCTCAGCCGGCCGAATCCCGGCAACGCCTGAAGGCATCATGCTCAATGTTCCGCCGGAGGCCAGGGACGATGTGCGCTTCGAATCCCTGGCAGGGAAGGCTCTGGGGTCCAACGACTTCGAGGTCGTGGCGCGGGCCATGAGCCAGTGGGCAGGCGAAT
>Ga0070739_10008425_pt1 | contig 10581 bp, 11 predicted proteins | sample Coa_R1_7_FD_66445 | JGI IMG/M metagenome (GOLD analysis project Ga0070739, IMG submission 66445) | Surface soil microbial communities from Centralia Pennsylvania, which are recovering from an underground coalmine fire - Coalmine... | ecosystem: Environmental > Terrestrial > Soil > Unclassified ...
CAGGGCTGTTCAACGCTCTGAACTGAGTCCGTAGCGCAACAGTGTCTTGGAATTTGTGGCCTGGGATGGCTGGGGGGATTCCTGTGGGAGAAAAGTTCTGAATCTATGACGGCCTCCGCATTGGCAGGAGGTTGCCGTGAAGTCGTTCGACCCTTTTCTTTCACGCCTCGGGATGATCCGAGACCCGCGCCGCGCCGAGGGGAAGCTCTATCAATTGCCCTATATTTTGCTGTTTTCGGTTCTGGCGATCGTGACGGGAGCCAACTCGTACCGGGGCATTCGCACGTTCATCAAGACGCACCTGAAACGCTTGAACAAAGCCTTCAAGATCGACTGGAAGAGGCCGCCCGCCCATACGGCGATCCGTTATATTCTGCAGGGGCTCGATCCGGCGGATGTCGAGATGGTCTTTCGCGCGCATGCCGCTAACCTCAACGGCAGCGGAGCGACCGCCGGCAAGCGGATTCTGGCGTTTGACGGCAAGGTGCTCAAGGGCAGCTTCGATGCCTTCAACGACGTCAAGGCGCGACAGATGCTCAGCGCCTTTGCCGCCGATACGGCGCTGGTGCTGGCGCATATCGAGATCGACGAAAAGTCCAACGAGATACCGGCAGTGCAGAAACTGCTGGAAGAGCTCGACGTGGCGGGCAAGATCGTTACGCTCGACGCCATGCATTGCCAAAAAAAACATTCGAAGCTGCTGCCGGCGCACAGGCGCATCTGATCGTTCAGTTGAAGGACAACCAGCCGACCTTGTGCCGCAAGGTCGAGACCCTTTGCAACGACGCCAAGCCGCTGTCCGCCGTTCAGACGGTTGACAGCAAAAAGCGCAACCGTCACGAAACCCGCACCGTCGCCGTGTTCGACGCCCGGCCCGCGGTCAGAGGAACCGAGTGGCAGCCTCATGTGAAGGCCATCATTGCGGTCGAACGACGCGTCCTGACGTTCAAACCTGCCACCGGACTGTGGAACTCTTCATCTGAATGCGCTTTCTACCTGTCAAATCGCCCTGTCCTTGCCGGGCAGGCCGCCGACGCCATTCGCAAACACTGGGGCATCGAAAACAAGCAGCACTATACCCGCGACGTCACCTTCCGCGAAGACGCCTCCCGCATCCGACGCGCCCCGGGAATCTTCGCCAGGCTACGCAGCTTCGCCTACAATATCCTCCGCTTCAATCAATCCGACACCATCGCCCAGGATAGATACGCCGCCGCTCTCGGAGGGATCGAAGCCCTCACCGAGATGAAATTCTTCAAATAGCGTTGAACAGCCCTGTGAAATCCCCTATGCCCAGTCATTTTCCATTTTTTTTCAAAAAATCCTGATGTTAGAGAAGTTAGACTCGGGTTAGATAAGTTACGCGATGTGGATAAGTATAAAATTCTCATGTTTTACATATGACTACACGCTTGGCCGGTTCCTGAAAGTGCGAAGTTCGGTTCCTAAAGGTGCGAAGTCTGGTTCCTGAACGTGCGAAATTCGGTTCCCAGATGTGCGAAGCTGGTTCCCAAAGGTGCGAAGATTACGTCGCTATGCAGCACCAGCGAACCGGTGTCGATTCCTGATCGTGCGAATTGCCGAGCCGATCCGATCTTGGTGAGCCGAATCGGGTTCCTGAAAGTGCGAATCGGTGCTAGGTAAATTCTTACCTATGTCTGAACTTCTTCTCCCCGAACGTCATCCGGTGCGCGATTTCTTCGTGCTCGACGCGCTTGATGTGGCGCCGCGCTCGGACATGGCATCGATGGAGCATCCGATTTTTTCGCTCTCGACCAAGCCGGAAACTCGCCCGCTCAAATATCAGCATGGCGAAAATTCGATTGAGATTATCCCGAGCGTCCTTGGACTGCCGACTGTGTTCGATAAAGACGTGCTGATCTACTGCATCTCGCGGCTGGTCGCCCTGAAAGACGCCGGCAGCGAAATCGGCCCTCGCATCCGCCTGACGACACACGACCTTCTTGTGCAGACGAACCGGCAGACGAACAATCTTGGCTATGAGCGGTTGGCACCAGCGCTCGACCGGCTGAAGGGCGTCACGGTGAAGACCAACATCAAGACGGGCGACGGAATTACCACGCGCGGCTTTGGTCTCATCACGTAATTACTCACCCCCTTGCCGAAAAACGACAGGTTTGGCCGCCTCTTTGGGCCGAGTTCGACGCGCTCGGCGAACGAAGGCGAATCGAAGGGCGAACAAAAAGAGTCCGAAAATCTTAAGAAGTGGCCAGTCTACAGGTTTTGAGCGAGGGGGGTGAGTAATTACGTAGTCGAGCATTTGTAGGATTGTCGAATAGGACAGCTTCGAACCCTTGAAAATTCCAATGCTCTTGGGTGTGAACTGGCACGCGCAGGCCTTGCACCGGAAGCGAAGCCTGTTTTTCAGAAAATAATGATCATCCGATTCACAGCGTGGACAGCCGAATTGCTTGCCGTTATAAATCGCTGCGATATTGGCGATTTGCCAGAAGGCTTCTATTTCAGTAGGAAGCATGCTGAACGGGTGTGAGACGCCGATTGAAAAAGGGGTTGGCATTACGGCGATTCGAAACCTCCACGCAAGATGCTGCGTCGGTTTGGACTTGGACAGCCGCCGCCCGTCCTTTGGACGCAAGATCAGGCTCCCGGCGGTAGCCGATCGTATCGGGGTTTCGGATGCGATACGGACGCCGTCGCGGCTCGGAGACGGGTGTGGTCCCGGCCGCCGATGCGAACGAATTCAGGAAGGCGATCGACGAAGCGGCGTCCGGCGCCGGCGAGGGGCTCGATCATGAAGGGCGCCGTCTATATCGGCCGCGCACGATGCGGGCGGCGGCTTCGAGGTCCTGTTCACCGATCGGCATGAAGTCGAGGAAGCGCCGTCGACGTGGCGAATCTCGTCATAGATGCCCTGGCTGTCCTTGTAGATGCAGAGGGGCGGAAAATATTCGCCGAGGAGCGCCTTGAGCTCGGCAAGGACGCATTCAACGTCGTTGGTGACGCTGCGGCTTCCTTTCTCGTCGCGGTCGAAGAGGACGAGGACGGCGGGATCGGCGGACAGGAGCGTGTGATGGTAGGCGGCGCGGGGCGTGGTGCGGCGGGGCATGGAAGTTCCTTTCTGTACAGAGTTGAAGAGGGGATGGTGGTTATCCGGGCGGGCGTCGTTTTCTCGCCGCGCCGCAGGAACGCGTCGACCTGTTTTTTCAGGGAGAAGTGCGTCCAGACTTCAAATGTCGTCCTGCTGGTTTGTGCCGCAGGAAGCATGGTTCGGCACAATCCAGGTGACGCCCGCGGCGGCGAGGTTGTACTCGACGTCGGCGGCGGTCTTCGCATCAAGGGCGAGGGTGAAGCCCGTGGCGGTCTTCGTCACGGAATGCTCCTGGACGAAGCGATCATACCTGTCGACGTCCCGTTTTTCAGCGTCGGGGCCTGGCGCGGCGACCTCGATGCGGCACGTCGCCGGATCGACGATCGGCGCCCGTTCGACGGCTTCCCTGAATTGACGAATGCAACGGCGATGGCTGCCAGGGGCGGCGAGTTCGGCGTCGGCAAGCGTCTGGATGAGGTCGCCGACGACGCGGTAGCGCCAGCCGACATATTCCCAGCGGCCAGGTTGCTTCAGTCGCAGCACGCGGTCCTCGTCGAGGCGGCGAAATTCCGGGATTGCGACGGCGTGCGGTTTGCCTTTGGCGGGAGCATAGGCGAGCGCCGCACAGGGCGCGAGCTCTGCGAATCCGAACGGCGTCGTGAAGAATTTCCACGCCGGCAGGCGGAGCGCGTTGATCAATCGCGCAGCGATCAGGCCATCCTGGACGAGGTCGAACGTAACCGTGTTCCCGCATCGTAACGGTTCAGCACGCGCGGCGTGGCCCGCGTCGGACAGAAACGCGCAAGTCTCGGCGACGAGATCGCGCTCCTTGTTCCAGACCTCCTCAATGTCGCGTGGGTTGATCGCGATCGAGGTGTAGGTCAGTTCCCGCGGCGCCGCGAGTTCCTTGAGCCAGCCGTCGATATAACCCTCGGGAGTAATGCGGCCGTGTCGCGCCTGCAGCATGCCGCCTTCGCAGGCCGAGGCGTGGTAGAATATCCGGTCCATGACGTCGGCGATGGCGCCGAATCCGGTGGCGCTCCAGTGCGGTATATGAGGATGGACGTTCTTCTCGTAGGTCTGTTCGAACAGCACGTAGAGAATTTCGTCCGAGGCGGTTTGCAGGGCGCAGACGTGTTTGGCGCAGGTGACGGTGGCTCCCATGTTGGATCTCCAATGAAAGTGGTGATGAGGAATTGGCCGCCGTTGACCGGGCGGTCTCGCCGGCGCGGACCCAACTTTCTCTTTCAGCCCCGCCAGTCTGCGCCCTGGCGTCCGCGCTCTTCCTCTGACGCAAGGACGATCTGACCGATGATCGTGCCTGCCCGTCGGATCGCCCTGGTGATCGGCCCCGGCCGAACCGGCCATCGGGACCGCATTCGTGGCGGACGCCTGGGGGTCGAGTGCCGATATTCAGGAAGGCCGGGTTCCGGCTGTCGCGTGCCTGCGTTGGAAAGCCCGCCACGGTTTGGCCTTCAGCCATGAGATGACGCGCACCATGTTGCCGGGATCGATCGACCATTCGGGGACATAGCCCACGAGCGCGAGTCCGCGATTGCAAAGCTCCGCTTCATCCTCGATGAGGGTCTCGACGTAATAGTCGGCGACGAACTGGCCATGGGCGGTGAAGGCGAAGCGCGTGTCGTAGAAGGAGACCATACTGCCTTCGTATTCGCGGTGCGGTTCGGCGTCGTCGCTGTAGACGGCCGCGAACGGAACGCCGGTATCACTGCGGAAGGACAGGCGGTCGGCCGTGCTGTTGTCGGATGGCGCGGTCATGAGCAGCCTCCATCGCAATTACCGCGTGGTGGCCCCTGGTTTGACACGGATGGGCTTTCGGCCGCGGCGTCGGCCGTGTTGGCTTCATGCCAGCCGCACGACCAGGCTTCGAAGATGATCGAGGTATAGCCCGCGCCGATTTCGCCAGACGGGTTCATGTCGGCGACGAGTGCCATGCAGCGCCGATCGAGGCTTGGCGCGGCGCCAATGCCCTCGGCGTGCGCCTGGCGTCCGAGCTGGCGCGCTTCGGCTTTGACGGCGTCGGTCAATTTGTGCGCCAGTTCGTCCGGCGTCAGGTTCGTCAGCGAAACGAGGCACGTCCCTTCGCCGGGACGCAGTATGAGGATGCACTTCTTTCCGTCGATGACGCTGCGGTATTCGTCCGGCGTGTGCCGGTAGATCAGATCAAGCTGTTTATTCATGTCGTTCTCCCGAGAGGTTCCGCCATTGCGATCGCCACGGCGATAGACGCGACGGGGCGGCAACGGACTCTCTCCGGCGCCGCCGCCCATCACTTTTCGGGGCACGTTCCTCTGACTCTCATCGGATGCGGATGGCCAGGCACGGAATTCGCCGAGACCGCGCCGCAAGGGAAACGACGGGGATTTACGACTGTTGGGATTGCGTGCTTGATTGTTTGTTTGTGGCGATCGGCCCGTGATGAAATACGGCTGGATGGATCGACCGATTGCGCGATCGGGCTAGAGGCGGAGGCGAAGTGTTCGAGTACGATGTCGAGGAGTTGGCGAAGAAGCTCGATCTGAAGCGGCTGCTGAAACCGCTACTGGCGGCCGAGCAGGCGATGGCGCGCACGGACGAACGGCTACGCGCGCTGCCGTTCTGTGACGGCGTGATGGAGCGCGTCGTTTATCACGAGGCTTGTGCCATCAGCCTGCTTGAAGGAAAGCTCGTTCCGGTCGAGGATCTTGTGCAATCTGCAGTCGGCGCTCTGCAGAGGATTCCCTACCCCGAACTGTCGGCGTGCGGCCGCGTTTATTCCGTCTTGCGCCACGCTTGGCGAGCCGATCCGGAGGCGCTTTTGGCGTGCGCATCGCCCGGCAATGGTATCGACCAGCACCTTCCTTTGGAAAAGCGGAACGAGGTCATTTTCAATCGCAATTGGGGCGAAGCCGAACGTCTGTCGGCCTGGCAGAACGCGAGGCGCGCGGCCGATGCGTTGCCGGCGCTGCTGGCGGCCGCGTTTGTATGGGACGCCTGGAACAGCTTGCACCCGGAAGAACGCGGGTTTTGGAAATCCTGGCTTCTCGCGTCGCTGACGCTGAAGGCGCGCAAGGCGTTCGTGCAGGGGCTCTTGCCGCTGGCCTGGGGCGCCAGGCATGCGGATATTCGCTGCGATAAACGATTTCCGCTGAATCTGCGCATGGAGCAATTTCTGGAGGCGGTGACGACGGCGTGCGAACGGACACGACAGGAGATCGTCCGTCTTACGCACGCGGACGAGGGGAAAAGGGAAGGCATCAAAGCTGCCGCAGCTGAAAGATCTATTGCTTCGCTATCCAGTGGTTTCGACGCTAATGATTCGGAAAACGCTGAAAGTGTCGCCGGTAGGCGTAAGCTATCTGGTCAAGGAGCTTGGCTCAGTGCCGCGCGAGATCACGGGGCGGCGGAGCTATCGCGCGTGGGGGATTTGATGGGGATGGGACAGCGGATCGGTCGGTCGGTCCCTTTCGATCCGCTCGCGGTGTCTTTAACGCCACGTGCGATTGCTGACTTCGACATTTTTTTGCCACGAATCAAATGGAGTGGTCTGACCACGCAGCGTATCGCGTAATCCCGCCCCACATCCAAGCATCCGGTAGCTTCGGCTGGTTGGGCGTTGCATCTGCGTTCTTTTACCGGGAATGCTGACAGCAACTGATGGCCCTCGGCGCCAGCAGCGTCCATTGGCGCGCGCACCGACCGCAAGCGGTCGGGTGCGGCTGAGAGTGAAATGCGTGCTTACGGGAAGGTTTGCTCAAGCGGCGGCGATGTCGAAGACAAGAAACAATCACTACGTACCGCAATGGTACCAGGAAGGCTTTTTCGAACCAGGCCGAAATACGATTGCCTATCTGGACATGAAGCCTCCTCAGCGGGTTCTCGATGATGGGCGCGTAATTTCCGAAAGGTTCCTATTCGAAAGTCCTACATCCCGCTGCTTTCGTCAGATGGATTTGTACTCGACGTTTTTCGGGACATCCGTAAACGATGAGATCGAGCGGCGTCTGTTTGGCGGCATCGATGCCAAGGGTTCGAGCGCCGTCCGGGCCTTTGCGGGAAGCGATCTCGGCGAGTGGCATCGCCATTTCCAGACGCTTTTTGAGTACATCGACATCCAGAAAATACGAACGCCCAAGGGGTTGGACTGGTTGAAGGCGCAATATCCCACGCTTACCCAGAACGAGTTGATGTACGAGATGCAGGGCATCCGCATGATGCACTGCACGATCTGGACGGAAAGTGTGCGGGAGATCGTCTCCGCCGAGAATGCCGATGTGAAATTCATCGTCACCGACCACCCGGTGACGACCTACAATCACGCGATTCCGCCTGAGGCGCCCCTGTGCGCCTATCCGAGCGATCCTACGATCGCTTTGAAGGCTTCGCAGACGATCTTTCCGCTGAACCGCGACTTCTGCCTTGTTCTAACAAACTTGGAGTACGCGCAGGACCCCGGTTGTAATCCGACCGAAAAGCGGACGTTCGCACGGAACTACCGTAGCTCGATGGTGCGAACCGACAAGTTCATCCGAACGCGAAAGCTGTCAGGCGAGGAGGTCGCGCGGATCAATTACATCCTGAAAGCGCGGGCGCGCCGTTACGTTGCGGCCGGCCGCAAGGAATGGCTTTACCCTGAAAAGATGGTTTCGGATCCTTGGTCTGAACTGAGGAACACGCTTCTGCCGCCCGACGACGCGCTGTGGCACTTTGGCGGTGAAATTTTCGCGCGCTTCGATGATGGCCGCGTCTATTATCAGGATGAGTTCGGAAGAACCGAGAAGCAACGCGACTTTCTGAAGAAGGACGCGCCGGCCAAGCCGCTGCGCCCTGCCGATGCGTGTGGCTGCGGCTCTGGCCGGCCCTTCAAGGCTTGCTGTCAATCAAAGCCGATTGCGCTGCGTCCAACCTGGAATGAGCGCAGCATCCGTGAACGAAATGTGATGCTGTACAACGGCATCATGAATATCCTAGGCCTTGAAGAGGGAAAGGAATGGGTGGCTGTCCGGCGGGACCTGAGTGATGAGCAGATAGGCAAGGTGTATGGCTTGTACGAAGCGTTGTGGCCGCTCGAAACCGATCTGCTGCAGCTGCTACCAAAACCGGACGGTTCGGCTCGCGCCGTCTATACCGGGTCCATTCACCCGACTGCTATCACGGAGTTTGCGCTCGGGGCGTCGCTTTATTTCGGCGAGCTGATCATCGAGCAGCCTTTCATACATGCCGGCACGGTCAAAAAGGAATTTAGCCCGGTCGAGAACCCAAAAAGCTATCGTCAGGAATTTCTCAAGGACGTCGTTTTCTTTCTTACGGTTATGCCGTTGGTGGGGCGCGGCCTAGTCAATCTAATACCCGACCCGTGCAGCTTTGATCCTCATTTGCGTGATCAGATGATGTACATGGCGAAATCTCGGGGCGCGGCAATCAAAATGAAGCGACGTGATGAGCCTCGCGCCGACGAACTTATGAAGCAGGATTCTCTGCGAGGCATCATGTCGTTGCCACGGGACGCAATGCGATCCCAACTCCAGAGGGCATTGCCGGAGCTCGACGAGACGACGCTGGATCAGACCTTGGAGTACGTCGATCGGCTCAAGCTACGTGATCCGCTGGCCGTACTGCAGGAAGATTCGTTGGGCGGCGGCGAAAAGGGTGGGCAGTTCACCATGACTAAGCTTGCGCCGAATTTCGAGATAGCGATGTATTTGGCGCAGGCGACGGGATCTTTCCTCGTCACGGACAGCCCTTTTCGCTGGAAAGAGATGGAGAATGCCATCAGCCGACGGGGGAATTGGGCAAGCGCCGGTCTTTCGGCGCTCATGGGCAGCGTGGAACGCGCGACCTTTGCGTTCCCGCAGAACGTCATGGATATCCAGACTTTGGCCTGCGGTGATGCCTTCGCCGCCTATCCGGCGCTGATGCGCGACACGTTCAGATATTTGTTGAAAATCGGTGACCACGGACCCAAGCCGAACGTGGAGGCGAACTTGAACGCCCGTTTCGCCAAGACGCATGCGGTGGCCCAGGCTGCGATCGGGAAGGCACGTATTCCAGCTAAGCTGTCACGAATTTCCTGCGTTTTTCCAGCCGGGGGCATCCAGGACAACACCGTCAACCGTCTCCTGTTGATGTCGAGTTCGGAAAAGCATCTGCCGAGTGTCCCGGGGGCGTTTTTCATCGAAGGGCAGATTTCTCCCCGACAAGGTGGGTGAAGCCCGATCAAGTACCCGAGGTAGGCCGGCTCCGCTCGAGTCGAACCGTTGGGCCGTGTCCACACCTTGAACCCGGATGTTGGTAATCTTGTCCCGCACAACTATAAGTGAAGGATGACACACATGATTTCAAGCGGCCAAGGAGCTGCAGCCAATCCACGTCTGGGCGTCCTTCGACGGGAAGTCGAACAGACGGTGCTCAAGCCCTTTCAGTCGCATGGTTGGACGGCCACGGTCGAGCGCGAGATCGACCATGGTGACTATATGGAGATCGTCGCTGCGAAAAAAGCTGTCACGGTCCACATCGCTATCCTTTACAGTAGCAGCGGCATCGCGAATGCGCAGTATCGGGAATTGGCTACGCGAGTTCGCCATATCTTCTTCTATGGGCAGCCGTACATGCTCGATAGTTTTGCGGCAGGCGTCACCGTTCCGGTAGAACCGCTCGGCGATTTCTTTCCCCTGCTTGTGAAATTGAACAAAGAGGTTGAACCGGATCGATCACCGCCCATCACTCGCCGCAGGACAAAAACGGTGCGGCGGCTTACTGCAGAAAATCCTCTCGATGCGGTGCTTACACGCCTGCAGCAATTTACAAGCGAACGTCTGGCAGCCAAGCTCGTTGAGCGGCGCGCGGCCCTTGACGGTGTTTCATTGTCGCCGGAGACGATCGCGAGCAAAGCGACGGGTGTCGCGTTTTCGATGCAGAGCGCACTCGACTATGTAGGCACAACACCGGGCGACCGGTTGAATAAGCGGGTGCTCAGTCTCTACTACGGCGTCATGGCCTTCGCCCAAGCGGAGATGTTGGCGGCACCATCCGGACCAGCCGACCTCGACGAAGTCGAAGGAATGACGAAACAAGGTCACGGCCTCTATACGCTGGCCGGGCCGAACGGCGGGTTCGCCGATCTTCGTGTCGGCGTTCTTGCAACTGGTTTTCTGCCACAGTGGCTTGCGTTCCTGGGACAAGACACGTCTGGATATCCAAAGAAGAAGCCGCGGGCTGCGGTCGATCTTGAGAAGATCCCAGAGAGCATGGCCTGCTCGCTTCGTGATCTGTTCGCGTGCATGCCCGAGATTGATGATCTCTTCGATGAGGTTCTCGGCGGCCCCGCCGGATGGATTGCCGTTGCCTACGATAGCGCATCCAACATGCGCATGTCGGCTTTCAATGCCACGGGTAAGAAGGCGGACAGTACCTATGGATTGTTTGTTGACCCAGGGCTGTTCAACGCTATTTGAAGAATTTCATCTCGGTGAGGGCTTCGATCCCTCCGAGAGCGGCGGCGTATCTATCCT
>Ga0070739_10008426_pt1 | contig 10578 bp, 10 predicted proteins | sample Coa_R1_7_FD_66445 | JGI IMG/M metagenome (GOLD analysis project Ga0070739, IMG submission 66445) | Surface soil microbial communities from Centralia Pennsylvania, which are recovering from an underground coalmine fire - Coalmine... | ecosystem: Environmental > Terrestrial > Soil > Unclassified ...
GGCGGCGGTGCTTACCTGAGATTGTTTCCCTATCGCTACATGGCCGCCGGGATTCGCCGCATGAACCAGATCGAAAATCAGCCCGCCTGCATCTATGTCCACCCCTGGGAAATGGATGCCGATCAGCCCCGGCTCGCCAACGGCGCAATCGCGCGCCTCAGAACTTACTCCGGTCTACGCTCCGTTGCGGGTAAAATCAATCGTCTGTTGAAGGACTTCCGCTTCACGCGCCTCATGGATGTCCATAGCGCTCCCTCACAACTGGCCGGCGCCGCCTGAACGAAGCTAGCGCTCGTCAGGAATCAGGTACACCCGCGGGCTTTTTTCTGATTTGAGCTGCAGCGATTCTGAGATCGACCGCGTCGAATCCACCTGAACCGTCATTTGAAACGATGGGTCCGCCGTATGCGGAAAGTACGCCATCCTCCCCGTTCGCATCTGCGGCAGATCCAGGCTGACCGTGCGCCTCACCGTCCCATCGGAAATCAGAAGCTCCGCTTTCTGCCGTAAATTGGGGTTCCAGAAGACATTCAACTGTCCACCCGATGTACGCTCCACCCGTAAGCCGATTCCTTGCGGCGCGGGCGAAGCCAGCGCGCTTTTCGAAGTCCGGAACAAAATGGCCGCCGCCGCGCCGAAGAGAACGAAGCACGCGCACAACGCCAGCGTCTTCAAAACTTTCGGAATTAAACTCGCGCGTCTAGCAACAGCAGGCGCATAACGCGTCTGTACCCCCTCAACCCCGGCCCGCTGGACAAGCGCGATTCGAGCACCGCCCCGCGGAGCGGCTACACTCTGTTCACCGGAGTCCGCACCCTGCAATTGGTCATCGGCATCGGAGCGCACATCTGTCTTTTCGGCCGCCGGCTCGCTTAATTTGGGCTTTGTGCGCGTATCTGTCAGCAGACCGTATGCTTCTTCGAGATTCGCTTCCCCGGGGAACATGGGAATTTCGATTTCAGGAACAGGGGCGTCCATAACTCCCGCTTCCCCAACAAAAATTCCCGCCATGCAGGCGCCCATCGAAAACGGCCGTACTAAAAAGGCGATGCTAGTCGAATCCGGAAAGCAGCGCCCGATCAGCGTCATATCCTGCTCGCTCGGACAGAATCCCTCGCGCAGATCCGACCGGATATACCCCACAGGAACCTGCCCGCCCACCGCAGCCGAACGCACCGCAGCTTCCAGTTTGTTGAGTTCGGAATCGCTCGTGTTATAGCGGCTCGATTCAGAGGCGACCCATTTCACCTCGAGAATCGAAAACTTTTTACCGCCCGCTGGTTCCCCGAACACGCCAAAGAGAATTCCACCAATCTCTCGCGCCGGATTTTCTTTCGAAGCCCGCATCACCGCCGCTGGAATGGCGCCCAATAATTCCGTCGCGATCGCGATTACCAACTTCCGCGATTCACAATGCCACTCCACGTCCGAGCCGCCAGGCGCACCACCCGCATTGCGCAAAATGGGTTCAGCTAAATTCACGATTTCGGTGTAGAGCTATTGTAGCCAAAACTGGCGCCATGCAACGCAGTTTTCTTATGGAATGAATGTCGCCGTTGCCGTCCGGCTCAGCTTCTTGTAAATAACCGCCGTATTGCTTCGGCTTAACTCGCCGGATTTTGCGTAAACACGAACCGTCGTTCCATCCTGTTCCACTGGCTTCACCACGATAGGAAATCTGACATACGATGCGCCCCTGGCGATCGTTACGCTGCCCGGCAGTTGCAACAGATCCGGATGGTCGCTGCTCAGTGCCACAACCCGCTCCTGGGCGCTGTTGCCATTCTCGATCGCCACCACTCCCGCATACGTCCCGCCGCCAATCGTTAACTGCGGAAGCAGCGCCAGCACAAGCTCCGGCTGGCCATTCATCAAAGAACTCACGCCTTTGGGAAAAGGCCGATATAACGGATCCCCCACGTTCAGGATCATCCACTTGATCAGCCGCGTGCTTCGCAGCATCGCGTCGCCCGCATTAGCGCCTTGAAACAGATACAAAAGCGCTTGGTCCGGATGCGGCAGATTATCCAGATACGGCTCCCCAACCGCGCCGCTCGTGATGGTTATCCCATGCTGCACCGCATTCGCAACCCAATTCGGGCCGCCGCGCGGATTGGCTGCCGAAGCGCTATCCAGGTGCAAGCCGATGGCGCCCGGTTTCCAACTGAACGCATCATTGTAATGATTGAGGCTGTACCAGCCGGCGTAAAGTGCAGCGCCATCGCAGCGCAGCGGCGCCGGAGCAGTCCCAAACTCCTGCTCATGCGTATCTTCCAACACCGGAAAACCAGCCTTCGCCGCAAATCGCGCCGCTTGGTAGATATCCCAATCGCCTGCGCCATAACCGCTATCCGCCACCGCGGAGATGTTCTCGTAACGCCGGTCGAAACACCCTTGCCCCGTCAGTCCATGCTGCTCGGCATAAATCGCCTTGTCCACCAGCCCCTTCGCAAGCGCCGGCGTCGCGGCATCCAGCCGCCAGACGGAATAGATGTGCTTCGCGCCCGGCTTTTCGCGGTAACTCAGCAAAGACGCATAGGGTTCATACAAATTGCCTTCACTCTGCGCGCGCCCGAAGTAGGGCTGTACTTCCGATTGCTCCGCCACTCTGTGCGGAATAAATTCATCCCAGACGTCTTCCAAAAACGCATCCAGCGCGTAATTATGCCCGCCCGATTCCAACACGTACGGTGTTCCATAAGAAAGGACAATGTAGAGGATCTTGTCTTTCCCCACCGCATCCAGGCACTTACGAACGGGCGCCTCCACCCGGTGAGCAAACTCGTCATCATCGATCGATTCATCGGACCAGGGAGAGATGCGGCAGAAGTTGTGCGCCGGAATGCCGCGTGCCTTCGCATAGTACTCGGCTACCTGCCGCGATTCATGCCCGCTATACACAACCAGCACGCGGTCGGCCAGTGTCTCCTGCCCTTGCGCAACGGCCAGCGCCGCAAACAACCCGAAAATGAGCAGCAATGCGGATACTCTCCTGCCCATTGCGCCCAGCAAGCAAACAATAGCGCTCGGCACATCGGCGATGAACATTGTGGGCTGAAACTACGACCTATTTTAGTAGAGGCTGCCCGCTTCTGATCAAACTACTTATATAGCCCCGGCAAGAAACCCTCACGCGCATGACCTATACCCAGCCCATTCTCGTTTTTTTCCTGCTTGTTGCGTTCATCGGAGTCGCGCGTTTGAAAACCTGCCCGAAGCGCTGGCTTCCGCTGATTGCAATCTTCGCCTTAGCACTGATCACTTGGCCGCCGGTAACTGTGCTCTTATCTCAACCTCTCGAAGGAAGGTACCCGATTCGTCCCTTCGATACCCGCCAGAACTACGGCGCCATTGTCGTGCTCGCAGGTTCCGTATCCCCGCCACAGTTTGAACGCCCGTACTATCTTCCCGATGACGATAGTTTTCATCGTTGTCTGTATGCGGCCTGGGTTTATGGGCAGAAGCTTTACACGGAAACGCCTTATGGGCAGAAGCCCTCCAGTCAGAAGCCGGTCCGCGTACTAGTCTGCGGTGGAAGCCCACGGAAAAAAGAGCGGCCCTACGCCGAAACCATGCGCGAGACGCTGCTGCGTCTAAATGTGCCGGAAGAGGCCATCCTGATGGAGGACCAATCGCACTCCACACACGAAAATGCACTCTATGGAGCCAGGCTGCTGAGACAGTACGGAATCAGTCGCATCGCTCTCGTAACCGACGCGGCCAGCATGCCGCGCGCTGCAGCCTGCTTTACCAGGGAACAGATCACCGTCATCCCCGCCCCGTCCGACTTCTTCGAGCCCCAGAATCGCATCCTGCCCTCCTGGCAAGCCCTGCGCCAGGACGAACTGATCCTGCACGAGTCCCTCGGGCTCGCCTGGTATCGGCTTCGTGGCTGGATTTGAATTCCTACCCGCGCCTATTTTCCAGCCGCAGCGTGAAACGATCTTTGCAGCACTTCGCCTTCATCTTCGAGCACTTGCATGAGCTGATCGGGATCAAACACGCTCCGGCGTCGCGGAACCAGCGCGCTCGCTCCAGTGATCCAGCGATCGAAATGCTTCCACGGCAGATTCGAGCTATCCACAACGCGTGGCAAAAGAAGGGGATCCACCGCAGGCGCAGCCAGGCCGCCTCCACAGCAAACGGCAGACCGGATCCCGTATTCGCGCAACCACACCGGAAATTCAGGCAAGTACATGCCGCCCGGATACGAGAAATGGTGGCATTTGCGACCGGTGAGCGTCTCGAGCACAGTCTGGTTTTCTCCGAGCTGGCGCCGGAACGTCTCGCGCGCCCGCGACAGCCGGTGCCGGTGGGAGTGCAATTGAAAATCGGCCTCTCGAGCCCATTCACGCAGCTCCGGTGCGTTGACGAGACACAGCATCCTGCGCGCGCAGAGATCCTGATAATCAATACCCAGACGGCCCGCCAGTTCGCTAAGAAGCTCGTTCTTCGCAGACCCGGATAGTTTTCGCAGAATGGCGTAGTTGCGCACCATCGCGGCGGCCCGGCATCGTCCCGGATCGTCTAAATGGATCGGCTCGGGAAAAATTTCTTTCCATTCAACCGTCTGGCCGTTCGCTTTCCACAGCAAATATTCCGCTATGGGATCAAACACGGGTACGTTGTAGTCGACGTAATACGTCGTCATGTACACCGTCGTCGGAAACCCAAAGCGTCGCAAAACCGGACGGCCCTCAGCATACATCCCATAGAAGCCGTCATCAATCCCGATCGTGGCACTGCGCGGCGGCAGCGTTCCCGCTTCGAGCCGATCGAGCGCCTCATCCAGCGGAAGCACGCGAATCTCTCGCTTGCGCAGATGCTCCATGCGCGCCTCAAACAGGCTGGGGTGCATGTAGAAATCCGGAAAACACAGGTGTTCGTCGTGCGTCGCAATCCCGTGATAGCACAAGATAACCAGCCGCTGGCGTCTCCACTCACTGTTCAAAACGAGCTTGAAGACACCAGTAGCGGCCGCAATGCGCAGCACCGCCGATTTGATCCCCGCTACCAGCGCCATGGTTGGCGTAGCACCCCAGAGAGGGAATATTATTACCCTCTCAACCCTGGTGTGTAGATGGACAATCACTAAAATAGTGACATCACTTAGCCGTACTAGGACTATGAAGCATTTTCGGGTTGCCGTCGTTCTGTGATGTGAGTGACCTGGCGTGCTGGGGCGTTGTCGATGCGCTCGGTCCCGCCCGCAACCATCGCTAGCTCTGTCGAAGCTCTTTTGCCACGCGCAGTAATGCGCGGCGATCTTTTCTCGAAATCGCCCCCGCAAGTGAGAGCAGCCTTCTGTGGACCTGCCCCCAGTTTGAGACAAACGGTTACGACTCAAAATTCATCGAATGGAGAATTGAGTCAATGAGATTGTCTCGCAGGCAGTTCACGAAAGAGCCTTGCGCATCGATCAGGCGCAATCCAAGCCCCCACAATCCGCCCGTCATCCTTTCAGCCGGATATCAAAGGGGTAAAGCAACGCCTCAACAATGCGGAATTTCTTTGCATCGGGATGTGCAGGATTGAGCAGAAAATTCACGGTTTCAGGAACGATCGCGCTAGGAACACGCAGCAACGCAGTGTCGTTCTTCTGAAGCCATGCTGTTCCCACATCGCGCGTCAATTCCAACTGCGATTGCCATCCGTCAGGCAGCCCACCACGCTCAATTGCTTGAACCTGTACTTCCGGTGCCTCGATCTTCAGCAAAGTGAAATCCGGCGGCACATCATTGGCGCTCGTGTGAACACACACTTCAAGCAACGCGCCCGCCGCGCTCTCCGCCAGGTACACAATCGGCTGGCCCGCATGATGCCAGCGGCCAGGCGACCGCAAGCCTCCGGTCCCACCAAGATCCCGATGCCGGCTGATCCTCCATAGGATCACCTAGACGAACATGCCCTCGTCGATCTGAAGCAGCAGTTCTTCCACCATCCGGCTCCCCATATCGGTTTTGAGGAGCGACAGTGGTGCGCGCCCCTCCAGCCTCGGATGGGGTTTGCGCAGCCACCCCAACGCCCGCTGTCGAGTGCCGTACACCAACTCCGCCAGCGAAACCGTCCGGATCACCCGCAATACTCGATCCGACTCTTCAACAGTCAGCTTTTCACGGCGCGAGCGCCGGTGCTGCAGCGTGCGCAGCGGAATAACCGTGGCATCGATTTCTGACCGCTCGAGCCCGAGACTGATCAGCCGGCTAATCACCGAAGGCGCCAGCCGCTCTTCTACAATTCGCAGGAGGTCGGCCTCTGTTGCGGGCGGCTTGCACCCAAGCCAGTTACCGATTTGCGTATTCGGCGCATCCATGACCCAAGCTCTCACTACATTATGCCACGCAGATCCAGGCAAAATGTCGACCCGGCTGAATGAGATCCAACATGGGCCGATAGCCAGGATGTGAGGTTATTCGCCAAGGCCGCCAAAACCCGACGAGAGTCGCGATGTCAGCACCGCATAGAGAAGGGCGCTCGGACCGTGACGTGTATGCAGTATTGGACCTGGGACCTGCTATCTGGTGCCCGGGGTGGGACTTGAACCCACACTCGCCTTGCGGCGAAAAGGATTTTAAGTCCTTTGCGTCTGCCGATTTCGCCACCCGGGCGCGCTCAAAAACCCGCCTGCCCGCCTCCCACTCCGGCAGGCCCGGCCGCTCTCCGTTCTACTTCTTCTTCATCCGCGTGTAGGCCAACTGTTTTTTGTCGCCTTCCACAATCAGACGGTCATCATTGCTGAAATACGTGAGTTGCCGGCCCTTCGTAACGCCCTTTACGCTGTCTGCCACCTGCGCCTCCCCGCCGTTCAGAATCACTTTGCCGTCCTTCGTGTAATACTCGCAGTGCTCTGCCGTACCCACGCGCCTGCCGTCTCCCGGCAGCACCTGCGAAACTTGCACTCTGCCATCCGCCACTGCATGGTCCAGCGACGATTCATCCGAATTGTCCTTCGATTTCGGTGTAAGAAAAGCTTGTATCTGGTCCGCCACCACCGTCATCTTGTCCCGCGTCAGCTTCACGCCGCCCGTATAGAGCGCCACGCGCGTATCGTCCCGGTACGTCAATTCCGGCGCGCGAATGATCGTAAAGATCGGCGCATCCACCGCCGCACTCGCCGGATTCCCCGCCGCGCCCTGCGCGCCAGTTGAATTCGCTGCACTCTTATCCGGCCTATTATCGATCAACTCGCTCACCACATTCCCCACCGCATGCAGCGATTGCGCATCCCGGTCGATATCAATCTTGTCCGCCGAAATGCGATTCGCGCCCTGCCACATCACCACATGTCCCTGATAATGCACCACTGTATTATCGTCACGAGTCTGCATCCGGTCCGCCTGCGCCTGCATCGCCTTCGAATCGTCCAACATCGACGTGCCCGGCTTCTGATTCTTATCCGGCTGATGCGTCGAGCGGACGTGCCCAACCGCGTCCATATCGCCATTCGCCTGATTCATCACAATTGTGTCCGCCACCGCCGTGCCCGTATCATCCATCACCCGCGCCGAACCATTCAGCGTCATCCGATTGATCGCCTGTTCCAACAGCGCTTTGTCCGCCGAAGCTTTTCGAACGCCCTCTTCATAGCGAAAATGCCCGTCCTGCTCAACCGTCGCCACCTGGTTCGTATTGGCAGTAAACTTCGCCTTCAATTCGTCGCTCCAGGTCAGAGCCGGCGGCGGCGCGCCGCCCGCCTTGCCACTGCTGTTTGCCGCGCGCACATTCGACACCGGTTTATCTGTTCGAATGGCCGCATTCCACGCCAGAAACGTATCCACATAACTGCCTTCGCCATACAAAACCCGCAACCGCGACGCATCCACCACCCGGTGCGATTGCTCCGGCCGGTTCGGCTTGAATTCCAACTGCGCCTGCGCGGCCGTGCGAATCTCCTGAATATCTTTCCCGCCCGGCTTCATCTCCAGCTCAATATGTTCGCTGCGCAGAATTCGTGTCTCCGGTAATTGCGCTCCCGGCCTCGGCAGCGGCGCCGATTCCGCCACCGCGTTTCCATCCGCCAGCACCAGATGCAGGTCGCTCTCCTCCACCGGCTGCCCGTTCGTTTGCTTTGCCGTAACAGCAAAGCGAAGGTCCGCGCGATTGCTCGTCACCGTATTCCGCGCATCCTCCTGCTTCGCCACAATCCGCGCATTGTTCTCCGCAACAATGTTCACCAGATTTCCGCGCTCATCGAACAAAGCCGTCATCCTATCGGCCGAATAATCCGTGTGCCGGCCCTCGCGATCGTCCGAGCCGAAAGCATGCTCGCTATCGATCTCGTGCAAATGTGTCTTCTTCGTTCCCGGCCCTTGCTGCGGCCCCCCCGCGTAATCTTCCTCGAGCGTCACCACCGAGTTCTGCGCCTGAATCACAGTCGATTGCCGCTGCATCTTCGACCACGGCGACAAATAAATCTTCTCCTCCGCCTCTTTATAAACCAGATCGCCCGTCTCGATATGCATCTTATTCGCCGCCGGTCCATGCCCCATCCAATCCAGCGCCACCTGCGATTTCAAATGCAGAATCTTCGTGCTCGGATCATAATCCACGCCCACGCACTGCCCGTCACCCTCTGAAAAAACAAAGGATGCAGGCTGATCCGTACTCGCTTTCCCCGACTTCGTTTCGTACACAACGCCCGAGGTGATCACATGCACGCGCTTCGCAATCACGTCTTTGTTGGCCGCGTCCTGATCCGCCGGCACGTTCATCACGATCAGCACCGGTCCAGCCGATTTCAGCAGCCCCGACCCCTCATCGAACAGCGCCTTGTCGCTCTTGATATAGGTGTACGCGCCCCCGGCCTTGTCATATAGCCGCATCGCCAGCCCGCGAATCTCGAATGTCGACGGATCATGCGTCGCCTGCGCCGATTCAGCTTCCGCCAGCACAATCGGTTTACCGGTCTCCGGATCGGATTTGCGCCAGTGCCAGCCGCTCGGCGAAACAGCATCGAGTCCCGGTTTAATGGCCGGCGCCGCCGCCACGCGCACACGCCGCGCCTTCTCAATTCGCAGCTTCAGCGTGTAGCCGACAGCAGCGGAAATGAGAATCGCGGCCAGGGCAAGAAATAACGACAAACGCCGCATGAATGGGGTGCTATCGCCAGAATAACAGCCGCCGCACCAGCGACAACTGCCTTCTCCATCCGGCCGTCGGCCCTAATCCCATCGTGGGGTCGGACTTTTAGCCTGCCGGCTTTCGAGCCGGCGAATCGAAACCCGCGCCCCCATGGAGAACATACGTATAGCACCGCCGTCAGAGCCAAGTGTCAGTCCATGCCATTTGGCCGGCAAAATAAGCGAAATACGCATAGCTCAGCGAGAAAAGGCTAAGCAACCACGCCGCGAGACCGGCTCTCCTAACTCTGTGAGCAAGGTAAATGATCAATGCAGAGGATGCGCAACCGATGAGAAGTACCAAAAGGGCATAACGTGCCTGCCTCAAACATTTGGGAAACTGGTTCAACCGTTTTGGAAAGCTGGCCGGATTCATACACAACAATATCGCGATAAAATTTCAACAACTACACCATCCTTCCCAGACCAACGCCATGCCCCAAAGCACAAGCATCGACCCTTAAACACGGAGCAACCACACGCGTATAACACTCGGTATCCTTATCGCGCTATCTCTCGGGCTGGTCGGGGCCGGCGCCGCAGACGAGGGTGTGATCCGCGGTCGTACACTCGCCGAATCCGGCCAGCCCGAGCCGGGAGTGAAGGTTAGCGTAAGTCGCATGAATAGTCGCGCACAGGCGAAGGCGATTCGTTACGTGGAAACCGATACGAATGGAGCGTTCGTGATGGACAAACTGGCCTGGGGAACATACAGAGTGTTCACGCGGAAGGAATCTGCGTGCTACCCGGATACATCGTGGAGCTTTTATAGCAATGACGAGACGCCCGTCGCTACCATCAGCGCCGAAAATCCTACGGCGGATGTCACCATCAACCTCGGTCCTAAAGCTGGAACCGTCACCGGCACGATGATGGACGCAGCGACCGGCCAGCCTGTCGACGGGGGCGTTCACATGTGGCGCATCTTGAACCCGAACCGCTGGATCGAGACAGGGATCAACGGATCTGGCTTTGAGTTCCTCGTTCCGCCCGATGTTCCAGTAGGGCTGCAATTTCAGGCAAACGGTTACCGGGAGTGGACTTATCCTGGCCCCAACGCAACAGCGGCGAACGGCTCCCTTGTGCTGCAGCCCGGAAACAAGGTGAGCCTGGACATTCGACTCGAGCGCGCTGCACGCTAAAGCCCCCAAGTGCCGCCGCTCCCGCTCATTCACAACTTTCGAAAATTCTCCTTTCCCCTGTAAAACCAGTCTCTTAACCCCTCCCGTACCCCTCCTCGCGCACACCCCCGCCCAATAATTCCATCGTGAGCCCGCAGCCTTTTTGTGGGGTCGGGCTTTCCAGCCCGCCGTCGCCTTTCCAGGCGGCGCACAGCTCAGGAGAACTAAATTTATGGCAACCGCCAAACAGATCGCGGCCAACCGCCGCAATGCACAAAAGTCCTGTGGCCCCAAGTCACCGGAGATGAAAGCCAAAGTCTCGCAGAACGCCCTGAAGC
>Ga0070739_10008428_pt1 | contig 10576 bp, 9 predicted proteins | sample Coa_R1_7_FD_66445 | JGI IMG/M metagenome (GOLD analysis project Ga0070739, IMG submission 66445) | Surface soil microbial communities from Centralia Pennsylvania, which are recovering from an underground coalmine fire - Coalmine... | ecosystem: Environmental > Terrestrial > Soil > Unclassified ...
CGCGCGGCGTCATGGAGAAATGCACCTACTGCATCCAGCGCATCGAAGCCGCGACCGTGCAGGCGGACATCGAGAACCGCTCGGTTCGCGAGGGTGAGGTGATGACCGCGTGCCAGCAGGCGTGCCCGGCCAAGGCGATCAGCTTTGGGAACCTCGCGGACAAGAACAGCGACGTCGCGAAGCAGCGTTCGAGCAAGCGCAACTATGCGCTGCTTGCGGAACAGGGGACGCGGCCGCGCACGACCTATCTCGCCCGCGTCGCCGAGGAGAAGCGCGATGGCGAGTAGATACGGTCCGCTTCCGCTCGATGAATCCCTGCGCGATATCACGAGCGAAGTCGCGCGCGTCCCGCTGCGGATGCCGGCGCGAATCCCGTGGTTGATCGCGCTGATCCTGAGCCTCGCGCTGCTCGCGCTGTTTCTTGCATCGATCACCTGGCTGTTCGCCAAGGGTGTGGGCATCTGGGGCCTTAACATCCCGGTGAACTGGGCATTCGCGATCCACCTTTACGTCTGGTGGCTGGGGCTTGGTCATGCGGGCACGCTGATCTCGGCGATGCTGCTGCTGATGGGACAGGAGTGGCGCAACAGCCTCAACCGTTTCGCGGAGGCGATGACCGTCTGCGCCGTGATCTGCGCGGGCATGGAGCCGATCATCCATCTGGGCCGGCCGTGGTTCCTCTATTGGATGTTCCCCTATCCTGCGACCATGGGCGTCTGGCCGCAGTTCCGGAGCCCGCTCGAATGGGACATCTGGGCGGTCCTGACCTATCTGACCGTCTCGGTGCTCTTCTGGTACATCGGCCTGGTCCCTGACCTCGCCACTGTCCGCGATCGCGCGAAAAAGCGCGGGTGGCAGGTCTTCTTCGGGATCTTCGCATTGGGCTGGCGCGGATCGGCGCGGCACTGGGCGGTGTGGAACAAGACCTATCGGACGATCGCCGCAATCGCGGTTCCGCTGGTCGTCTCGGTGCACAGCGAGGTGTCGCTGCTCTTCGCGTCGGGCCAGATCCCGGGTTGGCACTCGACGATCTTCCCGCCCTATTTCGTGCTCGGCGCGGCGTATTCGGGCTTCGCCATGGTGGCGATGATTGCGATCGTCATGCGCCATACCTTCGGCCTTGGTCACATCGTCACCGAGCGGCATCTCGACGTCCTCGCCAAGGTGCTGCTGGCGATGGGGCTGATGACCGCCTACGGTTACGTGTTCGAGGTCTTCGACGGCTATTATTCCGGCGACGCGCACGAGATCGCGACAATCCATGACCGGTTCTTCGGAATCTACGCGTGGAGCTTCTGGGGCGCGGTCATCTTCAATTTCGTGCCGCTCCAGGGGTTGTGGCTCCGCTCGGTGCGGCGCAGCCCGGTGTTGCTGTTCCTGATCAGCACCTCGTCGGTGATCGGCATGTGGCTCGAGCGCTACATGATCCTCGTCACCAGCCTTTACAAAGATTTCCTCCCTTCGTCGTTCGGCCACTACACGCCGACCTTCTGGGACTGGAGCACTTATATCGGGATGCTCGGGCTCTTCATGACTCCGTTCCTGCTGTTCGTCCGGTTCCTGCCTTCGATCTCGATCTTCGAGGACAAGGAGGTGCTTGCGCGCGAGCAGGAGGAGGCGCGCCATGCCTGAGCGTGTCCTCGGACTGCTGGGCGAGTTCGGCACGGCGGACGGGCTGCTCGAAGCAGCGAAGCGAGCGCGGCGCGAGGGCTTCCGGCGGATCGACGCGTTCAGCCCTTATCCGGTCGAAGGCATGGATGACGTGCTTGCGACGAAGGGCGATCATCGCATCGGCTGGATCACCATCGCGGGCGGCCTGTTCGGCTTTTTCGGCATGATCCTCGTCCAGCTCTTTGTGAACTGGGATTACCCGATCGAAGTCGGCAATCGCCCGCTGTTCGCGTGGCCCGCCTTTTTTGTCGTCGACTTCGAATTGATGATCCTGTGCGCGGTGCTTTTCGCGGTGGTCGGCATGTTCGCGATCATGGGCTTGCCCAAGCTTTATCACCCGCTCTTCGGGGCGCCGCGGTTCGGCCTTGCGTCCGACGACCGCTTCTTTCTCTACATCGACGCGCGCGATCCCAAGTTCGACCTCCAGACGACCCGCAGCTTTCTCGGGGAGCTCGGCGCCTGGACCGTCGAGCCGGTGCGGCCATGAGGAAGGTGCTGCTCATGGCCGCACTGGCGATCGCCGGATGCAACCAGAACCTCACGATGAGCGACCAGAAGAAACTCTCGGAATGGGAGCGCTCGAGCGTCTTCCGGAACGGCAAGGTGCTCCAGAGCCCTGCCCCCGGGAGCATCTCGCGCGAGCAGGATGTCGGCAACGTACTCACAGAAAAGCCGCCGATGACGTTGGCGCTCGTCCACCGCGGCCGCGAGCGCTTCAACATCTTCTGCTCCGAATGCCACGGTTATGGTGGCGACGCGGACGGGATGGTCGTTCAGCGCGGCTTTCCCAGGCCTCCGAGCTTCCATGAGGCCCGTCTCCTCGCAGCTCCCGACGAGCATTTCGTCGACGTGATCACCCACGGATACGGCGTCATGTACAGCTACGCCGACCGCGTCCCGCCTGCCGATAGGTGGGCAATCGCCGCTTACATTCGCGCGCTTCAGCGGACCACGCCGCCGATCGTGGAGCACCCCGCCTCGCAGGGGCCGATGCGATGAAGCGGGATCGGGCGCTGCTCATCGGACTGCTGGGGCTCCTGGGCTGTGTCGCGGGACTTTTTCTTGCGCCTCGCGAGACGCTCGTCGCCTGGCTTGTCTGTTGGCTCGGCTGGGGCTCGATTCCGATCGGAGCGCTTGCGCTGCTGATGCTGGTCGCGCTTATCCCCGGAACCTGGCGCCAGCTCTACGAGCAGCCGTTGAGGCTCGGCGCCACTCTGATGCCTGTCGTCGCAATCGCGATGATCCCGCTGCTCATCGGCGTGGACGCGATCTACCCGTGGACGGCGCAAGGCGCGACGTCGGGCTATGCGGCATTCAAGGCGATGTGGCTGTCGACGGGCTTTTTCGTCGTTCGAACCATTGGCTATCTGCTCGTGCTGAGCATCCTCGCATGGGCGCTGCTCGCGGCCGATCCGCGGCTGCGCGCGCCGATCGCCGCCGGCGGCGTGATTCTCTACGGGATCATTGGCTCGCTGATCGGGATCGATTTCGGCGAGTCCACCGAGCCGCATTTCCACTCGTCGATCTACGGATTGCTCGCGCTCAGCAACCAATGGCTGGCGGGCATCTCGTTCGCGATCCTGGTCGGGCTGTGGAGCGAGCGTGGGAAAGCTCCGCGCGCCGCCGCAGGCGTGCTCGTCACCGCCATCCTCATCTGGGGGTACATGCACGCGATGCAGTACATCGTCATCTGGGCGGGAGACATTCCGGAAGAGGCGCGTTGGTATATCGAGCGCGGCCGCGAGGGTTGGGGAGCGCTCGCCTGGATCCTCTACGGATTGCAGGGACTGGTGTCCTTCGGGGCGCTGCTGTCGCCATCCGTGCGAAACAGCAGCAAGGCCATGATCGTTCTTGCCGCGCTGACGCTGCTGATGCGGCTGGTCGAGAGCGCATGGTTCGTCCTGCCGGGACTGCCGGGCCTGACCTGGGCGGTCGCGCCGCTGATGCTTGCGGCGTCGTTCGCGATGCTGGGGCTCGGCTGGGTCGTGGCCGTCGCGCTGCAGCGGCGAGGCGGTGCGTGGGCCGGGAGCGGGTGGGCGCAGACTAGGAGTGCGTCATGAGTGAAGCCAAACGCGAAACCGTGGTCGTCACCGGAGGTACCGCCGGCATTGGCCGCGCCACCGCGCGCGAATTTGCGCGGCACGGCTGCAATGTCGCGGTGCTTGCACGCGGCAAGGACGGGCTCGATGCGACCCGCCGCGACATCGAGGATTTGGGCAGCAGGGCGCTCGCAATTCCGACGGATGTCGCGGACTGGAGGGCGGTTGAAGCGGCCGCCGACCAGGTGGAGGGCGAGCTCGGGCCGATCGACATCTGGGTCAACAACGCCTTTGCGGGAATCTTCTCGCGATTCATGGATGTGACGCCCGAAGAATATGAGCGCGTCACTCAGGTCACCTATCTCGGCCAGGTGAACGGCACGCGCGCGGCGCTGAAGCGCATGCTGCCGCGCAACCAGGGCGCGATCGTGCTGGTCGGCTCGGCACTCGCTTATCGCGGAATCCCGCTGCAATCGGCCTATTGCGGCGCGAAGCACGCGATCCAGGGCTTTATCGATTCCGTCCGCTGCGAGCTCCTGCACGACAAGACCAACGTCACGATCACGATGGTCCAGATGCCGGGCGTCAACACGCCGCAGTTCGACTGGATCCGGGCCAAGCTGCCGGGCCAGCCGCGGCCGGTCGGCAAGGTGTACCAGCCCGAGGTCGCGGCACGGGCGATCTACGCCGCTGCGCACGACGGCAGAAAGGAAATGCTCGTCGGGCTTCCCACCGTCGAAGCGGTGTGGGGCAACAAGGTCGCCTCGAGCCTGCTCGACGATTATCTCGCCGCCACTGGGTTTAAAGCGCAACAGCGGCCCGAACGTGTCAGCCCGGACCGCAAGGACAATCTGTTCGACCCGGTTGCGGGCGATCATGGCGCGCACGGCAGCTTCGACTCCGAAGCGGTCGACGGCAGCGCCGAGCTGTGGATGACCGAGCACAAGAAGCAGTTGGGCCTAGCTGCGTTAGGCGCGGCAGCGCTTGCCGGCGCCGGTTTCATGTTCGCGTCACGAAGCGGCAACAACGGCACGGGCAAAGCGCGCAGCAACAAAGCACGTCAGCGGAGCTGATTTTTGCTTGCACCGCGCCAGCCCGAACCTTCGCAGCGGCCGCTGATCGCAGTTGCCGCGGCAACGCTTGCGACGGCTGCGGGCGTGGGCTGGTTGCTGCAGCGTGCGTGGAAGCCGAAAGGCGACACGAACCATCGCGCGGCCGAGGCGCTCGGCGCAGGCGCGGCGATCCTCTGCGTCAGCGTCGCGCTCGATAGCGCGATCGAGCACTACCGCGGCGGCTTCAAGGACCGCGCGATGTTCGTCGGTCCGACCATGGCGCTACTTGGGCTAGGCGCGGCGACGTACATTGCCTTTCGTCCGGAACGGGCAAACGACCGTGCGCCGAAAATCGCGCTACTCACCGTCGGTGCGACCGGGCTGATCGGCCTCGGATTCCATGCCTACAACATCCTGAAGCGGCCCGGTGAGCTGGACGCGCTCAACCTTTTCTACGGGGCCCCGGCGGGCGCGCCCGCCGCTCTCACGCTGGCCGGCTTGTACGGGGTGATCGCCGGCGAGATGCTGAGCAGCCGTGCGTATGTGCGCACTCGGCTGCCGAAGCATGCCGCCGGCCTGATCGCCTTCTCGCTGCTCGGAACAGTAGCGGAAGCTGGGTTCCTGCACTTCCGCGGGGCGTTCCAGGATCCGGCAATGTACGCGCCGGTGACGATCCCGCCGCTCGCCGCAGTGGCGGTCGGGGGGGCAGCGCTCACTGCTCGCGCGATTCCCATTGCCGAACCGTTGCTCAAGGCGACCGCAGTGCTCGGGATCGCTGGTCCGATCTTCCACGCCTATGGAATCCACCGGAACATGGGCGGTTGGCGCAACTGGAGCCAGATGATCCTCCAGGGGCCGCCGCTGCCTGCGCCGCCGGCGTTTCTGGGGATCGCCGCGGCAGGACTCGGAATCCTTCCTCTGCTCAACCAGGAGGCGAAGTGAGCGACTTCCACTCGCCGTATTTGACCTACGACGTGCTCGACAAATGGGACTCGCCGTCGTGGAATGAACAGACGCGTGGAGTGGTGCGGCAGAGGCTCGAGCAGGTGCCGCCCCGCCGGTTCCTCAGCGCCGACCAATGGTCGCTTCTCGAAGCGATTGCCAGCCGCCTCGTTCCGCAGCCTGATCGCGAAGAGCCGGTGCCGATCGCGCCGTGGATCGACGACATGCTGCACCACAACCACACGCCGGGGTATCGCTACGCCGACATGCCGCCGATGCGCGAAGCCTGGCGGCAGGGCCTCAATGCGATTGCGGCCGAGACGCGCAACCGGCACGGCAAGGCCTTCGAGGAGCTCTCGCCCGACGACCAGGACGAGTTGCTGAGCGACGTCCAGAACAATCGCGTCGAAAGCCGCTACTGGGGCGACCTGCCGGCGGGCGGTTTCTTCCTCCACCACCTGCTGAAGCAGGTCGTCGGCGTCTATTATTCGCATCCCGATGCCTGGAGCGAGATCGGGTACGGCGGCCCCGCGTCGCCCCGCGGCTATGCACGTCTCGGGCCCGACGAACGCGATCCGTGGGAAGCCGAAGAGCTGCACTTCGAGGCCGCCGATGCTTGAAGTCGCGGAGCCGAGGGCCATTAACGGCCGCGCGCCCGACGTCTTCCGCGAAGGCAAGTGGGTGCCGATGCGCTGTTATGACGACAGCGAGGAAGTCGACTTCGCCATCGTCGGCACCGGCGCAGGCGGTGGAACCCTCGCGTGCAAGCTGGCGGAGGCGGGATTCTCGGTTGTCACTTTCGACGCCGGGCCGTTCTGGCGCCCGCTCGAGGACTTCGCCTCCGACGAGAACTGGCAGGGCGGGCTCTTCTGGACCGACGAGCGCATCACCGGGGGCGCCGATCCGGTCGAGCTCGGATCGAACAACAGCGGCCGCGGCGTCGGCGGCAGCACGGTCCACTACACGATGATCGCGCTGCGCTGGCGCCCTGAGTGGTTCAAGTGCCGGACGAAGCTCGGCTACGGGCGCGACTGGCCGATCAGCTTCGACGAGCTCGAACCTTATTACGAGGAAGCCGAAGAGGCGCTGCAGATCTCAGGGCCGATCCGCTATCCTTGGGGTCGACGGCGCAAGCGTTACCCGCGGCGATCCCATCCGGTGAATGCGCCGGGGCTGGTGTTGGCTCGCGGTTGTGAAACGATCGGGATCAATTGGTCTCCGGTACCCCTTGCGACCCTGTCGTCCCCGCGCGGCATGGCGCATCCCTGCGTCTATCGCGGCTTCTGCGCCTATGGCTGCTCCACCAATGCCAAGCAGAGCGTGCTCGTCACCTTCATTCCGCGCGCGCTGAGGGCCGGCGCCGAAGTCCGCGACCTGGCGATGGTCGGCCGCATCGACATGGGGAAGGACGGCAAGGCGACGGGGCTGACCTATCACCGCCGGGGAGAATGGCGCCACCAGAAGGCGAAGCATGTCGTCGTCGCGGGTTACGCGATCGAGACGCCACGGCTTCTGCTCAACTCCAAGTGCAGCCAGTTTCCGGATGGCCTCTGCAACGAGAATGGCCTCGTCGGGACGCACATCATGATCCACTCGGGCCCGGGCGTGTGGGGCGTGCTCGACGAAGAGATTCGCCAGTACAAGGCGCCACCCTGCATGGCCGTCACCGAGCACTGGAACTACGACGACAGCGACAAGAAGGACTTCCATGGCGGCTACGCCTTCATGAGCCAGGGTCCGCTCGCCGTCGGGTGGGCACAGTGCGTTGCGATCAACCGCGGCATGTGGGGCATGAAGCTCCGCCAGGAAATGACCCGGTACAACCATGTGGCGGGCTTGCGAATCGTCGGCGAAACCGAGCCGCAGCGGCACAACCGCATCGAGGTCGCCGACGAGAAGGACCAGTACGGCCTCCCGATCCCGCGTATGACGTTCAGCTATTCCGAGAACGACCGACGGCTGATGAAGCATTCGATCGGATCGATGAAATCGGTCCTCGAAGCGGGCGGCGCCAAGGACCTTTGGATCGATGACGACACCTCGCACCTGATGGGCGGCTGCCGCATGGGCGACGATCCGAACGATAGCGTCGTCGACAAGGACGGGCGCAGCTGGTCGATCCCGAACCTGTGGGTCTGCGACGGTTCGCTCTTCCCCACGAGCGGCGGCGTCAATCCGTCGCTCACGATCCAGGCGCTTGCCTGCCGAATCGGCGATCGCATCACGCACATGTCGAAACGAGGCGAGCTGTGAGGAAAGCGCCCGGTTGGATCGCCAGCATCGAGGACCTCAGAAGACGCGCCCATGCATGCGTCCCCAAGCCCTTCATGGATTACATGGAGGCAGGCTCCTTCTCGGAGATCACGCTGCGGGAGAACCGCCGCGATCTCGATGCGATCCGCTTCCGCGAACGGGTGATGTTCGACGTTTCGAACCGCAAGCTCGAAACGACGATGCTCGGCGAGAAAGTCGCGATGCCTGTGGCGATCGGCCCGACGGGCATGTGCGGAGCGATCTGGTCGAATGGCGAGATATTGTCATGCCGAGCGGCGCACGATTTCGGCGTTCCGTTTTCGCTCTCGACCAACGCGCTCTTGTCAATCGAAGATGTCCGGAGTTCGGTCGACCGGCCGTTCTGGTTCCAGCTCTATCTCGAGAAGGATCGCGGCTTTTCGAAGGAATTGCTCGAGCGAGCGAAAAAGGCCGGGTGCCCGGTGCTGATCCTGACCATGGACCTGCACGTCGAAGGCACGCGCTATTGCGACAAGCATAACGGCCTCGGCGTTCCGCCGAAGCTCACGCCCGCCAATATCTGGAGCATCGTCAGCCACCCGCCCTGGGCCTTCGCGATGCTTCATTCGAAGCGCTGGAGCTTCGGCAATTACGCCGGGAAGGTGAAGAGCGGGAACGTCAAGGAAATGGCGGAGCTGGTCAAGAGCCAGCTCGACAGCTCCTTCGACCTGAAGACGCTCGAATGGGTCCGCTCGCTGTGGCCGGGCAAACTGATCGTCAAGGGCATCCTCGATGTCGAGGACGCGAAGATGGCTGTCGGCGCTGGCGCTGACGGCATACTCGTATCCAATCATGGCGGAAGGCAGCTCGACAGCGCGCCGTCGACCGCCGCGGTCCTGACGAGCATCGTCGACGCAGTCGGCGATCGGACAGAAGTCTATGTCGACAGCGGAGTCCGCTCGGGCCTTGATGTGCTCAAGTTCCTTGGCCTCGGCGCGCGCGCATGCTTCATCGGCCGCGCCTATCTCTACGGCCTGGGCGCGTACGGGCAGGCGGGAGTCACCAAGGCGCTCGACATCCTCAAGGACGAGCTCAGCATCGCGATGGCGCTCACCGGCGTGACCGACGTCACGAGAGTGCCCCGCGACATCATCCTTCGGCCGCCGCCGGAGCCTTCAAGGGCTGCAACCCCGACCAGCGGCGGACCGTTTCGAGACATACGCGTTTACGAAGAAAGCTAAGGACTGGAGACAAGACCATGGCAATGACCGGCGGCGACATCCTCGTCGAAACCCTGATCGACTGGGGGGTGGACACGATCTTCGGGATCCCGGGGGACGGGATCAACGGCGTGTTCGAGGCGCTGCGGAAGCGCGAGGACAAGATCCGGTTTATACAGGTCCGACACGAGGAAGCGGCCGCGTTCGCCGCCTGCGCCTATGCCAAGTTCACCGGCAAGCTCGGCGTGTGCGTCGCGACCTCCGGGCCAGGCGGGATTCACCTCCTCAACGGCATTTACGACGCGAAGCTGGACAATCAGCCGGTCTTGGCGATCACCGGCGCGCAGCATCACGACCTGATCGAGACCTACACGCAGCAGGACGTCGCGCTCGACAAATTGTTCATGGACGCGACCGCTTATTCCGTGCGCGTCATGGGACCGGCGCATGTCCAGGATGTGGTCGAGCAGGCGTGCCGCACGGCCATTGCATATCGCCAGCCGACGCACGTGATGATTCCCGTCGATTTCCAGTCGCAGCCGGCAAAGGACCGGTCCGAGCGCAACGTCGCGGATCACGTGTCCAATGTCATGGCGCGCGGCGGTCAGCTTCCCGATCCGGAGATGCTGCGGCGTGCTGCGGACATCCTGAACCAGGCGGAGAAGCCGTTCATCCTCGCGGGCCGCGGAGCGATCGGCGCGACGCAGGAACTGCTTGCCGTCGCCGAAAGACTGCAGGCGCCGATCGGCAAGCCATTGCTTGGCAAGGAAACAGTACCCGACGAAAGTCCCTTCACCACCGGCGGCGTCGGCCTGCTCGGGACGAAGCCGAGCCAGGAAGCGTTCGAGAGCTGCGACACCTTGCTGATCGTCGGCTCGACCTTCCCCTACATCGAATTTTATCCGAAGCCAGGAAAGGCGAGGGGGGTCCAGATCGAGCTCGATCCGAAGCGAGTCGGGCTCCGCTATCCGGTCGAAGTCGGGCTCGTCGGCGACAGCAAGCGCGTCCTCTCCGAGCTGCTGCCGCTCCTCAAGAAGAACGACAGCAGCAAGTTCCTCGAAGCCGCGCAGAAGAGCATGCGCGACTGGCGCGAACTGATGAATGAGCGCGCAACGCGGCGCGAGACTCCGATGAAGCCGCAGGTGGTGACGCACGAGCTCAACAAATTGCTCGACGACGATGCGATCGTGATCACCGACAGCGGTACCATCACCGCCTGGACCGCCCGCCACGTGGATATGCGTGGGTCGATGCAGTTCAGCTGCTCTGGCACGCTCGCCACGATGGCGTGCGGGCTGCCCTATGCGATCGGGGCATCGATCGCTTACCCCAACCGCCAGGTCGTCGCGGTGATCGGCGACGGGTCCGCGGCGATGCTGATGGGCGATTTCGTGACGCTCAGGAAATACAATCTCAACGC
>Ga0070739_10008429_pt1 | contig 10576 bp, 5 predicted proteins | sample Coa_R1_7_FD_66445 | JGI IMG/M metagenome (GOLD analysis project Ga0070739, IMG submission 66445) | Surface soil microbial communities from Centralia Pennsylvania, which are recovering from an underground coalmine fire - Coalmine... | ecosystem: Environmental > Terrestrial > Soil > Unclassified ...
CCTTGGCCGTCTGGTCGCGCAACACCCGTTCGACCATGCGGTCGGCGCGCGGCGTCGGCTGGCCGATCATGCGAAAGAAGTGGGCCAGGTGAAAAGTAGCGGCCACATGATCGCCCAGGTAGCCGTCGGCCTTCTGGTTGCGCTCTTGATGCTCCGCCAGGGCGGTGCGGTACTCCGCCGGAAACGGTTTCTCCAAAGCGGCGTAGAACAGCGGAAAAAAGCTGGTCGTGTACCAGGGGAGCTTGCGATAGGCGTCCTTGACGAAGAAGCGGTCCAGGACGCTCGTCGGGTCCCGGCGCGGCTTTTGCCCCAGAGCGCGCAGGCCGACGACCCCTTGCGTGGTGTTGTAGAGAATGCCCAGATCGCTCTTGGGATCGTGCTTGCCCGCGAAGTTGACAAAGCGGCCATCCTCCTGTTGATGGCGCTGAATGAAATCCGCCGAGCGCTCGGCGTGCGGCAGCTTCCGACCGACCGTTTTGGCCAGCACGGCAGCGTAGGTGACGGCGGCCAGGTCGCTGAACTTGGTATCCGAGTTGCCGGTGTAAGCCGGATCGGGAGACGGAGCATAGCTGCCATCCTCCCGGCGGCAGCGCTCAATGAAGGCGAAGGTCTCGTCCCCAAGCCGCTGGTCGGCCCGCTCTGCGCCGGCCAACACCGCAGTTACCATCCCGGCCGCGCCCTGGAGCCACTGCCGGCGTGTGCAAGGTTCTGTCATGATCGCTTCTCCGGAGTTGTATCCGAGCCTGAAGCGTAAGCGAAGGCATTTCTTCGCTTACGCTTCAGGCTCGGACGAATACATATTCTACTTTGCCGTCGTTGCTTCCAGTTCGGCGATCCGCCGCCGCAGCTCCTCCGGCAACGGCACCTTGACGCCGCGTTCATAATGAAACGCCATTACTGTCCCCTGTCCCTCCGCGGCCACATCATTCAGCTGCGCACTGACGATGCGATGCTCCAGCGTAAAGCGATCCTCGCTGAGCGTGCCCAGCCGTGCCGCGATGGCGATGGTGTCGGGATACGTCAAGGCCCGGCGAAAGCGTGCCTGCGTCGCCGCCAGGATGGGACCAATCCCGGTCTGGGCCTCGAAGGCGGGCCAATCCAGACGGCGAAAATACTCCAGCCGCGCGTTCTCGAAATAGCGAAAATAAACGACGTTATTGACGTGGCGATACGAATCCATCTCACCCCAAACAACCGCCTGCTGCACCACCACCGGATACCCCGCCAACAATTCGTCGAACATTTCGCTACTCCGTTGATTGAAGAAGAGCTAACCACAGAGTCACAGAGAGAAAGACAAAAAGGACAAATAATGACATTAAAATTGCCCTCTATTTTTTATTGTTTCTCTGTGATTTCTTCTCTGTGTCTCTGTGCCTCTGTGGTTAGATTCTATTATCCATTGCTGCGTTCCAGCTCGCGCAGGTAATCGAGCGCTTCATCGAGCGTACACACGGCGGCGCCCGGCACGCGGCCGCCGGCGTCGCATTCATGCAGCAGCATCAGCTCCTCGAAGTCCGGCGACGCTTCCAGCTCGCGCCGCATCCGCGCGCCGAGCTTGCCCTCACGATACGCATGAGCATGCATGTGGTGCTCGATGAAGAAGCGCGTTCGATCCGTGATGAGTCCGTCCAGCGCTTGTAGACCGGCCTCCACATGCTGGCTGCGGTCCAGGCCCTTGCCGACATCATGCAACAGCGCCGCCAATAGAAACTCCTCGTCGTAAGGCCGGTGCTCGCGGGCCAGCTCGAACACTTGCAGCGAATGATACAGCACGTCGCCTTCGGGATGATGCACCGGCGATTCATGCACGTTTTCCAAAGGCGCCAGCAACAGGCGGAACACCGGATAAGGGTCTGGCGCCGACTCGGCAGCTTGCAATTCTTCGTCGAGATCCAGATCGGGATATTCGCGGACCAACAGCTCTTCCAATTCGCGGATGGAAGCGCGTTCGATGGCCTTGCCGGTGATCGAGCTGCGGAAGACGTAATGTGCCTTGTCTTCGGGATAGACGGTCAATTCAAAGTTGAAGCGATCAAACACATGAATGTGCGTGAAGACGCGGGCTTCACCGTGTTTGACGACTTGCTTGCGTTCGAGGTCGTACTGACAGCCGGCCTGATCGAGCACGTCGGTGAGGAGGGCGGGGCTGTCGCAGAAAACGTGCAGGTCGATGTCGGAGCCTTTGCGGACGTGGCCGGTCATGACGCTGCCGATGAGACGCGGCCGAAACTGCCGCAGCAGCCGCATCATGCGCAGCGCTTCCAGGCGCATGTCGCGCAGGTTCTCGGTGCGTTTGTCGCCTTCATGCAGGCGGGCGAACAGTTGGATTTGTTCGCGGATCTCGGCGTTGGAGGGAAGGTCTTCGGGTTTGACGCCGCGGCGACAGAGTCGCTTGGCGGCTTTGCGTTTGGCGGTGAAGTACTCGGTTTCGATACGTTCGTACATCAGGCGAGCGGCTTCCAGCGCGATGGCCTGACGCAGTTTGACATCACTCATCCTTTCATGCGCCGTTACGAAGCCCATCAGTGCGGCGCGGGGCTGGGGAAACATTATCCGGTTAATATTCTACCATAAAATCACCCCGGGACGACTGCGCCCTGTTAAATTCGCTGCTGACATTCACTCTACCTCTCCGGTTCGGATATGCTGGAGTTATGAGGGATGAACTGCAACCGTAGCCAACCTGATAAGCATGAATGACGATCCTCTCGACTCGCTCGCACAACTGGAAGCCGACCTCTGGCAAGCCGCGGATAACCTGCGGGCCAATTCGGGGCTTGCTTCGTCCGAATACTGCATGCCGGTGCTCGGCGTCATCTTCCTGCGCCATGCGGCCAACCGCTTCGAGGCGGCGACGCGGCAGATCCAACAAGATCAGGCGGCCGGACGCATGCCGCGGCGGCCGGCCATCAAGGCCGATTACCTCAAGCGTCGCGCCCTGATGCTGCCGGAGAAGGCCCGCTATGACTATCTCCTCGCCCTGCCCAAGAATACCGACCTCGGCAAAGCGCTCGTCGAGGCCATGATCGCCATCGAGGAAGCGTTTCCCCCGCTGCAAGAAAATCTGCCCAAGGAGTACACCAGTTTCGAGCGCGACGTGCTCGAAAACCTGTTGCGTGTCTTCAACAGCGAAGCGCTGCGAACGGCGGGCGGCGACGTGTTCGGCCGCATCTACGAATACTTCCTCATGAAGTTCGCCATGCAGGGCGCCCAGGACAACGGCGAATTTTTCACTCCGCCCTCGCTGGTGCAAACCATCGTTAATGTGATCGAGCCGGACCACGGCACCCTCTTCGATCCGGCCTGCGGCTCCGGCGGCATGTTCGTGCAGTCCAGCCATTTCATCGAACGCCGCGGCCAGGACACCGCGCACAGCGTCACCTTCTACGGTCAGGAAAAAACGCGCACCACCATTCCGCTGGCGCGCATGAACCTCGCCGTCCACGGCCTGGAAGGCGACATCAAGAACGCCAACACCTACTACGAAGACGCCCACACGCTGGCCGGCAAGTGCGATTTCGTCATGGCCAATCCGCCCTTCAACGTCGATGAGGTGGACGCCGAGCGCGTCAAGGACGACAAGCGTCTGCCCTTCGGCCTGCCCGGCGTCAACAAGAACAAAAAAGTTTCCAACGGAAACTATCTGTGGATCTCGTATTTTTACAGCTATCTCAACGACAAGGGCCGGGCCGGCTTCGTCATGTCGTCGCAGGCGTCCAGCGCCGGACACGGCGAAAAGGAAGTGCGGCGCAAGATCATCGAAACCGGCGCGGTGGACGTGATGATCTCGATTCGCTCGAACTTTTTCTACACGCGAACGGTGCCGTGCGAGCTGTGGTTTTTCGACCGCGGCAAACCGGCCGGACGGCGCGACCACGTGCTGATGCTCGATGCTCGCAACATCTATCGCAAGGTATCGCGCAAGATCAACGATTTCTCACGCGAACAGTTGGCCAATCTCAGCGCCATCGTCTGGCTGTATCGCGGACAATCGGAGCGCTTCCTGGGTCTGGTGGGCGAGTACCTGGCGGCGGTGATCCGGGAGAGTGCGGCCATCGCCGAGAAGCTGCAACCGTTCGAGGAGGCGCTGAAAGCGCTCCAGGTACGGCTCGATACGTCGGCGAGCGGGGGGCGTAAGCCCCCTGTTCCTTCCGAACAGGGGGCTTACGCCCCCCGCTCGCCGGACCTTGCGGAGTTGCACGAGGCGGCCGAATCGTGCGCAGACGACCAGGCGCAGCTCTTGCGCCAACTGGACGGCTACCGCAAAAAGCACGCGGCCCCGGCGGCGACCAACCGCGAGCAGCACGCCGCCCGCAAGGCGTTCGAGCCAATCGCCGAACGGCTGCGCGGATTGGTCAAGCAGGTAGACCTGGTTTACAAGCTGGCGGCGCGGGCCGTGGATGCGGCCGGCGACGGCGAGGAATTCGACCGCCGCGCCGCCGCGCGCCAGCTCAAGCTGCTCGACGCCGCCCGCAAAGACGCCGTCGAGCAGCTCAAGCGCACGGCCTATTTCCACAAGCAGGTGGTCTGGCTGCAAGATCGCTTCCCGGAGGCGAAGCTGCGCGACGTGCCGGGCTTGGTGAAGTTGGTGGATCGCCAGGAAATTGAGGCGGCCGACTGGAGCCTGACGCCGGGCCGCTACGTCGGCGTCGCTCCGCCGGAGGAAGACGACGAGTTCGATTTCGAGGCGACCCTGCGCGACATTCATACGGAACTGGCGGGGCTAAACGAGGAAGCGGCGGAATTGGCGAAGAAGATACAGGCGAATTTTGAGGAGCTGGGGATATGAAGTTGCCACGAGTCCGGTTCGCCGAATTGTTTCGGGTCAAGCACGGCTATGCTTTCAAGAGCCGATTCTTCGACTCGTCCGGCCCCTATGCGCTTCTAACTCCCGGTAATTTTCATGAAGAGGGAGGCTTTCGAGATCAAGGAGAGAAACAGAAGTATTACACCGGCGATGTACCAGAAGGCTTCATTTTGAGCGAGGGCGATCTTCTCATTGCGATGACAGAACAGGCGGTAGGATTGCTCGGAAGTTCCGCTTGGATTCCTGAGTCGAACCGTTATTTGCACAATCAACGCCTTGGATTGATTGTTGACCTGGACGAATCCCGGCTTGATAAACGCTATCTCTATTACCTATTCAATACTGCGGAAGTCCGTCATCAGATTGCAGCAAGCGCCAGCGGAACGAAAGTCAGGCACACGGCCCCGGAGAGAATCGGGCGCGTCGAGGTTAATCTGGCCCCTATTTCCTCGCAGCGCAAAGTTGCTAAATGTTTAACCGCCTACGACGACCTGATCGAGAACAACCTGCGGCGGATCGCGTTGCTGGAAGAATCGGCGCGGCTGCTGTACCGCGAATGGTTCGTCCGCCTCCGCTTCCCCGGCCACGAACACACCCGTATCATCGACGGCGTGCCGGAGGGATGGGAGCGACTGTTTCTCGATGAACTCTGCAAAATTGGTCGGGGCTCTTCGCCCCGCCCCATTGCCAACTTCATGGGCGGTACAATCCCCTGGTTCAAGATCGGCGATGCAACTGCGTCAGAAAGCTGTTTTGTTTTCAAGACGAACGAACTTGTCACGGAGGACGGATCGAAAAGAAGCGTGCCCGTTGTTCCAGGCGACCTGATTTTGTCCAATAGCGCCACATGTGGAATACCCTATTTTGCTGGCGTACCCGGCTGTATTCATGACGGTTGGTTGCACTTCAAGGACTACAAGCGGTTCTCCCCGATCTTCTTGTATTGCGCTCTCTATTTCAAGAAAGATGAACTGGTCAGCAGTGTGGGGGATGGCACGACCCAGAAAAACTTGAACACTGACGCCGTCGGTAGGCTCAAGCTCGTCTTGCCCACAGCCTCGGCGTTGATCGATCAGTTCGAGGGCTTTGCCAAGCCATGTTTTCAGCTGATATATAACTTGGCTCAACAGAACCAAAAGCTCCGAGCCGCCCGTGACCTGCTGCTGCCACGGCTGATGCGCGGAGAAATCGCCGTGTGACACCCCGGATGCTCGCCATGATTACCGACATCAACAGCGAAGACCGTCTCGTCCAGCAAACCTTCGCCGACTATCTGCGCGATCATCTCGGCTGGGAGAGCGTCTATGCCTTCAACGAGGAAACCTTCGGCCCCGGCGGCACGCTGGGCCGCAACAGCGAACGCGAAGTGGTGCTGACGCGCGATCTGCGCGACGCCTTGCGGCGGCTCAATCCCGCGCTGCCGGACAGCGCCGTCGAAGACGCCATCAGCCAACTGACGCGGCACGACTTCTCGCGCGACATGGTGCAGCACAATCAGGAATTTTATCGCTTGCTGCGCGACGGTGTGCCGGTCAGCTACCGCGATGCCAAGGGCCAGCTGCAACAGGCTCGCGCCCACGCCGTGGACTTCCGCCACGCCGCCAAGAATCGCTTTGTGGCCGTGCGCGAGCTGAAAATCCAGGGGCTCCGCGTGCCGCACTACAATCGCCGCGCCGACCTGGTTTGCTTCGTCAACGGCCTGCCGCTGGTGTTCTTCGAGCTGAAAGCGGTCTACGTCAATATCCGCGCCGCCTACGACGGCAACCTGAGTGATTACTTCGACACCATCCCGCACGCCTTTCATCACAACGCGTTCCTGGTGGTCAGCAACGGCGACCGCGCCCGCTACGGCTCGCTCACGGCGACGTGGGAGCATTTCTACGAATGGAAGCGCAACGAGGAGCGCGACAAGGCCCGGCTCGATGCCCGCGTGCTGCTGGACGGCATGTTGGCCAAGGAACGGCTGCTGGACCTGGTTGAGCATTTCATCCTGTTCGACAGCAGCAAGCCAGGCCGGGTCCGCAAGGTGGTCGCGCGGAATCATCAGGTGCTCGGCGTCAACAACGCCGTCGCTTCGGTGCTCCGTCAGGAGGAGCTGAAACGCCAATTTCCGCCGGAGAAACGATTGCGGCCGCGCAAGGCGGCGGAGGATGTCGATTTGCCGCTGGTCGAGCGCGCCCATCCCGATCTGGGCCGGCTGGGCGTGTTCTGGCACACGCAAGGCAGCGGCAAATCGTATTCGATGGTGTTTTTCACCGAAAAAGTGCGCCGGACCGTGCCGGGCAACTTCACCTTCGTTATCATGACCGACCGGACCGATCTCGATGCGCAGATTTACCGTACCTTCGTCGGCTGCGGCGTGGCCGACGAACAGACGCCGCGGGCCTCCTCCGGCGAACGGCTCAAGGCGTTGCTGCAAGAAGACCATCGCTTCGTTTTCAGCCTCATTCACAAGTTCAATCAGGACGTGAAGCCGGACCAGCCGTACAGCCGCCGTGATGACATCATCGTTCTCTCCGACGAGGCGCACCGCACGCAGGCCGGCAAGCTGGCTCGTAACATGCGCCTGGCGTTGCCCAATGCGGCGTTTCTGGGGTTCACGGGCACGCCGCTCTTCAAACACGATCAGCTGACGCGGCGCATCTTCGGCAATTACGTTTCGCGCTACGACTTCAAACGCTCCGAGGAGGACGGCGCGACGGTGAAGCTGGTCTACGAGAACCGCGGCGAAAAGCTCGGCCTGGCTCGGCTGGACCTCAACGACCGCATCGCCGAGGCCGTCGAGCAGGCGGATTTAGATGAGGACCAGCTGGCGCTGTTGGAAAAACTCTTGGGCAAGGATTACGAGGTCATCACGGCCGATGATCGCCTCGATAAGATCGCCGACGATTTCGTGGAACATTGCGCCACGCGCTGGGAATCGGGCAAGGCGATGCTGGTCTGCATCGACAAAATCACCTGCGCCCGCATGTATCAACGCATCATTCCCCGCTGGCAAGCGAAGGCGGCCCGCTTGCGCGACCAGGCGGCGCGGTTGGAAGCGGAGCCCGCCGGCGCGGACGCCGAGGAGCAGCAAAAGCGGCGCGAGCAGATCGACCGGCTGCGGCGTCAGGCGGCGTGGATGGACGAAACGATCCTGGAGATCATTATCAGCGAATCGCAGAACGAGGTACGCGATTTCCAGAAATGGGGCTTCGACATTGTGCCGCACCGCGAAACGATGAAGCGCGGCTTCGAGACGCCCGACGGCCGGCGCGTGGACGTGGAATCGGCCTTCAAGGATCCAGGGCACCCCTTCCGCATGGCCATCGTCTGCGCCATGTGGCTGACCGGGTTCGACGTGGAATGTTTATCGACGTTGTACATCGACAAGCCGCTGAAGGCGCACACGCTGATGCAGGCCATCGCCCGCGCCAATCGGGTCTACCCCGGCAAGGCGTGCGGGGTCATCGTGGATTACAACGGCATGTTGCGGAGCTTGCGGGAAGCCCTGGCGCAGTGGGCGCTGGGCGACGATGCGGATGAGACGGGCGCAGACGAAGTTGCTGCGCCCTTGGAAGCAATGGTGCGGTCGCTGGTAGAAGCTCTGGAAGCGACGGAAGAGCACTTGCGCGGACTGGGCTTCGAGCCGTCGCGGCTGACCGGCGCCCGCGGATTTGATCGCATCGAAGCACTGCGGGACGCCGTCAACGCGCTGTACACTTCCGACGCGGCCAAGCGACGCTTCGAAATTCTCGCCCGCCAAGTGTTTGATCGCTATCGCGCCCTGCTGATGGAGCCGGCCGTCCATCCCTACGTGGAACGCCGGGACAACCTGGAAACGATTTACAAGAAGCTCCAGGAGCGCCGCGACACCTCCGACGTAACGGAGCTGCTCAAGGAATTGCACCGGATCGTCAATGAAGCCATCCGCGCGCAACAGCCCGGCGACGATCAGGCGGTGGGCCTGATGGTCGATCTCAGCCGGGTTGATTTTCAAAAGTTGCGCGAGGAATTTGCCTGCCGTGTACAACGAAAACAGACGGCGTTGCAGGATCTGCGCGAATTGGTGGAACGCAAGCTCCAGCAGATGCTGCGGCACAATCCGCGGCTGATGGATTACTACCGCAAGTATCAGGAGATCATCGCCGACTACAACCGCGAAAAGGACCGGGCGACAGTGGAACAGACGTTCGCGCAGCTACTCATCCTGTACGACCGCCTTGATGCCGAGGAACGGCGGACGGTGCAAGAGGGCTTGAGTCTAGATGAGCTGGCCCTGTTCGACATGCTGGCCAAGGACAATCTCAGCAAGGTCCAGCGCGAGAAGCTGAAGCAGGCCAGCCGGGGCTTGCTTGCATCGTTGATGGAGTTGCTAGGGCCGATGGAGCACTGGACAGAGAAGGAGCAAACGCAGGCGGAAGTGCGGGTTTTCATCCTCGACCGTCTCTTTGAGGCGCTGCCCAATCCGCCTTATTCGCCGGAAGAAGCGCAGCGCGTCGCCGATGAGGTTTACGATTACGTCTGGCGGCGGAGCGCGAGCGGCCATCCGCTGGAACCGCTGACGGCCGCATGACGACTTAAATCCGAGCCGCGCACGCAGCGCAGCGGAGTAAGCGGCTGCGCGGGGCGACCGCTTACTCCGCTGCGCTGCGTGCGCGGCTCGGAAGCGACTAGCTCCCGTCCGAAAATGGGGCCGCTTCCCGCGGACTATCAGATCTGCTATCTTGAGCGCATCAAAATATTCCTCGCCTCCGAGAATGAGAACGCTTCATGTCACTTGATCTTTACGAACCGTGTACCTGCGGCAGCGGCAAAAAATTCAAATGGTGCTGTCACCCGATCTTCTTCAACATCAACCGCGCCTGGGAACAGGAAGCGTCCGGCCAGCACGAGGCGGCCCTGCGCCTGATGGATCAGGTTGTGCGCGAGCACGAGGGCAATCCGGAAGCCTGGGGCCAAAAGGCCCGGCTGTTGTACAGTCAGGGCAAAATTGAGGAGGCCGAGAGCGCTTTGCAGAAGGCGTTCGACCTCAACCCCAACTATCCCGCCGGTCTGCTGCTCCGCGCTTACATCCGTTTTCAAGAAGGCGAGGTGCGCGGCGCGTTGCTGTTGGCGCGACGCGCCGCCGAGGCGTATCACCCGGATGCCCGGCCTTATCTCGCTGAGGTCTATTTGCTCATTTTTGAGTGCGAAATGCGTATGAATCGGCCGGTGGCCGCCCGCGCCGCTCTGCGCCTGTCGCTGCGCTTCTCTCCGGGCGAAGAACAGGTAGAGAAGTCGTTCGATGGCCTGTTCGGGCCGGAAGGCCGGCTGCCTGCCGTGGCGCGGCATGATTACACCTTCAAAAAAACATCCGTCGCTAACGCTTCCGGCTCGTTGGATTCGCCGCGGTTGAGCGATCTCGTTCGCGTCTTCGAGCCGTTGACTAAGCAAGACTCCAACGACGCGGCGGCATGGTTCAATCTCGGACTGGCTCACGCTTGGCTGGGCGACAACGCCGCTGCTCTGGAAGCGCTGCGGCGCTATATCGAGTTGGAAGCCGACGAGAACGCCGCCGGCGAGGCCGCCGCTTTGATGGAAGTCCTCCGTTGCGGTCAGGGGTTGGAAGAGGAGAGCGATTATCAGGAGCACACGTTCGCGTATCAATTCCGCGATCCGCAGCCCATCGTCAATCTCTTGCAGGAGTGGGAGCGCGGCCGACGGCTGGTCCCCCTTCAGACGCAGCAAGAAGGCATGTTCATGGCTCTGATTCTGGAGCTGAGCACGGCCGGACTCATTACCGTC
>Ga0070739_10008430_pt1 | contig 10571 bp, 1 predicted proteins | sample Coa_R1_7_FD_66445 | JGI IMG/M metagenome (GOLD analysis project Ga0070739, IMG submission 66445) | Surface soil microbial communities from Centralia Pennsylvania, which are recovering from an underground coalmine fire - Coalmine... | ecosystem: Environmental > Terrestrial > Soil > Unclassified ...
TTTTTCACGAACGGCCTTGGTCTTGTGCCTACGAACTTAATCGCCGATGCATCTCTTACTGCGCCCGCCAATGACTGGCTCTTGATGGATTTGTTCACAACCGCACCGAATGAGAATGCCAGCAAAGGGCAGCTTTCCATCAACCAAAGTGGAGTTGCGGCGTGGGCGGCTGCATTGGACGGTGTTGTTGCTCTACAAAATACAGGAAACACGCCCACAAATGTTTCTCCGGCCATCGTCGATCCTACAAATACTGTGAACGGGACAAATATCGTGGAATACCTGGTGAATTGCATCAATGCCACCAGGGCGGCTCCGCCTTATAACGGAACGTTCACGAGCCTTGGGCAGATTCTTTCGGTTCCGCAATTGAGTGTGAGTTCGCCGTTCCTCAATACAAATTCGCAAACCGCCGGTTCATTGAGTGACGATGTCGTGGAGCGCATTCCGCAGCAGATCATGTCGTTGTTGCGGTTGGGCACGCCGCGGTATGTGATTTTTGCGTATGGGCAGTCGTTGAAGCCGGCGCCGCATTCGATTGTCACCAGCGGACCTTTCTTCGGCATGTGCACCAATTACCAGATCACCGGAGAAGTGGCGACGCGCACGGTGGTGCGGTTTGATAATTTTCCAATTCCGGGTCATCCGGCAAATCCGAAGGCGGTTGTGGAAAGCTTTAATGTGTTGTCACCCACACAGTAAGAAATCACCGAAATTACTTGGAAATGACGATGAAGTCAGGTAATATTTACCCCAAACGACTAAGAACCATTCATCAGACGGAGGCGAGCCGTGGCGGTTCGTTTTGTAATCTGACATCGCCATGTTTTGAAGTCGTAAAGCAAATTCCTAAATAAAGTATGCGTAGGAAGCCTTCGTTTTGGTCCCTCTTAATATTGCTCTGCCTCGGAGGAGCGGTCTGTTTTTGGGGATTGCGAAAGGAGCGTGAACCGCGGGAGGTTTCTCGAGCCAAGGTGCCACCGAGAACTGCGGCGGCTGCTAATGCCAATAGGAATAATGGGACCAATAGGACGAATACGACCCATACAAAGAGTGCAACAAACAACACGAATGTTGCAGCAGCCAAAGGCCCGCATTCTTATCGCTTGTCGAACACGACGGAGCCGCTGGGCAAATTGGTCCACAATGACAAGGCGATCTTGCTGGCGAACGCCTTGATCGACACGAGCAAGCCGTTGAATTTGCAAATTCCCGAGCGTTTGCGCGGGCCGGCCAGCGGCAGTTACATGGTGCAATCGAGCGGGCCGTTGAACGACCAGTTTCGCGCGCTGTTGCAGAGGGCAAACGCCACCATCGTTTCCTACATCCCGAACAACGCCTACCTGGTGCGCGTTTCTGAAGCTGGGGCGCAGCAAATCGCCGCGGATGTGCAGACACAAAGCGTCCTCCCTTACGAACCGTATTACAAGCTGGATGGTTCGCTTTTGAAAATGGCGATGGAAAATCCGAATGAGCTGCCCCTCGGCGCGAAATTGAACCTGACGCTTTTTTCGGATGCATACGACGCAACGATTTCCTCCCTGCAACAACTCGGCGCGCAGGTGGTGGCACAGAACCGTTCGCCGTTCGGCCCGTTGGTGACGGTGCAGGCGGCAACGGGAACTTTGTCGGAAATAGCGGGTTTGCCGGGCGTCCAGGCCGTGGCGGCGGTGCATTCGAGGGTCCATGCGAATGATTTGGACCGCCAGCGCCTGGGTGTGTCAGTCGATACCCTCGTAACGACGAATTACCTTGGATTGAGCGGGTCCAACGTGCTGGTGAACATCAATGACAGCGGCGTGGACGAGAACCATCCGGATTTGCAGAATCGCATTTTTACGCAGCAGACGAGCCCGTTTTTTCCACCGTCAATCGCGTTGAACGATTACGATGGGCATGGGACTCATGTGGCGGGGACGATTTTGGGAAACGGGACGGAATCCTCGACGATGCCGACGAATCCGCCGGGGTCGGTGTTGGGCGCGAATTTCCGCGGGATGGCGCCGAACGCAAATGCGTTTGTGCTGCCGATTTTGGCCGGCTCAAACTTTCTGTTTTCCGTGCCGGACTGGTATTTGCAGGAATCGGCGGCGGAAACGAACGCGTTAATATCGAACAACAGTTGGAATTACGCGGATGATTTTGATTATGACATCGCGGCGGCGAGTTACGATGCCGCGGTGCGCGATGCTTTGCCGGAAGTGACCGGATCGCAGCCGGTGCTGTTCGTGTTTTCCGCGGGCAATCAAGGCGGCGGTTACGATGACGGAACGGGCGGTTCGCAGGACACAATTCTTTCACCGGCAACGGCGAAGAACGTCATCACGGTGGGAGCGATTGAGCAGCAGCGGTTCATCACAAACCAGGTGGTGGTGGATGGCGTGACGAACAATGAGCTTTACGCGGCCACGGACAACCAGGACCAGGTGGCGAGCTTTTCGGGGCGCGGCAATGTGGGCCTCAATGTGGAAGGCGATTTCGGGCGGTTCAAGCCGGACCTGGTCGCGCCGGGAACATTCGTCATTTCCGATCGGTCGGAGCAATGGAACACCAATGTATATTACAGTCCGACGAACGATACGTTTTACTTTTACACGAATAACGTGGTCGGCACGGACAGCAACGTGGACTCGTTCGTGTTTCCGATTTCGCAAGGGACGATTTCACTGACCATCACCTTGCTGACCAACGCGCTCACCGGCTCGACGAGCTTGCCGCCCATGCCGATTTATGTAGGCGTGAATGCGTTCCCGCAGGACAATTCGTCGGGGTTGGCCGGCACCAATCAAGTCACGCTTCCCCCGCCGACAATCAATTCCGGCGACACCCTTTATTTTGACGTTGGAAATGATTCGCAACACCCGGTGAACTTTGACGTCGAGGTTGACGTGAAAAGCACGAACGACGTCGGAGATTATTATCTCGTCTTGAGCAACATGAACAATAAGTTGGGGCCATGGTATCGCTACGAATCGGGAACGAGCATGGCCGCGGCGGGAGTTTCGGGAATGCTGGCGTTGATGCAGGAATTTTTCCAGCAACGGTTGCACGTGACGAACAGCCCGGCAATGATGAAGGCGCTGTTGATCAACGGCGCGCGCGGCCTTTCCGACCAATACGATTTCGCGGTGAACAATGCCAACCTGCCGACGTTCCAGGGCTGGGGATTGCCGAATTTGCCCAACACGATTCCGCCTGTGTTGAACAACGGCGGAGATTTGACAAAAATGCCGCTGCAATTTTTCGATCAAAATCCGACCAACGCATTGGCAACCGGCCAGAGCTTCACGCGCAATTTGAATTTCACCGGCGATACGACGGGCCAGGATTTGCGCATCACGCTGGTCTGGACCGACCCGCCGGGCAATCCGCAGGCGGGTGTGAAGCTGGTGAACGATTTGGATTTGATCGTCAGCAACAATGATACAGGCGAAGTTTTCTTTGGCAACGACATCCCGGTGGGCAGCAGTTTCAACGAGGCGTGGGACACAAATGGTCCGCCAAACATCGATTCGGTGAACAACGTCGAGAACGTGTTCTTGAGCGGCCCGTTGAGCACGAATTATTCGATCACCGTCCTGGGCAGGAGGGTGAACGTGAACGCGGTGACCGGCAACACCAACAATGTGGTGCAGGATTATGCGCTGGTTGTTTCCTGCGGCGATGCTTCTTCGGAAAACAACTTGTTCACGCTGACGCCTGCGAACGGCGGCAATGTCGCGAGCAACAGCCCGTTGGTGACAAACGTGATGACGCTGAGCAACAACGTGCCTGTGTTGAACCAGCGGGTGGGCGCCAATTCGCAATACACTTACACCTACACGGGCATCACGAACACAAACGGCACGCCGGCTCAATGGAATTTCTACATTTACACGAACACCCCCGCGCTGACTAATGGGAACTTCACCAATGTCGCTTTCGTGACGTTTGCGCCGCCGAATCTTGGCCTGCCGCGCGCGGGCGCGCTCAACGAAATTGCGCCGCCCGATCAGGACGCGACGCGGTTCGCCGGCGCGGACATCGATATGTATGTTTCGACGGATCCTTCGATGACCAATGTCAGCAATCCAGCACTGATGAATGCTGCCATCAATGGAGCATCCAAATCGCTGGGGCGGATTGGCAATGAAGTGGTGTTCTTCACCAATTCGACGCCGGGCGAGGTTTATTACATCGGCATCAAATCGGAGGACCAGCAGGCCGCGCAATATAATTTGATCGGCTTTGCGACAGACGTGCCTTTCAGCCAGACAGACACGAACGGAAACGCCATCGTGAACATGAACACCGTGCCGTTGGTACTTCCCTCAGGCTCACCGACGAAGCCGAATTCCGCGTTCCTGATCGGCATTTGCATCAACGCGATGGAAGTGCGCAAGGTGGTGGTCACCAATTCCATCACGTGCCCGGATTTCGGCGATTTCATCGGCAGCTTGACTGAAGGCGGGAAGGCGGCGGTGCTCAACAACCATTCGGTATTCACCAATTCCAGTGATGCCACCGAGACGCTCGTGTACGACGACAGCGGGGAAAGCGAATTTCCGAATGCAATCACCAGCGCCGGGCCCGGCAGCCTGCAGAATTTTGCCGGAGTCAATGCGATGGGCTCGGCGTGGACATACACGATCGTGAACGACAGTTCGTCCACCACCGGGACGATTAATTACATGACTCTGCTGCTGGAAAAGCAATATCCGCCCAATTCAGGCTATCATCGGATTCCTCCGCTGCTGGCTAATGCCTGGTATTATGGGTTTGTGGACGTGCCGGCAAACGCGACGAACCTCACGATTTCCGTCGCGGGCAACACCGGGCCGCTTGACTTCTACATCCAGGAAGGTTCGCCGCCCACGCCGGCTTTGTTCCAGAAAGAACTGCTCAATGCCACGAACGTCACGCTTTCGATTTCGAAGTATGACACGCCGCCTTTGAACGCGGGCAGATATTGGTTTGCCATACACACGCACAATGCCGAGCCGAATCTCTCCGTGGACATCGAGTTGCAGTATGATTTGAATCCGGCGGGTGGAAAGCTGTTCTTCTCACAGGGCAATGTCCCGCTGCTGGATGACGCAGTGACGTATTCGACAAACGATGTCGATGCCGATAGCACCATCGTGAGCGCGGACGTTGGCGTGCGGATCATCCATCCGCGCGAATCGGACCTGGTGTTGACGCTGATCAGCCCGCAGGGGACGCGCGTGTTGTTGGCGGAAAATCGCGGCGGAACGGACACGAACGGCTACGGTTCCGGGACCAATATTTTCCTTTCATACCCGCAACAAAGCTCCGGAGGCGCGACAACTGCAACCAATGTAATCCAGGTGGGAGCCAATGCCGGCATCGTGAACGTGAGTTACAACATGTATTCGATACCGGACGAACTCGCTATTTTTTACGATGGGGCGAAGATTTTTGACACGGGAATGGTAAGCGGCAGCAATATGGTTTCCGTTCCATTCGGTCCGGGTAATTCCCAGAATGTCATCATTGTGATGAATCTTTATGGAAATTCGGCGACGAACGGGGACCTATGGGATTACACGGTGAATGTCACCGCTCAAAATCTTTCCTATGCGGTGTTCTCGGAAAACACAAACATCACCCAGACACCGATCAAGTTTGCCGTGCCGCCGTTTGGCGGCGGGCCTGCATATCTCGCGGCGCAGACGAATGCGTCGAGCAGTTTTGAAGGCATCGCAACCGGGAGTTATCCATTTGGCTCGACTATTCCGTTCAGCTCGACATCTCCGTTCTTCTCCTGGACGGTCTCGGCCACCAATTCAGCGATCCCCACGACTCCAACAGTCGTGACCGTGCCGGCGTTGGCGGGTTTGGGAGGGGACGGCTCGAACGTGCTCGCGTTGCATGGGGGCACGATCACGACAGTTTTGCCGACCAAGGCCGGCTACAAATACACGCTGGCGTTTTCGAAACATGGCCGGCCGGCATTGAACCCGATAAGTTGGTGGAATGCGGATAACAATACCGATGATTCGGTGGATGGCAATTCGCTGGTTGACCTGAGCACCAATCCGGTGGTTTATGCGCCGGGAGTTGTTGGCCAGGCGTTTTCACTCAATGGCAATGTGAAATTGCGCGCTCCTGATGCGACGAACTTGTATTTGACTAACGCGATAACGATCGAAGGATGGGTCAATTCACAGAGCGACAATACGGCCAGCATTCTTATGCGGGGTGATTCTCGCAGCGGATTCGATCCATACACATTGGGAGTGGCGCCTTCCGGGGTGGGCGGCCAATGCGATTTGCAATGGCAGGTCACCGATACCAACGATAATTCCACGTTGCTCGTCGCACCGATGAACCTGAATGTGTTCACACATGTGGCCGGCACCTATTATTGGAACGGAACCAATTCCAGCAATGCCACGATGAAGCTATACGTCAATGGCTTGCCGCTTGCCGTTGTGACCAACACATTGACTGTGCCGATTGGAGCGCTGATTCCTGGCTTTGATCCAGGCTTGGGCGTTGGAAACAGAGCCGACCTCATCAACGGCTTTGCATTTACCGGGTTGATTGATGAACTGAGCCTCTACAACGTTGGGTTATCCGATGCGCAAGTGCAGGATGTTTATGCCGCCGGCAGCGCAGGGAAGGACCCGGTGGACGAGACGCCGCCCGTCACGGCGGATGTCATCTTTGAGGGGCAGACGAACGAGATCTCAGGCATTGATGAATGGGACACGGTCACTTACACCTTCACCGCGCCCACGAACAACATGACGCTTACGTTCGTCCCGCACGAAGATGGCATGTTGATCGATGCGATCCAGCTCATCCAGGACATCCAGCCCAATCCGGTCAATTATTATTTGCCCGAGGAATCGCTGGCGAAACTTGCCGGTGAAAACTCGCTGGGCACGTGGCAATTGGAGGTCATGGACAATCGCGTCGGCGCAACCAATCCGCAGCCGACGCTCGTGAGCTGGGAATTGAACCTGACGCTCACCGACAAGATTCCGTATGCGATTCCGGTGAATGAGGGTCAACCCGTAACCAATACAGTGGCGCCCGGGAACTTCGCCTATTTCCAGGTATACGTGCCGCCATGGGCGAGCTATGCGACGAACATTCTCACGGCCTCCGGCCCGGTGAATTTCTGGTTCAACCAGAGCACGGAACCCACGGGAACCGGTTTCGGCGATGTGGAATTGTTCACGCAACAGGCCGGGGGCACGGTGACTTTGGCGACGAATGGTTCTCCGCCGCTTGTACCTGGCAACACGTATTATCTGGGCGTGCAAAATACCGGCGCAACACCGGTCAATCTCACGTTGGAGGTTGACTTTAACATCACGGTGCTGACGAACAAGGTCCCGGTCACGAACACGCTTCCTGCCGGCGGTGTGCCGCGCTACTATGAATTCACTGTGGACACGAACGCGGTGTCGTCGCTCTTCCAGATAATCAATCCGAGCGGTAACGTTATTCTGGTTGCCAGCAAGGGCACGCCGTTGCCCAACACGACGAATTTCGATTACATCAGCGCCGTTCCGGGGGCCAGTCCGCAAAATATTTTGGTGCTCACCAATTCGACACCGGTGCCGTTGGGCCCGGGCGCATGGTATCTGGGCGTTTACAACAATGATGTCGGCCCGGTGAGTTACACCATCGAAGCGAGCGAACAAGGACCGCCCAATATCATCGTGCTGACCAATGGCATTCCATTCACCAACACCGCGCCTCCTGGGCCGGATGTCACTACTTTCTACGAATTCGACATCACGACCAATGTTCCCGCGGCGCTGTTCGAGTTGTATAAGCTCAACGGAAACGTTGATTTGACCCTCGACCGGGGCACATTGCCCTATGCGCCGCCTTATTTCGGCAGCAGCTTTAATCCGGGCACGAATCGCGAACAGATCGTCATTCGAACGAATCTTTTGGGCACGAATATCGTGAGCAGTTGGTTCCTTGCTGTTCCCAATGAAACGAGCAGCAATGTGACTTACACCATTCGCGCAGTCGTTTCGACCAATGGACTGCTCATATCAGGAGTCCCGATCACGGTAACGGCGACTCCACCGCCTCCCGGATCGACTTATGGGCCGACGTTGAACTGGCCGGGTGTGCCTGGCGAATGGTATGAAGTCCAGGCGACGCCGAACATCTTGACGCCCACGCCATGGCCAACCATCGCCACGTTCGAAGCGGACGGAGAAAATGTCACCTACACGGATCCCACGCCCATAACCAACAATCCGGCGCAGTTCTACCGAATTCTTCAAATACCGGCGCCTTAAGCGGATTTGTAATCGCAGTGAATCGCCAAACGCGTGTTCTTATTTTTGGCCGCGAATAGTTCTGCTTTGCTTCTCCTCAAGTTTCGACTAGGTTAAGCGATTGTATCGATCAGGAAATTTGCAGGAAATGGCAAAAGGATTCATCAAGATTGGCGGCGCCCGCGAGCATAATCTCAAGGACCTGACGCTCTCGATTCCCCGCGACCAACTGGTGGTCATCACGGGGTTGAGCGGCTCGGGGAAGTCGTCGCTTGCATTCGACACGATTTACGCCGAAGGCCAGCGCAAATATGTCGAATCTCTTTCCGCGTACGCGCGGCAGTTTTTGGACCAGATGCAGAAGCCGGACGTGGATTTCATCGAAGGTCTTTCGCCGGCGATTGCCATCGAGCAACGCAGTTCCGGGAGCAGCCCGCGCTCCATCATCGCCACGACAACGGAGATTTACGATTATCTTCGGCTGCTCTTCGCGCATGTGGGCCAGGCGCATTGCCCGGTCAGCGGCGTGCCGATTGTTGCGCAAACCACGAGCGACATCGTGGACAAAATTCTTGCGCTGCCTCCCAAGACGCGGTTGATGCTGCTTGCGCCCGTCGTGCGCGAACAAAAAGGCGAATTCCGGGATGTGGTGGAACGATTGGGCCGGGAAGGATTTGTTCGCGCGCGCATTGACGGCGAACTGGTTGAACTGGCGAACAACGTGCGCGTGAAGCTGGATCCCAAGGCGAGGCATACGATTGAAGCGGTTGTGGACCGGTTGGTGATTGACGACAAAATCCGCGTGCGGCTGAGCGATTCGGTCGAGACGGCGTTGCGCTGGGGCGAAGGGCGGTTGGTCACGTTGCATCAACCGGGCGGCATGGAAGCATCGGTCGCTTGGACGGAAACGTTGCATTCGAATCGCAATTACAGCCCGGCGACGGGCCAAAGTTTTGAACCCCCAACGCCGAAGCATTTTTCATTCAACTCGCCTGCCGGCGCGTGTCCAGTTTGTCATGGGTTGGGGCAAAAGCTGGTTTTTGATGAAGGACTCATCGTGCCTGACCCGGAGAAATCGTTGGAGCAGGGTGCGGTTTTGCCATGGCGGCGCGGCGGAAAACGAATGGTGGTTTATTACAAAAGCCTGCTGCGCGGATTGACGGCCCATTACAATCAAAGTCTGGAGACGCCGTATAAAAATTTGCCTGACGATTTCAAAAAAATTTTGCTGCATGGCTCGGGTGAAACGGAACTTGAATTCAATTTCTGGCGCGCTGGAAAGATGAGCAAATTGACGCGTCCCTTTGAAGGCGTGGTCCCGAATCTGCAACGGTTGTATCAAGAAAGCGAAAGCGAGTTCACCAAGAACCGGCTCAAGGGATTCATGAGCCCGCAATTTTGCGATGCCTGCAATGGCCAGCGGCTCAAACCGGAAATCCTTGCGGTGACCATCGGCGGCGCGGATGTGGATCCGAAATTGAAAATACCCGGCTCGAAGCATCCGGCGATTCCCGGACTTTCCATCATGGAAGTCTGCGCGCTTTCAGTCGATGATGCTGATGATTTTTTTGCGAATGTGAAGCTGACCGAATTTCAGCAAAAGATCGCGAATGACATCATCCGCGAAGTCCGCGCGCGGCTTGGATTTTTGAGAAATGTCGGGCTCGGCTACCTGACATTGAATCGTGAGAGCGGCACCTTGAGCGGCGGCGAGGCGCAACGCATCCGTCTGGCCACGCAGATCGGCGCGGGACTGGTCGGCGTGCTTTATATCCTGGACGAGCCGAGCATCGGATTGCACCAACGGGACAACGAGCGTTTGCTCAAGACGCTCGAAGGTTTGCGCGATCTGGGAAATTCCGTCCTGGTTGTTGAACATGACGAAGACACCATTCGGCGCGCGGATTATATTTTGGATTTGGGACCGGGCGCGGGCGTTCGCGGCGGTGAAGTTGTCGCCGCCGGAACATTGAAGGAAGTGCTGGCGACGCCGCGTTCTTTGACCGCAAAATATTTAACGCGCGAATTGACCATTCCGGTCCCGAAAAAACGTGTCAAACCATCGCCGGAACGCGGCTGGCTGGAAGTGCTGGGCGCGCGGGAAAACAACCTGCAGAACATCGACGCGCGCATCCCATTGGGAACGTTGACCTGCGTGACGGGCGTGAGCGGTTCGGGCAAAAGCACGCTGGTGGACGATATTTTGCGGCGGGCGTTGTTCCGCAAGTTTCACGGCTCGAAGGAGCGACCGGGCGCGCATCGCGAATTGAGGGGATTTGAAAATCTGGACAAGGTGATCGTGATCGACCAGACGCCGAT
>Ga0070739_10008431_pt1 | contig 10571 bp, 10 predicted proteins | sample Coa_R1_7_FD_66445 | JGI IMG/M metagenome (GOLD analysis project Ga0070739, IMG submission 66445) | Surface soil microbial communities from Centralia Pennsylvania, which are recovering from an underground coalmine fire - Coalmine... | ecosystem: Environmental > Terrestrial > Soil > Unclassified ...
CATCACCCCGGCACAGGCTTTAAAGCACCCGACCTGGGTCATGGGCCAGCGCATCACCATCGACTCCGCGACGCTGATGAATAAAGGGTTCGAGGTGATCGAAGCCTGCTGGCTGTTCGATTTTGCGCCTAAGGATGTTCAGGTGGTGGTGCATCCTCAGTCTAAGGTTCATGCCATGGTCGAGTTCACGGACGGAAGCGTGATGGCGCAAGTCTCGGCGACGGACATGCGCATGCCGATCCAATACGCGCTGACTTATCCCGAACGCGCGGATGCGCCGGTTCCCCGCCTGGACTGGGCGCAATCCGCCCAGTGGAGCTTTGATCCTCCCGATTTTCAGAAATTTCCTGTGCTGAAACTGGCTTACGAAGCCCAGGAATCCGGCGGCTCCTCTACCGTGACTCTCAATGCCGCCGATGAAATAAGCGTGGAAGCATTCTTAGCCGGGAACATTCCCTTCCCGGCGATCGCAGCAACGATCTCGGAGACCCTGGACCTGGTCCCCGTCACGAACCCGCGCTCCATCGCCGATGTGCTAGAAATAGATCGGGCCTCCCGGGAAGTGGCGCGCCGCGTCATCGCGTCGCGTTGGGGTGGGGTTAGAAGCGAAACGGCGGTTCAAGCGTAAAAGAAAATAAGCAGGCAAACAAATGCTCTCGTTTTTACAAAGCGTCTGGTGGTATCTGGTTCTCATCGGAGTGATGATTCTGATCCACGAGCTGGGCCATTACTGGGCCGCTCGATTTTTCGACGTCCGGGTGGACACGTTTAGCTTCGGATTCGGCCCGCGTCTGTTCGGGTTCCGCAAAGGCGAAACCGATTTCCGGTTTTCGCTGGTTCCCTTTGGCGGTTATGTGAAGATGGCGGGAGATCAACCGGCCGATAACGCGTTCAGCGGGGGCGAGAACGAGCCGGCCGAACCAGCCGCCGCTCCGGATCCCCGGGCCCTGTTCTCCAAACCCCGCTGGCAACGGACCATCATCGCTTTCGCCGGACCGGCCATCAACATGGTCCTGGCAGTCACGGTGATGACCGGGCTTTACATGGTGCAGTTCCCGAAGATCCCCATGCCGCACTCGCCCGTCGTGGGCTTCGTGATGCCCGACGGTCCGGCAGCGAAGGCGGGCATTCGCGAGGGCGACCAGGTGTTGCAGGTGGACGACCTCACGGACCCCACCTGGCAGGACATCCAATTGAAGGAAGTCGCCAGCGCGCGCCGGCCGATGGAAGTCTGGGTCCGGCGTGACGGCCAGCGCCTGCACTTCACGATCACTCCGAATTACGACGAGAAGCAGGCCATCGGCTACGCCGGCTGGTTCCAGGAGACCCAGGTCCAGGTGGTCGGTTATTACTCCGGGATCGATACCGCGCAGAAGGCGGGCCTCATGCCGGGAGACATCATCATCAGTGTCAACGGCGTGCCCATTCTCAACACCTCGCGCATGCGCGAAGTGATCGATCAGGCCAAGGGCGCCCCGGTGCGAATTGTGTTTTCCCGCAACGGCGAGCGCCGCGAAGCCGAAGTCATGCCGGTTCGCAAGGACGTGGACGGCCAGGAGCGCTGGATGATCGGCGTCTCGCTCGAACCCAAGGTGGACGTGGTGAAGCTTCCGTTGTGGGAAGCGGCGGTCGAATCAGCCAAAACGAATGTCCAGAGCGCCAAACTGATCTTCAAGGTTCTGGAAGGCATCGTCGAGCGGCGCATGTCCCCCAAGTCTCTCGAAGGGCCCATCCGCATCGCCCAGCTTTCGGGGCAGGCCGCCAAGCAGGGCCCGGCCACCTTCTTCGAACTGATGGCCGCGGTGAGCCTCAACCTGGCGATCGTAAACCTGCTGCCCATTCCGATTCTGGACGGCGGGGTGATCCTGATGCTGCTGGTGGAGATGCTGCTCCGCCGCGACGTGGACCTGAAGGTCAAGGAAGCCGTGGTCAAGGTCGGCTTCGTGTTCCTGATGGCCGTGCTGGTGTTCGCGATCTACAACGATATCTCGAAGATTCTGCCTCCGGGCTGAACCCGCATCGATTGTTGAACCCGCTTGCCGCCCGCCGACCCTCCCCGGCGGGCGCTTTGTCTTCAGCGCCGCGCCAACTGGCGCGGTCCGGGCTCGCGGGCCAGCTTGGTCGATTGCGAGGAAACTGCCTGCCACCGGCCGTTCTTCTTCACGAAGACATCCGTCCAGAGGTATTTGCCGCTGCTGTCCTGGCCGTGGTATTCGCCTTTCTCCGTGTCAGTCCCGGTGATGACGGCGGTGTTGCCGTAAATCCGGACCTTCATATCCCGCAGCGCGGTGGATTGAAGCGACCCGGAACCGGAAGCGATGCCCCGCAGCGCCTCCGGCTTCGTCAACAGAGTGCCTTCGAAGTCGATCCCGATCCAGTCATCCGCCAGAATCCGGTCCAGCGCCGCGGGGTCCCTGCGGAGATCGGCCTCGCTCCATTCCTGCTCGATCTTGAGCAGGGTCTGTTCGGCGCTCTTATCGTCTTTGGCCCGGCCGGCGGGTGCCAGCAGCGCCGTGAGGCACAGAGAAACGGACGCGATTCGCTTCATTCTGAGGCTCCTTGTCCGCGCCGGACGGCGCATGTTTCAATTATTTGCGGGCAGGCCGTTTTTGGTCAAAAATTCACGGATCGCGACGTAGATGCGAGTCCGCTCATCGGGCGTAAAGTTGCCGTGCCTACCCCCCGGAACCGTCACCAGCCAATTCTCGACTCCCGCAGTCTTCAAGGCGTCGTGCAGGCGCACCGCATGCTGGTAGGGCACGGTCGGATCCGCGTCGCCATGAATCGTCATGATCGGCGGAAGGCCGGGGCGCACGTAGGTCAGCGGCGAAATGCGGCGGGCGATATCGTCCTTGTTCGGAAGGCTGCCGAACCACCGGGCCGCCGCGTTGGCCTTGTGCTCGCCTTGAATGACGTCGCCAACGTCGGTAACGCCGAACCAGTTGATGACCGCCGCGACCTTTGGCAAACGCGTCGGGCTGGCGCATTCCTGGTCGAGCCCGGCGCTCTCCGGAATCATGCCTACGGCCAGCGCGAGATGCCCGCCCGCTGATTCGCCCATGACCACGATCCGGTTGGGATCGAAGTTATACGTCTTCGCCTGCACGACTACCCATTTCAGTGCACACATGCAGTCTTCCACGGCCGCAGGCGCAAGAGCCACCTGGCCCAGGCGGTACTCCACGTTGACCACGTTCCAGCCCATCTCCAGCCACGGCATCAGCGACATCAGCGCGCCTTCCTTGGCGCCCGCCACCCAGAATCCGCCGTGCATATAGATGAGCGTCGGCTGCGGAGCTGTAGCGCCGCGCCGCGAGTAGACGTCGAGCTTCAGGTCCACATTACTCGCCGTCAGATACGTGATGTTCGGCGCGATCTGGTATTCGTTCAAAGTGTGCACCGCCCAGCTCGCCGAGGGCGAGAGTTGCGACTGAGCGACCAGCGATACCGCCGCGAAGAAAGGGAGCGCCATCTTGATCATCGTTGCCTCTGTGTCCCCCGTCCCGCGCCGCCCGGCGTACAGGATGGTCCAAACTGATCCGCTTTGCGAACGCCGTCGCGGTGCCGCGGGCTGCCAGCGCAGATTGCCGGCGGGAGGCGCGGCGTAGGGCAGGCCCTGGCACGCCCGCACCTGCGGGTCTTGCCCCGCCGGGCCCGGAGCCAGACCCGATTCCAGCCGAACCGGATCGCTGATCGAGGCAAAGGCCGAGGAAACCAGACAGGGGGAGGCGGACCAGATTGGGATGGGGAGCATGGGGAGTCCTGTGGACCAGCATACATTCTCGGCACGCCCCGCAGGAAGCCGCTTGAAGACGGCCGGAAACGCTGGGCCTCTAGAGTGCAATCGAACGCACCAGGATCCACACTTTCTGCCAGTCCGCTACGCGGATGCGGCGGCCCAGGACTTCGTAATCGGAGGCCACGATCCGGTCCAGCAGGCGGGAATAGATCCCGATCAGCGCGCGCAGGGAAGGCCGGCTGTGGCGGTCCACCAGATCGATCAGCGGCGCCGATTCGCGGTAGTACTGGCGCGCCCGCGCCGCTTCGAAGGCCAGCAGTTCGCGCAGCGGGCCGGTTAAGGCAGGCCCCCGAAGCTGCGGCGGCTGGACACCGAATTGCTCCAGGTCCTCGGCGGGCAGGTACACGCGGTCTTTTTCGGCGTCTTCGCGAACGTCGCGCAGGATGTTGGTCAACTGGAAGGCGACGCCGCACTTCTCGGCCAGCGTCAGCGCTTCGTTCGAATTAAAGCCGAAAATGTGGATAATCGTCAGGCCGACCACGCTGGCCACGTGATAGCAGTAATCGTAGAGTTCGCTGAAGGTCTGAATGCGGCGCGGCTCCAGATCGGAGGTAACGCCTTCGATCATCTCGAAGAAATAGCGGTGCGGGATGTGATAGCGCGCGACGGCGTCCATGAACGCGGGCCAAAGCGCGTGTTCCGGCGCGGCGCCCCGCAGCGCGGACTCCAGATCGTTCTTCCACCGGGCGATGGCCACGGCCCGGTCGGCGATGCCTTCGTCGTCGCTTAAGTCGTCGCAGTAGCGCATGAAGGCGTAGATCGCGCACATCGCGCGCCGCTGTTCGGGTTTCAGGAGCAGGAAGGAATAATAGAAATTCTTGGCCTGGCTGCGGGCGATGCGCTCGCAGAAGACGTAGGATTCTGGCAGCGTCATGCGGCGCGGGAGAATGCCCGCCGGGTGACTGCACCGATCAACAGCCCGGCTCTTTCGAGCTTCGAAATCGCCGGCCGCGCGCGCAGCACGTTATAGTCCTGGCGCTCGATTTTTTCGAGCACTTTTAGTCCGCCGCGGCTGAACAACTCCAGATCGATCGCCAGGCGGCGGTCCACCATGTCCGCCAGCGGCAGGCCCTTCAGGAAAAGTTCCCGAGCGAAATCGACGGCTTCCTTCATGGCGGCGCGGAAGCCTGCATCGAATTTACGTTCGAATAGCGACTGCACCGAGTAACCGTGGCGTTCCAAAAGATCCAGCGGCACATACACGCGGTCTTTTTCGAGATCGACCGTAACGTCCTGCCAGAAATTGGCCAGTTGCAGCGCCGTGCAGGTGGCGTCGGAGAGGGCCTGGCGCCCGGCGTCGCGATATCCGCACAACGCAAGCACCAGCCTGCCCACGGGGTTGGCCGAATAGCGGCAGTACTCTAAGACCTCCTCGAAGTTGCGGTAGCGAGTGACGCGCTGGTCATGCTCGAAGGCCGTGATCAGATCGTCGAAGAGCTGCTGCGGAAGATCGTACCGTTCGGCTGTTCCCCGTAAGGCGACGAATACCGGATGCGAGGCGCGTCCGCCATACATTGCCTGGAGCTCATCGCGCCACCATGCGAGCAGGCGCAGGCTCTCTTGGGTGTCTCCGATCTCGTCTCCCAGGTCGTCTGCCCAGCGGCAGAACGCGTAAACGTTGTAGAAATCCTGGTGCAGCCGCTTCGGCAGCAGAAACGACACGACGTGAAAATTCTCGTAATGATGCGTCGCGAGCCAGCGCGTATACGCCAACGCCTGCTCCGCCGGCCAATCCCGGCCGAGCGCGTCGGGTGAGGAAAGGAACGCGGCCGGCGCAAGGAACACGGTTTATGGAATGATCGCCGTTTTCAGATGGCCGTTGTGGCTCATCAGGTGCTGCATCACTTCCAGCAGGTTGGAAAGCGGCTCGACGCGATTGACGTAATCCTTCGCGCCAATGTAGCCGCGAGCCACCGCGTCCAGAGCTTTCCGCACCAGCGCCGGAGTGTGATGAAAGCTGGCCTTTAAAGTAAGTTCAGAATAGTGCAGCAGGTGGGTATCGACTCCAACCTCGGTTCCCGAGGGGCAGCCCCCGAAGAAGTTGATAATCCCGCCGCGGCGCAACAACTTCAGCGCCATCTGCCAGACTTCGGGCAGTCCCACCGCCTCGATCACCGCGTCCGCGCCGCGCCCTTCCGTAAGATCCTTCACCGCGGAGACCGGATCCGAGCCTTCGGCGTTCAGCACGGTGTGATCGGCGCCCATCGCGGATGCGCGCTCCAGTTGGACTTCACGCCGACCGATGGCGACCACCCGCGCTCCGTAAAGCGCCTTCGACAGGCGCACGAACATCATGCCGATGGGACCCAGCCCGATGATCGCAACGGTATGGCCGGAACGAATGCCGGTTTCCGCCAGGCCGTGCATCACGCACGCGAGCGGCTCCGCCAGGGCGGCGTCCTGATAGCTGACGTGCTCCGGAATTTCGTAAAGGTTCTTGCGCACGATGCGCTCCGGAATCCGGATGTACTCGGCATACGCGCCGTTGTTAAACAGCAGATCCTCGCACAGATTTTCCTTGCCGAGCCGGCAGAAGTAACACGAGCCGCAGGGCGCCGAATTGGCCGCCATGACGCGCTGGCCGATCTCGAACCCGCGCACCTCCTTGCCCATGGCGGCGATATCCCCCGCCAGTTCGTGCCCGAATAGCGCGGGAGGCTGGATCATGCGCGCGTGGTAGCCGCGCCGGAAGACCTTGACGTCGGTACCGCAAGTCAGCGCAGCGCGAACGCGCACCAGAACGTCGCCCGGGCCGATCTTCGGCACCTCCACTGACTCGATCCGCAGGGATTCCTTGCCGTAGAGCACCGCAGCCGTCATCTGATTGATCAACTGTATTTCACCTCTGAGGCTGTATCACTATCTTCAATGATCGCTCGTCGGGATGCAATGCCCGATCGATTCCTTCATGAATTTCGCTTAATGGGTACCGGTGGGAGATCAGTTGCTCCACAGGGAGCGCGCCGCTAAAGACCAGGCCGGCGGACTCCGTCTGAAGGTCCACGGACGCGCTATAAGAACCGCACAGCGTGCGTTCCTCCATGCAAATGGCGGCCCCGGATACTTCGATGCGTTCCTGGTGCGAGGTTTGCGCGAATAGGAGAATGCGGGCTCCGGGACGGGAGCAGCGCACGGCCTGTTCGACAACCCCGGGCGCGGAGGCCGCCACGATCACCGCATCGGCGCCGCGGCCTTCGGTCAGGCTGTTGACGCGCGATTCCAGTTCGGTTTGGCGCGGATGAAACGCCTCGAGCGCCCCGAATCTCCGGGCCAACTCGCGGCGCGCGTGCATCGTATCCGTCGCCAGAATTCGCGCGCCCGACCGCGCGACAATCATCGTAAAAATCAAACCGATGGGGCCCTGGCCGAGAATGACGACGGTGTCGTCGGGCTGCGGATCGATCTGCTTGATTCCTTTTAAGCAGGTGTTCACCGGCTCGACGAAGCAGGCCTGATCGAAGGAAACGCCGTCCGGGATTTTTTCGATGCCGCGCTCGACAATCCAGTCCATCGCGCGCACGTACTGGGCGAAGCCGCCGCCGGCGGGCTCGAAGCCGGCCGTCACGCCGACCTTTTTGTAGACCGGGCATTGGGCATACAGTTTGCGGCGGCAGTAAAAACATTCTCCGCAAGGAATGTGGTGGAACACGATCACCCGGTCGCCGGGCGCATAGCGGGTTACGCGCTCGCCCACCTGCGCGATCACGCCGGCGGTCTCGTGCCCGTAGATCCGGGGCGGCGGCAGCAGGTTGTAGGCGATCTTCTTGAGGTCGGTATGGCAGACGCCGCACGTTTCCACGCGGATCAGGACTTCGCCGGGGCCGATCTCCGGCGTCGGAACGGAATCGACCTCAACCACACTGGCGCCCTTATAAACCGCCGCTCTCATTTCGTCAGAAATTCTCCCAATTTTTCCGCAGCAATCCGGCAGTTGCGGTCCAGCCGCATCAGAGCAGGAATTCGGGCCGGCCGCAGGATCGCTGCCGCCGCAATCCGCCCCCGGGAGAAACGCCCTTCCACATCACGGTACCGGTTGAAATCGAACGGCAGGTCCTCGCTCGCCAGATCCGACACAGCTTTAACGCAGCGAAACTCCACGCCCCATTCCCGGGCCTTCGCCTCCACCGCGGCGCTCTCCATCTCCACGGCCGCAGCGTGCGTGCGCTCCCTCAATTCGCGCTTCTCGGCCGCCGTTACCGCGACCCGATCCAGCGTCAGCACACCCTCCTGAACGATGTCGCCCACACGCAACGCCGGGTCGAGCGCGCCGCAGAACCCAACGCTCATGACTCCTTCGATGTCCCATCTTCCTCCGAGGGCCTCGCGGGCGGCCTCCCGCGAAATTCTAAACAGCCGATCCACCAGCCGCGCGCCCGGGCCGTTCGCCATCAGGACCCAGCGTTCGCTTCGCCACATCATCTCGCGCGCAAACTGCGCGCCGGGCCATCGCGCCGGCCTGGAACTTTGCGCGCGGCGCAAAACGCCGGAGAACTCCCGGGACTCCGCGGCCACTACCAGCCAGGTCTTCAACAATACCCGTTCGCGCGGAACCAGTCGACCGCGCGGCGCAGCGCCGCCGAAGCCGGGCCCGGCGCATACCCCAGTTCCCGCGCGGCCTTATCGTGCCGCACCCACATCTTCTTGCGAGCCATCCGCACCCCGTCCAGAGGCGCCCTCGGCTCCCGTCCTGTGACGCCCGCCCAAGCCGTCGATACGGCGCCAGCGGCATAGGCCACGGCGTACGGAATACGCGTCCGCGGCGCCTTTCGCCCTGTGATCTCCGCCAGCTTTCCGAAAATCTGCTGCAACGTCAGATTCTCCGATCCCAAAATATATCGCTCTCCCACCCGCCCGCGCTCGCAGGCGGCCAGATGCCCTTGGGCGACATCCCGCACATCCACAATATTCAAGCCCGTGTCCAGATACGCCGGCATCGCGCCACGCACAAAATCCACAACCACTTTCCCGGTCGGTGTCGGCTTGAAATCATGATCGCCCACCGGCGCAGTCGGGTTGACGATGACCACCGGGAAGCCCCGATCTGCGAACTCCAGCGCCACCCGCTCTGCCAGAAACTTCGAGCGCTTGTAGGGGCCCGCCATGTCGTCCAGGCTTACAGGGGTCTCCTCATCTCCGACGCCACCCACAGGAATCCCGACACATCCAACCGTGCTGGTATAGATGAACCGTTCGACGTGCGCGATGCGAGAAAGTTCCAAAAGATTGCGAGTCCCCTGCACGTTCGACTGGTACATCTCATCCGGTTGGCGAGTCCAAAGCCGGTAATCCGCCGCGACATGATAGACGACCGAGCACCCGGTGACGGCCCGTTCGAGCGAGTCGCGGTCGCGCAGGTCGCCGCGCACACTTTCCACGCCATCTAATTCTCTTAACCTGGCCGGGTCGCGTGCCAGAGCCCGCACGCGCTCGCCCCGATCCAGGAGCGCGCGCGCGACGTGCCAGCCGAGAAAACCGGTCGCGCCGGTGACGAGTGCGAGGTTCACCCCAACAGCCAGCTCAGCGTTTTGAACGGATCGCTGAACTTGGCGTTAATCCCGTACGCCGATGACGGCTCGTATCCGCAGTGAACCATGCACTCATCGCAGCGGGGATCGTTCCCCGCCCCGTAGTTGTCCCACGGCGTGCGCGTCATCAGCTCCTCGAAGGTGTCGTAATGGGCGTCCGTAATCAGATAGCACGGGCCTTTCCAGCCCTTGACGTTATAGGTCGGGTTGCCCCAGGCGGTGCAGGGCAGATCGCGGTCGCCCTTCAGGAAATCCATGTACACCGGCGACGACACCAGGGGGAAGCGCTTGGCGAACTTGTCGATATCCTTAAACTTCTCATGCACGTCCGCGCGGGTCATGAAAATTTCCCGATCGTTCACCGACGAATACCCGTAGGCTGGCGAAATCGTATGGCCATCGACATGGAACCGCTCGAGATATTCGAAAAGTTCCCAGATTTCGTTCATGTCGGTTTCGCGATACACGGTGGTGTTCGTCCACACCCGGAAACCGTGCTCCTTCGCGGCTTTGATGCCCTCGATCGCGGTCTTAAACACGCCTTCGCGCTCCACGGCCAGATCATGATTCTTCTCCATCCCGTCCAGGTGAACGTTGAACACCAGTCCGGGATCGGGCTTGAAGAGATGGAGCTTCTTGGTGATGAACATCCCGTTGGTGCAGAGCTGGATGTAACGGCCGCGCGCCAGAATTTCCGAGCACAGTTGCCCGATCTCGGGGTACAGGAACGGCTCGCCGCCGCAGATCGAGACCATCGGCGCGCCGCATTCGTCGACGGCCTTCAGGCACTGTTCCAGGCTCAGGCGTTCCCGAATGGTCGATTCATACTCGCGAATGCGTCCGCAGCCGGTGCAGGTGAGATTGCAGGCGTGCAAAGGCTCCAGCATCATCACCAGAGGGAAGCGCTTGTGGATCAGCGGATGCGATTTGCGCCCGCTCTCCTGGTTCGCCAAGGCTCCGCCCTGGCGGCTTCGGGCCGACGGAATCTGCGCGTGGATGATGCGGAACGGATTATTCGAGTCCTCCTTCGACGCCAGGTTTTTCTGCCACTCCGGACGCGGGCGCAGCTTGTTTTTGGCGATATAGGTCGCCATGCCAGCCACTTGCGATAGCGGGTATCTCATCTATTTTCCCTTTCTAGTTTTGCATGCGCACCGCGCCATGAGCGGCTTGCGCGCGCGCCTTCCGGTATTCCGACAGAGCCAGCACCGGAAACGAATTGCGATACAGGTGGTACTTCAGGTAGA
>Ga0070739_10008433_pt1 | contig 10567 bp, 10 predicted proteins | sample Coa_R1_7_FD_66445 | JGI IMG/M metagenome (GOLD analysis project Ga0070739, IMG submission 66445) | Surface soil microbial communities from Centralia Pennsylvania, which are recovering from an underground coalmine fire - Coalmine... | ecosystem: Environmental > Terrestrial > Soil > Unclassified ...
AGGCGACGGCGATCCTGCTGCAGAACGGCTTTACCGAGGTCGCCAACCTGACCGGCGGCATGCTGCGCTGGCGCGCCGAAGGCCACCCGGTCGAGGGCGGCCGCGCCTGAACGGCGCTCTTTCCGGGCAGGTGCTTTGGCTGTACAATGAACAGATCACGAACATTGGGGTCGCGGCCCGGGGACGGTTCGCGGGCTAGGCGCAGCGGGGGAATCGATGTTGTTCGAGGCAGGCTTTTACGCCCTTCTGTTGCTGTCGATTGTGCTGATCTGCGGGCTCGTCGTGATGGCGAGGGCGAGAATTGCCGGCGGCGGCAACCAGCTGATCGGCCGGTTCGACGCAATCGAGCGGAACAACGAGAGCCTTCGCCGCGCTTTTACCGAAATGGACCGGGAGTTGCGTGCCGCCGTTTCGGCGGGCGTGAGCGGCGGCCTGGCGACGGCCTTCGACAAAGTGCAGGAGGGAAACAAGGCCCAGCGGGAGGGGCTGGACAGTGTGCAGCAAGCGCTGAACCAATTGGCCGGAACAATTCACACCGGCTTTGCCGACTTTTCGCAGCGGCTCGGGCAAGAACAGGAGCAGCTTCGCATGAAAGTCGAGCATAAGCTCGATGAAATCCGCAGCGGCAACGATGCCAAGCTGGAGCAGATGCGGCTGACCGTGGACGAGAAGCTGCAGGTCACGCTGGAACAGCGTCTGGGCGCAAGCTTCAAGCAGGTCAGCGATTCGCTGGAGCAGGTTTACAAATCGGTCGGCGAAATGCAGTCGCTTGCGGTGGGGGTCGGCGACCTGAAACGGGTCCTGACCAACATCAAATCGCGGGGAACCTGGACCGAGATCGGCTTGGAAGCGATGCTCGGCGAGGTTTTGGCGCCCGATCAATACGGACGGAATGTCGAGATCCAGCCGGGAAGCCACGAGAGGGTGGAGTTTGCGGTCAGGCTTCCGGGCGACGATCTTGCTCCCGTCTGGCTGCCGATCGACGTCAAGTTTCCGACCGCCGATTACGAGCGTCTGACCTTGGCAGCCGAACGCGGCGACCAAGACGAGGTCGAGCGGGCGTGCCGCGCGATCGAGGCGCGGGTCCGCGAATCGGCGAGGGACATCTACACCAAATACGTTCATCCGCCGTACAGCACCGATTTCGCCGTTATGTATCTGCCGACCGAGGGCTTGTTCGCCGAGGTTATCCGGCGTCCCGGCCTGATGGACGGGATTCAGCGGGAATTTCACGTTATGGTGGCCGGGCCGACGACCCTGTTCACCCTATTGACCTCGATGCGTATGGGGTTCCGCTCGCTCGCGATCCAGAAGCGCTCAGCCGAAGTGTGGAAGGTGCTTGGCGCGGTCAAACAGGAGTTCTCCAAATTCGGCCTCGTGATGGACAAGGTCAGCCGGAAGCTCGGCGAGGCGCAGAAGGTGATCGATGACGAGGTCGGCCGCCGTCGCCGGGCTATGGAGCGCAGCCTGCGCGCGGTGGAGGTGTTGCCGGAAGGTGAAGCCGCGGCGCTGTTGGAGTTGGAGGGAGCGGCAACCTTGGAAGAAGACCTGGAAGACATGAGGTCTGTCGCCCAATAGCCGGCACGGCTCGTTGCCGATTGCGAACCGGTCGGTTCGGCGGATAATCGCCGGATGGATTTTGCCCTCTCGCCCGAGCAGGAGGCGTTCCGCGACACCGCGCGCGAGTTCGCCCGCAGCGAATGGCTGCCGCACGCGCCGGGCTGGGACGAGCGCGAGGAGTTTCCCGCCGCGGCGTTGCGCGCCGCCGCCGCGCTCGGCTTTGCCGCGATCTATTGCGGCGAGGCGCACGGCGGCAGCGGCCTCGGCCGGCTCGATGCGGCGCTCATTTTCGAGGAGCTTGCCGCCGCCTGCGCCTCGACCGCCGCCTACCTGTCGATCCACAACATGGCGGCGTGGATGATCGACCGCTTCGGCACGGCGGCGCAGCGCGCGCGGTTTCTGCCGAAGCTGGCGACGATGGAATGGTTCGCCAGCTACTGTTTGACCGAGCCCGGGAGCGGCTCCGACGCCGCCTCGCTGCAGACCGCGGCCCGGCGCGACGGCGATCACTATGTCGTCGACGGCGCCAAGGCGTTCATCTCCGGCGGCGGCCGCAGCGACCTTTACGTCACGATGGTGCGCACCGGCGAGGCCGGGCCGCGCGGCATCTCCTGTCTCGTCGTCGAAAACGGCAGCGCCGGGCTCTCCTTCGGCAGGCCGGAGCGCAAGCTCGGCTGGCACAGTCAGCCGACCGCGATGGTCAATTTCGACGCCTGCCGCGTGCCCGTCGCCAACCGGCTCGGCGCCGAGGGCGAGGGGTTCGCGATCGCCATGGCCGGCCTCGACGGCGGCCGCCTCAATATCGCCGCCTGCTCGCTCGGCGGCGCCCGCGCCTCGTTCGAGGCGGCGCGCGGCTATCTGCTCGAACGCCGCCAGTTCGGCCAGCGCCTTGCCGATTTCCAGGCGCTGCAGTTCCGCCTTGCCGACATGGCGACCGAGCTGGAGGCGGCGCGGCTGCTGCTGTGGCGCGGCGCCGCGAGCCTCGATCGCGGCGACCCCGAAGCGACGCTGCATTGCGCGATGGCCAAGCGCCTGGCCACCGATGCCGGGTTTCACGTGTGCAACGAGGCGCTGCAGCTTCACGGCGGTTACGGCTATCTGAAAGACTTCCCGATCGAGCGCTATCTGCGCGACCTGCGCGTCCACCAGATTCTCGAAGGCACCAACGAGATCATGCGCGTCATCATCGCCCGCCGCCTGCTGCGGCAGTAAGGAGCCCCGACATGAAAGCAGCCGTCATGGTCCCCGGCGCGGCGGGCGGCACCTGGCAGGTGCGCGAGGTGCAGCGCCCGGCCGTCGGCCCGGGTCAGGTGCTGGTGCGGGTGCGGGCCTCGTCGATCAACCGGGCCGAGTTCCGCCGCCTGCACGCGATGAAGCCGACGGACGAGCCGCGCACCGGTGGCGGCGATGCGGCCGGCGAGATCGAGGCGGTCGGCGCCGGCGTGGCCGGGTTCAAGGAAGGCGACCGGGTGATGGGGCGCTGCGCCGGCGGCTTTGCCGAATACGCGCTGCTCGACGCGCGCGAGGCGATGCCGGCGCCGGAGCGGCTGTCGTGGGAGGAAGCCGCCTGCGTGCCGGTGGTGTTCGTCGTCGTCCATGACGGGCTGTTCGTCAGCGGCCGGCTCAATCCCGGCGAGACCCTGCTGGTCACCGGCGTCGCCTCCGGGGTCGGCACCGCGGCGCTGGCGCTGGGCAAGCTGATCGGCGCCCGGGTCATCGGCACCTCGCGCTCGCCCGACAAGCTCGAACGGCTGAAGCCGCACGGGCTCGACATCGGCGTGGTCAGCGACGCCGCCGGCCTCGCCGCGGCCCTGAAACCCGCCGCCGGGCCGCAGGGCATCGACATGGTGGTCGACAATATCGGCGGCGATGCGCTCGCCCCCTGCCTCGATGCGCTGAATGTCGGCGGCCGCTTCGTGACGATCGGGCGGATGAGCGGCGTCCATGCCGCCGCGCTCGATATCGACCGCTTCGCCGAATACCGGCTGCACCTCTACGGCGTCAGCAACCGCCTGCGCAGCGCCGCCCAGCGCGCCGAGTCGGCCAGGCGCTTTCTCGCCGATCTGCTTCCCGCCCTCGGCGACGGGCGGCTCCGGCCGATCCTCGACCGCAGCTTCGCGCTCGACGACATCGCCGCGGCGCAGGCCCATGTCGAGGCCGACCGCCATGTCGGCAAGGTGGTGATCCGCCCCTGAGCGCGGTTACCGCGCCGCCGCGTCCGGCGGACGCCACGGCACCCAGCGGTCGCCGTCTCTGACGCGCTCCCAGACGATCGCGGTCCGGTCGAACGACAGAAGCGGCCTCTCGCCCGGTTCCGCGCGATAGAGGCACTCGACCCGGGCCCGATGCGGCCGCCGGTCGGCCCGGCGGAAATCCATGACGAAGATCACCTCCGACGACTCCCGGTCGACATAATGGCTTTCGACGAACAGGTCGCCGATCCCGGCCATCCGCCGCTCCTGCAGCAGGTGCGCCTGGCAGTCGCGCTCCAGCGGGTCGAGCGACGAGCGCAGGCCGAGATAGACCACCCCCGCCGTGAGGGCGGCGACGCCGGCGACAACGGCGGCGAGGCCGATGCCGATGCGAACGGTCGAGGCGGCAGACATCGCAGGCCCGATGCTGCGCCGGGATGGTCACGAAATGGTTTACGCCCGGGCGTTGCGGCGCATAGGCTCTGCGGGGATCGCCGCTGCAAGCGAGGAGCCGGATGTCCATGCAAGACGTCGCCGTCGCCCCGGGCGTCGCCTGGCCGTCGAACGGCATCAGCGAGGTACCCTTCCGCCTCTACACCGACCCCGAGCAATACCGGCTCGAACAGGAGCGCATCTTCAAGGGGCCGAGCTGGTCCTATCTCTGCCTTGCCGGCGAGATCGCCGAGCCGGGCGACTGGGTGGCGACGACGGTCGGCGAGGTCGCGGTCGTTGTCGCCCGCGGCCCGGACGGCGCGATCAACGCCTTCGTCAACCGCTGCGCCCATCGCGGCAACCTGCTGTGTTTCGAGGGCCGGGGCCACGGGCGCGAGATCACCTGCATCTATCACGGCTGGAGCTACGACCTGGCCGGCCGGCTGACCGGCGTCGCCTTCGAGAAGGGGGTCAAGCGCCAGGGCGGCATGCCGCCCGAGTTCCGCAAGGACGAGCACCACCTCCAGCGGCTGCGTGTCGCCGAATTGTGCGGCCTCGTCTTCGGCTCGCTCGACCCGAACGTGCCCGACCTCGAAACCTATCTCGGGCCGCTCGTCGTCGGCGGCGTCAGGCGCGTTCTCGCCGGCCGCACGCCCGTCGTCATCGGCCGCTCGACCCAGGTGCTTCCCAACAACTGGAAGCTCTATTTCGAGAACGTCAAGGACACCTACCACGCCTCGATCCTGCACACCTTTCTCAACATCTTTCGCATCAACCGGCTGTCGCAGCCCGGCGCGGTCAACATCTGCGATACCGGGGGCAACCATTTCAGCGTCGCCAAGCTCGATTACGCCGCCGAGGACGAGGACTACCGGCGCGAGCGGCTGCGCGCCTCGACCGAGCTGCAGCTCGAGGACCGCTCGATCGTCGATTCGATCGACGAGTACGGCGACCAGATCTCGGTGCAGATTCTGACCATCTTTCCCGGCATGGTCCTGCAGCAGATCCGCAATACTCTGGCGATCCGGGTGTTGCGGCCCCGCGGCGTCGACCGCTCCGAGCTCGACTGGATTCATCTCGGCTTTGCCGAGGACGATGCCGCGATGCAGGAACGTCGCCTGCGCCAGGGCAATTTGATCGGCGCCGCCGGCTTCATCTCGCTGGAGGACGGCTGCGTCGGCGGGCTGGTGCAGCGCGCCCTGCGCTACAACGACGGCGGGAGCGGCGTCGTCATGATGGGCGGGCACGAGGCGGAATCGCAAAGCTTCCGCGCCACCGAGGCGGCGATCCGCGGGTTCTGGAAGCAGTACCGCGCGCTGATGGGCGGTTGAGCGATGCCGCCGCGGGCAGGTCACGTCATTGCGGGCGGTCATGTCGTGGCGAGCGTCGGCGAAGCCGTCTCCCGGCGCCTTCGGCTTCCGGCGATGACGCACCGGTAGGCTGATGGACGCGCTTGCCGTGCATCTCGGCATCGCCGAGCTGAACGCCGCCTACGCCGACTGCATCGACGAGGACCGGCTCGAGGAGTGGCCCGATTTCTTCGTCGACCGCTGCCGCTATCTCGTCACCAGCCGCGCCAGCCACGAGGCCGGGCTGCGCCACGGCGTCATCTATTGCGCCTCGCGCGGCATGCTCGTCGACCGCATCACCTCGCTGCGCCGCGCCAACATCTTCGAGCCGCACCGCTATCGCCATATCGTCGGCGCGCCGCGCGTTCTCGGCATTGCCGACGGCGTCGCCGAGGCGCGCGCCAATTTTTTGTGCATGCGGATCATGCACGACGGCGAGGCGCGGGTTTTCGCCACCGGGCGCTATCTCGACCGCATCGACGTCGCCGCCGCGCCCTACCGCTTTATCGAGCGGCTCGTCCTGCTCGACAGCCAGAAGATCGACACATTGCTGGTAATCCCGCTGTGATAGGGGGTTTTGCCGGCTGCCGATAAATGCGTAAGCTGTGTCCCGACGTATCGTGAAACCGGACCTGGGCGGTCTTTCGGGAGGGAGAGATGGGTGAGATCACCGGCGCTGACCTGTTGGCGAAGAGCCTCAAGCAGCAGGGCGTGCAATACATGTTCGGCGTTGTCGGGTTTCCCGTCGGGCCGCTCGCCGAGGCCGCGCAAAGGGTCGGCATCCCCTATATCGGCATGCGCAACGAGCAGGCCGCTTCCTATGCCGCCGGCGCGGTCGGCTATCTGACCGGCCGGCCCGGCGTCTGCATCGTCGTCACCGGCCCCGGCGTGGTGCACGGCCTTGCCGGCCTCGCCAACGCCCAGCAGAACTGCTGGCCGATGCTGCTGATCGGCGGCGCCTCGGAGACCTACCGCAACGGCATGGGCGCCTTCCAGGAAGAGCGGCAGGTGCTCGGCGCCACCCCGTTCTGCAAGTTTGCCCACGGCATCGAGCACGTGCACCGCATTCCGTTCTACGTCGAGATGGCGGTGCGCCAGTCGATCTACGGCCGGCCGGGCGCCGCCTATCTCGACATCGCCGACGACATCATCCAGGGCAAGTGCGACGAGAGCCAGGCGGTCGAGGCGGCGCGCTGCCCCGACCCGCCGCGCACGATGGCGCTGCCGCAGGATATCGAGCGCGCCCTCGACGTGCTGCAATCGGCGCAGCGCCCGCTCGCCCTGATCGGCCAGGGCATGGCCTATTCGGGCGCCACCGAAGAGGTGCGCGCCTTCCTCGAGCGCACCCAGATCCCGTTCGTGCGCACGCCCAAGGGCAAGGGCGTGATGCCGGACGACCATCCGCTCTCGGCCGGCGCGGCGCGCACCCTGGCGCTGCAGCAGGCCGACGTCGTGTTCCTGATGGGCGCGCGCTTCAACTGGATTCTGCATTTCGGCCTGCCGCCGCGCTACTCGAAGGACGTGCGGGTGATCCAGCTCGACATCGCGCCGGAGGCGATGCATCAGAATAAGCCGGCCGAGGTCGCCCTGGTCGGCGACGGCAAGGCCATCGTCGGCCAGCTGAACCAGGCGCTGCAAGGCCGCCAGTGGTTCCACCCCGAAGGCTCGCCGTGGCGCCAGGCGCTGGCCCAGAAGTCCCGCGAGAATGCCGAGATGATCGCGCCGCAGATCAACGACGACTCGGCGCCGGGCGGCTACTACCGCCTGTTCCGCGACATCCGCGAGTGGCTGCCGAAGAACGTCGTGCTGTGCAGCGAAGGGGCGACGACGATGGATGTCGGCGGTACCCAGATGCCGCTGGACAATCCGCGCTCGTACATGAACGCCGGCAGCTACGGCACGATGGGCGTCGGGCTCGGCCTGGTCATCGCCGCCTGCGTCGTGCATCCCGACCGCCCGGTCGTGCATGTTTCCGGCGACTCCGCGATCGGCTTCTCCGGCATGGAGATGGAGACGCTGTGCCGCTACAACCTGCCGGCCAAGATCGTCGTCCTCAACAACGGCGGCATCGGTCCGGGCATGCCGGAGATCCCGGAAAACCCGATGCTCAACATGCGGCCGAACACGCTGATCTACGGCGCCCGCTACGACAAGATGATGCAGGCGTTCGGCGGCTTCGGCGCCTATGTCGAGGACCCGAAGGACGTGCGCGGCGCGCTCGACGAGCTGATGAACTTCCCCGGCCCCGGGCTGGTCAACATCAAGCTCAGCCAGGGCTCGCAGCGCAAGCAGCAGGCGTTCCGCTGGCATAGCTGAGCCTTCGGCGCGCCGCGAACCGGGGCCGCTCCGCACGGGGCGGCCCCGTCGCTTTGCCCCGATCGCGGTTCCGCCCGCAGCCGTCCGCCTCGTGAACGCCGCCCGAGCCGGCGTCCGGGTATGGCGTCGCGGACGCTCGTAGCTGTTAGGATTGCGAAGGGCTGACGCTATAGGGAAGCATTCGGCATGCATCGGGTCCTGATCACCGGCGCGGCCGGCGGCATCGGCAGCGCCCTGCGCGAGAGCCTGCGCGGGGTCTATCCGCTGTTGCGGCTCAGCGACCGGGTGCGGCTCGCGCCGGCGCGCGAGGGCGAGGAGATCGACCGTACCGACCTCGCCGACATGGCGGCGGTCGAGCGCATGGTGGCCGGCTGCGACGGCATCCTGCATTTCGGCGGCATTTCGGGCGAGAACAGCTGGGAGCGCATCCTCCAGTCCAACATTATCGGCCTCTACAACGTGTTTGAGGCGGCGCGCCGCGCCGGCGTCAAGCGCATCGTCATGGCGACCTCGAACCACGCCGTCGGCTTCTACCCGCGCGAGCAGATCATCGACCACACCGTAGTGCCGCGGCCGGACAGCCGTTACGGCGTCTCCAAGGCGTTCAGCGAGGCGCTCGCCAGCCTGTACGCCGACAAGCACGGGATCGGCTTTCTGTGCATGCGGATCGGCAATTTCGGCCCCCGGCCGATCGACAAGCGGCGGCTGTCGCTGTGGATCAGCCCGCGCGACATGACCCAGCTCGTGCGCATCGGGCTCGAACACCCCGACATCCATTTCGAGATCGTCTACGGCGTCTCCAACAACAAGCGCTCGTGGTACGACAACCGCAACGCCTACCGCCTCGGCTACCGGCCGCAGGACGATTCCGAGGCCTATGCCGAGGCGGTGCTGGCGGCCGAGCCGCCCGGCGCCGACCCGATCGCCGAGCGCTACCAGGGCGGCACCTTCTGCGCCGCCGAATACACCCGGCCGCGCTGACTACAGCAGCTTCAGCACCGCTTCCGGCGGACGCCCGAGCGCCGCCTTGCCGCCGGACACGACGATCGGCCGCTCGACGATGATCGGGTGTTGCGCCATCGCCGCGACGAGCTGCTCCTCGCTCAGCTTCGCCGGGTCGATCCCGGCCGCCGCCGCTTCCTTTTTGCGCACGATCGCCTTCGCCGGCAGGCCGAGCTGGCCCAGCAAGGTCTTGAGCTGCGCCGCGGTGTAGGGGGTCTTCAGGTACTCGACGACGGTCGGCTCGACCCCCTTGTCGCGCAGCAGCGCCAGCGTCTTGCGCGAGGTGTTGCAGCGCGGGTTGTGATAGATCGTGACCGGCATGGGTTCCTCCGAGATGACGATCCAATCTAGCACGAGGCCTTAACCGGATGCGGCTTTGCGAGGAAGAGCGGGCGATGCTGGCCGGCGAGCTGGGCGAGCCGCGGCGCTGGGCGCTGGCGCACCAGGTCGCGGTCGGAGCGTTTTTCGACGCCGCCGATTTCGTGCCGGTGAGCCAAGCGCACATCATGGCCGACACCGAGTCGCTGGGCGAGGCCGGCGTCGCCTTCCTCGAGAGCCTGGCCGCCGCGCCGGCGGCCGAGCGGCGGGTGCGGGTGCCGACGATCACCGATCCGCGCGGGGTCGATCCGCGGGTCTACCGGCGGCTCGGCCAGAGCGACGCGATGGCGGCGATCGAGGCGCGCGCCGCCGCCGCCTTCGCCGCGCTCGGCATCCTGATGACCGACACCTGCATCAACTACCAGACGATCCTGCCGCCCTTGCGCGGCGAGCACGTCGCCTACGGCGATACCGGCGTCGTCATCTATTCGAACAGCGTGTTCGGGGCGCGCAGCAATTTCGAAGGCGGCCCGTCGGCGCTCGCCGCCGCCTTGACCGGCCGCACCCCGCGCTACGGCTACCATCTCGACGAGAACCGCCGCGCGACGCGGCATTTCCGCCTCGAATGCACGCCGCGAGACCTGGCGGAATGGGGCGCGGCCGGGGCCATCGTCGGGCGCGCGGCCGGCTCCTATTGGGCGGTGCCGCTGATCGACGGGATCGAGGCGCCGCCCGGCTCCGACGCGCTGAAGCATTTCGGCGCGGCGATGGCGAGCTTCGGCTCGGTGGCGCTGTTCCACATCCCCGGCATCACCGCCGAGCCGGCCGCCTGCGACGAGCCGGCGCTGCGCATCGGCCGCGCCGAGCTCGACGCCTTCCTCGCCGCCTATGCCGCGCCCGGGGACAAGGTCGATGTCGTCGTCTTCGCCGCGCCGCAACTGTCGCTGGTCGAGATGGCGGCGGTTGCCGATGCGCTCGACGGCCGGCGGGTGCATCCCGACACGACGCTGTTTGTCTCCTCCTCGCCCGAGGTCAAATCCGCCGCCGACCGCCTGGGCCTGACCGCGCGGATGGAGGCGGCCGGCGCGGTCGTCGCCTCCGGCATCTGCTTCTATCAGAGCTATGCCGGCGAGATGGCCGAAGCCAACGGCTGGAAGCGGCTGGTCACCAACTCGGCAAAGCTGGTCAACATCATCGCCGGCTACGGCTATCGCCCGACGCTGGCGAGCCTCGAGCGCTGCGTCGAGGCGGCCGTCGCCGGGCGGCTCTCCTGATGCCGCTCGTGCTCTCCTGCCATCCCGGCATCGGCCCTGCGGTCGAGGGCATCGCCCTCGTCGCCCGGGACAATTTCAGCGCCCGCTACGACCTCGACCGCAAGGCTGGGGTGTTCTCGCGCCC
>Ga0070739_10008434_pt1 | contig 10566 bp, 7 predicted proteins | sample Coa_R1_7_FD_66445 | JGI IMG/M metagenome (GOLD analysis project Ga0070739, IMG submission 66445) | Surface soil microbial communities from Centralia Pennsylvania, which are recovering from an underground coalmine fire - Coalmine... | ecosystem: Environmental > Terrestrial > Soil > Unclassified ...
CGGCTGGATGTTGATCGCCTCGTCGAATTGGCTGAGGTCGAGCTGGTGCACGACGTCGGCCGACTCGTTCTTCGTCAGCGGCCCGCTGAGCTGCACGCGCAGGACGTGCCCGGCCGCGTCAATCCAGAGCGATACCGGCATCGCCGGTTTGCCGGACGCGGTCGCCGTCGCGCGGCTCCCGCTGTTCCCCGTCACCTCCCCCGGCGCGATCGTCCCGTCCACCCGTGTCGTCTCGACATTCGCAATCTTGGTCGTGCCGACGACCTTCGACGACTGAATTTGGGCGACCGCCGCGCGCACCAGCCGGTCGGGGTCGAGCAGCTCCGGCAGCGGGATGATCTCATGGCCGCCGGAGGTTACCTCGATGTAGGTGTCCTGCTGCTTCGTCGGGTCGGTCACCCAGAGCCGCGTGCCGATGCCGATCGCCTTGATCGAGAGGGTGAGGATCGAGGACGCCTGGACCGTGACCGTGGCCCGGAAGCTGGCCGGGCGCTGCACGTCGCCCTCGATCCCCGTGAGGGCGATCTCATTCGTTAGCTCGGCGCTTCCCTCAGGGATCGTCAGCTTGAAGTGGAACGACTTCACGGCCGCCATCGTGGTCCCGGCCCGCTGCAAGAGCGGAGCGGCCTGCCCCTGCGCCCGCGCGTCGGGCGCCAACGGGAACACGCCGAGCGCGAGCGCGCAGAGAGCCACGAGCAGAATAGCGGGGTAACGACGGCCGGCGGACGCGCCTCGACGGTAGTGCATCAAACGCTCCTCACGATTGCGCAGGCTGATGGGCCAGCCCGCCCGGCTAGGCCGCGGGGGAAGCCGCCGGGGACGCCTGCGGCGTGGCCGGCGGGGCGGGCGCCTCGATCGTGACCGGCTTGTTTTGCCGGCTCAGGTCGAGCTCCCAGGTCGCGGGGTGGGCCATGGACGCGCGCTCTGGCTCCGCCAATTGGATGCGCCGCAGATCGAAGGTCTCCTCGTCGATCCACAGATCCACGGTCACGGGCGACACCGTCATCGCGTTGATCGTCAACGGTGCGAGGACCGACGCCGGCACCTGCGCTTGCACATGGTACGTGGCGTGGCCGTCGACCTTGTCGCTGCCGAGCAGCTTCGGTTGCTGCAGCTTCGCCATCACCGCCCCGATGCCGACCTTGCTGTCGAACAGACTCGTGGGGTCGAATTCGAGCCCGGTCGGGGCCGGCTCCCACTTGCCGCTCACGAGGTTGGTCCACCAGGTGTTGCCACCGACGGCGATCAGCTTGATGCTCACGGTCGCGGCGTTCTCGACCTTCGCGTGGACGGTCAAGCTGGCCTTGTCCGGCCGGACGATGTCGCCCTGCGCGCCCAGCAATTGCAGTGTGTGCTTGGTATCGAGGAAGCTCTGGCCATTCACCCTCAGGTTGAAATGGACGCTCTTGGTCGCCGCAAACTGCTGCTCCGCGCGGCTGAGAATCTCGGACACGCCGGGACTAGGGGTCGGCGTCTCGGCGCCGACCGCACCGTGCCAGGCGCCTACGACGAGCGACGCAACGACCAACACCGCCAACGCCACCACCCGGATGGCACGGCTCGACAGCCGACGACTGATCAGGAACGGCATCACTGCTCCCCGCCCTGCTCGGAACCCGGCCGGCCACGCGCCGGTCGCATCGTGCCCATGATAGCAGGGCGTCAAGAACCGGTAGCCGGAGCCGGTAGCCGATCGCAGGCGGGCGAACGGGGGCGAGGTGCACGCCCCCCCGGAGGTCCGGCTCCGCTCGCTGTCCTTGCAACCGACGACCGGCGACCGGCCACCATGTGTGAACCAGCGCACGTTGTTGACAGTCCCCCAAGCCGTTGCTAGGCTGGACAGGACCGCCGGCGAACGTTCGCCCGGCTCGCAGGCGCATCGCCTCCTGGGCGCCGACGGCAGCAGGTTGGTCGCGCCTTCCACTTCGATCCCAGCCTCGTGCCCAGGGTCGGGCACGTCCCTTGTTGCCCGGCGCCCGAGGCCACGCCCTCACGCGTGATCTGGCGCGGCTCGGCTGATCGGACCAGTCCGAGCAGGAGAGGAGTTCTCCTGGATGCGACACCGGTCGCGATCCGATCGCCACGAACCCAACCGCGTGCGATGGCCGTTTCCGCCCGCCCGCTCGCGTCGCCGCGCGCGCCGCCCCCCCGCCTATCCCCCGCGTGTCCCGCCGCGCGTCCCGGTGGGGCGGACCCATGCCCACGATGACCCGGGCCGATAGTGCCACTTTCAGCGGAGAAAGGAACGACGATGGCATACGGGCAGAGCTCAATAGACGTGCGGAGCTGGCGCAACGGCAAGCTGACGCGGCGCGACCTGATGAAGACGGCGCTCGCCAGCGCCGGCGCCATCCTTGTCGGAGCCGCGGCCGAGGAGGCCGCCCAGGCCGCCAACAAGATCACCCTCACCCAGTGGTACCACCAATACGGCGAGCAGGGCACCGAGCAGGCGGTGATGCGCTACGCGCAGGAGTACACGAAGGCCAACCCCGACGTGCAGGTGAAGGTGACGTGGGTGTTGGGCGACTACGGCACCAAGCTCAACACTGCCCTCGCCGCCGGGCAGGCGCCCGACGTCTTCGAGTATGGCACCGCGCCGAATCTGGACCTGGTCAAGCAAGGCCAGATCGTCCCGACGGACGACTTCTATCCGCCCGACATCAAGAAGGATTACGCCTCGTTTGACCTCGACAGCCTGACGATCGACGGCCACATCTACGGCGTGAAGATCGTGGACGACACCGGGCTCCTCTACTACCGCAAGAGCATGCTTGACAAGGCCGGCGTTAAGCCGCCGACGACCATGGAGGAGGTGATCGCCGCGGCGAAGACCCTCACCAAGGGCAACGTCAAAGGGATCTTCCTCGGCAACGACGGCGGCGTCAGCGCGATGTTGAACATCCTGCCCTGGTCGGCCGGCAGCAAGTTCATGGAGAACAACCAGATCGTCTTCAATAACGCGCGCACCGTCGCCGCCTACGAAGCCCTCGCCCAATTAAACAAGGATGGGTCCGTCCTCACCGGCTCCCCGACCGACTGGTGGGATCCCTCGGCCTTCACCCAGGGCCTGGCGGCGATGCAGTGGACCGGGCTCTGGGCGATGCCGGGCATCAAGAAGGGGGTCGGCGACGACTTCGGCGTCCTCCCCTGGCCCGCGTTCGACGCCCAGGGCCATCCGACGACCTTCCTCGGCGGTTGGGCGGAGGAGGTCTCCGCCAAGAGCAAGAACATCGACGCCGCCAAGGCGTACGTGAAGTGGCTCTGGATCGACAACGCCGCGGTTCAGAAAGACTTCAATCTCTCGTACGGTTTCCACGTGCCGCCGCGCCTGAGTCTGGCCGCGGAAGCGGAGCCGCTCAAGAGCGGCCCGGCGTTGGAGGCGGTCAACTACTTCCACCAGTACGCCGAGATCACGCCACCGGCCTGGGATAGCGCGATGGGCACGATCCTCACCGACGCCGTGACGAGCATCGTCAAAAACGGGTCCTCGGCTGCGGACCAGGTCAAGTCGGCCGCCGACAAGTGCGACGCCGAGCTCAAGCGCGAGCTGGGCTAACGTCAGACCGCGCGGTGGGCGCGGGCGCCACCCGCGTCCACCGGCCTCGTCTCTGCGCCGAGGTGGCGATGTAGGGGCGCTGCTTGCCGCGCCCTTCCAATGGGAGACGCCGTTGCCCTTTGACAGGGCGCGGCAAGCAGCGCCCCTACACGGCGGTAGATGGGCACCGCAACGTATCCACGAGCGCGAGGCGCACCGGCGGAGGATCTCCGTCAATGAAGACAGAATCTCGGGTTCTTGCTCCGGCCGCACCACTGGAGACGACGGCGCTCGCGCGCCGCCGCGACCGCTCGGCGACGTTCGCGTTCTGGGTCTTCGTGGCACCGCTCGTTCTGGGCCTGACTATCTTCACCTTCGTGCCGATCGTCTGGGGCCTGCTGCTCAGCTTCTCGCGCGCCCGCGGCACGATCCATCCGGGCGCCTGGGTCGGCATCAGCAACTACACCTCGATGCTCAGCGATTCCGCGTTTCGGAATTCGCTGGTCACCATCGTCATCTTTGCTATCTTCATCGTGCCGTTGACGTTCGCCATTTCGCTCGGCTTGGCCCTGCTCGTGAACATGGCCGGGTGGGGCCGTGGCATCTTTCGCACAGTCTTCTTTATCCCCACCGCGATCTCTTACGTCATCGCTTCGCTGATCTGGCGCATGGAGATCTTCCTCGGCCTGCCCTATGGGCTCGCGAACATGGTGCTCGGCAAGTTCGGGCACACGGCGATTTCCTGGATCGCGACCGCTCACCCGCCGTGGTATTGGCTCGTCCTAGTGACGGTCCGCCTCTGGCTGCAAGTCGGGTTCTACATGATCATCTTCCTGGCCGCGCTGCAAGAGATCCCTCGCGACCAGTACGAGGCGGCCTTTGTGGACGGGGCACGTCGCGGCTGGTCCACCTTCCGCAACATCACGCTACCGGGGCTGCGCAACACTTCGATCGCCGTCCTCGTGCTCAGCATCATTGCCGCCTTCCAAGCCTTTGACGAGTTCTACAACGTCATGGGTGGCACGCAGGCGTCGTCCGGCAACATCTCGCTCGCCCGACCACCGTTGGTCTACCTCTACCAGGTGGCGATCTCCAACCTTGACTACGGACGCGGCGCGGCCGGCGCCTTCATCCTCACCGTGTTGATCCTCTTGGTCACCTTCGGCCAGGCGCGCATCCTCGGCTTCGGCCGTCGGGCATAAGGAGGGCCGGATCATGGTCTCGCTCCCCTCGACCGCACGGCGCGAACGCGTCGCCAATCCGGCACGGACCGGGCGCTTATCCCGGGCCCGTCTCAGCGGGCTGATCGGCACCATCGCGCTCTATGTCATCCTGATCGTCCTGGCGGCACTCTTCCTTGTCCCGTTCTACCTGATCGTCCGCAACGCGCTGATGACCCAACCGGAGATCACGTCGTTTACGTGGAACTGGCTGCCCAAGTCTGCGCAGTGGCAAAACTTCCGCGACCTGTTCCGCGACGTGCCGATGGGTCAGGGCCTCAAAAACTCTGCGATCATCGCCGACGTCACGTTCGTGTTCCAAATCCTCTTCGCCTCGATGGCGGGGTACGCGCTGGCGCGGATCCCGGCGCGTGGTCGCGAAGTGGTCTTTGCCATCCTCCTTTCGACCCTGATGATCCCCACCGCGGTCACATTCGTCCCGACGTATGCCGTCGTGTCGTATCTCGGCGGCGTCAGCACGCTGTGGGGCATCATCGTCCCGGGTCTGTTCAGCGTCTTTTCGACCTTCCTCTTCCGGCAGTTCTACCTCGATTTCCCGTCGGAGCTGGAGGAGGCGGCCCGGCTCGACGGCGCCGGCTACTTCCGCATCTATTGGAGCCTGCTCCTCCCGAATTCGATCGGGATCATCGTCGCACTCGGCGCGCTCAGCTTCATCTTCAGTTGGAACTCCTTCCTCTGGCCGCTGGTCATCGGGCAAGAGCCGTCGAGCCAAACGGTGCAGGTCATGATCTCCGGCTTCCTCACCGCGCAGACGATCAACCTGCCCGAGCTCTTCGCTGGGGCAGCGGTCGCTGCCGCCCCGCTCGTCATCCTCTTCCTGATCTTGCAGCGCTACATCTCTGAAGGCGTGCGGCTCTCCGGGATCAAGGGGTAGCGGGGGCACTCGAGTGCACCCTCATAGGGCCGTCCGCCCCGGAATGAGCGCAACGGCGTTTCCCCTACACATTGGTGCGCCCCGACACGGGTTCGGCCGGACGCGACCGCCATTCAGATGCCGTGCGAGACTATGGGCGTCGCGGCCGAGGGGCGGCCGCTGCGCAAAGGAGGCGATGTGAAAGTCACGAAGCTGCGGCTGCGGGAGCTGACCGGGACGATGCGGCACGAGGGCGAGTTTTGGGAGGAGCGCCTCTCGCACCCGCTCGACATCTACCCCGAGCACAAAGCCGAGGCCGGCCTGCCGGAGACGCCGGTCAAGGTCGGCGACGGGCAGTGGCGGCTGACGCAGGTCTTCCTCGAGGTGGAGACGGACGAGGGGGTCAGCGGGCTGGCCGGACCGGTCGGGCAAGAGGTGGCGTTCATCATCGCCTACCAGCTCCAACGCCTGGTGATCGGCGAGGACCCGCGGGCGACGGAGCGGATCTGGGACAAGCTCTACCGCGACGCCGTGCACGGTCGCAAGGGCGCGACGATGATGGCGATCAGCACGGTGGACTGCGCCCTCTGGGATCTGCGCGGCAAGTGGGCCAACACCCCCGTCTACCGCCTCCTCGGCGGCCCCGTGCGCGAGACGCTCCCCGCCTACGCCAGCGCCCTCGGCTACTCCCTCGAGCCGGACAAGGTGCGGCAGCGCGTGCGCGACATCGTCGCCCAGGGCTACCGCGCGACGAAGTGGTTCGTGCGGGGCGTGCCGACCGACGGTCGCGCCGGGATGCGCCAGAACCTCGAGCTGATGCAGACGCTGCGCGAGGCGGCCGGACCCGACGTGGACATCATGCTCGACGCCTGGATGAGCTGGGACGTGCCCTACACGCTGCGCATGGCCGAGCAGTTGGCGGAGTACGACCCGCGCTGGATCGAGGAGCCGGTCCTGCCCGACAAGATCGCCGCCTGCGCCGAGATCCGGGCGCAGTCCCCGGTGCCGATCGCGACCGGCGAGCACGAGTACACGCGCTGGGGCCTCAAGCAGTTGCTCGACGCCGACGCGGCCGACGTGCTGCAGCCCGACACGTACTGGGCCGGCGGCATCACGGAGATGCTCAAGATCTGCGCCCTCGCCTCGGCCGACGACATCCCGATCATCCCCCACGGCGCCTCGGTGCCGACGAACGTGCAGCTCATCGCCTCACAGCCGGTGACAACCTGCCCGCTGGTGGAATACCTGCTCAAGTGGAACCAGGTCAACCAGTTCTTCTTTAAGGAGCCGGTGACGCCGCGGAACGGCGCCATCACGCTGCCGACGGGACCGGGCATGGGCGTGGAGCTCGACCCGACCAAGATCGAGCAGGAGCGCGAGCTGAACTGGACGTGACGGGGCCGCCTGGTCTGTTGACCGGCTGAGGCGAATCGCGTCGGACGTTAGAAGGGGCAGACCGCCGTGTCTGCCCTTCCGCAGATACGCAATCGCCACCGTTGAGGGCAGACACGGCGGTCTGCCCTACCCATGTTTGGCGATGTCCCATAATTCATGCCATTCCGCTCGGTCCTCTTCCTCGGTCCTGTCATTTCGCATCACCTCCCTCCCTGTCATTCCGAGCCCGAGGCGAGGAATCTCGGCCTCCAAGACGACGGTCGAGATCCCTGGCGGCGGCTCGGGATGACAGGAAAGAGGGCGGCTCGGGATGACACTGCATGGGGATGCAACTCGGGATGACACGGAAATCGCGCGCGGCTCATAATGACCGTGAAATGGATACTTGAAGTGCGAGTAACCCGCCCACGTCATGAAATCGGCAGAGTCTCTGTCGCTCGCGCCGTGCCCCCTATGACGCGAAGTCTTCTATGGCATCCAAGAACCTTTGGCGTCCTCTGACCAAGAAGAACAGGTGTCCACCATCGAAAGTGACGAGCCTTGATCCCTTGATACGGTCGTGCATCTCTTCAGCCAAGGGGTAAGGAATTACTCGGTCCTTGCTGCCGTGCATGATAAGCGTGGGGATGACGATCTCCTGCAACCTGTCGCGGCCGTCGTAAGATGATGATGCCTCACGCTGTCGAACAAACGCATCGTGCGGCTGAGGGTAGCTACTTGGTTTGAGCGGTATTCTGTGCAGCAGATCCAGGAGCGTGCCGCGCCACCGACGCGGAATCGTTCGTGCGGAGGTCGAGACCAGGATGAGCTTCTTGACCATCTGGGGATGCTGCAGCGCCAGCTCAAGCGCGATGCGCCCCCCCATCGAGATGCCCAGGATGATCGCTTGCTCCATGCCGACGGCTTGCATGAGCCCGGCCGTGTCGTTCGCCATCATTGCAATCGAATAGGGGATATCGGGCTTGTCGGTGCGTCCGGCACCGCGGTTATCGAACACCAGAACCCGGTATCGCTCCGCTAGCCAACGAACCAACCAATCCCACTCGGATACGTCGGTGCCAAGACCGAGGATCAGCACCAACGGTTGACCGTCACCATGGAGCTCGTAATACAGGTTGATGTCGTTGACCGCGATGGACGGCATACCGCAAGCATAGCAGCGAGCGTCGTTGCCCGGGGTCGCCCGACTCGAAGCGGGGCCATCGTGCCCGCGCCACCGAGCAGCGCCAGACACAGCGGGGGCGCCCCGTTGGGCGCCCCCGACCTCATCCTTGCGCTGGGTCACCGATCGCGCGGAGGCTACACCCCGACGCGGCCGCCGTTCTTCGTGAGCGTGCGCATGCAGCGGGTGCAGAGCATCATGCGGCGCACCTCGCCGCCGACCAGCACCTGCTTGCGATGCACGTTCACCCGGAACTCGCGGTTCGTGCGCCGCTTCGAGTGACTCACATTGTGGCCAAAGGCCGTCGTCTTTCCGCAAATATCACAGCGCGCGGCCACCGTCCGCTCTCCTCTTCTCGTTCGCGTCACAGCAACCGGCGCGTTGGCCGAGAGCCGCACGCGCCGCAGATCCCTACGCACCCGGCAAAAGGTGGACGCGGGGATACCAAGCGAATATCCTACCACACTGAGGAGTGACCGTACAATGGGATGGTCATGGACCGATTGGAACCGTCGTCCGTTACCCGAGTTGCCTTGCGCGGCAACGATGCATTGCTGCTGCGCATGATCCACGTTACCGTGCCTCCGCTTCCCGCGCTCCTGCCGCCGTGTCGGCTCACCGTGCGCCGGAGAGCCCCTATCTCATGCCTGCTAGCCCACGAGAGACTGCCACGACGATGGCCTGTCAACGCGACCGCCGCGGGTGGTTGGACCCGATCGTGAGCGCCGACGCCGGCGGCCATGGGGCGGCCATCTGGGACGGGCGCGCCCTCCTCGCGGCGTTCACCGCCGCCACGAACTGGCTGACCAGCCACAGCGACCAGGTCAACGCGCTCAACGTCTTCCCGGTGCCCGACGGCGACACGGGGACGAACTTGAGCCTGACGCTGCGGGCGGCGCTCGCCCAAGCCGAGACGCTGGACGAGGCGGCACGCACCCACGCCGGCACCGTCGCCGCCAGTTTGGCGGACGGCGCCCTGATGGGCGCCCGCGGCAACTCGGGCGTCATCCTCTCCCAAATCCTGCGCGGCGTGGCGCAGGGTCTGGCCGGGCAATGCGACGTTGACGGACGCGTCCTCGCCGCCGCCCTGACGCGGGGGAGCGAGCTGGCTTACCAGGCGGTGCTGCAGCCGGTCGAGGGAACGATGCTGACGGTGATGCGCGTCGCCGCCGAGCGCGCCGCGCGGCTCGCGCTCGATACGCCCGTCCTGGCCGCGGTGCTCCCCACCGCCGTGCAGGGCGCGCGCGAGGCGCTCGCGGCGACGCCGGAGCAGCTCCCGATCCTGGCAGAGGCCGGGGTCGTGGACGCCGGCGGCCGCGGTCTCGTGCTGATGCTGGAGGGGATGGAGCGTTACCTGCGCGACCTACCGACGACCGTCGAGGTCGCCCCGCTCGATGGCCGGCTCGGGGCGGAGATGGCGTTCCTCGATCGCGTCGAGGAATTGCACGGCGAAGCCGTCTTCGGCTACTGCACCAACTTTATGGTCACGGGCCAGGCCATCGACGTCGCGCAGGCACGGGCCGACTTGGCGGCTCTGGGCGAGTCGGCCGTCGTCGTCGGCGACGAGCGCCTGCTCAGGGTGCATCTCCACACCCTTCACCCCGGCAGTGCGCTCGAATACGCAATCCAGCTCGGCGACGTGAGCGAAATCAAGATCGAGAACATGCAGCTCCAAACGCGCGCGCTCCAGGCCCAGCGACTATCGGCGCCGAACCTGAACCAAAAGCAGGAACAGACTCCCCACCCATCCTCCCCCTCGGTGCCGGCCGCAGCCGAGCCGGTCGGCGACCAGGCCGTGCTCGCGGTCGTCTCAGGCGAGGGGTTGGTCGCGGCGTTGGTCGGCATGGGAGTCACCCGCGTCATCGCCGGCGGGCAGACGATGAATCCGAGCGTGGAGGAATTGCTCGCCGCCGTCAACGCGGCGCCGGTTGATGACGTCATCCTGCTGCCCAACCACGGCAACGTCCTGCTGACGGCCGGCAAGATCCCCGAGCTGACGGGGAAGCGCGTGCGGATCGTCCCGTCGCGCTCGGTGCCGCAGGCGCTGGCCGCGCTCGAGGCGCACCACGTCGGCGCCGATATCGAGGCCAACGTCCGCCAGATGACGGCGGCGCTGGGGCGGGTGCGCACGGTCGAGCTGACGCGAGCGTCCCGCGAGGCGGTGCTGAACGGCGTCGCCATCGCCGCCGGGCAGGTCATCGGCCTGGTAGATGGCGCCCTCGTCGCCAGCGGCGAGGACCTGATCGCCGTCGCCACCGCCACGCTCGGCCACGCCGAACCAGACCGCGCCGAGCTGGTGACGGTCTTTGCCGGGCAGGATGCCGAGCCGGCGGAGACGGCTGCCCTGCGCGACCACATCGTGGCGACCTACCCCAGCGTC
>Ga0070739_10008435_pt1 | contig 10565 bp, 9 predicted proteins | sample Coa_R1_7_FD_66445 | JGI IMG/M metagenome (GOLD analysis project Ga0070739, IMG submission 66445) | Surface soil microbial communities from Centralia Pennsylvania, which are recovering from an underground coalmine fire - Coalmine... | ecosystem: Environmental > Terrestrial > Soil > Unclassified ...
GGCGCTCCTCGAGGCGATGGCGGAGCACCAGGTGACCGTCGACGGTGTCTCGCGGCAGCTGCCGGAGCCGTTCCTGCTGATGGCGACCGAGAATCCGATCGAGTACGAGGGGACGTTCCCGCTGCCGGAGGCGCAGCTCGATCGCTTCTTCTTGCGCACGAGCCTCGGCTACCCCGCCGAGGAGCAGGAGGTGCTGATCGTGCGCGAGCAGCGGCACGGCCACCCGCTCGACGAGCTGCGGGCGGCGATCACGAAGGCGGAGTTCGCCGAGCTGCGCGCGGCGGCCGAAGAGGTGTACGTCGACGAGCTGCTCGACGCGTGGATCGTGCGCCTCGTGCGCGAGACGCGCGACCTACGCGAGGTCGAGGTCGGCGCGTCCGTGCGCGGCTCGCTCGCGCTCGTCAAGACGGCGCGGGCCTGGGCGCTCCTGCACGACCGGACGTACGTGATGCCGGAGGACGTCGAGCAGCTGTTCATCCCCGTGCTCGGGCACCGGCTGCTGCTCTCGCCGTCGTACCTCGCCGAGACGCGCAACCTGACGCGGGAGGAGACGCTGCGCCGGATCGAGCAGCAGTGCCTCGAGCGCGTGCCCGCCCCGCGGCCCGACTGGGTGGCGGACTTCGCGGCGTCGTAGCCGGTGCCCGTTCGCACCCGCAGCACCTTCCCGCTGGTGCCGAGGTACCGGCTGTCGGGGCTCCCGTTCGGCGGCTCGCCGAGCCTTCGCCGCGGCCACGGCACCGACGTCGCCGGCTCGCGCGCCTACGTGCGCGGCGATCCGATCTCGACGATCGACTGGCGGGCGAGCGCACGGCTCTCGACGGCGCGCGGAAGCGACGAGTTCGTCGTCCGCGAGCGGTACGCGGACGAGGCGCCGCGGGTGGTCCTGCTCGTCGACCGGCGGCCGTCGATGGGGATCTACCGGCCGCCGCTTCCGTGGCTCTCGAAGCCGGCCGTCGTCCGCGCGACGGCGGAACTGATCGTGGAGAGCGCAGGCGCCGCGAACGCACCGGTCGCCTTCCTCGACTACGCCGGCGCCGCCGACCGCGCCGGGGAGCCGTTCTGGCTCGCGCCGACCGGGCACGCGGTCTGGCAGCGGATCGAGGCGCGCTTCGACGAGGCGCCCGACTGCGACGCCCCCGAGGACGGGCTGCAGCGCGGGCTCGAGTTCCTGCCCCGCTTCCGCAGCGAGCTCTCGTCCGGCACCTTCGTCTTCGTCGTCTCCGACTTCCTCGGCCCGCTGCCGCCGGAGTCGGCGTGGCTGACGGCCGCTGCGCGGCGGTGGGAGGTGGTGCCGGTCGTAATCCAGGACCCCGTCTGGGAGCAGAGCTTTCCGCTCGTGGGCCCGCTCGTCCTCCCGCTCGCCGACCCGCAGGACGGCAAGGTGCTCGAGGTGCGGCTGACCCGGCGCGAGGCGCGGGCGCGGCGCGCCGCCAACGAGGCGCGGACGCAGCGGCTGCACGACGAGTTCTTCGCTCTCGGCCTCGATCCGGTCCTCGTCGACACGAGCGACCCGGCCGAGATCGACCGCGCCTTCCTCGACTGGGCCGAGCGCCGCCGCGACATGCGGAGCAGACGATGACCGACCGCCGCGCCCTTGCCGTCGCGGGCGCCGCCGGCGCGCTCGTCGCCGTGCTCGTGATCGGCACGGGTCTCGGCTGGTGGAGCGGCGGGCCGTCCGGCGGCGCGCCGGCGAGGCCGCTCGTCGTTCGCACCCTGCTCAGCCCGCGGCCTGCGTTCTTCGGCGACGCGGTCACCGCCGAGGTCGACGTCGCAGCCGACGCGCGAGCCGTGCCGGCGAGGAGCATCCGCGTCCTGCCGGAGTTCGACCCGTTCGTCGAATCCGGCACGCCGGCGGTGACGACGAGTCGCATCGGCGACGAGCTGATCCTCCGGTACCGCTACAGGGTCCAGTGCTCGAGCGACGCCTGCGTGCCGCTCGGAAAGCCGCTCCCCGTGAAGCTCGCGCCGGTCGTCGTCACGGCCCGCGCCGGCCGGCGGCCGCTGCAGGTGACGGCGCCCTGGCCGAGGATGTCGGTCCTGTCGCGGCTGCAGCGCGGCGACGTCGGCGTGTCGGCGCGCTTCCGGGCGCCGCGCGATCTGCCGGCGCCGTCGTACTCGAGCTCGCCGACCGTCCTCGCCGACGTCTTCACCGGCGTCGCCGCCGCGCTCGCCGTCGCGGCGCTCGCGCTGCTCGGCTACGAGCTCCTGCGTCTGCTCGAGCGCAGGCGCCTGCGCGGCGTCGTGCGCTTGACGCCGCTCGAGGCGGCGGTGGCGTACGCGCGCGACGCGGCGGCGCGGCCCGATCCGGCCGACCGTCGCAAGGCGCTCAGCCAGCTTGCGGAGGTGCTCGAGCGCGAGGGCATCGAGCCGCTGGCGGAGACCGCCGGCGACGTCGCCTGGTCCGAGCCCGAGCCGACTCCCGACCGGACGCTGCAGCTCGCCGAGGAGGTCGAGGCGACGCGGAGGAACGGCCGATGAGCTACGTGCCGTACGCCGGCGCGCAGGTCTTCGCGCGCCACGCGGCGCGGACGACCGCCGTCCGGCTCGCGCTCGCCTTGGCGCTGCTCGCGCTCGTGCTCGTCGCGGCGCTCGCGGCGCGGCACCCGCACCTGAACAAGCAGCCGCTCGTCGCGCCGAACGCCGGCGGAGTGCTCGTCCTCGACCTCTCCGCGAGCATCTCGTCGGACACGTTCTCGCGCATCGGCCAGACGCTGACCGACATCGCCTCGCGCGGCGGGCGCTACGGCCTCGTCGTCTTCTCCTCGAGCGCGTACGAGGCACTGCCGCCGGGAACGCCCGCCTCGGCGCTCCGGCCGCTGATCCGCTACTTCCGGCTGCCCGCGAACGTCCCGCCCGGCGAGCAGCCGACCTACCCGGTCAACCCGTGGACGAACTCCTTCACCGCCGGCACCCAGATCGCGCGTGGCCTCGACCTCGCGCGGACGATCGAGCTCCAGAACCACGCGAAGCACCCGGCGGTCGTGCTGATCAGCGACCTGCAAGACGATCCGAACGACCTCGACCGGCTGAGCCAGGTGCTGCTCGGCTACAAGGCCGAGAAGATCAGCCTGACGGTGATCCCGCTGAACGCGGCCCAGAACGACCTCGACCGCTACGTCGGCATCGCGACGAGGATCATCCCGGCAGAGCTGCCCGGCCAGAACCCGTCTGCGGGGCGTCCCCCGCAGGCGAGCTTCCCGACGTGGCTCGTCGTGCTCGTGATCGTCGTCGCGGCGCTGCTCGGCGCGAACGAGCTGCGCTCGGCGCGGCTGCGGTGGGGGGCGGCGGAGGCGCCCGCATGAGTCGTCTTCGCATCGGCCTGGCGGCGGTCGCCCTCGCGGCCGCGGTGCTCGCGGCGCTGTTCGCGTCCGACCTGCGCAGCTGGCGGAACGCGCTCACCGCCGGCGACACGCGCTACGTCCAGAACCACGCGACGGCGGCCTGGCACGCGTCGACGTTCCTGCCGGCGAGCTTCTCGCGCAGCCTGCTCGGCCTCTCCGACGACCTCGCGCTCCGACGGGCGGCACGACAGTTCGCCGTCGTCCGGTACCTCGGCAACGGCGTCGACAACGGCTATTCGGAGAGCCAGCGCCGGGCGGCGCTCGAGGTCGTGCTGACGAACCTCGCGAACGGCAAGGACCGCCGCGTCGACTCGATCGTCGACAACATGCTCGGCATCCTCGCCTACCAGGACTCGCAGACGACCGGGCCGAGCGCTCCGGCGCCGATCGACCGCAGCGTCAACGACTTCGAGGCCGCCGTCGAGCTCGATCCCTCGAACGAGGACGCGAAGTACAACCTCGAGTGGCTGCGGCGCAAGCTCGCCCCGGTCGGCACCCGCGGCGGCGGCACGAACGCTCAGACCGGGCCGGCGAAGACCGGCAAGAAGGGCGCCGGCGGCGGCGTTCCCGGCCGGGGCTACTGACGCGTGGTCGGCTCGCTCGTCTTCCTGACGCCGCTCGGCGCGCTCGCCGCGCTGGCGCTCCTGCTACCGCTCGCCGGGCTCGCGCTCGCCGCCAGGCGCGAGGCGGCGGCGCGGCGCCTGCTGCGGCTGCCGGCGCCGCCGCCGGCCAGGCGCCTGCCGCGGCTCCTCGCCCTCGCGGCGGTGCCGGTCGTGCTCGGCGTCGCCGCGACGCAGCCGGCGCTGCGGTCGCGCACGACGACGCGTGTCCGCACCGACGCGCAGGCGTTCTTCGTGATCGACATCTCCCGCTCGATGATGGCCTCGCGCTCGCCGTCGGCTCCGACGCGGCTCGCGCGCGCGAAGGCCGAGGCGCTCCGTATCCGCAACGCGATCGCGCAGGTGCCGTCGGGGATCGCGACGCTCACGGACCGCGCGCTGCCGTCGCTCTTCCCGAACCCCGACTCGAGCGTCTTCGCCAACACGCTCCGGAACGCGGTCCTGATCGAGAATCCGGGCCCGACGACGTCGAACGTCCTCGCCACGTCGCTCGACGCGATCGGCGCGCTCGGCAACCAGAACTACTTCGCGCCCGCGATCCGGCGGCGCCTCGTCGTCGTGCTGACCGACGGCGAGAGCACGGCCGTGCACCCGCGCGCGGACGCGCAGGCGCTCGCGGCGGGGCCCGGCGTGAAGCTGATCCTCGTCCACGTCTGGTCGCCGGACGAGCGCGTCTACGACCCGAGCGGGAAGCCGGAGGAGGGCTACCACCCCCACCTCGACAGCACCGCGCTGCTCTCAGAGCTCGCGCAGGCGGCCGGCGGGCACGTCTTCGGCGAGAACGCCGTCGGCAGCGCCGAGCGTGCGGCTCGGGCTGCGCTCGGCAACGGGCCGACGCGTGTGCTCGGCCGCAGCGAGCGGACGCAGACGCTGGCGCCGTACGTCGCGCTGGCCGCGCTGCTGCCGCTCCTCCTGCTCCTGCGGGGGACGGTCCGGCGCGGGCTTGCGCGCGAGCTCCGCGACCTCGTCGCCGAGCGGCTCTGGGCGCCGGTCACGGTCACGCGTTGGAGGTTCCCTGTGCAGGCGGGCGCGCGGGGAACCCGCGCGCCCTGAGGTCGGCGCCGACCGACGGCGCCACTCAGGGACGGAACGCCTCCAGCTCCAGCGTCCCGCCTCGCTTCGGCACGCCGGCGCCGACGAGCAGGGTGTCGCCCGAGACTGCGGGGCAGGCGTTGACACGCGCCGGCAGCCGCGCGCTCCACAGGCGGGCGCCGCCGCGGGTGTCGAATCCGTAGACGGTGCCGTCGAACGTGGCCGTGAAGACGACGCCGCCGGCGACGGTGGCGCAGCTGAAGACGGGCTGCGGCAGTCGGCGCACCCACACCCGCCTGCCGGTCGCTGCGTCGAGGGCGACGAGCTCGCCGCGGCCGCGGGCGGCGACGTCCACGTTCTCGAGCGCCTCGTAGCCGGTCGCGCTGCCGCGCATGCAGAGGTCGACGACGGGCACGAACAGCCGTCCCTCCGCATACGCCATCGGCGTCAGGACGCCGCCGTAGAGCCCGGGGCAGATCGTGACGCGCCGCGCCGGGAGCGGTCCCGTGTCGTGCCGGTGCAGCCCGACGCTCGCCTGCCAGATGCGCGCGTGGGTCGTCCGGTTCCACGCGATCACGACCCCGCCCTTGCCGGCGCCGAAGACGACCGGCGTCGAGCCGATCGAGCCGAGGATCGGCGGCAGCTGGAAGTCGTAGTCGCGCACGTCGTGCGTCGTCACCTGGTCGTACCACCGGAGTCGCCCCGTCTTCGCGTCGACGGCGAGCAGCGAGTCGGTGTAGAGCGCGCGCCCGGCGAAGACGGCGCCGTTCGGGTACCGCTTCGTGCCCCCCCACGGGAGCGGGTTCGCGATTCCCCAGTACGTGACGCCGCCGCCGACGCTCGGCGTGTACCAGGCGCCGCCGCCGCCGGCGAGGAGCGGCACCCGCCACTCGCCCTTGATCGTGTCGAGGCTCCAGAGCAGGCGGCCGTCCGCCGCGGCGAGGGCGTACAGCGTGCCGCGTCCGTTCGGCGGCTCGCCGATCGTGCTCAGGTAGACGGCGCCGTCCGCGACCTGGGGCGCCAGGTCGACGAAGCGCTGCGTCGCGCTGACGAGGACGCGCTGCCAGAGCAGTCGCCCGGTGCGGGCCGAGAGCGCGAAGGCGACGCTGTCGGTCGCGCCGTAGACTCGGTCGCCCGCGACGGCGACGCCGTTCGGGCCGGGATTCGTCGCGCCGAACCGGTGCTGCCAGCGGACGGCGCCGGTGCCGAGGTCGAGCGCGAAGACGTTGCTCCTCATGTCCTGCACGTAGACGACGCCGCCCGCGACGACCGGTGTCGCGGTGAAGACGCCGGACTCGACGACCGGGATCCGGAAGCGGAACCGCCAGGCGACGTGCAGTCGCGCCACGTTGTCCCGGTCGATGCCGCTGTGGGCGACGGCGCGCGTCGAGGCCAGGTCGGCGTTCGGCAGCGGCCAGTCCGACGAGCTCCGACCGCCGCAGCCGGCGAGCACGGCCACGGCGCCCGCGAGAATCGCTACGGACGGCGCCGCTCTCAGCTCGGCTCAGCTCGGCAGCTTCAGGGTGGCGACGCCCTGGGGCGCGTCCGTCGCCGGCGCGTTCGGGTAGACGGAGAGGTCGACCTTGCCGCCGGGAGCGGCGACCGAGGTCGAGAAGAACTGCCGCTGCTCCTCGTACAGCTTGACGGTCACGCCTCGCGCCGAGCTCGGCAGGACGAGCTGGAACCTGCCGGCCGCCGTCGGCCACGTCGCGCTCACCGGCTTGATCACGTGCCCGTTGCCGACGGCGCCGACGACGATCCCCTCGTAGATCGCCCCCGGGATCGCCTGCGGCGTCAGCGCCGTCTTGACGAGCGTCGTGCTCGGCGAGGCGGGAAGCTGGATGTTCAGCGTCGCGCTCTTCAGCGCCGCGAAGTTGATGAAGTCGACGATCGGCTCCGCGTACGACGTCTGCCCGACAGCGACGCCGACCGTCATCGGCACCGGGTCGTCGCCCTCCTGGTCGGCCGCGACGAGAAAGGACGAGTAGTGGCCGTTGGCGCCGGACGGTGACGAATACGTCCAGAACTTGTGGTCGTTCGTCCGGGTCGTCACGACGGCCCCCTGGACCGGCCTGCCGTTCGAATCGGTGATCGTGCCGTTCAGCAGGTAGCTGTAGATGCCCACCGGCTGCGGCGCCTGGTTCTTCCCGTACGTGAGCCGCCCGCTGACGACGACGGTGCCGCCGCTCCCGAGACGGGCGTTGAGGTCGGCGATCTGGTAGCCGACGCTGATCCCGCCCGTCGCGCGCAGGACGGCAGCCCGCTGCGCCTTCGACAGCGGCTTGCCGCCGACGGTCGCGCGGCTCGCGTCGGCGACGGTGACGACGTGCCGGGAAGGAACCGTGTTGTCGACGGGATACGTGAAGGCGCCGCTCTCGTCCGTCGGGCGCGCGAGCCAGCCGTTGATCTGGACGACGGCGCCGGCGACCGGCTTACCGCCGAGGAGGAGATGCCCCTGCACGTCCTTCGTGTTCGAGGTGTCCGGGTCCCACGCGACCACGTTCAAACCGCTCGGGCCGAGGATCGTCGCCGGCACCCCGGCCTTCGGCGCCGCCGCGACGCGCGGCGCCGCGGCGGCGCGCGAAACGCCGATCAGGCGTGGCGCGCTGGGGGCGCCGTGGCGCGCGAGCATCGCCGGGAGCACCGGCGCCGGCGACTGCGTGCTCGAGCCGCCGAGGCTGAAGACCTGGATCTGCGACGCTTGGGTGCCGCCGCCTGACGACGTGACGGTCCCGCCGACGCCGATCGCGATGTATTCGGTGCCGTTCGCCTGGTAGACGGACGGGCCGTCGGCGATCTGGAAGCCCGTCTGGAACGTCCAGAGGATCTTGCAGCTCTTGACGTCGAACGCACGGAAGACGCCGTCGCCGCCGCCGAAGAAGCCGACGCCGCCCGCCGTCGTCGTCGGGCCGCCGCGCTCGGGCTGCGGCGTGTTCGTCTTGCAAACGCGCTGGCCGGTGGAGACGTCGATCGCGCTCAGCGAGCCGTAGTCCTTCCACCCGTTCTGGAGGACGGTTCCGAAGTCGCCGTTCGCGAGCCCGAGGAACGGGTTCCCGAGCAGCAGCTCCTGCTTCTTCACCTGCGCCGGCAGCTGCTGCTGCTGCGCGACGCCGGTCTCGGCCGCGGCGTTGTAGACGTAGCCCGTCTGCGGGTCGAAGGACGCGGGCGAGTAGTTGAGGCCGCCGAGCGACGAGGGGTAGATCGCGACCGGGACGCCCGGCTTCAGGTTCGGGTGCTCGACGTTGTCGATCACCTTGACGCGCTGCCAGATCGGCTGGCCCGTCTTCGCGTCGAACGCGAACCACATGCCCTCCATCGTCGCGATCGAGACGATGCGGCGCGTGCCCCCGCCGACCTTGGCGGTGTAGACGATCGGCGGTTGCGACGCGTCGTACGCCCAGTCGTTGACGCCGATCAGCTGGTGCCACCACTTCATCTTCCCCGTCGCCAGGTCGAGGGCGATGATCGACGTCGTCCGCGGGTCGGTCCCTGGCCGCAGCTCGGGGTAGTACTCGGGCGCCGGCGAGGCCGAGCCGAGGTAGAGCGTGTTCGTGGTCGGGTCGATCGTGTCCGGCGTCCAGTTCGTGCCGCCGCCGACGATCCGCGCGGCGCTTCGCCATTCGGTGCCGGCGGGCGGGATGATCCAGAACGGGTTCGCCCACGCGGGCCGCAGGCCCGGCGTGTGGTAGGCCATCGTGAAGCCGCGTACGCCGTAGTCGGAGCCGGCGGCGCCGACGACGAGGTAGTGGTTGTAACAGACGGGCGCGCTCGTCTCCGAGTAGCCGTAGTTCGCGATCGCCCCGGGCACCGCCTTCGAGATCGGCAGCCGCTGGATCAGGTTGCCCGTCTGCTGGTCGAGCTCGACGATCGTCATGTCGAGCGCGAGCTCGTAGACGCGCCCGTCGCAGACGGCGACGCCGCGGTTCGCGACGATCCCGTAGTTCTTGAAGGTGGCGAGGTTGTCGGGTTGCCAGTGCCAGAGCAGGGCGCCGTTCGTCGCGTTGACGGCGAACACCTGGTCGTCGCCCGAGGTGACGTACATGACGCCGTCGTCGACGATCGGGTAGGTCTGCTGACCCTTCTTGATCCCGGGGATGAACCGGTTCAGGTCGACCGTGAACGCACGCCCGAGCTGGCCGACGTTCGAGGGCGTGATCTGGTCGAGCGGTGAGTAGCGGATCATGTCCGGGGTGTTGCCCCACCCCGCCCAGTTGACGTTGCCGGCGGCCACGTGGCGCGCGGAGGCGCCGCCGGCCGCGATCAGCGCAGCGCCCACCAGCAGCGCAAGCGCCGTCTTCCCTCTCCCCCTCGCCTTCATGAGCCTGTCGCAGGATAGCGCACGGCTCAAACGCGTTTCAGCAGCGCGACCGCGTGCGCGGCGAGGCCTTCGCCGCGGCCGGTGTAGCCGAGCCGGTCGGTCGTCGTCGCCCGGACGTTCACCTCGCCGCTCCCGATCGCCTCCTCGAGGCGCTCGCGCATCGCGGCGCGGTGGGCTGCGATCCGCGGCTCCTCGCCGACCAGCACGCAGTCGGCGTTGACGAGCTCGTAGCCGGCGGCCGAGACCTGCGCGGACGCCTGGCGGAGCAGCTCGAGCGACGAGACGCCGCGGAGACGCTCGTCCTCGGAGGGGAAGAGCGAGCCGATGTCGCCGAGCCCGGCGGCGCCGAGGATGGCGTCGATCAGCGCGTGGACGATCACGTCGCCGTCGGAGTGCCCGGCGAGCCCGCGCGGGTGCTCCAGCTCGACGCCGCCGAGCACGAGCGGCACGCCTTCCGCGAGCGCGTGGGCGTCGACGCCGATCCCGACGCGGTACTCAGCCACCGAGCCAGGCCGCGACGCGTTCGAGATCCGCTGCCGTCGTCACCTTCAGGAGGCGCTCGTCGCCGGGCACGACGGTGACGCGGCCGCCAGCGGCCTCGACCAGCGAGGCGCAGTCGGAGCCTTCGCCGCCGGCGGCCGCGCGCAGCACCGAGGCGACGAACGCCTGTGGCGTCTGGACGGCGACGAGCTCGTGCCGAGGCGGCGTCTCGACGACGACGCCGTCGCGGACGCGCTTGACCGTGTCGGCCACGGCGAGGCCGGGCACGGCGCCGTCGAAGCCGGCGCTCAGCGCCTCGAGGAGCCGCTCGACGAGCCCCGGCGGCAGGAGCGGGCGGGCGGCGTCGTGGACGAGCACGACGGCCGCGTCGTCCGGCACCTCGTCGAGCCCCGCTCGCACCGAGGCCGAACGCGTGTCGCCGCCGGGCACGCAGGCCGAGACCTTCGCCGCGCCGACCTCCTCGGCGAGCAGGATCACCGGCTCCTCCCAGCCCGGCGGCGCCACGACCACGATCGCGTCGACCGCCTCGCAGTCGTCCAGGCGTCGCAGCGGCTCGGCGAGCAGCGGCAGCTCGCCGAGCCGCGCAAACGCCTTCGGCCGGTCCCCGCCGAGCCGGTCGCCGCGGCCGGCGGCGACGAGCACGGCCCAGGTCCCGTCCGGCACCTACGCGGCGGCAGTCGCCTTCTTCTTCGCCGTCGCGGTCGGTTTCTTCGCCGTCGTCGGCGTTCGCTTCGCCGGCGTCGACCGCTTGAC
>Ga0070739_10008437_pt1 | contig 10563 bp, 14 predicted proteins | sample Coa_R1_7_FD_66445 | JGI IMG/M metagenome (GOLD analysis project Ga0070739, IMG submission 66445) | Surface soil microbial communities from Centralia Pennsylvania, which are recovering from an underground coalmine fire - Coalmine... | ecosystem: Environmental > Terrestrial > Soil > Unclassified ...
GCGAGGCAGAACTGCTGGTGATGGTGGGCGCGGCTGTCTCATGGGTGGTCCACATGGCAGGCGCCCTACGACAACCCCGCGGGCCCGAGCGCCGGGCAGTGCTCGAAGCTGCGGCGGCGATCGAGAAGGCACTTGAAGCAAAGGATCAAGGTTCAATCAAATGCCGCCGGGCCGCTGCGAAAGCACTTCACGAGGCCTGGGCGGCACTGACGACGTTCCAGCCCTTTGCCGTTTCGCGCGGGCGACGGCTCAACAGCTTGCGCGCAATCAACCGACAATTGCACACGATCTTCGCCGAACATGTTCTCTCGTCCACGGGCTCGGCAGCAATCCAAGTCGTGCACCGGGTGCGAGAACTAGCCGACATGGCGCGATCCCGGGAATATCATCGCCACGCCGCGGATCCGTTGCCGCTGGGGAGGCTCGAACTGTGGGAGTCGCTTCGCGAGAATTTCGACCTACGATCTTCGGCCACCAGGACCGCAATCCTGGTGGTCATCGCGTCGGCGCTTGCCGCAGCGATTTCGCTCCTTGTGCATCTTGAGCGCCCTTACTGGTCGATAGCCGCCGCCGTACTCGTTCTTCATCAGGACCAGAGTTGGAGCGGAGTACTGCGAAAGGCGATTGATCGAATTGGTGGAACGACGCTCGGGCTCGTACTTGCTGGCGCTATTCTCTTGATGCGCCTCGCGAGCGTCGGAGTCGTTCTCAGCATCATGGCGCTGCAGTTCATTTCGGAACTTCTCGTCGTGAGGCGCTATGCGATTGCCGTCGTGTTCATCACGGCGAACGCTCTCCTCATTGCCTCCGGCGGCCGCCATGCAGTCGATGTTCCGGGGCTCGTCTGGGGAAGAGGGTTGGACACATTGCTTGGATGTATGACAGCAGTAATGGTCTACTTGGCATTAGGCGGACGCAAACCGGACGTTTCGATGATGCACGAGCAAGAGCGCGTGAACGATGCGATCGACCTCGTCCGATCATTCGTCCAATCAGGCGAGGTCACCAGTCTTCTAGCGCGCCGGGCGCGCCGAGACTTGCAACATCGCTTGCTTGTTCTTGCGAGCGTCGAAGAGCGGTACCTCGACGATCGGCAAATCACGAAGGAATTCAACTCGCGGTTGCTGGGCGACGTCGAAACACTTGAGCAGCAGGGATATGCGGCGCTGGCGGCTTGTTGGTCGCTTGAAATTGGCGGTAAAGGGTTCGCCCGCCACCTCCAGGAATGAGGAGGCCGACACGGAAGATCCCGACCGGAAACTTCCTGGTCAGTCTCCGTAAGAACTCCTGAAGAGCGCGAGCCGTCTCTTTACCCTTCGGCCGAGCACGCTAAGCGAGTCCGAGGCGCGCGCACTTTCGTGTCAGGTCGATGCGACACGGAACGGGACGTCCACGGGTCTCGCCAGCGACGAGGCAGCCTTGAGCGCGAGCAAATAACCTTGCGCACCAAATCCCGTGATCGTTCCATGGACTACTTCACTGAGGTAGCTGTGTCTCCGAAATGGCTCTCTTGCATATATGTTTGAAAGGTGAACTTCGACCACCGGGATTTTCAGTGAAGCGACGGCGTCGCGAAGGCTGACGGACGTGTGGGTGTATCCGCCGGCGTTGATAATCAATGCTGACGCGGCCTGACGCGCTTCATGGACCCACTCGATAAGTTCGCCCTCCCGGTTGCTCTGCCGGAAATCGATGCTGACGCCGATTTCATGAGCGAGCCTCTTTGTGGCTTCATGAATATCGAGGAGTGTGTCGGGGCCATAAATCTCCGGCTCGCGTTCGCCAAGAAGGTTGAGATTGGGGCCGTTCAGGATCCATATCGGCTTGTCCATCAAGCTCCCTTAGCAGCCTCCAGAACGAGAAAGCTACACAGCTCCGAAGGCAGTCCCAAAGCTCAAGCGCGCGGGGGCACGCGCGGCACAATCATCGTTCGACCTTAGCTCGGCTCGCTCGCCGGCGCCCCAACCTCTTGGGTTGAGTACTGTTGCTTATTTCGCACCTGCGAATGCAAATTTCGCAATTGCAGCAAATTTGATTGTCGGCGATTGGTCTTCCTGCCGGTCAACGGCAACTCTCCCAGTACGTGACTAGCAGAGCCGCCCCACCTCTCTCCTCGGGGCGGCTCCTTTTCTGCTTGCAGCGCCGGGCATTGCGCCGCTAGATGCTGCATTGCACAACAAGCGAGCATCGGGTGAAACGCCTTCCACCTGTTGGATCGATCCAGGCTCTTGTCCAAGTCGCGCGGCTCGGTTCGCTGAAGGCCGCGGCCGACTCGCTTGCATTATCGCCTCCGGCACTCACGCGGCGCATCCAGGCGCTTGAACAATTCATTGGTTCGCCGCTTCTCGTGCGGCAGAACAACACGGTTCACCTCAATTCTCGAGGTGAGGAGTTTCTAGCGCAGGTCGAGCATCACATTGACGGATTGGCGAACGCGATCGACCGTATCCGCCATGCGCAAGGGAAGATGCGCATCCGGATCGCGGTCCCGTCGCTGTTCGCCTCTCAGCGGCTCGTGCCCGCGCTTCCGGACTTACGCCAACAGCACCCAACGCTCATGATTGACGTTGACACGGGAGCGAACCGCATTGCCCGATTGGGCGACAGCATCGATGCTGCGATTGCGATCACTGAGTCCGTCGAGGAAAAACATTACGCACGAATGATCGAGAGAGGCCGAATTGTCGCAATCGGCTCCGATCGATTGGCTCAAAGCGATCCGCCCATCCGAGCGATTGAAGACCTCGAGCGCTCGCAGATACTGCTTCATCGAGGAATGCCTGGAGCATTCAACGTTTGGCGGAGAGCGGTCGGTCTTCCAAACCTCGAGCCCGCCGCGACAACCTATTTTGATGCCGGGCAGTTGATCCTCGATGCCGCGGGCCAGGGTCTCGGCGTTGCCTTCATGCTGGAGAGCCATCTTCGAGCGGCGCAGAATGCTGGTCTTCAGCAGCTCTTTAGTGAAAAGGCGGAAAGTCCCTATGCTTACTGGTTCGTTTGCTCACCAAGCGCGCTCGAGCGCACTCCGGTGAGGCTGTTCCATAATTGGCTGTTCAATTACTTCGGTAACAAGGATAGCTCATCCAGCTGACCGGCGCTTTTTTGAGCCGACATCCGACAGAATTTGCTTGCTTAATTTTCGTTAACCGCGATGCTTAACTTGCGACTTACGAACGAGTCGCAGGGGCAATTGGATGCACATCGGGGTTCTTACTGCGGCCGCAGACCGCGGCGGTGTCGTTTGCGTGGGGAACGATGCTCTTGAGATTCGCTGGGCCTTCCGTGGCGCCCCCAGCAGGCGCCGCCAAGTGTCCCCGGACATCGATGGGGTACGCTTCCAGTTCACAACATCGGATTGAGACGGAGTTTGTGATGCGACACGAACGGATTGTCGTCACTCGATTGTTGGCTCAGCGCGGTGTTGGGCTACTTGGCCCAACGCTCGAATATGCATGGCCCGTCGAGGAAGGGTCATGCTTTGGCGAATTGGTCGAAGCGATCGACGATGCCGATCGGAAGCTCGAGCGCACAACGCTGCTTGCCGAGCTTAGCCGGTAAATCGCTGGACCTGTAGCTGAGTGTACTCGGCGCGGACGAGGTTCGCCCGCACGGCAGGAACTTCCTCTCATCAATCAGTAAGCGGCGAGGCATATCACTCCGGCCGTTATCGCAAGGCTCGAGATTGAACGCCGAACCGTGAATGGCTCGTTGAGGAAAATGACGCCGATCAACGTCGCGAAGAGTATCGAGGTTTCTCGCAGGCCCGACACACGAGCCATTTGCGTCATCGACATTGCCCAGACGACAATCGCGTAACCTCCCAAGCCCAGCAATCCCGCTGCGAATCCCTTAAGCGTTTCGCGATCGCGGCGAAGGATCGGCCAAGTCCGTCGCAGCGCTCGATAAACAAGGGGCATTGGCAGCGTTTGAGCGAGCGTCATCCAAGCAATGTAGGAGGCAGGGTTTCGGGAAAACCTGACACCCAGCCCGTCAAGGATCATGTAACCGGCGATGCAGGAGCCGACGAAGAGCGCGGAGACCATACCTGCGGGAGAAAGCCGTTCACGGCCGAGGCTGAGCGCCAGAATGCCCGCCGAAACAAGCGCCAGGCCCATTAAGTCGACCGCTGAAGGCCATTCACCAGCCGACAGTGCGGCGCCGATCGCGACGAGCATCGGTGCCGAGCCGCGCGCAAGTGGATATATTTGCGAGAGCTCGCCATGATCATAGGCGCGCGCGAGGGCGAGGCAGTAAACAATCTGGACCGCCGCAGACCCCGCGGCGTACGGCCACGCCACGGGCGACAGCGGCGGCAGGAGCAATGACAGAAGCGCGGCTGCTGCGGCCGAGGGCAAGCTCATTAGAGTGACCGACGCGAGTTTGTCGCTGCCCGACTTCAATAGCCCATTCCAGCTCGCATGCATCAGGGCTGCAATGAGGAGTAAACTGACGAGCGTCGCGCGCATCACGTTGTGATAGTCGAAACGTCAGTCAAGCGCGCGCGTCGCTTCACTTGGACCCAGAAAGTGTCTGCGGCTTGGGACCGCTGAGCGCCAAGGCGGAATCGTCACTCTCGCTAAGCAGCACACGATCTTCTTCGCGCCGTTTGACCGTCGCTTGGCTACATCGAGACAAGTGCTGATTAGCGTGGCGCGCGGCGAACCGGGTAACCGTTCTTCCAGATCGTGACGATCGAAAGCGTGTTCGAGATGTCGATCGTCGGGTCGCCTGAAACGAGCACCAGGTCAGCGCGGTAGCCGGGAAGGATTCGACCTCGATCGCCCAAGTGAAAGATCTCGGCCGGAAGTGACGTTGCGGCAGAAAGAGCTTCGGACGGCGTAAATCCAGCTCGGACAAGTAACTGGAGCTCTTCGTGCAACGATATTCCGTGAGCGGTCGCAGGGTTTGGCGCATCCGTCCCGGCAAGGACTGGAACGCCTGCATCGTGCAGTGCTCGTGTGTTTGCGATTGCATTGGCGAAGAACGCTCGGACAGGCTTGTCTTCCTTCGCGAGCATCGAGCCCTTCTGCGCTGGCGAGAGATAAGGAGCGACGCGCGGATCGGAAGCGAGCGTCGCCGCGATTCCAGTCGCTCCCGCGCCAGCCCAAACCGAATCGGTCGTCAGAACAAATATTCCGCTCTCCTTCGCAAGACGAAGAAAGGAAGCATCGAGCTCGCGATCAAGAATCATATGAGCTAGCGCGTTCGCTCCGCAGTCGATTGCCTCCAGCGCCATTCGCTCCTGCTGTGTGTGGACGATCGCAACACGACCATCTTCGTGCGCCGCATCAATTACGGCACAGGCTTCGGCCTTCGTCAGCGTCGGCAATCTTTTTGGGCCAGCATATTCCGACAAATCTTCAAGAAAGACTTTGATGTAATCCGATCCCTCGCGAACCCGCGCATCAACAAAGGCTTTCGCACCGGCAGCGCTCGAGATGGTTGGCAGTTTCACGCCGTGCGGCAAATCTTGGAGCGGAGCTCCTCCGTTTACGGTTGCACCAAGTCCAGCGCCCCAAGTGTCCGCCTCGTCGGTTTGGGAGAGCGATTCCCGTTGGCGACGCCATGCGGCGAAGTCTCTGCTGACGTCGAACATGTCGAGTTCAGTCGTGACACCGAACCGAAGTGCGTCGCGCTGTGCTCCGGGAAACACATGCACATGACTGTCGATGAGCCCGGGCAGCAGCGTTTTGCCCGCACCATCAATCGTACGAAGGCCGGGTGGAATCCTTACTGCCGAACCGACAAGTGCAATCCGGCCATCCTCAACAACCACATTGACGTTTGGAAGCGTTCGTTCGCCGTCAAAGACCCGCACGCCCCGAACCGCGAAACTGTTGAACGAGGACGCATTGCAGGTGCCGCTCGTGGAACAGATCACGATTGCCGCAAAAAGATACGCGAACAAGCGGAAAGGCATCCACTAGGCCTCCTCTTTTCAAATCGCGTCCTATCGATACGAGTGCCGAGTTCGCACGGCAACGCCAGGAACAATCAATTCTACCAACGCAGGACCCTCGATGTCGAAGGTCCAGCGTGACAGTGCTAACTCTTGCAAAAAGTCGAGGGCGCGCCGCGAACTTGACCGGCAAACTGCGGCGCCTTGTGCAACCAAGCTCCAAGTGAGCTCGTGAGAGGCACGCGCGCACCGGCTGCAAAGTGAACGTTCCCGAGTGCGACGTCTCAGCCGCGCATGGTCGCGTTAACCAAGCTTCGTCACACTTCACTCACCGTCTCGGCGCTATGTCGTCGTGCGTGTGTCAGATTGACTGGTCGGGATCCACGGCAGCATGATCAAGAAGCTAAGGTCACTTTGGCGCGATAGCCGCGGCAACACTCTCGCAATTGCGGCGGCTTGCCTTCCGATGATCATCGGGTGTGCGGGGCTTGCGAGCGATACCATTCAGTGGACGTTGTGGAAACGTCAGTTGCAACGCGCGGCCGACTCCGCGGCGATTGCCGGCGTTTATGATCGCGAGAACGCGAGTGGTGCAACAACCAACACGTCGACCGCCGTTTCCCGCGATCTGGCACTCAACCAGCACACGTGGATGAGCCTCCTTAGCGGCTATCCGCAACTGTCATATCCAGCCAATACGACTTACGAGACGAACCAGGTTACGGTGACGCTCGCGATCCAGCAGTCACTTCCGTTCAGCTCGCTGTTCATGTCGAGTGCCCCGGTGATAACCGCGACGGCAACGGCTGCGAGCGTTCCGGCGGCGGGCGATGCCTGCATCGAGTCGCTCGACAGCAGCGCCACCTCCACCGGCATCAGCAACAGCGGCAATACGACCATCAACGCGCCGACCTGCATCCTTTACTCCAACTCGACCTCGTCAAACTCGGCGAGTGCGGGAGGTAGCTCCTTGGTTACGGCGCAGGCGATTGCGGCCGTCGGCGGCATTCAACAGTCCAGCAACTGGGTCGTGCAGCAATATATTCCCTATTCCCCACCATTGGCGGATCCGTTCGCGAATGTGACTCCGGATCCGACGCAGATGAACTGCACGTCGGCGACCTTGAGCAACAACACCAACTGGAACTCGCTCGGGAATATCAATTGCTTCTCGGGCTTGTCGTTGCAGCCGAACAAGACGATCAACGTGCCCAATAATTTCGGCCCGATTTACATCAACGGCGGAAGCGTCGATCTCAAGGGCACCTTCAATTGCACCGGCTGCACGATTGTTCTGACGAACACCAGCACAGCATCAAACGCCACTATCGGATCGTTCACGTCGAACGCTTCCGCAAACAACAACATCACGGCGCCGACGACGGGCACCTACGCGGGGATCGCGGTCTATCAAGATCGGCGCTCGACCGGCAACACGGACAAGATCAATGGCGGATCGAACAACGTCATCCAGGGCGCCGTTTATTTTCCAAGCGACACGTTGCAGGTGAATGGTACGGGCACGGGCGTGGCGCTTTGCTCGATGTTCATCGCGAAGGACATCGTGTTCACAGGGAACAGCTCGATCGCGATCAACAGCCCGGATGACACCGTCTGCTCCGGTTCGGGCGAGCCTTCAAATGGCGCGGTCAAAATGGTGAGGCTCGTAGCATGAGGCTGCTGACGCACCGGCTTTGGCGCAGTGACCGCGGCGCTGCCGTCGTTGAGCTCGCGCTCGTTGCACCGGTCTTGGCTCTTGGAGTCATCGGTGTCGTTGACATGGCCAATGCCTACAGCCGCAAGCTCGCGCTCGAGCAGGGCGCGCAACGCGCGATCGAGAAGATCATGCAGACGACCCAGCAGAGTACCGTCGAAGCGACGCTCGCCTCGGAAGCGGTTTGCCAGGTGAATGGCACCAATTCGAGCGGCAATTGCAATACGAGCCCGATTACGACGAACAATGTGACGGTTACGTGGCGGCTTGACTGCACTTCCTCGTCGGGCACGTTGACGACGCAAACTTCAACATCCTCGGCAACGTTCGACACCTACACCTGTCCGTCGGGGACAGTACGACAAGCCAAGTACATCCAGATCGCGCTGACCGACCAATATACGCCCCTATTCCCGATTCACTTTGCCGAGTTCACCTCGAGCGATGGAACCTATCATCTCTCCGCGACGGCGGGCGTGAGGACATCATGAAGTTGCGGCGCATCAGCTCGGCGGAGGATGGAGCGGCCGTCATCGAGATGGCGTTTGCCTTGCCTGTCCTCATTGTGATGATCTGGGCGTTCGTTCAGCTTGCCGAAGTGTACCGCGCGCTTGCGGGCATCCAGCAGGCGCTTGGCCAGGGCGCTCGCTATGCGACCTTGTGCTTAAGTCCTTCCGCGACCGGGTGCAGTGTCCCGACGACAGCGAACGTCAAGACACAGATCCAGAACAGCGTCTACGGCGTGGGCCCCGGAACATTTACCGTGAGCAATCCAGTGAGTGGCACTTCCGGCGGCGCTCAATATTACGATCTGACGGTGAGCTATACGCAATCCACCAGTCTTCTTCTTTTTCCGGGACCGACCATCACCGTCAGCCGTTCAAAGAGGGTGTGGGTCGCGTAAACGCGTTAGACAGCGAAGCAGAGTGCTTACAGCGATCGCGGGCAATTCACGCGGAAGCGCAAAGCGATTTTTTGGTTCGATTAGCCGACCGCACCACGGCGCCGAGAAGGCCAAAGCCGACGAGCATCATCGCCCATGATGCGGGCTCCGGCACGGCTGAAACGGTCCAAAAAAGCATGTCCTGCCTGCTGCTGTTCTCGGCAACATACAAGTTTAAATTGGAGCCAGTCGTCCCAGCGTTGGTCACGGCATTCGCGAGCAGCGAATTTGCCGAAGATATCAGCGTTGCGTCGTTGTGCACGTCGTTGATGTAAAACTTGCCGCTCGCGACGCTGTACGGAGCATTGTCGTACATGAGGTCCCAGACAGCCGCTTGCGCTGCCGCGTCTGAATCTTTGTTCGCAGGGCCGCCGGCCGCAGCAATCAACGCTGCGAACTGGTTATATTTCGTCGTGTTTCCGCCGAGATAGTCAAGCAGTGAAACCACGTTGAACGTGCCCGGGCCGGACTCGTGGAGAATATCCACGCAGTATCCGAATAACTTGACCGCTTTACCGTCCAACGTGCCTGTAAGATATTGCGGCGAGACATAGACGGACGAGTAGTTCACTGACGGATTGGTCAGATGAATGCTGGCCGTTACCGGCGAAGGCGACGGATAAACGACCGCGACCGAATTGACGATGAGCGTGGAGGCGTTTGCTTCGTCCGCTGCAACGGCGATCGAAAGAATCGCCGCGGGAACAGCCACCAGGCGCAGCGCAGAACGATGTAAATTCATGAATCTTCCCCGCCTTCTTGTTAACAAAACGTTAAATCTGCGAGGCATGTTCGAGTCAATCAGTCCGCGGCTGGCTGTTCCATAGCGGGACTCGTTCGAAGCACTTGCCGCATGTCGAAAATTTGACGTTGCCACGGCGCGCGGCTGCGCAGAATTAAGAGCTGCGGCCCGAGAAAGTGCCGTGCGCCAGCATTCGTCGGCCGTCGGAATTTGCGTCGCAGACGAGCATGCGAAAGTGCGCGATCGCCCCAGGCAGCTTCCGCGGCATGCACCAGCAGATCGAATGTTGCAGATCGATCAAATTGCAGCGAGCAGGAAGTGCGTTTAGGTTGTGAGCAAACGAGGGGCTACAATGAACCGCGGCGCAGCATTGTCAGTCGGAATTGGTATCGGAATTGCCGTCGGTGTCGCCGTCCACAGTCTGGCGATCGGAATTGCCATTGGTGTCGCGCTGGGCATTGCATTTGGAGCGAGATCAAAGACCAAGCGCAGCCGAGATCTTTAGAGATGCCACTCCACGTTCTGGCGCGCTGAGTTGGTAATGGGGGAAAGGCAGGCCCTGAATCAATCGTCAATCTCGAAAGATCCTGCTGTCGTCATTGTGACTGCCGAGCCGCAATTGTTTGTGTCGGACATGGAAAGGGCGATTGGCTTCTATTCGGGCAAGCTCGGCTTTGCGCTCACACTAAAATACGGCGATCCCACCTTTTACGCGCAAGTTGCGCGCGACGGTGCCCGCATCAACTTGCGTCTTGCTGCGCGACAGCCCTTTGATCGCGCCTTCGTCGAGCTTGAAGGTGATGTTCTTTGCGCAACGCTCACCGTACAAGGCATCGAGAGTCTGTTCCTCGAATACAATCTGGCGGCAGTCGAATTTCATCAGGAGCTTCGGCCCGAAGCCTGGGGCTCAAGGACCTTCATCGTCCGCGATCCGGACAGCAATCTCATTGCCTTCGCAGGCCAATAAATGTGCGTCATATTCCAGGAGTGCCGCGTTCAAATCGAGCCCGGTTATCTCGCTAGCGCGCTCGTAGAGAGATTTGGCCTCTCGCCACACCTCCGGCGTGCATTCGATCAAGGCAATCAAACGCAGCGTGTTGGCCAGCGAAAGAATATCATCGAGCTCTTGGCGATAGAGCGCTTCGGCCTCGCGCGTGCCGTCTTCGCCTCCGGCACGCGCCCTGCCTGACGTTGGAGGTCAGCAATGTGGCGCAGGCAATGCGCGCGGATTTCCGGATCATCGGCACCAAGCGCCGCGGCAGTTT